>Ga0315278_10005031_pt1 | contig 11986 bp, 11 predicted proteins | sample YL17G06_0_MG_FD_203880 | JGI IMG/M metagenome (GOLD analysis project Ga0315278, IMG submission 203880) | Sediment microbial communities from Yellowstone Lake, YNP, Wyoming, USA - YL17G06_0 | ecosystem: Environmental > Aquatic > Freshwater > Lake > Sediment | place: USA: Wyoming | collected... | reverse complement strand
CCCCCGGGCCGATGGTCCTGTGCCGCCTTGGGACGCCTCGCCCAAGGCGCTTGCATGGGCGCGCCGGCTTAGGGCGCCAGCGCCGCCAGGATGCCGCCGAGGATGAGGATGGGGCCGAAGGGGATGACTGTCTTCATCGTCAGCCGGTGAGCGACGATGAGCACGATGAGGAGGGCGGCAGAGGCAATCGAGGCGACCACCAGCCCGCTGAAGAGGCGGGTCACCCCCGACATCAGGCCGAGACCTGCGACGAGCTTCAGGTCGCCCATGCCCAGTGCGCCCTTGACGACGACGTCGAGCCCGAAGAGCAGGACCGGCGCCCCGATGCCGGCCATCAGCGCGCTGGCGATGGGCAGGTCCTTGCCGGCCAGGAGCGGGTTCGTGCCGGTGACGGTGAGCACGAGCGCGACGACGATGAGCGGCAGGGTGATCACGTCGGGCAGCAGCTTCTGGTCGAGGTCGGTGGCCATGAGCACGAGCAGGGCGGCGAAGTAGACGCTCAGGATGGCCAGGTCGCGCGGCTCTGTCCAGCGGCCGGCCAGCGCAGCGAAGGCGGCCGCGCCCCCGAGCGTCAGGACGATGGTGCGCCAGTCGCGCGACCGGACCCGACCGCCCGCGTGAGGCCCCTCCTCATGGGCGGGCCAGCGGGCCGACAGGCGATCCGCGATCAGCCCGACGACCAGGCCGAGGACCGCATAGGCGACGACGATCGGGGTGAGGGCCACGTCCGGGACGGCTCGTTCAGTCGGATCGGAGCTCAGGCGCCGTGCAGGGCGAGCTCGACGAGCGCCGCGTGCGTGACGCCGGTGGCGCCACGTGCCATGTAGGGCGTCGCCTTGCGCACGTAGCCGGAGCCGCCGATGTCGAGATGGACCCAGGGTCGCGTGGCGAAGTCGCGCAGGAAGAGGCCGCTCTTGACGAGCGAAGCCTCGGCGCCGCTTGAGTTGTTGAGCTCGGCGTAGAAGGTCTCCAGGTCCTTGCGGTAGTCGGCCAGGAGCGGCAGTTGCCAGGTCCGCTCGGCCTGCCGCGCACCCGCGGCGGCGACCTCGTCCCACCAGGGCTGCGGCGTGCCGAAGCCGCCGGTGATCTGCGAGCCAAGGGCGCGGTGGACCGCGCCCGTCAGCGTGGCGACGTCGACCAGGTGCGTGGCGCCGTTGCGCTCCGCCCAGACCATCGCGTCGCCCAGGATGAGGCGGCCCTCGGCGTCCGTGTTCTGGATCTCGACGACCTTGCCGTTGAGCGCCCGGACGACGTCACCGGGGCGCGTCGAATGCGGGCCCGGCATGTTCTCGACGGCCGGTGCGACGGCCATCACGGGTAGCCCTGGTGCCAGCGTGGCGATCGTCGCCATGGCGCTGATGACCGTGCAGGCGCCCGTCTTGTCGGTCTTCATCTCCTCCATGTGGTCGGCTGGCTTGATGCTGATGCCACCCGAGTCGAAGGTCACGCCCTTGCCGATCATGGCCAACAGCCGGCCCTGGCCATCCGTCGCGCCGGCGGCGCCTGAACGCAGGACGATGAAGCGCGGCGGGTTGTCGCTGCCGCGCCCGACGGCCATGAACATACCCATGCCGAGGGCGGACGCCTCGTCCGGGCCGAGGATCTCGACGTGCAGGTCGTGCGCCTTTGCGATGGCCACCGCCTCGTCGGCCAGGACCTCCGGGCTGACGTCGTTGGCGGCGCGCTGAGAGAGGTGTCGCGCGCGGTTGGTGCCCTCGCCGATGATCCGGCCCCGCTCGGCGGCCGTGGCAGCTCCGACCGTGTCGGCGTCTGGCATGATCAGGATCAGCTCCGTCAGCGCGGGCGGCGCGGTCTCGACGTCGTCGCGGTAGATCGTCGACGGATCGTGCATGCCTTCGACTACGCCGCGCGTGACCAGCTCGGCTAGCAGGCGCTCGTCGAGTTCGTCGTGGCCGCCCAACGCCCCTGGCAGCCAGACCGCGACGCGCTCGACATGGCGTCCGCCCAGGCGACGCTCGGCGGCGGCCCCGAAACGCAGGGCGGCCAGCCGGTCGAAGTCCGCCAGCTGGCCGATGCCGAGCGCCATGACCCATGCCGCACCCATCTCGCGACCGCGGATGACGGTCGCCGCGTGTGCCTTGCCGACCTGCTCGCCGAGCGTCCGATAGCTGGCGAGGGCGCCATCGAGGCGCCGGTCGAGTTCGGCCAGGGCGGGATCGTGGGCGCCGTCGGCGCGGATGGGGACGACCAGCACGTCAGCCTCGACGTCCCAGGGCTGGCGGTCCGTGACACGGGTCTGCATCGGTGATCAGGCTCCCATACGTGGCTGGCCGCGCGGGCGGCGTGCCGGCATGAACGCGCAGCGGCGCGATGTGCTGTGGTCGGGCTGCCTAGTCTACCGCCGCCACCGCGGACGTGAGTGCACCACGGGCCTCCTCGATGCGGATGGCGGCCTGATTCAGGCCGCCCTGCGCGAGGTCGCTCATGATGACGACGATGGCGCGCGTGTCGGGCGGCAGGCGCTTCTGGGCACGCTGGACGTCGGCGAAAGCCTCGCTCGCTCCGTCGGTCACGCGCCCCCCGGAGTCGCGCAGAGACTGGTAGAGGCGGGCCAGGGCATCGTCGTAGGTTCGATTGCGGTCGATCCAGATCTCCAGCGTCGTGGTGTCGACCGCCTCGACAAGCTGGTCCCGGATCGCGAGCGCCGCGGTCAGCTCCGCGCGCGCTATGCCGAGACCCCTGAGGGCGCCGGCGTAGCGACCGGCCGTGCCGTCCTGCGTGGCGGCGAAGGTGGCCAGGTCGTGGTCGGCGAGGTGCCGGGCGACCTCGCTCGCGGGCAGCGCGCCGCGGGCGACCCGGCCCCAGAGATCTGCCAGCGGACGTACGGTCTCGACCGCCTCGCTCGCGGCCGTCAGGCGGGCGGCCATCGACGGGCTGATCCGGTACGAATCGGCGTCATACGGCAGCGCCCGGATGTCCGAGGCCACCGCCGTGGCGACGCTGCCGATCTCGAGGACCAGCAGGTCGCCGTCATCGAGATCCTTGACCAGCGCGCCCTGGTCACCGCCGTTGAGGTTGACGAGTGCGGATCGAGAAAGGCCGGACAGTTCGGCCACCAGCGCCTGCGCGTCGCGAAGCTGCGCGTCGATGGCGGCCAGGCCGGGCGCCATCGCCGCGTCGGAGCGGGCGTAGATCTCGGGCCGCGACAGCTCGTCCGGGACCGGGTTGGCGGCCACCGCGAGGCCGGCCGCACCGGCCGCGATGAGGATGGCGGCCAGGAGCCACAGGACGGCGCGGAGGAGTCCCGAGAGGATGCCCATCGGCGCGCAGTCTATCGCCCACAGAGGCGCAGGCCACGGACCCGGGCTATCCTCGGCGCGATGGCCATGTCCCCTCGCCGACGATGACGACACGACGGGCTGCCGCGCTCGAACGGCCGCTCGAGGATGACCCGCTGCTGGCGGGCATCACGCTGGCCGACCTCGCGCTCATCCGGCGCATGCCGAAGGCCGAGCTGCACCTCCACCTCGATGGCTCCCTGCGGCCGACGACCGCGCTGGAGCTGGCCCGGGCCCGGGGTGTCGACGATGGGCTCGACGTCGAAGGCATGGCCGAACGCCTCGTCGCCCCGGAACGCTGCCTCCACCAGGCGGATCTGCTGCGCGCTTTCGACCTGCCCATCGCGATCCTGCAGGACGCTGAGGCCCTCGAACGGGCGACGCATGAACTCGTCGAGGACGTCGCGACCGACGGCACCCGCTACGCGGAGATCCGCTGGGGGCCCGGGCTCCATCTCCAGCGCGGCCTTTCGCTGCGCGACGGGATCGCGGCCGTGGTCGCCGGCGTCCGCAGCGGGACGGCCCTGGTGTCCGCCGAGGGGCCGCCGCCGATCGTCATCCGACTCATCGCGGTCGCGCTGCGCTCGCACGATCCGGCATTCAACGAGGCCGTGGCGCGGGCCGCCGCCGATGCCATCGCCGATGGCGTGACGGGCTTCGACCTGGCCGGGCCGGAGGCAACGTTCCCGGACCCGCTCCTCCATGCGGACGCCTACGCCGTCGCTCGCGGCGCCGGTCTGGGCATCACCGTCCATGCCGGCGAATGGGGCGGCGCGGCCCAGGTCCGACGCGCGCTGGCGCTGGAGCCCTGGCGCATCGCCCACGGGGCTCCGGCTGCCGACGACCCCGCGCTCATGGCCGAGCTGGTCGCCCGCAGCATCACCCTCGACCTCTGCCCGACGAGCAGCCTGCAGGCCGACCTCTGCCCGACCCTGGCCGACCATCCCCTCCCCCGCATCGTGCGCGCTGGCGTGCCAGCGACCCTGAGCACCGACGACCGGACGGTCAGCGCGCTGACGCTGACGCAGGAATATGCCCGCGTTCGGGCAACGCTGGGGCTGACGATGGCCGAACTCTGGCACCTCGACCGCCATGCGCTCGAGGTCGCCTTCCTCCACGACGACGAGGCGACGCGGGCCGGCCTGATCGCCGAGTTCGACGCCTTCGCCGCTCCGGAGCCCGCGCTGGCGGGCGGGGGATGATGACCGTCAGCGCCTCCGTCGGCGCCTCAGCTCTGGGCCGCGATGCGTTCGAGGATGGTCGCCAGCTCGGCGGCATCGTGGGCGACCGCCGTCGGGTGGACATCCGGGTCGGCCTCGTCGAGGTGGGCGTGCGTCGTCACGCCGGTCAGCATCAGCACGCTGCGCGCACCGACCGCGTGGGCCGCCCGGATGTCCGTGTGCAGTCCGTCGCCGATGACCACGGCAGCCTCGACGGGCATGCCGGCCGCCTCGGCGGCCGCGCGGAAGAGCGTCGGGCCGGGCTTGCCGACGACGAGGTCCGGCTCCCGATCGGCAGCGACCGCGAGGGCGGCCACGATCGCGCCGGCACCGGCCTTGAGCTCATCCGCGCCGGGATAGACATGATCGCGATTGGTGGCCACGAAACGCGCCCCGCGGCGAACCGCCTCGGCGGCGAGGCTGAGGCGCTCGTAGCGCAAGGCGAAGTCGACGCCCACGACGACCGCGTCGGGTCCGACCTCGAGCCCGAAGCGCGTCGGGGCGACCGTCTCGATGCCCACGTCCCGCAGCTCGCGGGCGAGGCCCTGTCCGCCGAGGACCATGACGCAGCGGGCGGGCGGCGTGCCGTCGGCGAGAGCGAGGGCGGTAGCGCGGGCGGAGGTGACGATCATCGACGGATCGGAGGGCGCGCCCATCGAGCGCAGGCGTTCCACGTAGTCGCTCCGGTGCCAGCGCGAGTTGTTGGTGGCGTAGACGATCTGGTCGCCGGCAGCCCCGCGAGCGGTCAGCAGCTCGGGCATGCCGGGCACGGGGACCGGGCCGCGATAGACGACGCCGTCGAGATCGACGATGAGCAGCACCCGCGGATGGTAGAGGCGTGAGCGGCCGCTCGCCATTCGAAGAGATCAGTCTGCTCCTGATCGACGGCAACAACCTGCTGCATCGGACGGCCGGGGGCCTGGGGCCGGCGTCGGCGCGCGTCCTCATCCCACGACTGCGAACGGTGCTGCCGGCCGGTGTCCGCGTCTCGCTCGTCCTCGACGGCATGCCGGACCCCGGTGCGCCCATCCGCGAGCACGTCGGCGAGGTGGAGATCCGTCACGCCGGTCGCCGCTCCGCCGACGACGCTATCGTCGAGATCGTCGAGCAACGCGCCTACGGGGAGCGCCCGCGGACCATCGTGGTCACCGACGATCGCGCCCTGGCCGAGCGGGTAAAGCGCCTCGGCAGCCTCCATCGTCGGGTGGACTGGCTGCAGGACGTGCTGGAGCTCGACCATCGCGGCCCGCGCACGGCGGGCCAGAGCGCCAACGCAGCTGGCGCCTCGATCGGCCGCCCGGGCATCCGACCACCGCGCCCGACCACCCCGGGCAGCGAGATCCCCGGCCAGCCTGTCGACGGGGCCGAGCGCCCGCCCTGGGCGCCTGGCCGTGGCGCGACGAAGAAGCGCGGCAACCCGATGCGCCGCCGGTCGTCGAGAGGCCCCGGCCATTGAGCGAGGTCGGCAGCCGTCCAGTACGGTCAACGGCCATCCACCACGGTAAGATGCGCCCGTGAACGAGATCGAGGCGGGCCTCCACGGCGTCTTCGACACACTGCTCGAGCTGACGTCGTTCTTCATCCTCCCCGACTGGAACGACGTCGTGCAGCACATGCTGCCGGCGGCGGTCGTCCTCTTCCTCGTCGGCCCCGTCATCACCCTGCTGGTCCTCTACTGGCTCTACCAGTGGCTGCACATGCCGCGCTTCCGCGTCCGCCCCGCTGAGGTGGGGCCGGTCCCGGTGCCCCGCGACAAAGCCGGTCAGCCGCTCATCCCGGCCTCGGTCCCCTACTGCTCGCACGACGGGCTCTTGTACCCGGGGAAAGAGACGCGCTGCAGCGAGTGCCGGCATGAGCTGAGCGTGCGCTGCCCGATCGACGACACGCTGCGCGTCGCGAGCGAGCAGACCTGCTCCGCCTGCGGCACCCGATACCTTCTCGGCGCGTCTGACACTGCGATCGCCATCCAGCGCCGGAGCGGTCCCCCGACCGGCGGCGAGGCCGTCGCCTGAGGTTCGGTCGCCCCGATCCCTGGCGTCCCGTCCCTACGAGGCCCGACATGAACCCTCCGCCGCCTCACCCGACCGGCTCGCAGCCTGGCTCGCAGCCTGGCTCGACCGACCCGTGTCGCTGAGATGGCGACCCTCTCGCTGTACCTCTTCGTGGCCGGGGGCCTCGCCCTCGCCTTCGCCTTCGCCTGTCACGTGGCCTACACGACGATCCTCGCCCAGTCCGGCGTCGCGATCGTGCGCCGTGGGTTAGCGCCCGCGGGCGCGGTGACGGGCGGCGGGGGCTCAGCGACCGTGGCCTTCGGTGGCTCAGGGGCGGGCGTCGTTGCGGGCGGCTCGTCGGCCTCGGGCTCGGTGCCCGGCGCCACCAGCGGCGCCTTCGCCATCTCGGCGACCTGGGTGGCCGCCGTCCTCCTTGGCCTCTCGATGCTCGTGCGTGCCGTCATCGTCGGCCGTGGACCGTGGGGCAACATGTACGAGTTCTCGGTCGCCTTCGGGTTCGGGGTCACCGCCGGTTACCTCTTCCTCCAGCGCCGCTATCCGATCCGCTCGCTCGGCTTCCTGCCACTTGCCGTGGCTGTCTTCCTGGTCGGCTACGCGGCCACACTGCCGCACCAGATCGAGCCGCTCGTGCCGGCCCTCGACAACGCCCCATTGCTGACCGTCCACGTGGCGATGGCCATGATCAGCTACGGCATCTTCGCCACCGCCTTCGGTGCCGCCGTGGCCTACCTGGCCCAGGGCCCGAGCGACCGATTCGCCTGGCTGCCGTCGCACAAGACACTCGACGAGGTCGCCTACCGGGCGGTCATCATCGGCTTCCCCATCTTCGCCACGATGATCATCCTCGGCTCATGGTGGGCCTCGATCGCCTGGGGTCGCTACTGGGGTTGGGATCCCAAGGAAACTGCCGCCCTCGTGACCTGGCTCATCTACGCCGTCTACCTGCACGCTCGCAACGCGCGCGGCTGGGCCGGCCGGCCGGCGGCCATGATCCTGGTCATCGGCTTCGCCGCCGTGCTCTTCACCTACTTCGGCAACCTCTACTTCTCCGGCCTGCACGCGTACAGCGGCCTCGACTGACCGCGGCCGCGGCGCCGCACGGAGCCGAGCCCGGTCGGTGTTCCGTGGACGAGGCGGGCGATTTCGTCCGGGTAACGGTGGATTCAGTCGCTCGACTGCACCACTGAAGTAGACCGCGCTCAGGTGCGCTACCTCGCGGCCGGCGCCCCGGCGAGCAACGCCGCGTCTTAGGGCAGGCGGCCGAACCAGAGCACCGACAGGCCGGCCGCGGCCACGACCGCGAACAGCGCGGCGGCCGCGAACAACCAGGTCACCTCCTGCTCCTCGTTGGTCCAGCCGACGCGCGACTCGAGGTCGTCGTAGACCCCCTTCAGCTCGTCCGCGGATGGGGCATCGAAGGCCGTCGCGCCGGTCGTCTCCGCGATCTGCCGCAGGGTGGCCGTGTCCGGCGGGACCTCGAGGGTCACCGGCTGGCCGTTCTCGTCGGGTACATCGACCGTGCCGGCATCGGTGCCGAGGGCGATGGTATAGACCGGCACGCCGAGCGACGCGGCACGCTGGGCGGCATCGAGCGGCTCCGTGCTACCCGCCGAGTTGGCGCCGTCGGAGAGGAGGATGACCGCCACGGCGGGGCCTGAGTCGGCGGCCGCGCCCCCGCCGGGCGTCGGGTCGGTGGCGGCGGGCGGGGCCGGGTCGGTCGCTGCATCGGAACTCGGGACGGTATCGCCCGTGCCGCGGTCGTCCGTCGCGCGCGCTGCCTCCGCCAGATCGAGCACCTGCATCAGCGCGTCGCCCATGGCCGTCCCGTCGAGGGGCGTCAGCCCATCCAGAGCAGCACGGACAGGGGCGCGGTCGGCGGTCGGTGTGACGAGCGTCACCGGCCGGGTGGCGAAGGCGACCACGCCGACGCGGACGCCCTCAGGCAGCCCGTCCACGAAGTCCTGGGCGGCAGCTCGCGCGGCGGCGAGCCTCGTGGGCGACACGTCCTCCGCCCTCATCGAGGCCGAGACGTCGATGGCCAGGATGACGGTCGCGTCGTCGCGCGGCACGGGCACGACCATCGTCGGCCGGGCGAGGCCGACGGCGAGCGTGGCCACGGCCAGCAGGTAGAGGGCGCTCGGCAGGTGTCGGCGCCAGCCCGGGCGTCGCGGCGCGATATTCGCCAGCAAGTCGAGGTTTGTGAAGCGCACGGCGTACCGCGATCGCCTCCGCTGGGCCCAGATGTAGAACGCGGCCAGCAACGGGACGAGCAGAAGGCCGAGGAGGAACGCGGGGGCGAGGAAGGTCATGCGGGTCGTCCTCTGGTGTCGAGGCCGTGCGCCAGCACGGCCAGCCATGAGCCGTCGGTGGAGAGGCGGATGTGACGGATGCCAAGGCGCCGAAACTCGTCCGCGACGGCGCGCCGTTCCGCGCCCGCGGCCTCGTCGAAGGTCTGCCGGAGGCGGCCATCGCCGGTGTCCACGCGCAGCATCCGACCGGTCTCGGGGTCGGTCAAGGTGACCTCGCCGACATCGACCAGCAGCTCTTCGCGGGGATCGAAGATCTCGACCGCCAGCACGCTGTGGCGGCCGGCCACCGCGGTCAGCTCCGTCCGCCAGTCGTGCGGTCCGCGAAAGTCGGCGATGACGACGACCAGGCCACCGGTGGTGCGCGAGGCCGCGACGGTTCGAAGCGCGGCCCGGACCGAGGTCTGCCCGCCGCCCTCATCGGGCGTCTCGACCGCCAGCGCGCCGGCCAGCCGGGCCATCGCCAGTCGGCCGCCAGTCGGCGGCGTCAGGCGGGGCCCGCCCTCGGTCGAGCCGAAGGTGACCGTGCCAAGGCGGTCCCGCCGGCGCACGATGGCGCGCCCGAGGACCAGGGCGACACCCTCGGCCACATCCGCCTTGCGGTGGAGGGCGGTGCCGAAGTGCATCGAGGCGGACGTGTCGAGCAGGATCCAGGCCGTCAGCTGGCGGTCGGGCACGTCCTCGCGGACCTGCGGGACCAGGCTGCGGGCGGTCGCGTTCCAGTCGATGCGCCGAACGTCGTCGCCCGGCTCGTAGGGTCGGATGCGATCGAGGTCGAGCCCTTCCCCCGCACCGCGGCCACGATGGTCGCCGCTCAGGCGACCGCCGACGCGGCGCGAGAGGCCCAGCTCCAGGTTGCGCGCGATCTCGTCGGCGATCGGTCCAGGGCCCGGCCGATCCGGGGTCCGGACGCGACCGGGGATCAAGCCCAGCTCCATCGAACGGCTTCGGGCCTCGCCCGGGCTGGCGGCGTCGGTCACGCGCTGGCCTCGCCGGCCGCCTCGATGGCAGGCGCCTTGACCACCGTCAGGACGCGCTCGATGACCGAGTCGGGCGTGATGCCGTCTGTCAGTGCCGCGTAGCTCATGACCAGCCGGTGCCGGAGGACTTCGGGAGCGAGCGCGGACACGTCGGCCGGAAGCACGTAGCGGCGGCCGTGGAGGAGCGCCAGCGCACGGGCGCCGTGGATGAGGTTGATCGAGCCGCGCGGGCTGGCGCCGTAGGTCACGTAGGGCTTGAGGTCGGGCGCGCCCCAGTAGCCCAGGCGTCGCGTCGCCTCGACGATGCCGACGGCGTAGCTGGTCACCCGGGGATCGACGTAGACCTCGAGCACCTTGCCCTGCAGGGCCCGCAGACCGTCGGCGTCGAGCACCTCGCGCGGGGCGAGCCCTGGCTGGAGTGAGCGGGCGACGACCTGCGCCTCTTCGAGGGCGCTCGGGTAGTCGAGCAGGACCTTGAGCATGAAGCGGTCCACCTGGGCCTCGGGTAGCGGGTAGGTGCCCTCCGCCTCGATGGGGTTCTCGGTGGCCAGGACGATGAACGGCTCGGGCACCGGATAGGTCGTGCCGCCGATGGTCACCTGGTGCTCCTGCATGACCTCGAGGAGGGCGGACTGGACCTTGGCCGGGGCGCGATTGATCTCATCGGCCAGCAAGAAGTTGGCGAAGACAGGCCCGAGCTCGGTCTGGAAGTCGGCCTGGCCGGGTCGATAGATGCGGGTACCGACGAGGTCGGAAGGCATCAGGTCGGGCGTGAACTGGATGCGCTTGAAGGTGCCCCCGAGCACGTCGGCGAGCGTCTTGATGGTCAGCGTCTTGGCCAGGCCGGGCACGCCCTCGAGGAGGACATGGCCACCCGACAGGAGACCCACGAGGACACGCTCGAGCATCCGGTCCTGGCCGACGATGACGCGTCGGACCTCGAAGAGGATGGCTTCCGCTGTGGCTCGCGGGTCGTCAAGGTCGGGAAGGGCGCGCAGGTCGCGCCGGGGCTCGGTGGTCGGTTCGGTCACGCGATCATCTCCAGGTTGCGGCTGGCGGGCCAGGCTGTGGCGCAGCGATGCGCCGCTCGACCAGGACTATCGCGGCCGAACCTGAAGGAACGGTGAGGCTCCCGGTTCAGTTTCCTGAATGTGGATCAGCGGTATCGCGGTCTGGCGGTCGCGGCGCTCAGGCGGTCCGAAGCGCCTTGACCAGGCTCCGGAAGCCTGGATTCTGGCCGTAATCCTGGGGGCGACCGGCCGGCCACGATCGACGACGCCAGCACGCGCCGGCTTCCGAACACCCGTTCTCTGGGCCGGGACGCGAGCCGCGGTCGAGCACGCCGGGCGATCCATCCCCATCCGCTCCACCGCCACTCCACAGCGGGTCCACCGGGTGCCCACAACGAGAGCGGATGATGGCGGCATGCCATCGACGCCGAATGGTGCCGTGCCACCACATCTTGTGGTACGAATCGCCATCGACCCACCACATCTTGTGGTTTGCGGCTTGACAGTTGACGCGGTGCCCCCTAGATTCGCTGGTCTACGGCCGCGCCTGCCGACCCCTCCTCACGCCCCCGTTCGCCGCCCCACATGATGGGCGAACGCCGGCTCCGGGATCGACGAGGCGGAGGGGCCGGAGGGAGGTCTCGCAGCTACGCGGGACGAGAAGCGCCAGTCGGCGTGAGACGCGCTGATGGCGCGAGGAGGAACGAGGAACGATGGCCCGAGCTGCAACTGCCGTCCCCGTCGAGCGGAGTCGTACCACGAAGGACCCGACCAGCTTCACCGGCAAGGGCGTCCGCGGCCTGACCTTCGAGCGGCGCTGGACGCGCCCGGGGGTGCATCCCTACGACGAGATCACCTGGGAGCTGCGGTCGGCGGAGATCAAGAACGAGTCCGGCAAGTCGGTCTTCGAGCAGCACGACATCGAGGTCCCGTCCTTCTGGAGCCAGCTGGCCACCAACGTCGTCGTCAGCAAGTACTTCCGTGGCCACATCGGCACGCCCGGCCGCGAGCGCTCGGTCAAGCAACTCATCGACCGCGTCGTCAACACCATCACGGCCTGGGCCCAGACGCAGCGCTACTTCCGGACGGCGGAGGACCTGGCCGCCTTCAAGGCGGAGCTGACTCACCTCCTCGTCCACCAGAAGATGGCCTTCAACAG
>Ga0315278_10005030_pt1 | contig 11986 bp, 14 predicted proteins | sample YL17G06_0_MG_FD_203880 | JGI IMG/M metagenome (GOLD analysis project Ga0315278, IMG submission 203880) | Sediment microbial communities from Yellowstone Lake, YNP, Wyoming, USA - YL17G06_0 | ecosystem: Environmental > Aquatic > Freshwater > Lake > Sediment | place: USA: Wyoming | collected... | reverse complement strand
CAGCCTGGCGATCAGGCTCGGACTCGTCAGGCGAAAGAACGCGTTGAAGGATTTCTCGTCGGCCAGCGTCGTCACCGCCGAGCGCGCCGGGTCGTGGCCTGCCACCTTCTCCAGCAGCGCCTTGGCATCGGCGTTGTCGGGCTCGCGCGAGAGCGTGAACCTGAGGTTGTTCTCGATGTAGTCGTGCCCCGGGTAGACGCGCGTATTGCCCGGCAGCCGATCGAGCTGTTCGGCGAAGGTCTTGTAGAGCTCGCCCGGGTGGCCACCGTTGTGGCAGTTTCCGGCGCCGGCGTTGAACAACGTGTCGCCTGAAAACAGCGCCGGCTGGTCCGTGTGCGAGCGCAGGCAGATGTGGCACAGGGTGTGGCCGGGGGTGTCCAGGCATTCGAGTTCCACCGTCTTGCCGACCTTGATCACGTCACCCGCTTTCACGCCGCGGTCGACGCCCTTGATGCTGGCGCCGGCGCGGTGGTGCGCGATCAGCTTCGCGCCGGTGGCGGCGATCACCGCCGCGTTGCCGCCGGTGTGGTCACGGTGCTCGTGCGTGTTCAGCACCTGCGTGATGCGCCAGCCGCGCGCCTTGGCGCTGGACAGGCATTTCTCATGATCGAGCGGGTCGATCGCGAGCGCTTCACCGGTTTCAGCGCAGGCGATCAGGTAGTTGAAGTTGCGATAGGCGTTGCCGGTCCAGATGCGTTCGACGATCATGTTTGCTTCCTCGCTTCGAAGCGCTGGGCCTGCGCCGGGCCCGCGAGCGGCAGCTAGAACACGCCGAGCATCAAGCCGCTGGCCAGCGCCGCGCCCAGCTCTCGGCAGCGCTGCAAGTCGTCGGGCGTGATCACCTTGCGCGCAAGAATCGCCTCGGGCGTCTGCGCCTGGGTGCACACCACCAGCGTCGGCGCGGCCTGCTTCAGGCGCCAGCCGGTGGCGATGCGTTCGACCTGGCGCGCGGCGCCCAGGCCATCGCTGCCGGCGCAGACCATGCAGGCGTAGGGCCGGCCGTTGATGCGCTCGAGCGCGGGGTAATAGCTGCGGTCGAAGAAGTCCTTCATCAAGCCCGACATCGACGCCAGGTTTTCGGGCGTGGCGAAGATGAAGCCGTCGGCCGCCAGCAGGTCGGCGGCGCCGGCCTGCGGCGCGCGCACCAGCCGCACCGTGAGCGACGCCTCGGCATCGTCGGCGCCCCCCGCAGCGGCCTGCGCCATCTGCAGCGTGCCGCCGGTGAGGGTGTGGTAAACGATCAGCAATGTCTTGGCCATGTGCCAAGCATAGACCCAGTTGCGTGGGTATGGCGCCTGAACGCCGCGCCGCGCGTAGCATGGGGCCGATGAGCCAGACCGAGCGCCTGTACAAGCTGAAGAGCTGGCTCGACGCCGGCAAGTGCCTCAGCAAGGCCACGCTGCTCGATGAGCTGGGCATCTCGCCCGCCACGCTGAAACGCGACATCGCACACCTGCGCGACCGCATGAACGCGCCGATCGAGTTCGACCGTGAACGCAAAGGCTGGCGCCTCGACCGCAGTGCGGCCGTGATCGGCACCCAATACGAACTGCCCGGGCTGTGGTTCAGCGCCGCGGAGATCCACGCGCTGCTGACGATGCAGCACCTGCTTGCGCACCTTGACGCAGGCGGCCTGCTCGGGTCGAAGTGCGGCGGTCGCGCGCGCTTCACAGCGCGCGCGTGGATTGAAACCCCTCATCCGCACCGCGCCGCCTTCGAAACTGTTGTCGCGCGCGCTTCACGCCTGTCGCAACGGACGGAGTGGCTGTTGTCGGATGCCGCGAAATCAGTCCGCAGCCGAAACACGGTTGATCGTTGGCCTTCCTACTGACGGCAAACCCCGTCAAGACGATCGTGGACGCCGAGCGCGAATCGATACCCGACAAAGCTGGTACGAAATGTCGAGTTCCGCTGCCGCGTGAGGACGAGCAGCTCTTGTAGTTGACGCGCAAGCTCGATGACGCAGCCTAGATTCTGTCGCCGGTTGCCCGAGGGCACGCACTGATTCACTTCCGCACGGGCGGGCGGCCCGGAAAGGTAGCCCAAGAATCGTTCAAAGGAAAGCTACGCGTTCGCGATTTTGGATCGCTGTTGGCACACTTGCAGAACGGCATCGGCCACGCCATGGCCTTCGCCTGTGGCTTGCTGCTCGTGCGTCGCGTGAGTTAACCTTGCGGCATAGCATCCCGCAGAGCCGACCATGCCCACCCTCACCTCCGAAGAACTCGAACTTCAACCCAGGCGTCTCCTCGACGACGCCGAACAGGGCACGTCCGACGTTGTCACAGTGGAAGGCGAACCCGTCATGCTCACGCTGCCTCTGGGGGCCTCCGCGGGAACGAGCGCCGAGCGGCTCGAGCTGGGTGTCACGCTCTACGAACGCGATCTCTTGAGCCTGGGCCTGGCCGCAAAGGTTGCCGGCCTGTCCTATAGCCGGATGATCGACGAGCTGGGCGCGCGCCAGATTCCTGTGGTGCGCTACAGCGTCGAGGAACTCGACCGCGAACTCGAATATGTCCGCACCCTTACTGGTGGCCGATAGTGGGCCGTTGATCGCGCTCGCGCGGCTCGATCTGCTGGCCATTCCTTCGCGCATGTTCAGCGAGTTGCTGGTCACCGCAACGGTGTGGCGCGAAGTGACGGGCGAACCACGCCCGGAGGATGAAGTGGCACTTGCCGCGGCGTTTGACCGAGGATTCCTTCTGGTCGTCGCCGACCCGCCGCAGATACCAGCCGCGTTGGCCGACGCGCAAATCGATGAGGGCGAGCGCTCGGCGCTGGCGCTCGCGCTGTTGCGCGGTGCGGTGGTCCTGGTTGATGAACGTCGCGCCCGGGCCTGCGCGCTCGGCTTGGGCCTGCCGGTGCTGGGCACATTGGGCTTGCTGGTGCGCGCGCGCGAACAAGGCATGGTCGGCCCGGTACGTCCACTCACCAATGCACTGCTTGCAAGCGGCTACTTCCTGGCACGCCCGCTCGTCGAACGCGCTCTGGCTTCTATCGGTGAATAGGCCACTGACGTCATGGCGTCGGGCCTGCTACCACCCCCACACAGTCGCGTTTCGTAATGCGGTATCGGCAGGCTACTGGCGTCATGGCATCGGACCTGCTACCACCCCTGAAGCCGATTCCAATCAAGGAGCGGGTCTCGGTCATCTTCGTCGAGCGTGGCGAGATTGACGTGCTCGATGGCGCCTTCGTGGTGGTGGACTGACGGCCTACCGCCTCAACCAATACCCCGGTCTGCGCCTCTGGTTCGCCACCGCCGGAATCCGGATCAGGTCTGCATCGAGCCGATAGTGCTAGGTGTACGGAAAGCCATCCAGTCGCAGTTTTTCGGCTCGCCTTCGGGCCTGGCGATCCAAGCTCTGGAACGCGCAACAAAAGCTGTACTGCGTCGTCGAGCCTGGTCTCGAATGCGCCGGCGCTTTTCGTACCAGCCACGTCGCCATCTCATTGCACCGCTTCAACCACCTCTGCATACGGTGCGGGCTCTTGTTGCGCGTTCACCGCGTGCGACGTGCATCGATCAGTGCCCGCAGCTCGGCGCGCACTTGCTCATACGGGATGGCTTCGGTGTGCCCAGCGTCCATCGCTTCGATGCGGCGCTCGATCTCGTCGTCCCACGCTTTGGCGATGTTCTCGGGTGTATCTTGGGCGCCTGGTTCCAGAGTTTCGAGGAGGCGGCCCGCAAGCCGGCCGCGTTCATCGGGCGGCAACTGCAGCGCCTCGGCTTCAATCACTTGGAGCGGCATGGGCATGGTGGGCTTCCCTTGGCTTGAATACGGGGAGTTTGGTGCGCCGGCCATGACAATCGGCGCGACCCACGTGTGAGCTACGAGCCCGATCCGATCACCCTGTCAGCCCTGCAGCACTGGGCCTACTGCCCGCGCCAGTGCGGGTTGATCCACCTCGAACCGTGGGCCATGGCAAGTCTCCATTGCTGCAAATTGATGCTGTTGCTGATGGTGCGCAGCGTGCACGATTTGCACGGCACCCATTCGGCGCGGCGCCTGCGGCTGTGCCAGAAGGGCACGAGCGGCCGCTCGGGAGCTTGCGGCTCGATCGGTGCATACTTTCGCCTGATAGGTGAACCCGGAGGCAAACCCCATGGACTGGCGTGAACGCATCGTGAGCAACCCTGACATCCTGGTCGGCAAGCCGTCGATCAAGGGAACGCGAATTTCGGTGGAGTTGATCCTCGGCTGGCTGGCGAACGGCTGGACCCACGAGATGATCCTCGAGTCGTACCCGCAGCTCGTGCGCGAGGACATTCTTGCCGCGTTGGCGTTTGCGGCGGAGTTGATGCGCGATGAGGAGTACGTTGCGATGCACAAGGCGACCGCATGACGGTGCGCCTGCTGGCCAACGAGAATTTCCCGCGGCCGGCATTGCTCGCGTTGCCCGCAGCGGGCGTCGACGTCGAATCAGTTGGCGAACGCATGCCATCGGCCGCCGATGCCGCCGTCCTCGCCTAGGCGGCTGCAAACGGTCTCTGGCTCGTGACTTTCGATCGCGACTACGGCGAGTTGGTCTTCGCCCGCAGAGCGCCCGCGCCGCCGGCGATCCTGTACCTGCGCCAGGGTGCCTATCCGCCAGTCTGGCCGGCCGAGGCGGTGCTCGCCGCGCTCGGGCGCGCCGATTTCGTGGCCGGGCATCTGGTCGTTCTTGCGGGTCAGTCGATCCGCCGGCGCGCGTTGCCCGCGACCCCCAGCGCGTGACCGACGACCGCGAACCCATCCCCCTTTCGGCCCTCCAGCACTGGGCCTATTGCCCGCGCCAGTGCGGGTTGATCCACCTCGAACAGGCGTTTGACGACAAGCGTTCGCGGCAAAAATCTTCAAGGTAGAACGCCAAACGGCACCAGCCCGCCAGGAGAACCCGCACACGTCGAGCGCGATGCCGGAGAAGAAGGGCATGAGTGCGAGCGTCGTCAACGTCGTCGGCGAGATCGGCCAGCGGCGTATCGGGCTCGGGGGCGAGCCACTTGGCGGCGACGCTGGCATCGATCACCCATTTCATCGCTGGTCTCGGCCTTCGCGCAGCAGGTCTTCGGAAGGCGTCTGTTTGCGCCCCTTGCTCAGCACGCGAATGTCTGCGGCCAACTTCTTCAGCTCGCAGCAGCTGCTGCGCCGGGGCTGGGCCAGCGCTGCGCTCACAATTTCTCGCAGCTCGGCGTTCATGGAGCGTTGGTTGCTCGCGGCGCGGTGGCGCTGACATCCCGTGCAGCGGGTCGAGCCCCGGCGAGCACGGCACGCGGCATGATCCCGTCCATCACCGCGCGCGCCAGGCCGGCCGCGCCAGATCGGGCCCGGGCCCGAACACGGGTACCGGATTGCCGGCCTGCTCGATCTGTTGCAACGCGGTGGCGAGTGCGACTTCGAGTTGTCGATCCAGGCCCGCGGCGGCGTCTTGTGGCGCGTTGTCGATCTCGATCTGCGGATCGGTGCCGTGGTTCTCGACCCCCCAGCCGACATCGCTGAACCAGAAAGCGTATTCGGGCTGCGTCGTGCCGCTGCCGTCGACGAGCGCGTGGCGCGGCCAGATGCCGACCACGCCGCCCCAGGTGCGCGTGCCCACCAGCGTGCCGATGCCCATCAGCTTCAGGCCGTGCGAGAAGATGTCGCCGTCGGAGCCGGCGTGCTCGTTGGTGAGTGCGATCACCGGGCCGTTCAGCGCCTCTTCCGGATAGGGCATCGGCTGGCCCCAGCGCGTGTGGGCGTAGCCGATGCGCTTGCGTGCGATCTTCTCCAGCAGCAGCGACGAGACATGGCCGCCGCGGTTGTAGCGCACGTCGACGATCAGCGCCGCACGGTCGCACTCGGCGTTGAAGTAGCGGTGGAACTCGGCATAGCCCGCGGCCATCATGTCGGGCAGATGGAAGTAGCCGACCTTGCCGTCCGAGCGCGCGTGGACCCAGGCGCGATTGCGCTCGACCCACTCGCGGTAGCGCGCCGGCACTTCGTCGGCGAGCGTGTTCACGAGCACGTTGCGCGTGCCGCCCTGGCCCGTCAGCGTGAGCTCGACCTTGGTCCCCGCCTGATGCACCAGCAGCGCCTGCGGCGGGCATTCGAACGAGACGCGCTGGCCGTTCACGCTGAGAATGCGCTCGCCCACTTTCGCCTCGACACCGACTGCGTTCAGCGGTGAATCCGCCGCCGCGTCCCACGCGTCGCCACTGACGAGGCGTGTGATCTGATAGCTGCGGTCGGCCTCGACAAAACGCAGCTCGGCGCCAAGGTGGCCGAGCGTCACCGCCGGCGGCTTGCGGTGGTCGCCGCCCTGCTCGTAGGCATGCGAGGTGCCGAGCTCGCCCTGCATCTCCCAGATCAGGTCCGACAGCTCGCCGCGCGTGGCCACGCGCTCGACCAGCGGCGCATAGCGGGTGTAGACCGCATCCCAGTCGACGCCCGACATGTTTGCGTTCCAGAACTGGTCGCGCTGCAGGCGCCAGACCTCGCGCAGCATCTGCCGCCACTCGGCGCGCGGCGTGATCGAGAGGCGAATGCGGTCGAGCTCGAGCCAGCCGTTCTTGCGCGAAGGCGGGCCCGAGGCGGCGCCGGGCGCCTTGTCGGCGTCGGGCTTGCGGTCGACGCTGATCGCGCGCAGGCGCTTGCCCACGCGCAGCAGCAGCGTCGCGTGGTCGGCGGCGAGTTCGAAGGCGTCGGCCTCGACGCCCAGCGGCTCGGCAAGCTGGGTCGCGAAGTCGAACACTTCGAGCGCGGCCGGCGCCTCCTTGTGGCCGCCGCGGCCATGCGCGCCGACGATGTTCAGCACGCTCCACACGACCTTGCCGCGATGCGCGCCGACGAGTTTGCCGAAGCGGTTCTCGGGCACCGGGAAGGGTGCGATGCGGCGCTGGATTCCGTCCAGGTCGATGTGGATCGGCTTCGGCTTGGGCGCGGCCTCGGCGTCGGCCTTCGGCGCGCCTTCCGCCCCGCCATCCGACGCCAGTCCCTTCGGTGCCGGCTCGAACGGCGGCGCCGCACCGGCCTGCAGCGCGATCAGGTAGGGCCGCGCGGCGCGCGGGAAACTCAGCTCGAAGTGCACGCTGTCGTACACCGGGTCGAAGGTGCGCAGCGACAGGAAGTAGAGGTGCTTGCCGGCCGGATCGAACGCGGGGCTGTAGTCGTTGAACTCGGGTTGCGTGACGAGCGTGCTGCTGCCGTCGCCGCCGTGCGCCTTCAGTGCGTGCAGCTTGATCGCGCAGTGGCGCATGCTGCTGCGGTAGGTGTAGGCAAGCCAGGCGGCGTCGGGTGACCACGCGAGGTGGTCGCTGCGGCCGAAGTCGCTGCGGTCGACCAGCGTGAGCTCAGCGCTCATCACATCTCCCAGCCAAAGCTCGTTGCGGTGGTTCGCAATCGCCACGCGCGTCCCCACCGGCGCTGCGAGCAGCGCGCTGACGTGGCCGACATCCCAAGGCAGAACGCGTGTCTCGCCATTCTCGAAAACCGTGATGCGCTCTTCGCCGGATTCATCGCTCACCGCGACCAGCGCGCTGGCGCCTTTCGGGTCCGACGCGAGCCACTGCCCGAGCCGCACCCGCCCGATCTCGGTCGATCCATGCTGATGCACCGCGCCCTCCCAGAGCGCCATCGTGCACAGCTTGCCGCGGGCGTCGAGCGCCACGCTGTGCCCTGCAGGGTGCAGGCGCATGCCGCCGAGGTGGTCGGCAGCGGGCACGAACCTGCGCGCGAGCTGGGTCTGGTGCGAAGGTGTGCTCACTTCGAGGCGTTGGCTCAGGTTTGTCGCCGGGTCGAACCGCCAGAGCTCGGCCCCGCACTGGTAGACGATGCGCCGGCCGTCGCTCTGTGCGTGGCGCGCATAGAAGTCCTGGTGCGCGGTGTGGCGCTGCAGGTCGCCGCCGTCGGGCCGGCACGAGTAGAGGTTGGCCACCCCCTCGAAATCGGACAGGTGGTAGATGCGCGCGCCGAGCCACATCGGGCTCGTGATGTTGCCCTTCAGCTCGGTCATGCGGCGGTAGCTGCCGCTGCCCTGCGCGTCGATCCACAGATGCCCGGCGGTGCCGCCGCGGTAGCGCTTCCAGCGCGCCGGATCCGCGGTGTTGCGGCCGATCACCCGCGCCTGGCCCGGGCCGAACGCGAGGTGGTTCACCTGGCCCAGGGGCAGCAGTTGCGGCGCGCCGCCTGCGGGGTCGATGGTGTAGGCGCGGTGATTGCGAAAGAACGGCTGGCCGTAGGTGCTGACGAACAGGATCTGGCCCTGCGGCGTCCAGCCGCGCACGAGGGTGTCGGGGCCGAGCCAGGTCAGGCGGCGCGCGCTGCCACCCTCGGCCGGCATGACATAGACCTCGGGGTGCTGTTCGTCGCGGCCGATGAAGGCTATCAACTTGCCGTCGGGCGAGATGCAGGGCGTGGACGGCTCCGACAGCCCGGCCGTGAGGCGCCGCGCGACGCCGCCGCCGGCGCTCACCTGCCACAGGTCGTCATCGCAGACGAAGCTGATCGTCTCGGCGTGCAGGGTCGGGAAGCGCAGGTAGGCGGTGTTGTGCATGGGCGGGGTCCTGGCCATTGGCGAGACCCGACGATAGCGTCAACGAGGTACGCGCCATGGGCTGGGGTCGGGTCGCGCCGGTCGTGCCGCTCCTGAACAGGCAGGGCGGAGTGCGACACTGCGCCACTCTCATCGCAAACTCCTCTCCCCCTGGGTCTCACGGCCCGAAGAAAGTCAGCCATGTGGATCCTGGTACGAGTGCTCAAGGGCAGCAAGTATTTCGAGGCCGAGACGAAGGTCGACAACCAGGTGCTGGTGTGCGACAGCAGCGAACTCGTGATCTCGGCGCGCGCGACGAACGATGCAACCTATCGCTTCGAAGCACGCAAGGGCAACGAGACCTTCATCGTCGCCGAGTTCACGGGTGCCAAAGCGAGCGGCTCGCTCACGACCGAGTTCTTGGCGCTCGCGGCGAAGATCGGCGCGATCTCGATGGTCGCGGCGCCCGCAAGGTAGGGGCCTGGCGGGCACCGGGTACCGCATCTTTCCTGGGCCGAGCCATGCCGCGCCTCACCGTCTTCATGACCCACAGCCCGAGCGCGCTGGCCAACTACTACGGGCCGCGCGCGCTTGGCGCGCTGCAGGCCGTGGCAGCGGTCCAGCGCGGCGCTGCGGAGTCAGACTGGACGGCGCAGACCCTCGCCGCCGCGGCGCGCGACTGCGACATCATCGTCAGTGACCGGCGCGCCGCGTGCAGCGCCGAACTGCTGGCGCGGCTGCCGAGGTTGTTGGCAGTTTGCCGCTGCGCCGTCGACATCCGCAACATCGACGTTGCCGCAGCGAGTGCGCAGGGAATTCTGGTGACGCAGGCGAGCGCGGGTTTCGTCAACTCGGTGACGGAATGGATCGTCGGCGCGATGCTCGAACTGAGCCGTGGCATCGGTGCCGCCGCCGCGACCTACCACGCCGGCGCCGTGCCGGTGGCGCGCATGGGCCGCGAATTGCGAGGTGCCACGCTGGGCATCGTCGGCTACGGCCGCATCGGCCGCCGCCTCGCTGACGCGGCGCTGGCGTTGGGGATGCGCGTGATCGTCGCCGACCCCGCGGCCGAAGTCACGAACCCCGGCCTGCGCAAACTTCCGCTGGCAGAGCTGCTGCCGCAGGCCGACTACACGGTGTGCCTCGCCACCGCCACGCCACAGACCGAGAACCTGATCGACGCGGCGGCGTTCGCGGCGATGCGGGCGTCGGCGTTTTTCATCAATGCCTCGCGCGGCAATCTGGTCGACGAAGAGGCGCTGCTGCAGGCGCTGGACGCCGGCCGCATCGCCGGCTGCGCGCTCGACGTCGGGCGCGCCCCGGACCAGATGCCGAGCCTGCAACTCGCGCGCCACCCGCGTGTGATCGCGACACCGCACAGCGGCGGGCTGACGCTGCCCGCGATCGAACATCAGTCGATGGAAACCGTGCAACAGGTGACCGACATCGTGCACCGCCGCATGCCGCAGGGTGGCGTGAACGCAGTGCACGCGACCCGGCTGCGCACTTTCATCGACGCCGGCTGACGCGGCAGCCAAGCCTTCGCCGTGCTCGCAAAAGCGCTGAATCAGCCAAACACCACCACCTGCCGCAGCGCGTTGCCCTCGCGCAGCAGGTCGAAACCATGGTTGATCTGGTCCAGCGGCAAGCGCCCGCTCAACAGCTTGTCGACCGGCAAGCGGCCCTGGCGGTAGAGCGCCATGAAGCGTGGAATGTCGCGTGACGGCACGCAGCTGCCGATGTAGCTGCCTTTCAAGGTGCGCTCTTCGGCGACCAGACTCACCGCATTGATCGACACGGTCGCGCTCGACGGCGGCAACCCGGCAGTGACCGTCATGCCGCCGCGCCGCGTCACGCCATACGCGAGTTCGAGCGCGCGAATCGCGCCGGCAAACTCGAATGCGTATTCGACGCCACCGTTGCTGAGCGCGCGCACCTGATCCTTTGCGTCCGCGCCGGCGGCGTTCACGGTGTGCGTCGCCCCCAACGCCTTCGCCTGCTCCAGCTTCGCCTGCGACATGTCGACGGCGACGATCTGGCGTGCGCCCGCAGCCGCCGCGCCGATCAATGCCGCCAGACCCACGCCACCAAGGCCGACCACGGCAACCGACGCACCCGCGCGCACCTGCGCCGTGTTGACGACCGCGCCCACCCCCGTCAGCACCGCACAGCCGAACAGCGCAGCCTCGACGAGCGGGATGTCGGCATCGATTCGCACCAGCGAGCGGCGCGACAGCGTCGCGTAAGTGGCGAACACCGAGCAGCCCATGTGGTGGTTCAACGGCGCACCTTCGAGGTTCAGGCGCCGCGCGCCCGACAACAAGGTGCCCGCGGCGTTGGCCGCAGCGCCGGGTTCGCACAGCGCCGGGCGGCCCTCGGCGCAGGGTGCGCAATGGCCACAGCTCGGCACGAAGACGACGACAACGTGGTCCCCGCGCTTCAAGTCGCCGACCCCGGCACCGACCTCATGCACCACGCCGGAGGCTTCGTGGCCGAGCGCCATCGGCATCGGCCGCGGCCGGTCGCCGTTGATCACCGACAGGTCGGAATGGCACAGGCCCGCCGCAGCGACCTTGATCGTCACTTCATCCGGCCCCGGCGGCGCAAGATCGACGCTGCGAATCGCCAGCGGTTTGCTGGTCGCGTAGGGCGGCGCGGCGCCCATCTTGTCGAGCACGGCGGCGTTGATCTGCATGATGGAACACTCTCCTCGTCGCGGCAGCATAGCGGCATTGCGATCGCCTCACGCCGCCGCCTCGTACGCAGCAAACGCCTCGCTTCGAATTGAGCGCGAGCGCGAACCCAGTCTCGGCGGCGCAACAACGCGCAGCCAGCCCTTGCACGAAAGTTGCATGTTCGCTCAACAGGCGACCTGCTAAAGTAATGCTTCCTTACTTTCGACACCAGGGGACGAACATGCTCGCGAAGTTGACGTCCAAGAATCAGCTGACCCTGCCCAAGAGCGTGACCGCCGCGCTTGGACCGGTGGAATATTTCGACGTGCAGGCGCGCGAAGGGCAGATCGTGCTGACGCCAGTGCGAATTCAACGCGCCGACGCCGTGAGGGCAAAGCTGGCTGAACTGAATCTGGCTCAGCCCGACATCGACGCCGCGGTCGCTTGGGCACGCAAACCAGCATCCAAGCCTGCAGGCGCAGCGGTCGCAACTGTCGTCGCACGCCGCACGCGCGCGCGCAAGGCGGCCTGACACCACAGCCGATTCGCGCCGTGGCCACACCGCCTCGCGTGGTGCTCGATACAAACCTGGTGCTGTCGGCCCTGGTCTTCAGCCATGGCCGACTCGGCCCGCTGCGAAGAGCCTGGCAAGCCGGCTTGTGCATCCCCCTGGTTTCAGCCGTCACGGCGGCCGACTTGTTGCGCGTCCTTCAGTATCCGAAGTTCAAGCTGACGCCGAGCGAACGCGAGGACTTTCTGTCGGACTACCTGCCGTATTGCCGAGCGGTCGCGATACCTGCCCGCCTGCCGCGCATGGCCCA
>Ga0315278_10005028_pt1 | contig 11987 bp, 10 predicted proteins | sample YL17G06_0_MG_FD_203880 | JGI IMG/M metagenome (GOLD analysis project Ga0315278, IMG submission 203880) | Sediment microbial communities from Yellowstone Lake, YNP, Wyoming, USA - YL17G06_0 | ecosystem: Environmental > Aquatic > Freshwater > Lake > Sediment | place: USA: Wyoming | collected... | reverse complement strand
CTCGAGCCAGGAGATCTGCCGGGAGGTCCGGACCAGCCGGTCAGCGGTCTGGAAACAGATCGAATCCCTTCGCAGGAAGGGGTACGGAATCGATGGGGTGTCCTCGATCGGCTACCGGCTTTCCCAGCTGCCGGATTCGTTCCGGGTTCTGGAGATGGAACGAGGGTTCGAACCGCTCAGGATCGGCAGCAGGATCCTGGTTCAGGAGGAGACGGATTCTACGAATGATGATGCCTGGCAGCTCGGCTTGCAGGGGGCGGAAGAGGGCACGGTCGTCATCGCCGAAATGCAGAGGGCGGGCAAGGGCCGCAGGGGAAGGCGTTGGATCAGCCCTGCCGGCAAGAACCTCTATGCCTCCATCCTGCTCCGTCCCCCGGTCCTGCCTTCAGAGGCTGCGCTGCTGACCCTCATGGCCGCGGTCGAACTCTGCGAGACCCTGAAAGAGACGGTTCCGGTCGCACCCCGCATCAAGTGGCCCAATGACGTGCTCCTGGGCGGAAAGAAGGTGGCGGGGATCCTTGCAGAGATGCACGCCGAACAGGAGAGCATTCACTTCCTCGTCCTGGGCATCGGCGTGAACCTCAATATGACCCAGGACATGTTTCCCGAGGATCTCACCTATCCGGCCACCTCGGTCCAGTGTGTCCTGGAGAGGCCGGTGGAGAGAGTCCCGTTTGCCAGGAGGCTCCTCAAGAATCTGGATCAGGGATACGAAAGGTTCCTCCAGGATGGCCCGGCGCCTGTCCGGAAGAGGTGGATCGAGAACTGCGCGCACATTTCGGACTGGCTCGATGTGGACACCCCGAAGGGAGTCGTACGGGGCCGGTTCGCGGATATCGACGAAGAAGGTGCTCTGGTACTCGAGGTTTCTCCCTCGCGGCTGGAGCGCATCCGCGCAGGAGATGTGATCCGTCTCTCCCGGGGAAAAGGCCGGTTGCCCGCGGGGAACGGGTGAGGAGGTTGGCATGCTCTTCGTCCTGGACATCGGGAACACACATACCTGCATCGGGGTCTTCGAGGGAGAGAGACTCCGCACGCACTGGAGGATCGCCTCGGACAAGGCCAGCACAGTGGACGAATATGCGGTTCTGCTTCACAACCTATGCTCCTTGTCGGGCCTTTCCTTCAAATCTTTCCAGGCGGTAGCGATCTCGTCTGTCGTGCCTCCACTCCTGCAGACATTCGAGGAGTTCTCCGAGCGGTACCTGTCTCTTGCTCCTCTGGTCGTCGGGCCCGGCATCCGGACCGGGATGCCGATCCTCATGGACAACCCCCGAGAGGTCGGGGCGGACCGGATCGTGAATGCGATTGCAGCCTACCAGCGGGTCCGCAGGGCCTGCATCGTCGTGGACTTCGGCACTGCGACCACCTTCGACTGCATCTCGGCCAGAGGGGACTACATCGGAGGCGTGATCGTTCCCGGGATCAGCATTTCCCTGGAGGCGCTCGTGCAGATGGCTTCGAAGCTGCCCCGCGTGGAGATCGTTAGACCGAGGACCGTGATCGGGAAGAACACGGTACACGGCATGCAGTCGGGCATCCTCTACGGGTATGTGAGCCTCGTGGACGGCATGGTGGACCGGATCCGGAAGGAGATGGGGGAAGACGCTTTTGTGATCGCAACCGGCGGACTGGCCGAACGGGTGGCCCCGGAGTCCCGCACGATCCAGGAGGTGGACGAGTTCCTCACGTTGAAGGGACTGCAGATCCTTCACCAGTTGAACCGGAAAGAGGCCTAGACAGAGCAGACCCCTTACGTCTGCCGGAACCTTGAGACAAGATGATTCAGTTCTTCCACGTTTCCATGGTCTATTCGGGAAGCACTCCGGCGCTCAGGGACGTGACCCTCGAAGTTCCGAAGGGCGAATTCCTCTTCGTCACCGGACCGTCCGGTGCAGGCAAATCAACCATTCTCAAGCTGATTCTCGGGGTCGAGCGTGCCACGCAGGGCCAGGTCCTGGTCAACGGGAGGAACATCACGCGCATGGCAGGCCGCGAAATGGCCGGCCTGCGCAGGCAGATCGGATTCGTCTTCCAGGACTTCAAGCTCCTCCCCCGGAAGACGGTCATGGAGAACGTGTCTCTTGCCCTGCAGGTGCAAGGGCTGCCTCCCAAGAAAGTGCTGCACAGGGCATACCAGGCCTTGCGGTCGGTCGGGCTTTCCGACAAGAGGGACGAGAAGCCCCTGCGCCTCTCCGGCGGGGAACAGCAGCGCGTTGCCATTGCCAGGGCGCTGGTGGGGAGCCCTATCATCCTGTTGGCAGATGAACCGACTGGAAATCTCGACTGGGGTCTGAGCAGGGAAATCATGGACCGGTTTCTGAAGATCCACGAACAGGGAACAACCATCGTGGTGGCGACCCACAACGAGGGTCTGATCGAGTATTGCGGAAAACAACGGATCGTGCTGGAAAGGGGTGCCGTAGTGGCACCTTCATGACCGACAAGAGCACAGTCTTCGGGTGTCTGGGGAAATGAATTTCTACAAGGGGTACTACATCGTCCGGAACGCAAGGGAGAACATCCGGGGGCACTGGGCGACCCATCTGGTCACACTGGCTGCCGTGGGCTTCAGTCTTCTCCTTTTCGCGGTCTTTCTCCTCGTCCTGACCAATCTCCAGCTCGTTGCAAACCGGTGGGGGAGCGAGCTTCAGATCACAGCGTACCTGGACGGTGGTGTCTCAGAGGATGGGCGGCAAGGCCTGGAGAAGACGATCGGCGGCTGGCAGGAGGTGGAGTCTGTTTCCTTTGCCTCCCCGGCGGATGCCCTGGAAGCTTTGAAGAAGGCCCTCGGAGAGGCTGCGCACGTGCTCGAGGGGCTTCCGGAGAACCCCATTCCGGCCTCCCTGGAAGTTCGACTCAGGAAGCCTGCCCGCAACCTCGACTCGATTCGGGAGGTGGCAGACCGTTGTCAGTCCCTCAAAGGTGTGGCCCAGGTGGAGTACGGAGGAGCCTGGATCGGACGCTTCTTTGCCCTCGTGAGGGTCCTCCGGTGGCTGGGTCTCTGCCTGGGTGCTCTGCTCCTCCTCGGCACCGTGATCGTGATCTCGAGCACCCTGACCCTTGGGTTCTACGCGAGGAGGGATGAGATCGAGATCCTCAGGCTCGTTGGCGCAACCGAAGGCTTCCTCCGTCTGCCCTTCCTCCTGGAGGGGCTCGTGCAGGGGATCGGTGGGGCCGGGGTTGCGGTGGCGCTCTCCTGGGGCCTGTACCTTTTCTTTCGATTTCGGCTTGGGGAGTCCTGGACGCAATTCGCGGGCTGGACGAAGCCGGTATTCCTGTCGTCCGTGTCCATCCTGGCTCTGCTCCTGCTGGGCACGGTCCTGGGAATCGTGAGCACCTTTCTGAGCTTTTCACGCTTCTCTCGTTCTGCCGTATGAAGCGACTGTTCGTGGCACTCATGCTGGCCGGATTCATGGTGGAAGGCTGGCCCTGCACGCAGGGCTGCAGCCCCGAGGCCCTGGCCGGCACTCCGTCCAGCCAGGAGGGCCGGCTCAAGGAAATCCACAAGAAGATCCGAAAAGAAGAAGACGTCCTCAAACAGATCGCCGGGAAGAAGAAGAGCCTCCTCGGCACCCTCGAAGAGCTGGATCAGCAGATCAGCCTGGCACGCCAGGAATGCAGAGAATCGCGGAAGCAGATCCGAAAACTCGAGGCAGAGATGCTCACGTTGACAGAGGGGTTAAAAAGCATCGAAGAACAGCTTCAGGACCAGAGGCATGGATTCGAGCAGCGTCTTGTGGCCTACTACCGGGTTGGACGGACAGGGGCGCTGCCGGTCCTGTTCTCCGAAGGGTCCTTCGGAGACAAGATGCGAAGGATCGAGTCCATGAAGAAGATTCTCGCGTCGGACTGGAATCTCATCCTGGCCTATCAGGCTCTCGTCGAGGAAAAGGCGTCCAAGGCCAAGAGCCTCGGAGAAAAAATCGAGCAGGAGAAACTCCTCCAGCAGCGGGTCCGGGCGCGGGAAAAGGAGCTTTTGGCCAAGAAGAGCGAGAAGGACACCCTGCTCTTCCAGTTGGAAAAGGACAAAGGGCTTCACCAGATCGCCCTGAAGGAGTCCAGGGAGGCTGGGGACGAACTCGAGAGATGGTTCCACAGGAAGCAGGAAGAAGATAGGAAGAAAGAGGAAAAAAGCCTTCGAGAGAAGACCCAGGAGAAGCGAGGGCCGGAGAAAATGGAGGCACCGGATTTTGCGGTCCCATCCGGCGACTCCTTTGAATCCTGCAAGGGAAATCTGCCCTGGCCGGTGCAGGGAGAGATCTTCCGGAGGTTCGGAAAGCACTTTGATCCCCAGTTCGGTTCTGAAGTCGTCAGCAAGGGGATCGACATCAAGACCGAGCCCGAGACCCCGGTCCGGGCCATCTGGGGCGGCATGGTGGTCTATGCGGACTGGTTCCGCGGGTACGGAAAGCTCATGATCATCGACCACGGAGGAAAGAGCTATGCCGTGCTTTCCCACATGAGCCGGATCCTCAAGAAAGAGGGGGACCGGGTGGAGCCCGGTGAGGTTGTGGGTTACGCAGGAGACACGGGGTCTCTCCAGGGGTGCCTGGTCCACTTCGAGATCTGGCACGGGGGGCGGGCTCAGGATCCCATGGACTGGATCCGTACCCGTTAGAAGAAAGGATTTGAAGGTTTTCGCAATCCCCTGTTGAATGTGAAGTCCCGCAAGGACTAATATGGAAGATTGTAATCAGAAGGAAGAGTTCTCAGGAGAGCCTGCGTGAAGGAACACTTGGGACCGCTGTAGAACAGCTCCGTCTCGGGGATCGCCGGCCTGATCAACACGACAAAGGCGAGAGGAGGAAAGAGACCTTGCAGCGCGCATGGATCAAGACCCAGTGGATCGCCTTGTTCTGTCTTTTCCTTTGTCTGGGGCTGTTTGGACTTCGGGACAATTTCGAGGTCAGGGCCGTTCCGGATGAGACTTACGAAAAGCTGCGGATCTTCACCGACGTTCTGGAAAAGGTGCAGCAGAATTACCTCGAGCCGGTGGATTCCAAGAAGCTGATCTATGGAGCCATCAAGGGGATGCTCGAATCCCTGGACGCCCACTCCGCCTTCCTGGATCCGGACATCTACAAGGAACTCCAGGTTGAGACCAAGGGGAGCTTCGGTGGCCTCGGCATTGAGATCACCGTCCGGGACGGGCTGCTCACGATTGTCTCGCCGATCGAGGACACCCCCGCGTTCCGGGCTGGATTGAAGGCCGGAGACAAGATCCTCAAGATCGACGGTGAGTTTACCAAGGACCTGTCGCTCTTCGAGGCGGTCAAGCGCATGCGGGGCAAGAAGGGTTCGAAGATCGTGCTCACCATCGCGCGTGAGGATCTCCCCGAGCCCATGGACGTCACCCTGGTGCGGGACATCATCAAGATCCGGAGCGTGAAGTCCAGGGTGATCGACAATGAGTACGCCTACGTCCGGATCACCCAATTCCAGGAAGACACGGCCAGGGAACTCAAAAAGTCCCTCGAGGACCTCGAGGCGCAGGTCCAGCCCGGGATCAAGGGTCTGGTCCTCGACCTGCGGAACAACCCGGGCGGCCTGCTGGATCAAGCCGTCCAGGTGTCGGACGAATTCCTGGAGTCGGGCAAGATCGTGTACACGGATGGCCGGATCGAATCGCAGAAGATGGAGTTCTACGCACATCCGCAGAAGGACAAGCATGCCTACTCGATGGTCGTCCTCGTGAATGGAGGCAGTGCCAGCGCCTCGGAGATCGTTGCCGGCGCTCTCCAGGATCATCACCGGGGGGTCATTCTGGGTACGACGACGTTCGGGAAGGGCTCGGTCCAGACCATCATACCTCTGGAAGACGGCTCCGGACTCAAACTGACGACAGCGCAGTATTTCACGCCCAGCGGCCGCTCGATCCAGGCCAAGGGGATCGAGCCGGACATCGTTGTCCCGGAGAAGGTCAAGGTCGGAGCCGGAGAGGAGAGGCCCGTTCAGTTCCTGAGGGAACGGGATCTTCAGAGACACCTGGAGATGCAGAACCAGGGCGAGACGACGGGCGAGGAGAAGAAGGATCTGGAGAAGAAGGATCTGGAGAAGAAGGATCTGGAGAAGAAGGATCCTGTCCAGGACACAGGAGAAGCGACCCCGGAGAAAACCGTTGAACAAGAGGACGTGCAACTGAACCGGGCTATCGAGATCCTGAAGAGCTGGGAGATCTTCCAGGCGTTTGACATGCGCAAGAGTACCGTTGCCATGGATTCTGTGCAGCCCGCCACACCATGATCCGGGCTCTACTCTCGTAATCGATAGGATCTGAAGAGAAGACGTGCCGGAAGAGGCGGAGGGGTTGTGGAAGGCCGGTTCGAGGAGGTTCGTCTTTGGAAACCGCTCATCTGTCCGGTGAAGACGTCCTCACCGTATCCCAGCTCTCGCAGCGCATCAAGGATTGCCTCGAAGGTTCCTTTGGGTGCTTGTGGGTGGAAGGAGAGATCTCCAACTTCCGTGTCCCTTCATCCGGGCATTTCTATTTCACCCTCAAGGACGAGTTCGCGCAGATCCGTGGGGTGATGTTCCGGTCCCGTAACCACTCCTTGCCCTTCATTCCGGAAGACGGGATGAAGGTGTTCTGCCGGGCCGGACTGTCCGTGTACCCTCCGAGGGGCGATTATCAGCTCATCATCGAGTGGATGGAACCGAAGGGGCAGGGCGCTCTCCAGCTTGCCTTCGAGGCCCTCAAGCGAAGGCTCGGCGAGGAAGGGCTTTTCGATACGGGGCGCAAGAGGCCGATTCCGTTTCTTCCCTGTTCCGTGGGTCTCGTGACTTCGCCGACCGGAGCAGCCGTCCGGGATTTTCTGAAGATCCTCTGGCGGCGCTATCCCAGCATGGAGGTGCGGTTCTGCCCAGCACGCGTGCAGGGAGAACGGGCCAAGGAGGAGATTGCAGAAGCCATCCGGATGCTCAACGGGGAGGGCCGCGCCGAGGTGATCGTCCTGGCCAGGGGAGGCGGGTCCCTGGAGGATCTCTGGGCCTTCAACGAGGAGCAGGTGGCAAGGGCGGTCGCGGCTTCCGCCATACCGGTCGTGTCGGCTGTCGGTCACGAGATCGATTTCACGATCGCCGATTTCGTTGCGGACTTGAGGGCGCCGACTCCTTCGGCCGCGGCAGAGCTCGTGGTTCCGGAAAAGGCTGCCCTCGCGCAAGGCCTGTCGAGCCTGAGTGCGCGGCTCAACAAGACGGCGCGCAAAAACCTGGACAGGAGACGGGAGATCCTCTTTCACCTTTCGAGGAGGCTCGTCCACCCGGGAAGAAGAGTCCGGGATCACTTGCTCCGCCTGGACGAACTCGAAGACCGGCTGCGTCTTGCCGTCTTGGGAAGGCTCTCACAGACGGCAAGCCGTCAGGAGAGCCTCAAGGTGAGACTCCTCCTGAACAGCCCTTCCCGCAGGGTCCATGCGTACCGGTTTCAGGCCGGAGCCCTCCGGCGAGACATGTTGCGTCTGGCCTCTCACCGTCTCGAGACCCAACGACAGATGTGGAAGGAGATGTGCGGCCGGCTCCAGTCTCTAAGCCCCTTCGCCGTGCTCTCCAGAGGGTACAGCATCACGAGGCTTCTTCCGGGAAAAAAGATCCTCTGTGGCGTGGAGGGGGTGAAAGAGGGAGATGTTGTGGAAGTATTCCTGGCAGAGGGAAGGATGGAGTGTTCTGTGGAATCGCTCGATCGCCGGAAGTGGGGTGGTGTGCAGGATCCGTCTTGAAGGGAAAATCGCAGGGGCCGGAGTGGTTCGTGTGCTCGTCTTTCTGGCCTTTGCGGCTTTTTCAGCCCCCGCTGTTTCCGCTCTGTCGGAAGAGCCACGAGAGCTGGCTTTGCTGACCTGGACTCCGGAAAAGCCGAGCCAGGGGCAAGTGGTCCATTTCCGAGTCAGGCCTGCTGAAGGATGGGCCGTGACCGGGATGAGCTTTCAATCCAGGCCCCTGCGTTTCTTCACGCTGGAGGATGGGAATGCAGAATGGCATGCCCTGTGCGGAGTGGATGCGCAGCTCGAACCGGGCCAGTACGAATTCCAGGTCCAGACGATGGATCAGGCCGGACACCCCGGGGTCGTCGGGGTCGCGAAGCTCGAGGTTCTTCCCGGCAACTTTGCGCAAGAGCACCTTAAGCTTCCGGCTTCCATGGTAGACTTGAGCCGGAAGAACCTGGAGCGGGTGAGAAGAGAGCGGGCGCGCGTGGAATCCTTGTGGCCCGTGGAGACACCGGAGTTGCTCTGGAAGGGGCCGTTTCTAACGCCGGTCGAGGGCGGATCCGGGTCTCCCTTCGGTGTGCGCAGATGGATCAATGGCCAGCCCCGCAGCCCTCACACCGGCCAGGACATCTCGGCTCCCGAGGGGTCGCCCGTGCGGGCTGCCAACAGCGGGAAAGTGGCGTTCGTAGCCGATCATTTTTTCGAGGGCAAGTCCGTGTTCCTCGACCACGGCGGAGGCCTCTATACCATGTATTTCCACCTGTCGCGGATTTGTGTGCGGGAGGGGGACATGGTCCCGCGCGGGGATGTTCTGGGATGGGTGGGCAGCACGGGCAGGGCCACGGGTCCTCACCTCCACTGGGGCGTTCGCCTGGGTGGCGCGCGTGTGGATCCTCAATCGCTTTTGGAGAGGACCGGCGAATTCAGATAGATGGATTCCTAGAACGTGCGCGGTCCTTACCGCAACCAATCGGGGTGAAAGGATGAAAGGAGTGTCGCGGAGCAGGGGGAGCAGGAAGGAACCCTTCGAGAATGCTCTGAAGGGCCTCGAAGAGATCGTCCAGAGGCTGGAAAGCGGTGACCTTGCCCTGGAGGATTCGCTCAAGCTGTTCGAGGAGGGAATTCGCCTCACGCGGGTTTGCTCCGACAGGCTCGAGGAAGCGGAAAAGAGGATCGACATCCTTCTGCGCGGCAAGGAGGGGAACCTGGAGGTTCGCTCCGCTGATCCGGACTCGTACGAGCAGAAGGCGGGCGATGCCGAAGGGGAAGGTGAGACTCGATAGGTGGGTCGTCTCCTGCGGGCTCGTGGCGACCCGGGAGAGGGCCAGGTCCATGATCCTTGCCGGTCGCGTGAGGGTGTCGGACCGCTGCCTCGACAAGCCCGGATCCTGGATCGATCCCGGCGAGCCGGTCACTCTCATTCAGCCTGACCATCCGTACGTGAGCCGGGGTGGTGTGAAACTCGAGGGGGCACTCCGGAGCTTCGGGATCAAGCCGGAGGGAAAGGTTGCCCTGGATGTGGGAGCCTCGACCGGGGGATTCACCCACTGCCTGCTTCTGCACGGCGCGAGCAAGGTCTATGCGGTGGACGTGGGGTATGGTCAGTTTGCCTGGGAACTCCGACAGGACCCCCGCGTCGTTCTGTACGAACGGACCAACATCCGGTATCTGGAGAGACGGCGAATCGGGGAACCCATCGATCTGGCTGCAGCGGACGTTTCGTTCATCTCTCTCAAAATGGTGATTCCCAGTGTTCGGCCCTTTCTTTCAGCGAAGGCTGAGCTTGTCTGTCTCATCAAGCCTCAGTTCGAAGTGGGAAAGGGCAAGGTGGGCAAGGGGGGAGTCGTCAAGGATCCAGACCTGCACGAATCTGTGCTTCGCGACATGGAGGGCTTTGCCGGGGCCCAGGGCTTCGAGGTCTGCGGCATCGAGGAGTCCTGCCTCCGGGGTCCCATGGGCAATCGTGAGTTTTTCCTCTATCTCAGGAACCCCGCCCCCCGTCTCGGCCGAGACCGGGAAGAGCGGTGGGCTTTTGGATGAGGCATGACCTACGTGGAGGGATCAGGGGGGCGCACCTGTCCCCACCGGCGAACGAGTTCGTGGGGAATCGAGAACTGGTCGAGCACTTTGGAGAGCGTGGCGAGTATCATGTCCTCGATGGTTTTTGGCCGATGATAGAAGGCAGGGACAGGCGGCAGGATCACTGCGCCCATTTCGGAAAGCTGGACGAGCGCCCGGAGATGGCCCAGATGCAGAGGGGTCTCTCTCACGAGGAGAACGAGTTTCCGGCCTTCCTTGAGGGTCACGTCAGCAGCCCTGAGAAGCAGGTTCTCCGAATGCGAGTGGGCGATCATGGACATCGTTTTGATCGAGCACGGGGCGATCACCATGCCGTCGGTCAGGTTGGAACCGCTCGCGATGGGAGCACAGATGTCATCCATTTCGTACACATGGTCCGCCAAGGCCAGTACGTCTTCGATGCGGGAGTCGGTTTCGCAGGCAAGGATCTGCTTGGCCGTGTCGGTCACGAGGAGGGAGGTTTCGGTCTCCGGCAGGGATCGCAGAATCTCGATGAGCCGCACCCCGTAGATCACGCCGGATGCCCCGGTGATGCCGATGATGATCCGTTTCAACGAGGCCTCCCGTCTTGGCTGCCGGCATGAGTCGGCCCGAGTGCCGGATGGAAAGGGTTTTCAGGATAGTCAGGCCCTTCACAAAGGTCAAATTTCGTTCGGATGGAGCAAGGTCTGAATCAAGGAGAGTGTTCCCATGGAGCAGAAATGGCACACCGTTACCGTTGTTCCCGCCCTGCCGGACCGACTGAGCGCGTTGGACCGGCTGGCGCGGAACCTCTGGTACACCTGGAATCCGGAAGCGATCGAGCTTTGGAGGAGACTGGACCGCGATCTTTGGGAAGAGACATACCACAACCCGGTCCGCATGCTGGGCATGATCTCCCAGGAGAGGCTGGAGGAGGCGAGCCGCAACGAGAGTTTCGTCCTTCAGATGGAACAGGTCGTGGAGGCCCTGGAACGTTACGTCGAAAGTAAGACGCCCTATGCCTTCCACCTCGAAAACAACCTGGATCCTTCCTTCCGCGTGGCCTACTTCTCGGCTGAGTACGGTCTCAACGAGTGCCTGCCCATCTATTCCGGAGGCCTCGGCGTGCTCTCTGGAGATCATCTGAAGTCCGCGAGCAACCTGAATCTCCCGCTGGTGGCGATGGGGATCCTCTATCAGAAGGGGTACTTCAGGCAATATCTGAACGTGGAGGGCTGGCAGCAGGAATACTACACGGTGAACGACTATCAGAACATGCCGATCAGCCAGGAAATGGATCCCCAGGGCAATCCGCTGCGGTTTTCTTTGGAGATGGGTGATCGCACCGTCCAGGTGGAGGTCTGGAGGGTGCGGGTGGGTCGGGTGCCTCTCTTCCTCCTCACCACCAACGTGTCTGGCAACTCTCCTGAGGACAAGGAGATCAGCAGCCAGCTCTACGGGGGAGACCGGGAGATGCGGATCCGCCAGGAGATCCTGCTCGGCATGGGTGGAGTCAGGGCCCTGGAGGTTCTTGGACTCGAGGCTACGGTCTTCCACATGAACGAAGGACACTCCGCATTTGCCGGCCTTGCCAGGATCCGGGGCCTCGTCCAGAAGGAGGGGCTTTCCTTTGACGCGGCCCTGGAGGTCGTCAAGTCCAATACGGTCTTCACCACCCACACTCCCGTGCCTGCAGGCAACGATTACTTCGACCCAGGACTTGTGGCCAAATATTTCAAGAGCTTTTCGGAAAGCATGGGCATCCCCTTTTCTCAGTTCCTCGGTCTGGGCCGGAAAGACCCTCGCAACGACCAGGAGCCCTTCTGCATGACGATTCTCGCCATCCGGTTCTCCACGTATCGCAACGGAGTGAGCAGGCTCCACAGAACGGTCTCGCGCGAACTGTGGCAGGGAATCTGGCCCGGATTCCCCAAAAGCGACGTGCCCATCACTTCGGTGACGAACGGCGTGCACATCCCGTCCTATCTCTCCAAGGAAATGGCGGACCTGTACACGAGATACCTGGGTCCGAGGTGGATCGAAGAGGCGGACAACCAGAAGGTCTGGGAGCGGGTGGAAAGAATTCCCGACACCGAGCTGTGGAGGACCCACGAGCGCAGGAGAGAGCGCCTGATCGCTTTTTCCAGGCGCAGGCTCAGGGACCAGTTGGTCCGGCGCGGGGCGCTGCCCTCCGAAATCCGTGAGGCGGACGACGTGCTGGACCCTGAAGCGCTGACGATCTGC
>Ga0315278_10005027_pt1 | contig 11988 bp, 16 predicted proteins | sample YL17G06_0_MG_FD_203880 | JGI IMG/M metagenome (GOLD analysis project Ga0315278, IMG submission 203880) | Sediment microbial communities from Yellowstone Lake, YNP, Wyoming, USA - YL17G06_0 | ecosystem: Environmental > Aquatic > Freshwater > Lake > Sediment | place: USA: Wyoming | collected... | reverse complement strand
GCAGTGGGGCACATTGTCGGAAAAAGGTGGCATTGCCCATCCTAAAACGGCGATCACAGCCGCAATGACATGGGTACGGTGATAGGCACGTGGCAGTGTGTGTTCACTCCTCAATTGCCTCTTTTCCTGGCTCAACTTGCTTCCAACCATCACACCCGGAGGGCGCGTCCGCGCGCCCCCCGGGGTATGCTGGAGGCGATGGTTGGGACTCCTCTTGTTTCTTGATCCTTTTGTCTGCATGCCATGTGAGCTTCCCGAACCCGACGACCAAGAAGCCCACAGCGACAAGGGGTGTCAGAATGAGAAGCGTCTGCGGGATGCGGAGCCAGTTGGATTCGAGTGCCGCCGCAAGAATGACCGGGAGACCGATGAAGAGGAATGCGAGCACGTAGGCCAGGGCACCGAAAGCAAGGCTGAGGTGCAGACGATTTGATGGGGGCGTGCCGGATTCGACTTTCTCTAACAGGGGAACCCGGTTCATGAAGTACATCATCGGCAGAAGCGGAAGAACTATCAGGACAGGCGCAAGCGACCTGAGGTGAACATCGTACTTCAGAACGATGGTGCCAACAAAGCCGAGGATAAGAACAAGCCAGATCGCCGAACCTGCGACGAGAGAAAGCCCAACCGCCTTGAGCATGTTGCGGGGTGAATACTGGACCGTGAGGCCGCAGTTCGGGCAGGCGAAGCGGAATAGCACTTCCGGAACGGGAGCACGCCAGCCACGCCAGAGCCACTTGCTGCACTGGGGGCAGCGGTAGTTATTCATGACAAGGAGATCCCGGAATCGCATCTGGTGTTTCCCCTGATTCCCAACAGTGTATCTCATCGCGCAAGTATATCATTTTGCCCACATCTTGTCCAGCATGCGAACGGGCTAAGGTCAGGCGCGCGGGCGACGCGTCGCCTGCACCTGCCGGTTGTGCAGTTCCTTGCTCCAGTGTTCCAGTTGCTGGATCGTCACCCCGGCTCCGCCGCAGACCACGACCAGAATATCCCGCCTGCCTTTCAAGCTTTCGACAGGCTTATACACGGCGGCGAGACTGGCTCCGCATGCCGGCTCGACAAGGATGCGATGGTCGCGGGAGAACTGGAGGCATGCGCTCAGGGCTTGACTGTCGCTGACGACGTGGCTGTGCACGCCGTGTTCCACAGCACCGGCATAGGCGGCATCGGCGACCTTCTTCGCGCCCAGTGTCGTGGCTATGCTGGTGATCCGCTCAAGTGCCGTGTTCCGGTGGTGCCTGAGAGACTCTGACAGCGATGCCGCCCCGTCTGTCTCGACGGCTATGACCGGCACGGTCGAGAGCTTGTTCCTGCGCAACCCCTGAATGACGCCACAGAGCAGACCTCCCCCGCCAACGGATACTACCACCGCATCTGGCGTTACTCCCTGCCGTACAGTCTCGTCGATGATGGTAGCATGACCGGCCCAAAGCAAGGGGTCGTCGAACGGGTGAATATATGCCCATCCCGCTTTCAGCGTCTTTGTGGCGTATTCATGGGCCTCCTGCCACGATGCCCCTCTCACCACAACGCGGGCAGCTTCCTGCTGGATCAGTTCGATCGCCCTGGCCGAAGTTGTCTCCGGAACGACGACGGTGACGGGGATGTTCAGCTTCCTGCCGGAATAGGCAACGGCAATCCCCGCGTTGCCACCTGATGAGCACAGAAATCCCTTCGCGCCTCGCGCTGTGTGCGTTTGGCATGCATGGCCAATGCCGCGCAGCTTGAACGAGCCCGAAGGCTGCAGCGATTCCATTTTAAGCCATACTCGCCCTTTAACCTTGCAGGAAAGCGGCAAGGACTCAAGCAGGGGGGTCTCAATATGGAGAGGCGGATCGTTCATACATTCCACCTGCTGGTTCGATCATCGGTATTTCAGTGGATACAAGTCCGGTGATGCGATCGCCTTCAGTTCCAGATCAACATCAAGGTCGGGCCAGTGCAAATGCATGCCATGCAGCAGAATCACATTGTGAATCTGCGCCACCGTCGCATCGGTGAACCATGGGTAGTCGGCATACGGCAGAAAATACTCGCGGCCTCTCACAAACAGCCAGATGCCGTTGGGGGAGATGCCGCTAATCTCAACGTCCGAAATGTCTGCGCCACGCGTTTTTAATTTCATCGCGGTGCTCCTCTATAATGCGCGCCAACTCATCCATGTGGCGCGCTGCTATGCCCTGGTTCTCGGCAAGTTCGATTGCTGGCTCCAGCCAGTACTTTGCCTCGCCCTCGGCGCAAACAACATGCACGCGCATCCGCTCCTCTTCACGTGAAAAGAAGAAGAAACGGTACCCACCATGCCTAAATACAGTCGGGCTCATGGCTTATTATACCAAATCGTGCGGAGATGCACAATAGACTGATTGCTTCGAACGCCGCAGGTCAGGCGGGCCGCCTTGCGGCCTTGCCTCCACCTGCTGGTTCGGTGTTTCGCTTTCCTTTATCGCGCGTGCAATTGTCCCACGCGCATCAACGCCCGCAGCGCCTCGTTGACCGACTGGTCATCAGGAAATACATTTGCCACATCGGGTGCAAGCAATACAAGGTTCGTTCCTTCCCTATAACGCTTGGCGTATCTCCCTCTGCCGCGCGACTTCAGTTGCGTAAAGTCATATTCCGGGCGGAGCGTGTCTTTGTCCTGGGTGCTAATTTTTGTTTTCATGGTAGCTTCGTTCCGTACGTGTTGGTTTCCGTGCGCTGATGATCCGAACCCGCTCGCCGCGTTCCGTATGAGCAACGACCAACAGGGTTCCCGAGCGCGATACGCCGACTGTGATGCAACGATCCTCGGTTGCCGAGTGATCTGGATCGAAGAATGTGTGGGACAGCGGATCGCCAAACACCGTTGCCGCGTCGGAAAACGAGACACCGTGCTTCCGCAGATTCGCTGCCGCCTTCTCTGGATCCCATTCGAATCGCATGTCCCATTATAGCATCTTGCGGCTATCAACGCAAATCCACGTCCTCCGGCCAACGTCACGGCTGAACGGCGCGCGCAACGCGCGTCCGTTCGAGCCGCTTGTTCGGTCTTCCGTCAACGATCCTCCTGCGGCGGTCATTCTGGCGCCGTTGAAGGTCGGCAACAATCCGCGCCAAGTCGTGGCCGTGTTCAGCCGCGTAAGCGTCCCTGTTCTTCCAGACTTCTGCTATGATCTTATCACGGTACATTGCTGTCGTCCTCCCTCAGAAGTTCCAACGGCGTACATATCTCCGGGCACGTATAGCCCGCCTTCTTGCACACCTCACGCATAAGTGGCTTCTTGACTGCATTGTCGATATGCCTGCAGTTCCACGCAAGCAGATAGTCAATGCCGTGAACCGCGGTGACCGCCACATGCAAGGCATCGACTTCGGCTATCCTGGGGATGGCGCCATGGCGCAAAAGACGCTCGGCGCATCTTCTTCAATCCGGAGTTCGCGAATCCCGCGCAAACATTCCAGGCGCCGACGAACTGCGGACGCATCTCCCCGAGACGCCTCCAATAGAACAAGCTCGGATGTGAACAGCCTGTACTTCGACCGTTCATCCGACCACCACTGCGCCGTCACCTGCTGCCACGCCGAAATCCTGATATCCCGGCTCGCAACGGCTGTCAGATAGCTGATGATAGATGTTTCTATGTAGACAGCCTTTCGCATCAATCTCTGTTCCTCACCGGTGCATACCGGCCTACGCATTTCATCTCATATGCGCATGCCCTTTTCGCCGCATTTTGCGCATCCTTCATCATGCTCCAATTATCCCATAATTGTCCGGTTTTGTCAAACCGCGACAGGCAATTGTCTCCTGACCGAACAGATGCAAGTAGATATTATGACACGGTTTGAACGCCATCTCGCCGAACAGGCGCACGTTGCGCAGAAATACGTGCCGCATTATCGGAACTGGGGGGGGCGGTTCTATGAACAGCTTGGCAAGGCGCCGGACGACCTGTTGGCACATATGAACCGGGTGCGGAAGCTCTACGAACAGGACCGGAAGGACGGGGTGGCGGGTGTCGAGCTGCCCGGCGCACTGGCACGGAAGTGTCCGCATGCGGGGACGGACTGGTGCTGGCAATGGCTGTTTCCCTCGGCACGGCTGAGCATTGACCCGCGGAGCAGGACAGTGCGTCGGCATCACGCGGTGCCTGCGCCCTTGCAGCGGCTGTTCAAACTGGCGCTGGATGCGTCGGGGATAGCCAAGCCCGCTTCCATCCACACGTTGCGCCACAGCTTCGCCACGCATCTGCTCGAGAAGGGCACGGACATCCGCACGGTGCAGGAACTGCTGGGTCATTCGAGCGTGCAGACGACAATGATCTATACCCATGTGGCGAAGAAGAATGTGCTGGGCGTGCGGAGCCCACTGGACGGATGACCTAACCGATAGCGATAGCAGCAGCGGCACATAGCACGCCAGAACTGAGCGACAACGTATGCAGTCTCTTACCCTTCCTAGTCAATATATACAACTATCCGTACATTCCGCGCATTTTCTGCAAGGCGCTGGCTTCGCCAGGTTGGGGAGAGGACAAAGTGCCTAGAGCGATTCACCCCTCGAACTTCCGAACAATGATGGACGCATTATGGCCGCCAAAGCCGAACGAGTTGCTGATGGCGACATGGATCTGGGTTGCCCGGGCCGCGTTGGGCACGCAATCAATCTTGCACTGGTCGTCCGGGAACTCGTGATTGGTCGTGGGCGGCACAATGCCGTACTTCATGGCGAGACAGGTCGCCACGAGCTCGATGCCGCCCGCGGCGCCCAGGGTGTGGCCCGTCATGCACTTGGTCGAGCAGACCATGACCTTGGTGTCGTCGCCGAAGATGCGGTGAACAGCCTGCGCCTCGGAGATGTCGCCCAGGGGAGTTGACGTGCCGTGCGCATTAATGTAATCAACCTTGTCCAGCTCGATGCCGGACTGGGCGATCGCCATGCGCATGGCTTGTTCCGCGCCGCGGCCCTCGGGCTCGGGCGCGGCCATGTGATGTGCATCGCCGCTCATGCCGACGGCAAGTATCTCGCCGTAGATGGGCGCATTGCGGGCGCGGGCGTGCTCGAGCTCCTCGAGGATGACGACGCCTGCTCCCTCGGCCATGACAAATCCGTCCCGTTTTAGATCGAAAGGCCTGCTGGCCCGGTGCGGCTCGTCGTTGAAGGCGGTGCTGAGGGCATTCATGTTGGCGAACCCGGCCATGCCGAGATCGGTCACGGCCGCCTCGGATCCGCCGGCGACATAGACGTCGGCATCGTTGAACTTGATGGACCGGTGGGCCATGGCGATGGAATGGGCGGCCGTGGCGCACGCGGTGACCACGCAGAAATTGGGTCCCTTCATGCCGTGGCGGATGGAGATCTGGCCCGAGGCCATGTCCACGATCATCATCGGGATGAAGAAGGGAGACACGGCACGAGTGCCGCGCTCGATGAGGCGCTGGTGCTGCTTCTCGATGGTGTCGAGGCCGCCAATGCCCGAGCCGACGATGACGCCGACGCGGGCCGGGTCTTCCTTGGTCATGTCGAGCGTGCTGTCGGCGACCGCGTGGTCGGCCGCGGCAATGGCGAACTGGACAAAGCGGTCCATGCGCCGTGCCTCCTTGACGCCAAAGTACTCGTCGGGATTGAAGTCACGGACCTGCCCGGCGACCTTGGCGGGGAACTTGTCCGGGTCGAGCCCGTGGAGTGTGGCGATGCCGCTGCGGCCGTGGACAAGGTTGTCCCAGAAGGACTCGAGGGAATTGCCCACCGGGCTGATGACACCCAGGCCGGTGATGACCACGCGTCGTGAGAAGTCAGGTTTCATGAAGAAAAGGTTCGCGCCGCAGATGCGCCTCCACCGAGGCGCATCTGCGCGTCAATGACATGCGCGGCACACACACGTGCGCGCGCACAGTTACGCCTTGGTCATGTGGCCGTCAATGTATTTGACTGCGTCACCGACCGTCTTGATCTTCTCGGCGTCCTCGTCGGGGATTTGCGCGCCAAATTCCTCCTCGAGAGCCATGACGACCTCGACAAGGTCGAGGCTGTCGGCGCCAAGATCGTCTGTGAACGACGCGTCGTCAGTCACTTCCTCGGGTTTGACGCCGAGCTGCTTGACGATGATGTCCTTCACTCTTTCAGCCGTTGATGCCATGGTGTGCTCCTTGTTGTGTTACGCGTTAGGGAGTGAACGGTTGTTTATGTCCGGAAAACTACATGACCATGCCGCCGTCAACGACGACGACCTGGCCGGTTATGTAGGATGCAAGATCGCTGCACAGGAACAGGACGGCCTTTGCCACATCCTCGGGCTGGCCGAAGGTCTTGAGCGGGATGTAGTTCAGCATTGTCTGCTTGACCTCTTCGGTCAGCACCTCGGTCATCTTGGTCTGGATGAAACCAGGGGCGATGGCGTTTGCGGTGATGCCGCGGCTGGCAAGTTCCTTTGCCGTGCTCTTGGTCAGGCCGATCAGGCCCGCCTTGCTTGCGGCGTAGTTTGCCTGGCCTGCGTTGCCGATGAGGCCGATGATCGAGGCGATGTTGACGATGCGGCCTGCCCGCTGCTTCATCATGATCCGGGCAACGCCATGGGTGCAGTTGAACGCGCCCTTGAGGTTGATCCGGAGGACGGCGTCCCACATCTCCTCGTCCATCCTGATGAGGAGGGTGTCCTTGGTGATGCCGGCGTTGTTGACCAGGATGTCAATGCGGCCGAAGTCGGTGTTGACCTTGTCAAGTGCCGCGTGCACCGCGGCGAAGTCGGCGACGTCAAGGGCATAGCCGAGCGCCTTGCGGCCAAGTGCCGCGGCCTTCTGGACAGTCTCGGCGGTGAACTCCTCCTTCAGGTCCGCCGCGGCGATGTCGGCGCCCGCTGCGGCGAGGGCGAGTGAGACGGCCTGGCCTATGCCCCGGCCCGCGCCGGTCACCAGCGCCACTTTCCCGCTCAAGTCAATCGAATAGGACATTATGCTCGCACTAGTTGAGTTCAGGCGCCCGAGGGCGCCCATGCAGCAATTTCAGCCGGGGACTCCATGGGATGCACCGCGGCACCCGGCTCGATCTTCTTCATCAGGCCCTGGAGGACCTTGCCCGGGCCTATCTCGCAGAACACGGCGATTCCCTGGGCCAGCATCAAGCGGCAGTTGTCCTCCCACCTGATCGGCTCGACCACCTGGCGTGCCAGCAGGGCGGGAATCCCCTTCGCATCCTTGTGCGGCATGCCCGTCACATTAGAGAGCACCGGCAGTGCCGGCTCGCGCCAGGCAACCGCCTCGAGCTTCGGGGCGAACTGGCGCCTGGCCGCCTCCATGAACGGCGAATGGAACGCGCCGCTGACCTGGAGCGGGATCACTTTCCGCGCGCCGGCCGCGGTCAATGCCGCAGCCGCCTGCTTCAGGGCGACCACGCCGCCCGAGATCACCGTCTGGCCCGGGCTGTTGTAGTTCGCCACATGCACGTCCGGTATGCCCGCGCAGACCGAGGCGACTGCCGAGGCATCGAGCCCGAGGACGGAGGCCATTGAGCCCGGCAGTGTGCGAGCGGCCTCCTGCATCAGCCTGCCCCGCTCGCGGACGAGCCTGATGCCGTCGCTGAAGGCGAGGCAGCCCGCGGCGGTGAGGGCGCTGTATTCGCCGAGGCTCAGGCCGGCCACTGCGCCGATCGTGACAGCCGGATGGGCCTTCGAGAATGCGGCATATGCCGCGCAGGACACCGCGTAAATCGCCGCCTGGGACACATCGGTTGCAGTGAGTGCGTCGGCCGGGCCGCTGAACAAGGTCGTGAGGAATCCGCCGCCCAAGGCCTGGGCGGCCTCGTCAAGCACCGCGCGCGCGGCGGGCTCGCCGTCGTACAGTGCCTTGCCCATGCCCACGTACTGGGCTCCCTGGCCGGGGAAAAGGAGGCCTATGGAACTTGTGCCGGTCGTCACGCGATGGTTATCCGTTGCGCACCCGCCTACCAGCGGATCAAAAGTGAGCCCCAGGTCATGCCCGCGCCGAATGCGACGAGGACAAGGTTGTCGCCTGGTTCAAGATGATTGTTCAAAACGACTTCGGCAAGGCCGACCGCAGTCGAGGCGGCGGACATGTTGCCGTACTTGTGGATGTTGTAATGGATGCGGCTCTGGTCGAGGCCGAGTGCCTCGGCTGCGGCATCAATGATCCGCTTGTTGGCCTGGTGCGGGATGAGCCAGGTAATGTCCGCGGCCTTGATATTGTTCCGCTCGGCGATCCGGACAGTGGTCCGCTTCATTGCCGTAACGGCGAACTTGAAGACCTCGCGGCCCTCCATGCTGATGTAATGGAGTCGCTCGCCGATGGACTTGGTTGACGCGGGCATGCGCGATCCGCCGGCATGGACCTTGAGCCAGTCGGCGTTCCGGCCGTCGCTCTCGAGGATGTAGTCAACAATGCCGTGCCCGGGCGTGTCCGCGCGCGTGAGGATGACGGCGCCCGCCCCGTCGCCGAACAGGACGCAGGTGTTCCGGTCCTTGTAATCGGTGATGGCGGACAGCTTCTCGGCTCCAATGACGAGCACATTCCGGACATAGCCGGTGGAAAGGTGGGCGTAGGCAGTGGCCAGTGCGTAGATGAAGCCCGTGCATGCGGCAGCGAGGTCGAAGGCGAACGCGGCCCGGGCGTCTATGCCGCGCTGGACAAGGCAGGCCGTGCTCGGGAACATCATGTCGGGCGTGACCGTGGCGCAGATGATCATGTCGAGGTCTTCCGCCTTCATGCCTGCGTTGCCGAGGGCGGCAGTGGCGGCCTTGACGCCCATGTCGGACGTGGACATCTCGGCCGGGGCAATCCGGCGCTCGTGGATGCCGGTGCGCTCGACAATCCAGTCGTTGGTGGTATCCACCATTTTCTCGAGGTCGGCGTTGGTAAGGATACGCTCGGGGAGGTAGTACCCGACTCCGGCAATGCGGACGGGCACGGGCGCCTCAAGTTTCGGGGGGATCCTCATGCGCGTGCGAGAGCCTCGGTTATGCGGACGTTGAGTTGCTGGGAGACCGCCTCGCGGGCCCGCTCGATGGCGCCGTGGATGGCCCGTGCCCGGGAATTGCCATGGGCGCAGATGCAGATGCCGTCAACGCCTAGGAGCGGCGCGCCGCCAAGGCGTGCGGCATCGAACCTGCGCTCGACCCGGCCAAGGAGCGGCCTCAGCACGAGACGGCGGAGCGACCGCAGCCAGCCGTAAGGCGCTGCGTGCCGCTGGAACAGCATCTTGATCCCGTATGCCATGCCTTCCATCACCTTCAGTGAGACGTTCCCTACAAATCCGTCGCAAACGATGACATCAACTTTGCCGGAGAACAGGTCCTGTCCTTCGACATTCCCGTAAAACTGGAGCGAGCTCTCCCGGAGGAGGCGGAAGGCGTCGCGGGTGACGGCATTGCCTTTCGCATCCTCCTCGCCGACGGACAGCAGTCCGACGACGGGATGAGCCCGTTGCAGCACATACTGCGCGTAACAGGCGCCCATATGGGCGAACTGGACAAGGTGGGACGCCTTGCAGTTCACCGTGGCGCCCGCGTCAATCAGGACGGTCGCGCCAAGGGGCCCGGGCACCAGGGCCGCGATGGCCGGCCGGTCAATCCCCGGCAGTGTCCGCCACTCGATCATGGCCGCCGCAGCCGCGGCGCCTGTATTGCCCGCGGTGACCACGGCGTCCGCGCCGCCCGAGGCTGCCAGGCGGATGCACATGGCCACCGACGTCTGTTTCTTCCTGCGGAGCGTCACCGCTGGCTCCTCGTGCATGGCCACCACCTCGGGCGCATGCACCACCTCGATGGGCAAGGCCGTGGCATGCAGCTCGCGCAGGCACGCCTCGACCCTCGGCGCGTCGCCGGCGAGGGTGAGGTGGCAGCCCGCCCGGCTCTTGCGTGCGAACTCGACTGCGCCGGCCACGATCTCCCGGGGCGCGTAGTCGCCGCCCATGGCATCGATCGCTATGCGCATACGCCGGCTCCGCCAGCCGAGCTCACCAGCTTACTCGTTCGCCCGCACCTTGACGGCGAGCACCTGGCGGCCCTTGTACCAGCCGCAGGCGCTGCAGGCGTGGTGGGGCAGACGTGCTGCGCCGCAATGGTCGCAGCGGACAGATTGTAGCGGCGCGAGGGCGTCGTGCGTCCGGCGCTTTGCCCCGCGCGTCTTCGAGTGGCGTCGTTTCGGGTTCGGCATAGTCGTTCCTACAGCTTAACCATCTATTACCAGCCATGCGTGAGCATGGGCAATCCATTACGCTCTCTAATAAGCGGGCATAAGTATACCAAAACGCCCTTGTGGTGTCAAAACGGAGGGGTTCTCCGCCCTTTTTCTCTGTTGTTAAGCTTGGTGGAGGGGGAAAGAGATCGAGAAAATACAGCCGCGCCCAGGCCTGTTCTCGAGCAGTGCCTCGCCTCCGTGCATCCGGGCGACCCGCTGGACAATCGAGAGGCCAAGGCCCGCCCCGCGCTGCTTGGTCGAGAAGAACAAGTCGAACACGCGCGGCACGGCTGCGGGCTCGATGCCGCCTCCCGAGTCGGTCACGCTCAAGATCACCTGCCCTTCGCGCCGGTCGCCCGAGAGGGTGATGGTGCCCTTCCGGTCAACGGCCTGGATGGCGTTCCACATCAGGTTGGTGATGCCGTGCCGGAGAAGCTGCTCATCGGCCAGGACTGCCGTCAGCACCGGCGGGCACGAGAACGACAACGCGATGTCCCGCGACCGGCATTCGTGCTCGAAGAACTGGGCCAGGTCGTCCAGGAGGGCAACCAGGTTCACCGGCGCGGGCCGGAACGTCGCGGGCTTTGCGTACGAAAGGAATTCACCCAGCATCGAGCCAGTACGTGCCGCTTCGTCCTCGATCCGGGCAACCTTCTTCAGCATCTGGTCCCGGATGTCCGGCGGCAACGAGCCGCAGTGCTGCTGGAGCAACTGGGCGTTCATCCGGATGCCGTTGAGGGCGTTCTTGACCTCGTGGGCGATGCCGGCGCCAATCACCTCGATCTTCTCCTCGCCGCTCCGCCGTTCGGCCTGGACGGACTGGTCGAACCGCCTGACGAGGCCATGGGCGAGCAGCACCATGCAACAAAGTGCCGCAGCGCCGCACGCGGCAACCGCGACAAGTCCGGCGCGGCCCACGCTGCATGCGGCCACGGCGGCATCGTCGGGCGCCACCACATCCGCCGCCATGAAACCCATGCGGAGCATGCCCTGGACGGAACCGCCGAGGCGGATGGGCACGCCCGCGTCGCACATCTCGCGGCTCGAACCCGCCACAGCCACCCGCACGCGGGTTACCGAGGTGGATGGACAGGCGCAGTTCAGCAGCATCCGGCAGTCCTCCAGCCGCGTACCTTCCTGCGACCGGTCGGTGTGGAGGACCACCTGGCCAAGCCGGTTGGCGATCAGGACATAGGCGGCGTGCTGGCTGCCCGTTGCAAAGATGCTCATGTCCGCATCCGGCCTCGCGTCCGCGCGGAGCTGGTGGAGGTCGGTGTAGCCGTTCATCTGGAGGAACGCCTCGAGCTGCCGGGCGGCCCGCTCGGTGCGTTCTGCACAAACGCGGGCCTGTGCCTCGAGCCTTGTCCGCCGGACAACGCCGCGTGCCGAGACCCAGAACACCGCCGCGGCGAAGGCGGTCGCCGATACTATCACTGCAAGCCACAAGGCCGTGCAGCGCCGCAGGCCTGCATCGCGGAACATCTCATGACGCGGCGAGATCATGCTGCACTGGTCAGCGCTTGGCCTGGTGCCTGATGAACGAGGCGATCGACCGGTCCCAGGTCGCTTCCTGGGCCGCGGTAAAGTAGCATGCCGGCAACTCCCCGTTCGTGCGGTGATAGTGCAGGCACTCGCAGCAGATGCCCTTCCGGGCGCATGGCTCGTAGGTGCAGGTGCACATGGTCGTGTTCCGTTCCTTGCTTTGACAGGCGCCCATGGTTCAGTTCCGTTTCAGTTTACCAGAGATAAAGATTGCCCGAGTACAGGACATACACGGCCAGCAGCAGGTTCGACACTGCGTGGGCAACC
>Ga0315278_10005026_pt1 | contig 11988 bp, 25 predicted proteins | sample YL17G06_0_MG_FD_203880 | JGI IMG/M metagenome (GOLD analysis project Ga0315278, IMG submission 203880) | Sediment microbial communities from Yellowstone Lake, YNP, Wyoming, USA - YL17G06_0 | ecosystem: Environmental > Aquatic > Freshwater > Lake > Sediment | place: USA: Wyoming | collected... | reverse complement strand
GTACGAAATAATTGTTATTATATCTATCATCAAAATTGGTTGATATTTCAATTCCCGTGATTGGGCATATTAACGGAATTGTTATATCTTCGATTTTTAAATCAAAATAATTATCTTTTTCTTTACAAGATTGTCTTACTCTATCCCACAACAAATATTCTTTTGTTCTTGGGGCTTTTGGTTGTTGGTTAACACGAATGCCGCCATTATGCAGTTTTCCTGGCCCTCCATTCAATTTACACATATCCCAAAACGAATAATCATCCCTGCCAATCTGATCATAGATTTCCTGTTCTGATTGGGTCATTGATGATCCAACTGGCGATAGAATTCCGTAATCTCTAAGTTTTCTGCGAACCTTATCTCGTCTTTTTAATAATGCTCGTTTTTCTGGATTATTTTCTCTCCAAATATGCATACGATATGCCATAATATTTTTTAATTTGTCTTTTATTTATAATAAATATAAAGAAAAATTTCCAATAAAACAAGAAGATTATCTTTTAAATTTCCATTTATAAAGTAATCCTTGGATATTATGTTTTTTCCAGGAAACCAGAACCAACCATTTGCCAATTGAAGTATGTCATTCGTTGATTCTCTGGTCGCACCCAGAAAAAAAGTATGTATATTAGATATAAAAGTTATATTATGAAGAAACTATTATTTTCCGTAATTCTGGCTGTGGTAATGATAATTTCCACGTACGCCAAAGAAGTCATTGCAGGGGGTAAAACCCACAGTGCAATGGGAGACTATCAGATCACCACATGTGATCAGCCCTGTATTATCAATGGTCAGGAGTTAAAAGCCTTTTCCGTTGTATATAAGAATTCCCCGATGGAAGTAAAGATTGTCATACAGAAAAATAAAAAGGAGACGACATATATTGTCACCTCAGAGAAGTTATCTGTGAAGTATGTTCAAAATAATCGATACTTTGGTATAGGGGATGTAATAAATGCTGAGAATCTCAACAAGGATGAATATTTTCATCAAAAGGTTCTTACCTCTAGGCAATCAGAAAAGGAATCTCTGAGGCTCATTGCCGCATATTTTCCATATCTATTAGCATAAAAAAAGGAGTTATATCTCCCTTTTTATTATCGTTTATTATAGTTCCATAATTTTTCTTGTTTTTTCTTATAAGCAAGGAGTCGTTTTTCTTTATCAGTTAATTGGGGTTCTTCAGGGGGATTATCAACAACTGGTTGTTGGGTATCGTTAGGTATTTCTTTAAGTCTATCGATATCCATATAGTTATCCAATTCAGTAAACGGATCTTTGATATAAATGATTTTATAATTAGGGAAATCTCGTTTATTTTTTTCTATAATTCTATCGGGGTTGGTGTATGCTATAAATGTTATGGTTGTGAGTTTATTATCAACGATAGAGCAAACAAGATTAACGCCTTCGGAGAGTTTTTGTTTAGTATTTAATTTAATATCTATTAGTCGTTCTCTCAAATATCTAAGATAATTGGTTCTATCGAAAAATTTTTCTTTATTTTTCATTTGATCATATGGGCTTCCAGTTAGAATAATATCGCGAATATTTAAATCAAAGAAATGTAATTGAACAACAAAGACGGTGCCGGGGTCCCCCACATAATAAGGTTTTTCAAGTTCATTAAGAATTTTCGATACTTTACTTTTAACATCTGCTGGAATTTTGTATTTTCCTATTATTGTTTTATCGTTATAATTTGCTTTATTAATGCAGATGACGTCGAAGAATTCCTGTGCTATGAATCTTTGAATGACTCTATCCTGGTAATGGGTATTATTGGATTTAATTTCGAATTCTTTTAAGATGTCCATTAATTTCATAATGATAAATATTAAGATCCCAGCATTAATTTAGAGAAATAAATGCCTAGGACATCCCCTGCGACGGATCCCAGCATGAATCCGATATAAGCGATGCGATTGGTAGTTTTATCGTTTTTTTTCTTTTCATCGGATATTCTTTGGATTAGGAAGTAAGAGATATATGCTATTGCGGCTGCGCTCAGCATGGTAAAAGTATAATTAGCTTGGGATATTGCTCTATAGTTAATAGATATAACGCAGCATAATATAATTTGTATAAAAAACAAGATAATGGCTTCTTTGAAAAAGACAATTTTTTTCCTCATCTTCTCCCTTTTCATATAAGTATCTGATTATCTTGCTGGAGGTCATTTTTTATTAAAATTTATTTTTTTATTGCAGGAGCATCCATCTTTATCGAGGCCGCTCATATCGCCATCCATTCCGCATATGCATGATGATATATGTTCGTTTTTATCTTTAATAATTTCGTTGGTGATGCGGTTGATGAGTTCATTTTTGTTAAGAAAATTCGGATACATATTTTGTTCATAAAAGAGGTATGGTTTATCTTCTGAGATATATTTTGTTAATACTTCTAATATTTTTTCTCTGGTTATTTCCATGATATATTATAATAATTGGATGTTCGGGCGCCGGAACCGTTTGATGATTTATTAATTTTTGTTTATAATTGAAGACATCTAGCTGGTGATCTGATTACCTTTCTAATATTTTTCTGTAGATATACGGTATTTGGGATGATATGAATTGGCAATGGGGTAAAATTTCTTGGTAACAATGTAGATATTTTAGAATGTCCATATTTTATAAGAGATAACACATTGGATTTTATATAGTTAAAATAATCTACTGATGCTGTCATTGGTAATAATCCGAGGATCAGGAGGATTCCAGATAAAGCAATAGGGGTTAATACGATCATCATTGGGAGTTGTAGGAAGACATTTTTTGTATTTATTGAATCGATGTCTATAAATTGTTCATTGATGAGGTATTTTGTGTATATCATATTAAAAATTTATTCTTGATTTTTCATTATAATTGAATTTACAAGTCAGCCAGTATTTTTTCAATATTTTCAAGATCGATTTGATGTTTTTCCGTTTTGAATTTATAAGCAATTTTAGCTTGGATGGCATAATTTACATTTTGTATCCTCAGTTCATATGGTTTATCATTGCGTGTGAATCTTGTTAAGGAATATTGTAGTTCTTCCTCATTGACTTTAAATGCACAGACCTTAATACCGTTCACATTTAATCCTGTTCGTTGTATCTTTTTGCCATTGGTATTAGTTACAGTATCGGACATAATCCATTCAGTTGGAATACTAAGAAATCCCTCTCCTTTAAGTGAGAATGAATTCTTTTCATTAAAAAAAAGATCAATATCCGAAATTTTTCTATTTAATAATCCGACGGCATTAAGGGCGATTGATCCTCCGAAAATCGCTTCAGGGCATTTTTCGATGATTAGAATAATTGCTTGGATGATTTCGTCTGATAGGATTTCGGGATTTTCTAAGTTTGGTCTCATTGTAATGTTATTATCTTTTTTAGTTTTCATTGTTTCTAACGATAATTAATTTATTTCGTTTTGTTAATTTTTTATTTTCTTCTTCCAGGGCTTCAATACTCATTAAAGCGTCGGTAAGAAGTTCTATCATCACAGCATTATCGATTGCCATAGGTCTATTATGTCCTTGGAGTTTATCAAGGTTTGTCCACGATATTACATCTTTTGGGGATGATCCGTGATTCATATTATGAGTCAGAACGAAAAATGGTTTATCATAATGATTTATGCCTTCTTTCATTAGAGTTGTATGTCCCGCATTACGAGTTGACATATAATAATGAAGTAATAGTTCTAGTTTTTCTTGTATTTTCATATATTATATTTATTATAAAGTGAATCAAGGAGTTCATTATATTGTCCATCGTAATGCACGCCTCTTCGTTTTATTTCTTTTTTGATTTCTTGTATCATAAATATACGAATTAATCCAATAAGTGAGCAATCTTTTTTATCCCAATTTACATACATTTCTTGAATTTCATTTATGTCCAAGTTCAAGAATTTTTCAACATCATCTTTTTTCATTTTCTTTTATTTTAAAATCACAATCATAATATGGAATATTGGTATCGACGCCATATCCTATTTTTGTAAGAAAGACGGCCAATTCTTTATCAGTCATATGTTCCAATTTATACCAATTAGTTCTATCGTGAATTAGTTTTATTGCTGCGGATCTATTAATTTCTAATGTCATTATTTTGTTTTTAATAAACAATCTTCGCATAATGTTTTTATCCATCCAGTTGTTTGTGTCACATTTTTAGTTGATCCACAGTGTTCGCATATATGATAGGATAGACCTTCAGCCAGTTGAATCATTCCTTTAACGATATCATCTCCGCCGTTATAATAAAACCTTAATCCCCCGAACTTTTCTTTTATTTGGATAATTTCAAGTGGAATTCTTTCTTTGCGTGGCCACGTATTTTCGGGGTTCAGATGAGATTCCATATTTTCCATAAGTTGTTCTATGAGCATATACCATCCGTCGCCGCATTCAACCCCGAATTGTATTGGTGAAACGATTTCCTTTTGATTAAGAAGTTCATTAACTTCTTCCATCATTGGTTCATTGCCAATATAAATTTTTTGATCAGTTGTAAAAAACCGAGGAAATTTTAATATTAATTTTCTTTGTAATTCAGATTTCATAAATCAATAATATCAAAATCTTCATATGAACATACTTCGGCTTCTTCCATTGTTTTACCTTCTCTATCTTTAAATCCTTCAAATAATCCATATTTAACGCCATCTCCATCGATGTGTAGGTATTCTATAAGTTGTGCTTCGGTTCCTTCATTGAACCATGTGTTGGGTTTTGCAATATATACTTTCATTTCTTTTTAAGCGTTATTTTGTTTTTAATATGTTTAATGGACTTCGAAAACCAAATATCTATGGGAAGTAATACTATAATAATTATAATAAGAATTCCCAAATAAATTTTGTCTGTCATTTTTTTCTTTTTGATATATCTTTAAACATTATTCCGCAATTGTTACAAACGAAATATTCGTCGATTAACCATGAATGATAACCTGGGCCGAGGATTCCGTTACTGTCGCTTTTAATAATGTGTTCTTTATCGGTTGATTTACAGGAAGGACATTTGAGTTTATCTATTCTTTCTTGTTCTTCTTTGCGATCATTTTCTTTACGTTCATTTTCTTTTTTCATTATGTTTTCATACCAGTTAGGATCAAGATCGACAGTCGTGCCTAATATTCCTTTTTCTCTGAGTTTTTCTTCAACTGTTTTAAACGTTTTTTTCATTATTCAGATTTTTTATAATACTGATTTATTAGTTAGTTGTTTTTTAGAATATCTTAATTGGCCAACGACAGAGTTAATTGATAGATTCATTTTTTCAGAAATTTCCCTGCATAGTAATCCCTCCATTCGCATTTCAATTATTTTTCTTCGATTTATTGGCATTTTACTAATAATTATATTCATTTCTTTGAGATTTTGTTCATGTATTATTTTTTCTTCTGGGGTGTCAATTTGGCTTTTCAAATAAGAGAATTCATAGATGTCAACATTTGTTGGCCTTATTGCGTTATATGAAATAAAATCTAATACAGTATTTTTGGCTATTTTTGATAACCATGTTGAAAATTTATATGATGGAACATAATTAGTAATATTTTTAAAAGCCTTTTCAAAAGTAACCATTGTCAAATCTTTTGCATCATCATAATTTCTTATAGTTAAATAAACATAATTATGGATGTTTCGATAATGGTAATTAAATAGTTTTTCGAAAGCCTTCTGATCTCCATATTTTGCTTTTTTAATAAGGGCGATATCAATAGTTTGTCTATCCATATTATTTCTTTATTAATCCGTCACGCATTGCTTTTGCGCCTTGAATAAAACTAACTTGTTTGGCGGTATTTATATTATATTTACTCCCATATCCAAGGAATAAAGCGTGTTCTTCTGCCGCTTTTTCAATCTCATTATCTGTCACGTAATCTTTCTGTGATATAATTCCTAAATTATATCCCCGTTGGAAATAATCTCTATCTCTATAATCAAATTGATGATTTAAATCGGAATCTCGCATTTTTACAAATTCTTCTGTGATTTTATGTTGCGTTTCTTCTATTTGTTCCATATCAATTTTTGTGGGAATATGCCATTCTGCTTTTTCCACTTCTTCAGAACTGAGATCATTTCCTGTTTTGTAATTATATAAATGAGGTTCATATTTCCCACAGCATAAATCAGGCATATCCATAAGATTACCTGTGCCATCCATTATTTCCGTTTTGGCGACAGATTGTTTTTTAATTTTATCAAACAATTTATCTAAAGCATTAAAGCATTTAGTTGTGGGATAAATTCCATATCCATCAGGATTATCAAGCATTTCACTTATAATTCTTGTTCTTTCTGTTATAAACTTTTCTTTGTTCATTAGTTATTTTATTATAGTAAAATTAATCAATACTTCAAATGAAAACATAGTTATAGATCCTGTTGTGTTAATACCGATTCCCGCGTCATATTTCCATCTTGTGCTTACCTTTGGAGCATACATATTCGGCCATCCTCTTAATCCTATCAGTATTAAAAATGATGGTTCTGATACTGGAGTAAAGATTTCCATATGGGTAATACCTTTTGATGCTATACCTCCTGATAAATAGAAAAAATATTCATTTATAGGTGGTAAATAATAGTTTAATGATCCCGAATATGAATTAAAATAATAATCAGGGAAAACTTTATTTGGGCGCCAGCCTCCAGATATAGAAAAATTATGAATTTGTGCTTCCATACCGACAAGCCCCTTTAATTCACTGTCGCCTACATAAATGTTGAGTTGAGCATTTAAAATGCTTGGAATAAAGATCAAAAGAAATAATAGAGTTTTCATGATTTTTTGTTATCATATTTTTTATTGTTTTAATCCTGTAAATAATTCCGCTTTAATTGGCGGATGAGACCTATAATTAATTAATTCAAAGTCATCAACAGTTAATTGTAATATATCATCAAGTGTGTCTATAATTTTATTAATACTTAAATGTGGTAATTCATATGGTTCTCTTTCTATTTGTTCTTTCGCGAGAAGAATGTGATCGAGATATAAATGAACATCTCCGCCGATCCATATGGCGATACCTGGCATCATATTTGACACTTTGGCAATAATCAAAAGTAATAGTGACATAGATGCAAGATTAAATGGTACACCTAAGAAAGTATCACATGATCTCTGATACATATTAAGATCGAGATAGAATTTAGGAACATTACAAAGATCTAAGTATTGCGTAATATTTTCGTTTTGATAATGAGGAATTGATGTTGCTCCATCGGATCCTTGATAATAAATCAAAATTCTTTCTCCATCAGTCAGAGGATTTACGAGGAATTGATATAACAAATGACATGGAGGTAACGCCATATCGGGAAAATCCACTTTATTCCATGCGTCAATGATATGATATCGACTATATGGGTTATTTCTTAGGTTATCAATAACATCTTTGATTTGATCAACGCCATTCTGATTTCTCCATTGTGTACCATAGATTTTACCTAGATCACCCATTTTATATTCCTTATAGGTTGATTGATTACCATTTTTGATTTCTTCGATGAATTCATTCATTAGGAATACTTTATATGTACCGTCAGGATTTTTCTTTAGAATACCATTTTGATCCTCTCCGCCATTTTGTTCGGCATATTTCAAATACCAACGATAAGCATCTCCATTCCAAATCTTTATGTCGTTATCAACAAGGTATTTGATATTAGTATCACCTTTTAAAAACCATAAGAGTTCATATATTATGATTTTAATTGGCATCTGTTTGGTTGTTAATAATGGAAATCCGTTTTGGAGATCCATTTTAATCATTGCCCTATTTATTCCAAACGTCTTTGGCATATTTGGTCTTGCGCTTTCTTTTTCACGACCATCCCTAAGAATTTCTCTTAATAAATCCAGATATTGTTTCATTCTCTTGTTGGTGTTTCGTTTTGTTCCATTGCCGCGACGCCCATCGCCGTGACTTTCCTTATTATGGCCATTGCCGCAAAATAACAACCTGGAGCTTCGTTTCTTGAAAGAATATGTTTAGCTTCAGATAAATAATCTTCCATATAAACAATCCATTCTTCAGGGGTATGAGTATGTGTTCCTGATGGTATTACATCGTCCCAACGTTTATTTTGGTAATCGCGTTCTCCATCAATCAGTTTATAAACATCTTCTCTTTTCATATTATGCTGTTTTTATTTTCTTAGGATCTTTTGAAAGGCCCTCATTTATTCCTTTTAAGAAATCAGATTTCGAAAATCCTTCGCTTTCATCATCAACATATTGTTTGATGACCATACCGATAATAGTTCCTATTCCGTGAAGATCACGTTCATACTTGTCTCTTTCAAAGACAGAAGTTAATTTTTTCTCTATTGCATTCATTTTTTATCTTCTAATATTTTTCCGTTTATTCCTACTCTTCTTATTATTGGAAATACGATATTATCAAACGCTTCTGGTTCTCTATCTCCATTTTCCAATATAAAATCTTGTTGAAGTTTATTTATTTTTTCGATGTCTTTTATTTTTTTGTCTGAAAGGCCATAAGCTTTCCCTAGATCTTCGATGCTTTTAAATTTTGTCATTTTTTCTTTCTTGGATTACCTAGCACCTCAATTTCTTTGGTGATACGTTCAATATCGGCCTTAGTAAGAGGTACTTTTTTATTTGTTGTTTTCTTATTGATTTTTTCTGGCTTTTCACCTGATTTGAGTTGTTCTTCCCTCATCTTCATAGCGTTGTGCCTTCTCATATTAATTCCTTCTGTACCTTTCATATTATGTATTTATTAATTTATTTTATTTCGTTACATTCTGTTCCAAACTTTAACATTTCTCCAAGGGCTTCAACTTTTCCTTCCCATTTAGATTTAACCATGTGAGCGGCCACTTTATTCATTACCTTATCAGATTTAATCATATCTGTATAACGATTAACTTCGCCGACACAAATTTCAAGAATTGCGTCTATTTCATCAATTGGAAATGCTATATACTTCATAACTTATTAAATTCAGGTATCCATCTTTTAGGTAATCTTTTAAAACAGAATGTTTTTCTTATTATTTCTTCATCACTAATTCTTTTATTGCCGAAGAATCCGCCACCTGTATATGGCCTTATTTGCCATTTCCAACTTTTATGATGTTTAGACGGTTCGAAAATACCGATGTTATCTTTCCAGAAATTCCAGTGTCCTCTTGATTTGCCATTTGACCACATAGAGATATAACAGAAATAATGAGTATAATTTTTCTTGAGGTATTCATCTACTTCGCCACGATATCCTTCAAGGATGAAATTTCCGTGGTCTCTTGAATAAACGAAACACATTGTCCTTGCCCCTTCAAACCAATCGGGATTTCCGCTTGCGGGAACTTTAATTACGGGATATTTCTTTTCTTCATTCATAATTTTAAAAGTTTAGGAAGGTGTTGGGCTAATCGGCGGGTTAAGCTTTCTGTATTTTAGCCAGACCCAACACCTTCGGGTTAATTATGCGTTCTATAGTTGAACCACTTGTCTGACTGGACTAACTGCCAGTTTTATACAGACCCTAAACAACGTACTTTGAAAGATCTTTTCGATTCATTTCCAAGTGAAAATGGCTTACCGCTCCCCTAACTGGGGATTCAGGCTGTTTGTTTCAACACTCGCCGATCCTACATGTGACAACCGCCCGTCTTGGTTTGGGTTGTAAGTGAATCATCCCTTTTCATATGTGAAGCTCCTTAGATACTCATCAGCATTATAACGGGGAACTTACTGTCACCTTCGGCGAAAAGACTCTCAAAGAACGATTTCAAATGCAAATATACGAAGAGTTTTTTTAATTTCCAAAAAATAACGAATCTTTTTTTGGAAATTCTTGAGAATTATATATTTTATCATAACATTCATCACAAAGTTGACCAGCGCCTTCGACATAGGTTTTTCTAAGATCTATCACCATATCTATAGGATAATCTGTGGTTTTTCCACAATTAACACAAATATCCATTTTCTCCATTCTTGATTGTTTCTTATTTTTCATAATTTTATTTTATAAATTTTCCATTTATTAATAATGTTCGTAAAACATCTTTATTTTTAATATTATCCGCTGATGAAAATTCTTTAAAATTAACCTTATTATCTTTTTTAATGTGTGAATAGTTTCTATTTATTTTAAGCCTAGGTAAGATCACATAATAATTTTCATTAAACACATAAGAATTTATAGATTCGTCTTCGGAAATTAATACCTCATGAATTTTTTCGCCTTCTCTTGCTCCTATTTCTTCAATAGTAGTAGATTCATTGCCATAATAATCAATTAATGCTCCTGCCAGATCTTTAATATAAAAAGATGGCATATTCATCACATATGTTTCACCGCCAACACTATTTTCCGCCGCTTGGAATATTAAATCCATTGCTTCTTTAAATGACAAGAAAAATCTCGTCATTTTACTATCTGTAATAGTGAGTTTATTCGTTGTTTTAATTTGATCAATAAAATATGGTACGACGCTTCCATTTGACCCCAAAACATTGCCAGCCCTGATACAAACGAAATCAGTATGATTTGTTATCATATTTGCTTGTATTGTGAGTTTTTCTCCGACGGATTTGGTCATTCCATACATATTACTAGGGGCAACAGCCTTATCTGAGGAAACATCAATGAATTTTTTTACATTATGTTTGACTGCAGAATTGATCAAATTGATAGTACCGTTGATGTTTGTTTTAATAGCTTCCTGTGGCTGGTTCTCACATATTGGTACATGTTTGAGGGCGGCCAAATGAAAGACATAATCGATGTTATTGTAATTAAATAATCTATCAACAGCGTCGGCATCACGGATATCACCAATGACATATTCAATAATATCATTATTAAATTTTCTCTGCATAGCCACCTGCGCAATTTCTCCTCTAGAATAGATTATAATCTTTTTAGCGTTTCTTTTTAACAATTGTTTAGTCAATTCGTTCCCCCATGAGCCCGAACCGCCTGTGCAGAGTATGGTCTCCCCTTTAAAAGAATTGTCCATTATTGATCTTTTCCTAAAATATAATTAACTACTCGATCTGAAACATTCAAATCGGTATATCCTTGTGGTGCTTCCCAGTTTCTTTTCTTCATATACATTAATTTAAAACAATCGAGTATAGATTCAGCATTTATTCCTGAAATAATAGCTCCACCAGCTTCGACAACCTCTGGCCTTTCTGTTTCGTTCCTAACAATTACACATGGAACTTTTAAAAGGCAATATTCTTCACAACAGAGTCCGGAATCGGTTAATCCCACTCTTGCATTTTGTTCCAACTTAACGAAATCGAAAAATCCGAAAGCGTCAAGAAATTTAATATTCTCATGAGGTGGAACATTGCAGGATTTCATTTTATCTTTTGTCTTTGGATGTACGCTACATATAATTGGCAGAGGATAGAGTTCAGCAATAAGATTCAATCCTTTTAAAATTTCTTCAAGTCTATCGATGTTATTGACATTTTCTGATCGATGAATGTCAACAAGAGCGTAAGGCATTGCTGGATCGACAACTCCTGGCCAATCATGTGGCATCAATCCAAGATCATATAGTATTCGGCTTTGGTTGATCTTTTCCATATAGAAATCCAGTACTTCTAATGTTGGATTTCCACATTGGAATATTCTTTTTGGATCTGCTCCTTCGCGCAACAGAGTATGGCGATTAGTATCCGTGTAGAATAAATTATATGTGCAGATACTATCCAGTAATTTTCTATTAACCTCTTCGGGAATCTCATGGTTGAATGACCTGTTGGCGGCTTCCATATGGTAAACTGGAATACCCATCCTCTCGGCAATAATCGCACATAACGCACTATTGGTATCCCCCAATATAAAAACCTTATCTGGTTTGATATCTTTAAAAATCTTTTCGATCTGAGGAAACATATCAGCTAATTGAACACCTAATCCAAATTCTGTATGAGTATTACCATCGTTCATACTTGTATGTAAAACAAT
>Ga0315278_10005025_pt1 | contig 11992 bp, 7 predicted proteins | sample YL17G06_0_MG_FD_203880 | JGI IMG/M metagenome (GOLD analysis project Ga0315278, IMG submission 203880) | Sediment microbial communities from Yellowstone Lake, YNP, Wyoming, USA - YL17G06_0 | ecosystem: Environmental > Aquatic > Freshwater > Lake > Sediment | place: USA: Wyoming | collected... | reverse complement strand
TCCCCCGCCCCCCCGCGGCCGCCGCCCGGCGCCGCGCGCCCCCGCCCGCCGGCCCCCCCGGCGGGCCCGCGCCGCCGGCGCCGCCCCCCCCAGGAAAGCTTGTGTCCCGCGGTCGTTGCACTCTCTCCCTCTCGCTCGCTCCCCCGCTCACGAAATCTTGAGCCCGAACTTGGACCCGCCCGTGCCCAGCTGCCCCCGCACGTCGGCGCGCCCGGTGCCCGGCCCGAGCGGGAGCGACCGCGACGCCGCCGCGGCGCGTCCGTCGTGCGCGGCGAAGCCGGTGCCGCCGCGCGCGAGCTCGACGCAGGACTCCACTTTCACGCCTTCGTAGGCACCATCCTGCTTCACGCAGGCGTCGTACGAGGCGAGGGTCATGATGTGGCCCCCGGGGAGCAGGCAGACGAGCGTCGCCGCGTTGGTCAGCGGCGCGCGCGTCACGGGGTCGACCGCGAACGCGCCGCCCGCGTCCCGCTCTGCCGGCCGGGCAAAGACCGCGGGCGTGAGGTCTTTGAGGCGCAGCGGCGCGCCCGTCGCGGGGCATTTGGTGGAACTCTCGGGTTTGGGCCCCGGCCCCGCCGCCACCCCCTCCGGCGCCGCCGCCCAGTCGGCCTTCATGGTGGCCGCCCGCTCCCGGTCGTACGCGGTGGCGTGCGCGGCGGTGAGGCGGCCCCGGGACTGAGGGGCCGCTGCGTCTGCGACCTGTTTCCCCGCGGCGGCCGCCGCGGACGCGCTCGCGCCCGCGTTGGTGGTGCGCTCAAAGGCCGCTACCCGGGCCGCCTGGTCGGCCGCGCCCTGGGCGTCGGCCGCGGCGGTCGCCGCGTCGGTCGCAGACCGCCACGCGGCCAGGCGCCGCTTAGCGGCCTTCTTCTGGTCGAGCAGCGACTTCAGGATGGCCTCCCGCGAGTACAGGACGCCAGAGGGGGTAATGACGGGGTCCTGGGAAGAGAGGGAGAGAGGGTTGGGAGGGCGGCCGTGGCGCGCGTCTCGACGCTCGACCGCCGCCCCTCCCGCCTCCCACGCACCACCACCGGCAGCAGCGTCAGGCGGCAGTCGTAGAAGTTGCCGATCGAGTCCTGTGCGAGGGCGGGAGGTGGAGGGAAGGGGCAGGGTCAGCGCGCTGGCGGCGACGGACGCGCCGCCACGCTCTCCGGCCGCCACCCCGCCCCCCACACACCTTGCCCAGGCGTTCAGTCGCCGTCCCATACCCCAGCGCCCGCTTCTCCATGTAGGTGAGCGCCTCCGACCCCATGGTGCCCGCGTTCTTCGAGTGGCGGCGCCCCATGGCGGCAGAAGGGGCGGTGGGAGGGGTGGCGTGGGGTGGGCGCTCGCTCGCGGGCGCGGCGGGGCGCGGAAAGTAGTGGGTCGCCCGCCGGCGCTCCGTTCCAGTCGCGGCCCGTGCCCAATGGCCCCGCAGCCCTCGCCCTACTCGCTGGGTGTCGTCTTTCGGTGAGCGGCGTGTGTGACAGCGCGCGGGCGCCTGACACGAGGGCGCGGCGCATCGCGGCAACGGCCCTCACCGCGTTTGCCGGCGCCGGGCCTCGCCGCCCGCACCCCAGCAGCACCGCGACATCGACGCGCGCCGTGAGCGAGGGCGGCACGCGGTCGGCGCCACCAACCCACCCCTCGACCCCCACCCTTTTCTTCTCTAGAGCCGCGGCCGCCGGCGCGCTGGCAGTCGCGTCCAAAGCGGCTGCCGTGCTCAAGGGCAGCGGCGCCGCCGTCAAAGCGGGCATCGGCCTGGCCGCGGGCGGCGGCGCGGTCGCGGCCGCGGGGTCGAAAGGGTGAGAGAGATGGCAGTCCAGAAGCTCTGGGCGGCCGCCCTGGCGCTCTGTGGGTTGCTGGCGATCGTCGGGGGCGACGATGAGGCGTGGACGCGGGCGCGGTGGGGCACGGCGCCCTACAAACTCCCCCTCCCGCGCGCCGCGCTCGAGGCCGCCCTGCCGCCCGCGCCCGCGGGCGCCGTCTCGTCCTTGGGCGGGCCAAGGCCGCGCGGGGCGGCGGGGGCGCCGGCGCCGCCGGCGGCGGCGGGCGCGCCTCCCTCTTCCCCTTCCCCCTCTGCCGACGACGACGACTGGGCCAGGGACATGGCCGACCTCGCCGCCGCGGCCGGCGCGCTCGCGTGCGACGCGTGCCGGGCGGTGGTGCGCGAGGGATGGCGGCTCGGGGCAGCGTTTGCCGTGCTCGACGGGCGCGCGCCGCCCGCGCCGCGCCTGCTGCGCGGCCTGCGCGGCGCCTGCGCCGGCGCGGCGACCGAGGGTGCGCTGGAAGGCGCCGCCTTGCAGCGCTCCCCCGGCGGCGAGTGGGCGCGCGTGGCGCGGGCGGCGGGCGCGCCGCCCGGCGCGCAGGAACGCGTCGCGGCGCGGCTCGCGTGCGCGGCCCTGCTCCGCTCCCCGGCGCGCGGCACCGCTCCGCCCGCTTTAACGGCCCTGATGGACGCGCTGCGCGTGTACAGCGACAAGGTGCGCGCGGCGACGGGCGGCGCGCGGCCTGCGGCGCCGGTCGGCGGCGCGTGCGCCGACGCGCACCCCGAGTGCCCCCGCTGGGCCGCGGGCGCGGGCGATCACGTGCACTCCGAGTGCGAACGCAACCCTGACTACATGCTGACCCGGTGCCGGCTCTCTTGCGGGCTGTGCGCGCCGGCGGTCGAGGCGGCGGGAACGCTCGCGGCGCGCGACAGCCTGGCGCGCGACGCTGACGGGCTGGCGGCGGGGGCCATGCTGACGGCGTGCATTAGAGCGCCGCCATGTGGAGGCGGGAAAGCGCAGCAAGGCACGGCCGCGCCCGCGCCTGCGCCGGCGACTTCCTCCTCCGCCTCTTCCTCCCCATTCGGCGCCCTCGCCGGCCGCTGTTTCGTGGTCCCCGCGGGGTGGTGGGTGTACGAGGTGTGCGTCGGGGGCGCGGTGCGGCAGGTGCACCTGCCGGCGGGCCCCGCGGACGAGCCCGCGGAAAATGTGCTCGGCCGGTGGGCGCCCGCCGCCGCCCCGCCGGCCGGCACCCCGCGCCCGCTGCTCCGCCTGGGCGATCTCTACGCGGGCGCGCCCGCGGGCGGCCCCCCGGTGCCGTACGCGCCGTTTGCGCACGCGGGCGGCGACCCGTGCGTCGGTGCGCCTGACGCCCTTCCCACCCCGCGCACCGCCGAGTTGCGCCTCGCCTGCCCCCACGACGGCCGCACGCGGGCCACGGTGGTCGAACCGGCGCCCTGCGCGTACGTTCTCACCCTCTTCCATGCCGACGCGTGCGCGCTGCCCGGGCTGGCACCGCCGGACGAGGGAGAGGCGGAGGGCGGCGCGGCGGGAGCCGACGCCGCTGCTGACTCTGCCTCCACCACCGTCGCCTTGGCGGAGGGCGAGCCGACGGCCGCGGTGGAGCTGGCGGTCGCGGAAGGGGCGGTGGTCGCTGGCGGCGGCGGCGGCGGCCGGGGCGAGCTCTGACACGGGCTCACACAGAGTGGCTGTGCAATACAGACACAGGACAAGTCATCATTACTTTCACGTTAGTCGCCCGCCGCCGCGGCGACCGCTAACGCGTCGAGCGCGACCGCGACCGCCGCCGCGGCCGGCCTCTCCCCGGGCTCCGCCCTCAAGCACGCCGCCACCAGCGCGACCGCATCCGGCGGCGCGCCCGCGGCGGGCGGCCACGCGACGCGCCCCGCGGCGACCGCGAGCGCCATCGACCCGCGGCCCCCGTCCCGCTCAAACGGGGACGCGCCGCCGGTCAGGGCCGCGTACAGGGTGCACCCCAGGCCCCACACGTCGGCGGCGGCGGTGATGGCGGCGGCGGGGCCGGAGGGCGGGTCGAAGAGCTCGGGTGCGCGATACGCGGCGGTGCAACAGCTCGCTGCCCACTCCGCCGCGGCCGCCGCCGCCGCCCGGTCGGGCAGGGCCAACGGCACGGGGCGGGCGGAGCCAAGGTCGGAGAGGCGCCCGATCCAGCGAGGAGAGAGAGGGTAGGAGGCGGTGGTCGCGCTGCCCTCTCCCTCTCTCCTCTCCTCTCTCTCCTGGAGCAGCACATTGTGCGGTTTGACGTCGAAATGGGCGATGCCCGCCGCGTGCAGGGCGGCGAGGCCGGCGGCGGCGTCGGCGAGGGCGGCGAGGAGGTGGCGCCGGTCGCGGCGCGCGGTCGGCCCCGCCGCGGCCGCCGACAGCGCGCCGCCTCCGCACAGCGGGGACAGCATGCACACGGCCATGACGCCGGGCGAAGACGTCGGGTGCTCAGACGACGCGACCAAAGGCAGCAGGCCGCGGGGCGACGCGCAGAAGCGCGCTGCGAGCGCGGCTTCAGACCGCGCCGCGGCGACCGCGTCGGCGTCGCCCGCCAGCACGCGCTTGAGCGCCAGGCGGGTGCCGCTGGATTCGTCGACGACGGCGTACACAAAGGAGAAGCCGCCCTCGCCGAGCTGGAGAGGAGGGAGGGAGGGGCAGGGGTGGCGCGGGTCGGCCAGCGTCGTCGGCCCGCATCGCCGCCCCTCGACCGCCCCCTCCGCCCGACGCACCACGCTCTCGACCACCACCCGCCGCCCGCCCACGTCCACCAAATCCCCGCGCACGACACCGCCCGGCAGGCGGGCGCGCGGCAGCGCGACGCGCGCAGCGTCGACCGCCGCCGCCGCGTCGGGCGGCAGCGCGTCGGCCACCGCCGCCAACGCGGCGTCGGCCGCGTCGGCGGCCAGGCGCAGGGCGGTCGTCCAATAGGACGGGGGGGGCATGAAAAAAAAGGGGTTTGGGGAGGGCGCGCTCTCTCTTGCTCACACGCAGTCTTCGCCCGCCGCCCGGGCCGCCGCCGCCGCCGCCGCCGCATCCAGCAACAGTTTGTGCGTCATCTCGGACGCGAGCGCGCCGCCCGCGCCGCCGCTGCGCCAGGCGTCGGACTCGGGCTCGGACGACCGCGGCGAGCGCTGGAGCGCGCCGGGAAGAGGCACGCCCGACGCTTCCAGCGCGACGGCCGCGTCGCGCACCGCCTGGCGCACGCCCGCGTCCGACCGGGCGCCCGCGTCGGGCGCAGCGTCGTCCAGGGCGAGGGCGGCCGCGAGCCGCGCCGGCGCGCCGGCCGCGGCCAGGCGCGGCACCGCGTTCCACGCCGCCGCCGCAACCGAATCGTCGTCGCAGACGAGGGCGGTCTTTAGAGCGTCAAGAAGGGGGCCGTGGTCGACCGCGGTCGCCGCGAGGCGGCCCGCGACGCGCGCCCCAGCGCGCGCGGCCGCCGGCGCGCCCGCGCCGGCCTCGAGCGCGACCGACGCCGCGTCGCACGCGGCGAGACGCGACTCGTCGGGGGAAGAGGGCGGGACGAGGGCGGCCAGAGCGTCGAGGCACGCTTCCGCGGCTGAGTCCCACGACCCGTCGACAATCTCCCCGTCCCCTCCCCCCCCCCCCGCCGCTTCCAGGGCCGCTGTAGCCGCTGTTGAGAGCGCCAGGCGGTCAGCGTGCGCGTCGGCCCGCAGGGTCGCCGCCAGGGCGGCCGCCGCCGCGCACGCGGCGGCGCCGCGCCGCGGCGTCGCGCCCAGCGCGGCACCCGCGGCGGCGGCGGCGGTGGCGCGAACCTGAACGCCTCCTTCCACCATGGCGGCCAGCACGCGCAGCGCGTCGTCGGTGGCGGCGTCGCCCGCCGCGGCGTCGGCAGCGACGGCGGCGGCCGCGGACGCGAGCCGCTGCAGGCCCTCCTTGTCCCAAGCTGCCGCCCCCCAACCCACGCGCGCCCGCGCGTCGCCAGCGTCGGCCAGGTAGGCGGCGGCGGCGTCGAGCCAGGGCGTGGACGCGAGCGCGGCGGCGGGCGCGCGCGCGCGGGCGACGTGCGGCCACGCCGCCGCGGCGCGCGCGGGACAGGGCGCGCCGGCGTCCAGGGCGGCGGCGGGTAAAGAGACGTAGGTGGTCAGGTCGTCGGCATCTGTACAGCCTTCTGCGGCCGCAGCGACGAGCGCGGCGCCCGCCGACGCGCGCGCCGGCGCCGCCGACGTGAGCCACCCCGCCGCCACCCGCGCTAGCCGTTCCCGCCCGCCCATGGCAGCCGCTCCATCTGCCGAGCGCGCCAGGACCAAAGCCGCGTCCAGCGCGTCCTGAAAGGCGGCCCGGTCGGCGGGCGGCGCGTCGAGCGCCGAGGCCGCCGCGGCCGGCCCCGCGCCGGCCAGCGCGGCAGGCCGGGCGACCGCGTCGCCGCCCAGCGCGATGCAAGCCTGCAGCTGCACCGCGACGGGCGCGCCCTGGAGCGCGGCCGCGGCCGCAGCGGGGCCGCCCGCGCGCGCCGCGGCGGCGAGCGCGGCGCGCGCCGCAGGCCGCGCGCCCGCGCCCGCGGTGTCGAGAGCGGCGACTGCCGCCCGCGCCAAGGATGCCGCGTCCCCAAACGGGGTCGGCACCCGGTCCCGGGTGGCGGCCGCAGCTGCGGCCAGGGCGGCGGCGCGCACGGGCGGCCAGCCGGCGGCCAGCGCCGTGCCGACCGCCGCTTCCAGCCCCGGCTCGCTCGCCAGCGCCTTCTCCCCGTCTTCATGCCGTGCCAGGCGCGCCATGAGCGTGAGCGCCGCGCCCGCGACGGCGGCGTGGCCCGAGGCGAGCGCGGCCGCGAGCGCGTGCGCCGCGCCGGCCTCCAACAGCGCACGCCGCCCCGCGGGCGGGCCGTCGGCCAGGCGCGCCAGGCCGTCGACCGCGAGCGCGGTGCCGGACGCGCAGGCGGTGCAACCAAAGTCGGAGCCGCCGTCGCACGGGGCTGGGAGAGGAGCGCGGGGAGGCGCGAGCGGTCGGAGCCTAGTCGCCCGCCCCGCCCCCCATCCACCCCGAACCTACACTCAAATCTCCTCTCCCCACCTGATGACGCGCTGGTCAGCGCGTCCAGCGCGGCAGCGAGCGGGGGCGGCCCGGCATCCGACGCGCGGCGACGCCGCGCGGGCGGGCGCGGCATGGGGAGGGTGTCACGCGGTCTCGAGGGTCTTGCAGGGCATGAGGGCGGGAAGGCGGCGCCGGTTGAGGGGCGTGCGCCGGCTGTGGGGGTGCCTCCCGCCGCGCTCCCCCCTTGTCTTCTCTTCACGCCACGCCCGCCTCGACCGGCACGCCCGCCGCGCCCGCCCAGTGCGCGATCCAGGCCGCCACCTCAAACAGGGCGGCCAGCTCGGCCAGGGCGGCAGCTTCGTCGGGGGCGCGGCCGCCGTCGCTGCCGTCTCCCCCCTCGTCGACCATGCGCACCCCTTCCCACGCATCCGCCCCCTCGGCCAGCGCCGGCACGGCGGCGACCAGGGCCGGGTCGGGCCGGGGCGCCAGCGCGCGGTGGCCGAGCGCCACTTTGACCGCGGCGAGCGCCGCGGCCGCCGCGCCCGCGGCGGCCGCGGCCGCCGCCGCGGGCGTCGCCAGCGCGCCGGCCGCATCCCAAAATCGCGTGCGCCCGGTCAGCGGGCGGGCGTCGCCCTTGCGCAGAGGGAAAGGGACACGCAGAAACGTGGGAAACGCGGCGCCCTCGACCGCCTCCAGGCCCGCCTCGCGCGCCGCTTCTAGCGCCTCGACCAGTTCCTCCACCGTGTCTTCTTCCGCCCCCCCAAAGCTGGAGGCCGTCGACAGCGCCCCGCCCGACCGCCAGCACGCGAGCGACAGGCGCCGCTCCAGCAGGGGCGCGCCAGTGGACGCGGGGGGGGGGCGGGGGGCCAGGCGCAGCTCCTCGACCGCCATTGGGAGGGGGTGGTGGTGGGGGGAGGGGGGGGGGAGGGTGTGGAGGCGGCGCGGTCAACGGTCGCCGCGCGCGCCGCACGCGCGCAGACGAAGGGCACAAGCACAAGAGGGAGACGCCCCCTTACACACGCACGCACCAACATGAATCATCGCGCCATCCTCCCTTGCCTCTGTCACAGCGCGCGCGACCTCGACCGCGCGGCGCGCGTCGCCGACCCGTCCGCAACGTCGGCCAGCGGCGGCGCCCGCCCGCGCAGCCAGCGCGCTCCCGTGCTCGGCGGCTCCGCGTCCGGCGCCGCGCTCGCCGCCGACCGCCGGGACGCGGGCGTGCGCCGGCGGGCGCTGGACGGAGGCGCGGGCGTCGCGTCGTCCGCGGGCGGCGCGAGCCGCGACCGCGACGGCGGCCGCGCGCTCGCCCGCCGCCCGCTCGCGCGCGCCGCCGCGGGTGTGCGCTCGTCGTCGCTGCCGTCGACGCCCGCGAAGCGGACGACCGAGGGCGACCGCCCCGGGAAGCGCGGCAGCGGCGACGCCACACCGCGGCCCGACCGCCGCACGCGCGCCGACCCGCCACCCGGAGTGCCGGCCGTGGGCGAGAAAAAGGCCGACGCCGCGTCCCGGGCGGGCGTCGCGAGCGCGACCGCCCACGCGGACGCGGCGCGGGCGGGGGTGAGCGCGGCGCGCGCGGCGCCCGCCCACCGCGCCGGCGTGGTGAGCGCGGCCGCCGCGCCGCGCCCGGTCTCGGTGAAGACCAGGGACGCGCCAGCGACGCCCAGGACGGCGCCCAAGGCGGCGGAGGGGAGGGCGGCGGCGAGGGCGGCGAGGCGGGAGGCCGCGGCGGCGGCCGCGACGGCCGCCGCGCGCGCAGCGGCGCGCCAGGCCCGCACCGCGCCGCCGCCAGCGCGCTCACCCAGGGCGGCGGCGGCCGCGGTAGCAGCGCCCCGCACCTGGCGCGAGGTGGCCGCCGCGCGCGCGGCAGCTGCGCCGGCCTTGGCCGCGGCGGCGCTCTGCGCGACCCCGGCGCGCGCGGCGGCCGCGCGCGCGGCGGCGGCTGCCGCGTTGGGGATCAGGGCTGCCGGCTGCAGCGGCGTGGCGGGAGGAGGAGGAGGGGCCGAGGGCGGCGGCGGCGGCGGCGGCGGCGGCGGCGGCGGCAGCGGCACGGCCGCGGGCTCCGCCGGCCCCGGCGCGGCCGGCTCGCTCTCTTGGACCTCGTCCTCCTCGTCCTCTCCTTCACCCGGCACGTACACTTCGGGCTCGGCCTCCACCGGGGCCGCCTCGGGCTCGGGCATGGGCGCCGGCGTCTGCGCGGGCGGCGGCGGGTCGACGGGGCCCGCAAGGCGGCCGAGGGAGCGCAGCGCGGGCTCGGTCGACGGAGCTGGGGCCACCGGCTCGGTGGGGGCTGGTGTGGCGACTGGTGTCGGTGGCGGGGTGGGTGCAGGGGTGGGCGGCGGCTCGGTCGGCGCGGGCGTCGCGGCCGGCGGCGGCGGCGTCGGCGGTGGCGTCGCCGCAGGCGCGGGCGGCTCGGGGGCGCCGACAATCTTCTTTTTTTTGCCGCGCAGCCTGTCGAGCCAGGAGGCGGGCGGCACGTCCGCCGGCGGCGCCGCGGGCGGCGCGTCGCTCGGCGGCGGGTCGCCGCGCGCCGCAGCCGCCAGCTCCGCGCCCAGCGCACCCGCCTGGGCCACCCACCAGGCGGCTTCCGCGGTGATAGTGGCGCCGCCCGCCTTCAGCGCCGCGTCCAGCCTCGCCCCCGCCGCGGGCGACGCGGTCGCCGCGAGCGCGACGGCCACACCGCGCGCCGCGGCCGCGGCCGCGGGTGCGACGGTCGCCAGGGCAATGGCGTGATGGGTTATCGCGGCGGTCACCAGCGCGAGCGAAGCGCCCGCCCCTGCCAGCACCGGCACCGCGGTCGTCGCCGCGCGCCACCCGCGCGCCGCGGCGCGGCCGGCCGCGGGCGCGGCCGCGGCGCGCGCGCGGGTGGCGGTGGCGGTCAGGGATGCGCCCGTGGCCAGGGCGGGGGCGGCGAGGGCGGGGGGGGCGACGGCTGCAAGCACGGCCGCGCCGCGGGACGGCGCGGTTGGCGCCACCATCAGGGCGACCGCCGTCAGCGTGGCCAGCGTGGCCAGAGTAGCCAGTGGGCTGACGCGGCGGCGAGAGCGGCGCCGGCGAACAACCGCAGCCCGCGCGGCGGGCGGCGGCGCGAGCGGCGGCGGGGGGGGGGCGGCCGACGCGGGGCGCGGCGTCAGCTTCGGCGGCGGCACAGCGCTTGACGTCCCCGGAGGCGCCCACGCGGCGGGCGGCGCGGCGGGCGCGGGCTCGCCGCCGTCCGACAAGCGCGCGACGGGCAGCGGCGCCCACGCGCTCACCGGCGCCGCCGACCCGCCCTCGCCCGACAGGCGCGCGGTCGACGGCGCCCAGGTGGGCACTGGCGCGGCGGCCACGGGCGCCGGCGGCGCGGGCGCCCAGGCTGGTGGGGGCCGCAGGGCGGGTTGAGCAGGCGGGCTCGCCGCCCCTCCGCCGACCTTGGCCTCGGCCGCCCACGCCCCCCGGGGCGGGCTCCCGTCGGCCGCCGCCGCCAGGCGCGACTCAAGCCGCTCCGGCGCGCCGCCCAGTCCGGAAGCGGGCGCGGCCGCCCCCCACCCACCGCCACCGCCCCCGGTCGACCGCGCGGGCGTAGTCCGGGCCGACCCCGGCGTTCGAATGAAGTCGCACACCCGGTCGAGCCAGGGGGAGGACGCCAGCGCGGCGCCGACCGCGGCGGTCGGCGAGCGCGGCGCGCGCGGGCCGCACACGGTCGGCTGCTCGCCCAGAGGGGATAACAAAGGGGCGGCGGACGATGTGCCACCCCCCCCAGCGGCTTGCAGGGCGCGCACGGCGGTCGTGGGCGTGGACAGACCGGTCGCGGTCGGCGAGTCGAGCCAAGCAGCAGCGGGCGGCGGCGGAGGCGGAGGCGGAGGCGGAGGCGCGACGCTCGGCGGGCCGCCGCCGCCCCCACCCGACTGCAGGGCGCGGACCGCGGTCGCCGGCGTCGACGCGGCGGGCGACGGCGGCGCGGCCGGCGCCGCGCCGGCGCCGCCCGCCGGCGCGCCCCACGCGGGCGGCGTCGCGTCCGCGGGGTCGGCCTCGGGCCAGCGCAGCAGGGACGCCGGGGGCGGCGGCCGCGGCGAGGCAGGAGGAGGGAGCGCGGGCTCGGCCGCGGTCCGCGCCGCGGGCGGCGCCGCGGCCACCCCTCCACCTTCGCCTCCGCCAAACGCAAATGGCGTCGTCGCGGTCGCCGCCGTCGCGCCCCAGGACGGGGCCCACGCCGCGGGCGGCGGCGGAGGAGGCGCGACGGGCGCGGGCGCTGCGGGCGCCGTCCCCGCCGCGCCACCGCCCTCCCACCCACCCCCTCCCCGCTCGCGCGCCACAGCCGCCGCGTGGCGCGCGGAGAGCGGTTCGAACGAGGGAAAGGCGATTTGGGAGGGCGTTGGCGGCGGCGGGCGCCCGCCGGCGCCGTCCTCGACGCGGCGCGGCAGTTCGGGCGACGCCCAGGCAGGTGGGGGGGGCGGCTGCTGGGGTGCAAAGCGTCGGCGAGGGGCGGGGCCGCATCGCGCGGTGGTGACGTCGCCCGCAACCCCCTCGACCCTCTCACCTGCGCGCCCCCGCCCCATGGCGGCGGTGGGCCGCCTCCCGGGAGGTCGGCCATGGAGAGGTCTGGGCGTGGCAAGAGGGAGGAAGGTGGGCGCGTGCGCGGGCGGCGAGATGCGGCGCCCGTGCCCCTGCGCAAGGACGCACTCGCACGCGCGCGGCGCGCGGCGCGATCGAGCGGGCGGCCTGGATGCGCTCCCGGCGCCGCGAGGGGGCGGGGAAGAGTGCCGCACGTCGGCGCGCCAAGCGCGCGCCACTCTCCCCCTCCAAGGTGCGCCCATCGCCGCGTGTCGCGATCGCGGATGTGGCGCATCGCCACGCCCGGGGCGGCGTCGGCGCGCGGCGCGCCGGGCGGCCGCTCGGCGCGCCGCTCGGCGCCGCCGCCGGCGGCCCGCCGCCGCCCTCCTCGCCCGCTCGCCGGGCGCGGCGCTCGCCCGTCCGCGCTCCAGCGGCGGCGGTGGTGCCCCCGATTGCGGGCCCGCCGCCGCGCTCCGCCGCGGCGGCCGCCGCGGCGGCGGCGCGCCCGATCCCGGGGCCAGGAGCCCGCGCCCGCGCCCGCCGCCGCACGCAAGCGCACGATGGGATGCACAGCCCGCGCTGGGGAGGGAGGAAAGAAGAACGGAGCCGATGTGGGGGGGGGGGGGGGGGGGGGGGGGGGGGGGGGGGGGGGGGGGGGGCGCGCCCCGGGGGGGGGGGCGGGGCGGGGCGGGCCGGCGGGGGGGGGGCGC
>Ga0315278_10005022_pt1 | contig 11996 bp, 8 predicted proteins | sample YL17G06_0_MG_FD_203880 | JGI IMG/M metagenome (GOLD analysis project Ga0315278, IMG submission 203880) | Sediment microbial communities from Yellowstone Lake, YNP, Wyoming, USA - YL17G06_0 | ecosystem: Environmental > Aquatic > Freshwater > Lake > Sediment | place: USA: Wyoming | collected... | reverse complement strand
GGCTGTAGCGACCACGTGGCGACTTCCACGAGCGGAAGCGCGCCGCTGCGATCGGATTGTCCGATGTACTCGAGCGTGGGAACGATTTGGAACGCTGCGACGCCCAAAGCCGCGAGCAAGGCAAGCCCCAGCATCATTCCGAGGCGCAGACGATCGGTCCAGGAGCACGGAGCCGCAAACGCCGTCCAGCCTGCGACAACACCGAGGATCATGAGAAGGATCTCGGGCGCACCAGCGAGCATCGCGATCGTCAGTGTAAGACCGAAGAGGACCAGGTAGGCATCTCGCCAGGGCCGCATCCCGCGAATCCAAAAGAACAGGCACCAGGGGAGCCAGACGGCCCCTTGCAGGTGACTCGTCAAATTGATCATCGAAACCAGGTAACCGCCGAGGCCAAAGGTGAGGCTGCCGATCGCGCAGGCAGGCGCGGAGAGACCTCTCTCGCGCGACAGGAACCAGAATCCGCTCACCGCAACGAGAAAGTGAGCGAAGAGAAAGACGTTGAAGCCGAGAGGGAACGGCAGCAAGAAAAACACGCTCGGCGGATAGAAGACACCGCTCTGCAGGCTCGCGAGAAACGGAGTCCCCATGTAGATCCACGGATTCCAGAGCGGCAGCTCCCCGCGCTGCAGGCGGCTCGCGAGGAAATGCTTGAACGGAATCGCGAAGACCAAGAGATCGCGGTAGGCAGGAATCCGATCGGAACTCGCGAAGTCCTCGAAAGCAGCGAGGACGGCAATCGCCAAGAGCAGCGAATAGAGCGGCGCGGCTCGCTTGCTCAAGCGAGTCATTCCGAAGCGCGCTGCGAATGCTCCCGCTCGGCGGATGCCGCCTCCACCTCCTCGACGAAGATCCTCCGCCAATTGGCGACCGTGCCGAGCTGCTTCACGTAGGCCTCGAGGCCGACGAGCGCGCGCACCAGGAATACGCGGTGGCCGGGCGTACGATAGAGCCCCTTCTCGATGGCGACCGCGGCGACGCGCATCGCCTTGTCGAGCGAGCGATAGTGCGCGAACGCGTGCTCGCGATCCTCCAGGAGAGGCTCGAGCAGCGTCTGCAGGATCTCGATCATCGCCTCGGGTGAATCGTCCGCGCCGAGATAATCGAGCGCGCGGCACGCCGCGATCATCTCACGTCGGCTGTCTTCGAGCAGCGCACGGGCCAGACGCAGGTAGGAGCGGCGGAGGTGCTCGGGAAAAACCCGGATCGAGCCGAAGTCGAGGATGCCGAGCTTCGGATGATGGGTGACGAGATAATTGGCCGGCTGGGGATCGGTGTGGAGCACGCCGAAGCGGAGGAGCTGCCGGCAGACCGTCCGGAAGTACTTGATCGCCACCCAATCCTTCAGCTCCTGATCGACGCCGGGCGCGAGCACGTCGGCCAGCGGATAACCCTCGACGAAGCTCATCGTCAGCACGCGGCGCGTGCTCAACTCCGCGACGACTGACGGGATCTCGATCTCGTCGTCCTCGCCGAGGAGGCTCCGGAAGAGCGCGATGTTCTCGGCCTCTTTGCGATAATCGAGCTCTTCCCGAAGTCGCTCCTCGAGCTCCCGATGGACACCCGCGGTGTCGATCCGCCGTCGCATGACGTCGCGACCGATGCGCGTCAGCACGTGGAGGAGCCCGTGCACGTTCTGCAGATCCTGCTCGACGGTTTCCTCGATGCCCGGATACTGAATCTTGACGACCACGGTCTCGCCGGACCGCAGCTCTGCCCGATGAACCTGGCCGAGCGACGCGGCCGCGAACGCCTCGCGCTCGAAGCTCCCGAAGAGTCGTTCCGGAGGCTTGCCGAGCTCCGCGCGGATCCGCTCGCGAATCACTCGATACGGCATCGGTGGAACGTTCGCGCGAGCGGCAGCGAGGATCTCGATCGCCTGGATCGGCAGGAGATCGTCGCGCATCGACAGCATCTGCACCAGCTTGGTGAACGCTCCGCGGAGCTCCGCGGAGCTCTCCACGACGCGCAGCGCGTTGCGCACGTGCGTATCGAGCAGCTCACGCTGGTGGGAATCGATCGAGCGGAAGGGCTTGAGAAGCGTTTGCCAGAGATAGCTCGAGCCGACGTGCCCCGTGAGCGCGCCCACCTTCAGCATGCGCCGCGTCCGGCCCGACGTGATCGGCGCGGTCATCGGCGTTCGGCTTTCGGCGCCTTGTGTGCCCGCAGGATTCGCACCGCGGCGATTGCCGCTCCGAAGCCGTTGTCGATGTTCACGACCGTCGTGCCCGCCGCACAGGAGTTGAGCATCGAGAGGAGCGCAGCCAAGCCCCCGAAGCTCGCCCCGTAGCCGATGCTGGTCGGCACCGCGATGACCGGCTGATCGATCCATCCCGCGACCACGCTCGGCAATGCCCCTTCCATTCCGGCCACCACGATCACGACCTCGGCCGCGCGGATTCGCTCCGCCTGATCGAAGAGTCGATGCAGCCCCGAGACGCCAACGTCGAAAAGCCTCTCGACGTCGCATCCCGAGCACTCGGCGGTGATGGCCGCCTCTTCGGCGACGGGTAGATCCGCGGTCCCCGCGGAGACCACCAAGACGCGCCCGAGCCGCGTCGGTTTACGTTCCTGCTTTCGCCACGCGATCCGCCCTTGCTCCGAATACGAGAAGCCCGCGAGGCGCTCGCCCAACGCATCGGCATCCGACTTGTCGATGCGCGTGACGACCACGTCGTGGCCGCCGGCGGCGATCCGCTCGGCGATCTCGACGATCTGCGATCGCGATTTACCCTGCGCGAAGATCACCTCCGGGATGCCTTGACGGAGCGAACGGTGGTGATCGATCTTGGCGAAGCCGAGATCTTCGTATGGCAGGTGACGCAGCGCCTCGAGTGCCGCGCCCACGCTGCGCTTACCGCGGCGCACCTCCTCGAGGATGTCTTTGAGACGAGTCGGATCCAAGCGCGAACGGTTATCGCAGGTTGCGCTCAGCCCGAAAAGTGGGCGGTGTCACCGCCGAAAGTGATCGAACCCGCCGGCGAAGACGGCCGATGAGGGGCGCGACGCGCCCGCGAGCCGGATCCCTCGCCCGCGTGTGACACGGCCGATGTTCGTCACGGCAAGCGATCGCGCGCGGGCCGACTCCTCGAGACGGCGAACCCGTCCGGGCGGAATCGTGAACAGCAGCTCGTAGTCCTCGCCGCCGCCGAGCGCGAGCGCCAGGCGCTCGTCCTTTGCCAGCCGGAGAAGCGGGGGAGCGAACGGTAGCTTCTCTGGATCGATCAGCGCTCCGACTCGGCTCGCGCGGCAGACGTGCCCGAGGTCTGACACGAGGCCGTCGCTCAGGTCGATGGCGGCGCTCGCGCTCCGCGTGCGGGCGAGCATTTCGCCGACGTCGAGACGCGCTCGAGGCCGTCGGAAGGCGAGCGTCTGGCGCGGCGATCCACGCCTGCGGCGGAGCAGGATTTCCCGGCCGAACGCCGCGGCTCCGAGAACGCCGCTCACGTAAACGTGATCCCCTGCTCGTGCTCCGGAGCGCCGCAGCGGGGTGCCGAACGGCTCGCCGACGAGGGTGACCGAGATCATCCAATGGGGACCGGCGCTGAGATTCCCGCCCACCAGCGCGCAGCCGCTCTCCCGAGCGGCGGCGACGAATCCCCGCACGATCCCTTCGAGACGGGCAATGCGGGCAGTCCTCGGCGCGACGATCGACAGCAGTGCGAATCGCGGCGCACCGCCCATCGCGGCGATGTCGCTGGCGTTGACCGCGAAGGCACGCTGGCCAAGCCCTGCCGGCGTGTCCCAGGCCCAACGGAAGTGCACATTCTCGACGAGCGCGTCGGTCGTCAGCAGCAGCCGGCGTCGACCGGCACGGACGACGGCGCAGTCGTCGCCGATGCCCAGCTCGACGCCGCGGCGCGGGATACGCAGCCTTCGAAGGCGCTCCAGAAATCCGAATTCCCCGATCTCGGAGAGGCTAGCTTGGCCGCCTGCTCGGCCGGAGCCGATCGCGACCAACGGGAGCGATCTGTGGCGCCGGCTAGTGGGCAACTCGATTCTCCATCGACCTCGAATCCCATTCCCGCCCACGCCATGACCCGGACGCCGCGGATGGAGCCACGCTGTCGCCCGTCGCCGGCGTCTCGATCTCGTGAATGGCGCCGTCTTCGACCTTCAGGAGAAAGAGCCCTTTCTCGATGCGCCCGTCCGCGGTGACGAGGGTCTCTCCGGTCGCGCCGTGACGCGAGAACGGACGGCGAAACTCCGCGAGCATCATCTGGCGGGTGACGGCGCCCGCGGCGATGAATTCGCGCAGCAGCACGGCAGCGTCGTACCCGTAGGCCTCGAGCGCGCCGGGATCCGCGTGATACGCATCGCGGTAGGCATCCACGAACGCTCGTACCTCGGGGCGAAAGCTGTAGAGGAAGAAGCCGTCGACGAACACCCCGCCGTTCACCGGCGGCCCCACCGCGAGAAGCTCTTGCGGGCGATTCCAGCCACTCGCGCCGAGCAACAGCATGCCGCGGATGTCGACGAAGGTGAGGTACGAGATCAGCAGGTTCAGCCGATCGGCCGCGTCGGGCAGGAAGACTCCATCGACGGGCGGGGCGGCGTTGGCGTGCGCCGGCGGCGGCGGGTTTTCGACGATGCCGAGCTTGGCCTGTAGGAGCTTCGCTTCCGTCTGCAGATCGTTCTTGCGCGGATCATAGCCGACGTCGGCGACGACGCGCCCACCGAGGCTCTCGACCCACTGGCGAAAGTAAGCGGAGATCTCGCGTCCATAGTCATCGTCGGGATGGAACGCTGCCCAGCGCCGCGCGCCGAGCTCGCCGACCGCGTACTTAGCTAGGATCTTCGCCTGGTCCTGCTTGGTCAAGCTGAAGCGGTAGAGCGGCCCCCCCGCAGCGACGGGGCGCTGCGAGAAGTTGAGCGTCGTCAGCTCGTAGCCGTGGACGTACGACTGTACGGCATCGACTTCCGGGGAAAGCATCGGCCCGAGCACGGCGACGACGCCCGGATCGGCGGCGAGCTTCTGATAGGCGGAGACCGCCTGGCTTGGCTCACCTCGTGTATCGAGGATCACCGTGCGCAGGACCGGCGTACGGCCCTCGAGCGCGCCGAGGGCGACGCGGATTCCCCGCAGGCAAGACTCGCCGAAGGGCTGGTAGCGACCGGAGAGAGGCAGCAGAACGCCGATCGCCGGCAGGCCGACGTTGGCCGCTGGCGGTTGGTAATGCGCGCTGGGAACGGACGCTACCGAGCTCGCGCCCAGCGCCGGTGCGGGGCCGGGCTCGCCACGCGTAATGGCTGCGGATCCGTGCTCGTCAGCGGCTGCGGACGGCGCGATCAGCAGTAGGAGCAGCATGAGCAGGTGTCGAACCAGGAGCTGCACTCCGGTATCCCACTCACGCTCGTCTTACCCGAACATCTCTTTGACGCGGTCGAGGAAGCCCTTGTTGAGCGGGCTCACGTCTTCGCCGCCGTTGCGCGCGTATTCCTCGAGAAGCTCGCGCTGGCGCGCGGTCAGCTTATGAGGGACTTCGACGTGCACGCGCACCAGCTCGTCGCCCTTGCCGTACCCCTGCAGATCGGGGATGCCCTTCCCCTTGAGCCGAAACACCGTGCCCGTCTGCGTCCCCGCGGGGACCGTCAGCTTGGACTTGTCCTCGAGCGTCGGCACCTCGATCTCGGCGCCGAGCGCGAGTTGGGTGAACGAAACGGGGATCTCGCAGATGACGTCTTTTCCCTGTCGCGTGAAGAGCGGGTGCTCGGCAACCGAGATCACCACGTAGAGATCGCCCGGCGGCCCTCCACCGATTCCGGCTTCACCCTCGCCGCGAAGCTTGAGACGCGAGCCGTCATCGACCCCGGCCGGCACTTTGAGGCTGAGGTTCTGTGTGATGCGCACCCGCCCGCCGCCTCCGCACTTCGCGCAGGGGTCGGCGATGATCGAGCCCTCTCCACCGCACTGGCTGCAGGTCTTGGCGATCGAGAAGAATCCCTGCTGGAAGCGGATCTGCCCGCTCCCCCGACAGGAGGGACAGGTGCGCGGCGCGCTGCCGCTCTTGGTTCCCTTGCCGGCGCATCCATCGCAGGTCTTCCAGCGCGGCACCGAGAGCTGCTTCTCGCAACCGAACACCGCTTCCTCGAACGGGATCTCGAGGTCGTAGCGGAGGTCCTCCCCACGCCGCGCGCGGCCGCGCGAGCGGCCACGCCCACCACCGAAGAAGTCTCCGAAGATGTCGCTGAAGAGGTCTTCGAAGCCCGCGCTGAAATCGAATCCGCTAAACCCGCTCTGCTGATCGAACGCCGCGTGACCGAAGCGATCGTACTGCGCACGGCGCTCCGTATCACCGAGGATTTGATACGCGGCCGAGGCTTCCTTGAAGCGTTCCTCGGCCTCCTTGTCTCCCGGGTTGCGGTCGGGGTGAAGCTTCAGGGCGAGGCGACGATAGGCCTTTTTGACTTCGTCCTGCGACGCCTCGCGACCGACGCCGAGCACCTCGTAGTAGTCCCGCTTGGGCGGAGGCATCGAGATCTATGTATGACGGGACCAGGTCCCATTTTCCAGCACGGCGGTAAAAATGGACCGGGTCCCTTCTTTTCTTTACTTCACTTCTTCGAAGTCGGCGTCGACGACGTCGTCGCCTTTCTTGCCGCCGCCGCCCTGCGCGCTCTCTCCACCCGAGGCGGCTCCACCGTCTGCACCCGCCGGCCCCTCCTTCACCGTCCGCTTGTACATCACCTCTGCGAGCTTGTGGGAGCTTAGGCTCAGCGCTTCGGTGGCGGAGCGAATCGCGTCGATCTCGCCTTGCTCGATCGCCTTCTTGGCCTGCTCGAGCGCCGATTCGATCGCCGACTTCGTCGCGTCGTCGAGGTCGCCTTTGTAGTCCTTGAGCGACTTCTCCGTCTGGTAGACCAAGCTGTCGAGTTGGTTCTTTGCGTCGACCGTCTCGCGGCGCTTGCGGTCCTCCTCCGCGTGCGACTCGGCCTCCTTCACCATGCGCTCGATCTCCTCCTTGTTGAGGCCGCTCGACGCCGTGATTTTGATCGATTGCTCCTTGCCGGTTCCGAGATCCTTGGCGTTCACGTGCACGATGCCGTTTGCATCGATGTCGAACGTCACCTCGACCTGCGGCACGCCACGCGGTGCCGGCGGGATGCCGACCAGGTCGAACTGGCCGAGGAGCTTGTTGTCTGCGGCCATCTCGCGCTCGCCCTGGAACACTCGAATCGTCACCGCCGACTGGTTGTCGGCCGCCGTCGAGAACGTCTGGCTCTTTTTCGTCGGGATCGTCGTGTTCTTCTCGATCAACTTGGTGAACACGCCGCCGAGCGTCTCGATGCCGAGCGACAGCGGGGTGACGTCGAGAAGCAGGACGTCCTTCACCTCACCCTTCAGCACCCCGGCCTGGATGGCCGCGCCGATGCCGACCACCTCATCGGGGTTCACGCCCTTGTGCGGCTCCCTGCCGAAGAGCTTCTTCACGCGAGCTTGCACGGCCGGCATGCGCGTCATGCCGCCCACCAGCACAACCTCGTCGATGTCGCTCGCGGTGAGCCCACCGTCTTTCAGAGCCGTGAGGCACGGGCCATCGAGCCGCTCGAGGAACTCGGAGCAGAGCGCCTCGAGCTTGGCGCGCGTGAGCTTCATGTTGAGGTGCTTCGGTCCGGACTGATCTGCGGTGATGAAGGGGAGGTTGATCTCCGTCTCCGCGACCGTCGACAGCTCGCACTTGGCCTTCTCCGCAGCCTCCTTCAGACGCTGCAGGGCCATGCGGTCTTTGCGCACATCGATGCCTTGGTCCTTTTTGAACTCGTCGGCGAGATAGTCCATGACCTTCTGGTCGAAGTCTTCGCCGCCGAGGAACGTGTCGCCGTTGGTGGCCTTTACTTCAAAGACACCTTCACCGAGCTCGAGGATCGAGATGTCGAACGTGCCGCCGCCGAGATCGAAAACGGCGATCTTCTCGTCCTTCTTCTTGTCGAGGCCGTATGCCAGCGACGCTGCGGTCGGCTCGTTGATGATGCGCAGGACGTTCAGGCCCGCGATCTTACCGGCATCCTTCGTCGCCTGACGCTGGCTATCGTTGAAGTACGCGGGGACGGTGATCACCGCCTCGTTGACCTTCTCGCCAAGGTAGTCTTCGGCGGTCTGCTTCATCTTCTGGAGCACGAAGGCGGAAATCTCCGCGGGGCTGTACTTCTTGCCGCGGATCTCGACCCATGCGTCACCGTTGTCTGCCTTGACGACCTTGTACGGAAGAACCTTCATCGCCTTCTGCACCAATGGATCGTCGTAGCGGCGGCCGATCAGCCGCTTGATGGCGGATACCGTGTTCTGTGGATTCGTGATCGCTTGACGCTTGGCGACTTGCCCGGTCAGGCGCTCCCCACTCTCGGTGAAGGCAACGACCGATGGAGTCGTCCGCGCGCCTTCCGAATTGGTCAGAACGTTGGGGTCTCCCCCTTCCATGATGGCGACCACGGAGTTTGTCGTTCCGAGGTCGATGCCGATTAGCTTTGCCATACAGTCACCCTCGTCTTCCGACGAATTTCCTCGTCGGTAATCGGCTAAGTAACCATCGAGCGCCCACTTGCAACCCGCAGAGCCAAGCTAGTGGATGGGCTCCTTCTCGTCCTCGCCGGGCTCCGTGTCGCTCGGCGATGGCTCTCCCGCGACGACGACTCTCGCCGGCCGGAGCAAGCGATCATTATAGCGATAGCCCTTGATCTGTTGCCTAATAACGGTGTTTGGGCGAAACTCCGGACTTGTCCGGACCTCTGCCGCCTCCTGGGTAGAAGGATCGAAGGCTGCGCCGGTCGGATCGCCGAGCTCTTTCACGCCGTGGCGCTCGAGAACGTCGCGGAAGAGCCGCAAGGTGAGCTCGACTCCCTGCACGACGGACTTGCCGTTGCCTCCCAATCCCGCATGCTCGATCGCAAGCTCCAGGTTATCAAACACGTGCAGAAGGTCGCGCAGCAGGGTTTCATTGGCGAAGCGGATCGCGTCGCCCTTGTCCTTCTGCAGGCGTTTCTTGAAGTTTTCTGCCTCCGCAACGGCTCGGAGATGGCGATCGCGGTTCGCGGCGGCTTCCTCCGACTTGAGTCGGAGCTCCTCTTCGAGCTCGGCAATTCGCTCCTTGGCCGTCGGCGAAACACCCTCCTGCTGCGGGGCGCTCTCCGCTTCGGTCTGGAATCGAGGTTCGTCTTTAGGGTCTTCTGCCATTCGTTTCGCGCCTTCTCCTGCCGGAGCTTCGAACGCAACCGTCGTACGCCCCATCTTTCTCGTCGAAGCTAATCACGGTAAATCCGTTTGCCAGTGCGGTAACGGGAGAATATCCATCCGAACCACGGTTTCCCATTCATCGCCTGCCATCGTCCTGCGTTCGCGCGCTTACGGAGAGAGCGACAAGATCGTCGGTTTCCTTTCGCGGGATTTCGGAAAGATTTCGGGGATCGCCAAGGGGGCGCTGCGCTCGAAGCGAAGATTCATGGCCTCGCTCGAGCCCTTCACCCACGTCCGACTCGGCTTCCGCACGCGTGGGCAGAGTGATCTTTGCTTCATCGAATCGGCCGACATCGTGCGGGCCGCGCGCAAGCTCGCCTTCGATCTCGAGCGCTACGCGTACTCGACCTACGTCGTCGAGCTCATCGACTCGATGGTCGAGGGCCGCGAGGCGGAGCCCGCGATCTTCGATCTCACGGAGGAGATGCTCCAGCGCATCGACTCATCTTCTGAGGCGCCAGCGCCGGAGTGGCTCCGCTATTTCGAGATGCGCCTGCTTACGCTCGCCGGGCTCGAGCCGCAGCTCGAGCGTTGCGTGCGCTGCCAGCGATTGCCCACGGACGATTCCGGATTCCACTTCAATCCGCGAACCGGGACGATGCTCTGTCAGGTCTGCGCCGATGGATCGGGGATGGCGGTCTCGAGTGCGGCAGTGCGTTATCTTGCGGCGCTGCGCAACGGCTCCGCCAAGATTTCTCCGGCGGCCAGCGCCGGCGAGATCCGCGTGCTCCTGCAGACCTTCATCGCGCATCACGTGAGGCGGCCACTGCGCTCCCCGGCGCTGCTGCGGGAAATCTTGGGGATGTAGCGTCGCAACACGGCGCTTGCTTCGTTGCGGCGTTCCAGCCCGCGTGGTACTCACCCCGACTTTGCCGGAGCGAATGGAGATCATCATGGCTCGCCAGTCCGCGAAGAAGCAATCTCGCAAGAACGTTAGGTCTTCCAACAGGGCGCGCAGCACGTCGAAGCACGTCTACTCCTTCGGTGGCGGCAAGGCCGAAGGCACCGCGAAGATGAAGGAACTGCTCGGCGGCAAGGGTGCGAACCTCGCGGAGATGGCGGGACTCGGGCTCCCCGTGCCTCCGGGCTTCACGATCACCACCGAGGTCTGTACCTATTTCGACAAGCACGGCCGGAAGTACCCGCAGACGCTGCGTGCCGACGTCGCGAGGAACTTGAGCCGCGTCGAATCGATCATCGGCGCCGGCTTCGGCGATCCCAAGAACCCGCTGCTCGTCTCGGTCCGCTCCGGCGCGAGGAGCTCCATGCCGGGCATGATGGAGACGATCCTGAACGTCGGCTTGAACGACACGACGCGCCAGGGGCTCATCGACAAGACGCAGAACCCACGGTTCGTCTACGACGCGCAGCGCCGCCTGATCCAGATGTACTCCGACGTGGTGATGGAGAAGGCCGCGGGCGTCGAGCCCGCCGAGGGCAAGGGGATCCGGCAGCAGCTCGAGCACGAGCTCGAGGCGCTGAAGCGGACGCGCGGAGTCAAGCAAGACACGGAGCTCTCGGCCGACGATCTGTGCGCGCTGATCGGGACTTACAAGCGGAAGGTGCTCGAAGTGCTCGGCAAGCCGTTTCCCGAGGATCCGATGGAGCAGCTCTGGGGCGGCATCGGCGCGGTCTTTCAGTCGTGGAACGGCAGGCGTGCGATCCAGTATCGCCGCATCGAGAAGATTCCCGACGAGTGGGGCACGGCCGTCAACGTCCAGGCGATGGTCTTCGGCAACATGGGCGACACTTCGGCGACGGGGGTCGGCTTCACGCGCGATCCCGCCACCGGCCGGAAGATCTTCTACGGCGAATGGCTGCCGAACGCCCAGGGCGAAGACGTGGTCGCGGGAATCCGCACGCCGCTGCCGATCAACGAGGCTGGCAAGACCGACCACACGCGCCACCTGCCGAGCCTCGAAACGGCGATGCCGAAGGCCTACCGCGAGCTCGAGAAGATCCAGCGGAAGCTCGAGCGGCACTACAAGGATATGCTCGACGTCGAGTTCACGATCCAGGAAGAGCGCTTGTGGATGCTTCAGTGCCGGGTCGGGAAGCGAAATGGCGTCGCCGCCGTGAAGATGGCCGTCGACATGGCGAGCGAGAAGCTGATCTCGAAGAAAGACGCGGTGCTGCGCGTCAGCCCAGCGGCGCTCGTCCAGGTGCTGCTGCCCATGCTCGATCCGCAAGCCGAGCAGGCGAATTCCGCGCTGGCCAAAGGGCTCCCCGCCGGGCCGGGCGGCGCTCATGGGCGCATCGTGCTCACCGCGGACGAGGCTGCGCAGATCGTCGAACAAACCTCCGGTGAGGACGCCAAGGTGATTCTCGTCCGCAACGAGACGAGCCCCGAGGACGTTCACGGCATGCATGCGGCGCAGGCGATCCTCACCGCCAAAGGCGGCCTGACGAGCCACGCGGCGCTGGTGGCGCGCGGCTGGGGCAAGTGCTGTATCGTCGGCTGCGACGGGCTCGACATCGACGTCGGCGCCGGAACCGTGCGCGTCAACGGTCAGGTGCTGAAGCGCGGGGACTGGATCAGCCTGAACGGAACCGAGGGCAAGGTCTACGCGGGGAAGCTGCCGCTCGTGGAGCCCGACCTCGAGCGCAATCGCGAGTACCGGACCCTCATGGGGTGGGCCGACGATCTGCGCCGCCTGCGCGTCCGCGCCAACGCCGATACCGCCGAAGATGCAAGACGGGCGCGAGCCTTCGGCGCGGAAGGTATCGGCCTCTTCCGCACCGAGCACATGTTCTACGGCGAGGG
>Ga0315278_10005021_pt1 | contig 11997 bp, 9 predicted proteins | sample YL17G06_0_MG_FD_203880 | JGI IMG/M metagenome (GOLD analysis project Ga0315278, IMG submission 203880) | Sediment microbial communities from Yellowstone Lake, YNP, Wyoming, USA - YL17G06_0 | ecosystem: Environmental > Aquatic > Freshwater > Lake > Sediment | place: USA: Wyoming | collected... | reverse complement strand
AGCAATTAACCATCAACTTATTTTACTTGATTATCATTGCAGGATTTCAATCGAAAAGAGCTCAGTTTTTACTCTGCAAAATTTTGGTCGAAGATGGGATCAAAAAAAACTGACATTCCGGTATATTGTAAAATGCAACCGTAAAAAATCTAACTCAAATAAAGGTGGTACCATTTTTTGCCGGAAGGTGGTATCAGTTTAGACCGGCGTTAAAATAATAAGGGCGACATGTGGGTGAGTCAGTTTGTACAGTCTCTTAAGACCGAGCTTGAATCAACATTCAAAGAAGATATCAGTGTTTATTTTGATATCAATCCACATGACGGACTCTTGGAGACACATGATGTTGATGCTTCACTGAAAGAGAAACTTAAGTGTCTGGTATTTATTCCAATTATTTCCCGCACCTATTGTGATCCTAAGTCCTTTGCATGGGAACATGAGTTTAAAGCTTTTGTTGAACAAGCTTCGAAGGATCAGTTTGGATTGAAGGTTAAACTTACAAATGGAAATGTTGCTAACAGGGTACTTCCGATTCGGATTCATGATTTGGACATTGCTGACATTAAGGAATTTGAATCGGTTTTGGGGGGAGTACTTCGTGGGATTGAGTTCATTTATAAAGAACCTGGAGTGAACAAACCACTCACCGTTGATGATGATGAAAAGAAGAATTTGAATAATGCCAAATATAGAATCCAGATCAACAAAACGGCAAATGCGGTTAAAGAGATTATTTCGGGATTGAAGAAAGAACCCATAGAATCTGTCTCAGAGAGAAAAGAAGCTCCAACTATAGAAGATAAACCACTCATAGAAGAAAAATCAATAATTGTTCTTCCTTTTGAGAACATAAGTCCCGATCCAGATCAGGAATATTTTAGTGATGGATTAACGGAAGAGATTATCACTGACCTTTCACACATTCATGACCTTCTGGTTATATCAAGAAGCTCGGCAATGACTTTTAAAGGAACCAAAAAGACGATTCCTGAGATAGCTCAAGCTGTTAAAGTACGATATGTCCTCGAAGGTAGTGTTCGCAAAGCTGGCAATAATCTGAGAATTACCGCTCAGTTAATTGATTCGATAACTGATGCTCACATTTGGGCTGAGAAGTATAGTGGATCACTTGATGATATCTTTGATATTCAGGAAAAAGTCTCAAAAGCTATAGTCACAGCTCTAAAACTAACGACTGAAGAATCCAGGAAGTTAACCGAAAAGCCGATTGCCAATGCCACGGCTTATGAGTGTTATCTGAAAGCAATGAGTTCTCTTGATAGAATGACAGAAAACGGCTTTCTTGATGCTATCCGCTATTTAGAGCATGGCCTCCAAATTATAGGTGAAAATAGCTTGATATATTATGGTTTGGGTTACACCTACTGGTGCTTTGCCAACCATGGTGTCGATATGGATAAGAACCTTTTAAAATGTAAAGAATCTGCCAATATGGCTTTATCATTAGATCCTGAATCTACAAGAGCTCGCGCACTTCTAGGATTTGCTGATGTTGGCTACTCAGATTGGAAGCAGACTTTGGAAGGTTATAATCACTTAAAAAAGGTTCTTAAACTAGATCCAAATGAACCACTAGCTTTATTAGGTCTTTCAATTATTTATGTCTTCGCTGGCAGATTTTCAGATGTATCTGTTTTTGCCAGAAAATATATTGAAAGAGAACCATTGATAAATTGGGCATCTCTGTTGCCGATCTACATCAAATGGTTTGATGGCAAATACGAAAACAGCTTTGAAGATATTTCAAGATTCATGAAAAATTTCCCTTCTCCAGTTACAGACGCTCATTGTGCATGGGGATTTGCATGGGCTGGCAGAACTGAAGAGGCACTCAAATTAATTGGTCGGTCCGTAGAATTTGATTCAAATCATGTACATACTAAACTCGGATTGATACTTAAATACGGACTCCAGAGAGATGCAGAGAAAATGCGGTCAGTGCTTGACAGTAAACTTCATAATTGGTGCCTCAGAGGAAATACATGGTCATATTTTTTAGCTTCAGCCTTCTCACTGGCAAACGCAAATGATGAATCTCTGAACTGGCTTGAACACGCTGTAGATCTTGGTTGGATAAATTACCCTCTTCTGGCCGAAAAGGATCCATTCCTTGTTAATATCCGTGGTGAAGAGCGTTTCAAAAAGTTAATTGAACGAGTAAAATACGAATGGGAGAACTTTGAAGTTTAAAGCAATTTTAACCGCAAGCGATGTCAAGCATCATCGAAGGCTATAATTACGACATCTTCATCTCCTACCGCCAGAAAGACAACCAGCCTACGCCAAGCTACGGCTGGCAAAGCAAAGGCGACAGGTGGGTGAGTGAGTTTAATATAACAGAAGCAAAGAAAACTTTTTACTAACCAAAAATAATAGGAGATTCAATTATGAAACAGAATCATCATTTTTTATTAGGTTGCTTCTTAATTGCCTTAATGTGTCTTTCTTGTAATAGCAAGCAAAACGAGAAGCGTGAAATGGATAAGCTTTTATCAGCAATTTCTGAAAATGATAATGCATGGAATAATCTTAATGTTGATAAAATTGTTGGAATGTTTGCAGAGAATGGGACATTACTAAATGACAATTCGGAAATGTCACGAGGAAGGGACGCTATAAGAAGATCGTTTGAAAATGCAGTGAAAGCAGAAAAACTTGAATTTAAAAGAGACAAAGTCGAGATTACCTTGAAGGGCAATATGGCATACGAGATCGTTAATCAAGCTGTTTCATTCAAATATCAAGACAAGGAACTTCAAACTGCATTAAATAAATACATTCATATTTGGGAAAAACAAAAGGATGGTTCATGGAAAGTATTAATTGATATGAATAATTTGAGAACACCTTCTGTTGATTAATAACTACAGAATTATTCTACCAACTTTGCGGATCAAATATTAGAAGGGCGGAGTATTTTTGAGGTCATTGTTGTATACTCATGTATGTCTTGTGTTCTCAGACCGTCTTTTGAAGTGGTCAAAGAAGGACGGATTTTACACTTCGTTTAGGGCTACAGGAGGTTTAAAGTCAACTTTTAATTGTTATCCTAAATCTGGAGGGGTTTTTAAAGTACCTTTGATATATACATTATTAAATATTAAAGACATGAAAAAATTATTCATTCTGACAATTTGTATGGTTTCCTTTGGTATATTCTGTGTTCAAGCACAAGATAAATCAAATAAAATAGAAATTCCGGCAGCTACTAAGTCAGCATTTGAAGCTAAATATCCCAATGCCGAAAAAGTAAGTTGGGGTGTTGAAAAACCAGGAGAATTTGAAGCTGAATTCCAATTGAATGGTGTTGAATCGTCAGCTCTGTTTGATTCTAAAGGACAATTCCTAGAATCTGAGACCGAGATTAAGGAAAGTGAACTACCTCAAGCCATTAAAAGTACAATTGCTAAAGATTTTGTCGGCTATAAGATAAACGAGGTTGAGGAGTCATCTGATGCTAAAGGAGTAGTTACCTACGAAATGGAAGCATCCAAGGGTAAGGAAAAATTTGAAATTTCTTTCGATGCCAATGGTAAGCTCCTTAAAAAAATGGAAGCTAAAGAGGAAGGTAAGGAAAAGAAATAATTGTAATTAAAAGGGAGGTCAAATTTCAAAAACAATTAATCTCCCTTTGATTAAGATATATTACTAATCAATACTATATAATCTCTCTCTCCGTAAAGAATTCTCAAACCCTTTCAATATTGTTAATATCATTGATCATTATCAGCTTTAGGAGGATAAAAACATTAAAATCAAAGAATATGAAAACATCGATTTTTATTATGGCAGGTATTTTCCTGTCTTTGCTTGGTCTAAATGGCCAGAATGCTACTGGCGGTTATAAGATTGTCCAGCGGATTCATTTGGAAGGAGACGGTTATTGGGATTATCTGAATGCCGATGATGCAACAGGAATGCTATATGTTTCCCATGGTAAAATCGTAAATGTAATTGATATGAATACCAATAAGAGTGTTGCCACAATCACAGATGTTAATGGTGCCCATGGAATCGCTATCGCCACTGAGTTCAATAAGGGATTTATCAGTAACGGACCTGATAGTAATGTGACCGTATTCAACTTAAAAGATTTCAGTATAATTGAGAAGGTACCCGTAACAGGGAAGAATCCAGATGCGATAATTTTTGAACCGTTTACAAAGACCATAATTACCTGGAATGGTCGTTCATCAAATGCCACTGTTATTGATGTGAAAACAGACAAAGTCATACAGACAATACCGCTGGCAGGTAAACCTGAGGCTGCAGTAAGCGATGGAAAAGGAAAAGTATTTGTGAATATTGAAGATAAGAGTGAAGTCTGCATGATCAATGTAAAAACCTGGAAGGTGGAACAAACATGGTCAATAGCTCCTGGTGAAGGGCCAAGTGGTCTCGCTCTCGATAATGAAACTCATCGACTATTCAGTGCTACCGACAAGCTGATGGTGGTGCTTGATGCTGAGACAGGCAAAATTATTACAACCCTTCCCACAGGAGACCGAGTGGATGGTGCAGGATTTGATCCGGGTCTGAAAAGGGCTTACAGTTCTTGTGGAGAAGGAGTGCTTACAGTTGTTCAGGAAGAAAATAAGAATTCTTTTAAAGTGCTGGCAAATGTTCCGACACAAGCCGGAGCAAGAACTATCTCAGTAAGTTCAAAGACACACAGGATTTATTTATCAACTGCTGAATTCGGACCCACTCCTGAGAAAACTGCTGATAACCCAAGACCGCGTCCATCATTGAAACCTGGTACATTTACAGTGCTCGTGGTTGAGCCTGTAAAATAATTTCTAAAAACCCTCCATCATTTAGTATACGGGTTTATTCATAAGTGTTTAGGTTAATTCCATCCATCTGAGTTACGACTTGGGTGGATGGATTTTTATTATACTTGCATCTTTGTCTTTAATTGCTTTAAAATAGACCATATCTGAGTGGAAAAGCTGGCACCCTTGACCATATCTGGCCGAAATAAATTTACCTTCAAAAACCGGAGTTAAACATTTGTTTTTTTCTTATATATGTTATGTGTTATCAGTCCGTCTTTTGAAGTGGTCAAAGAAGGACGGATTTTACACTTCGTTTCAGGGAACAGGAGGTTTGTGGTCAACAACAGGAAAATTCAAGAGATCATTATTTCAATCATTGCAGAATCCTCACTTGAAAACCAACCACTTACGAGGAAAATCTCTAAGTGGTTTTTTATTTCACGCCAGGTTTACGCCAGGATTTGGATGAAAATGGATGTTTTTGATTGAAAAGTGAGTTAGAAATATTCCTTTTAGTGCGGTGCAAATAAGGTTAAAAACATCATCTGCTGAAGATTGTAATAAATATTTCTCTCTTCATACTGCAATTGGCTCCAGTGAAAGGAAAATCTTGAGATGAGAGGAATAACAAGTTAATTAGACAGGATATAATATCAGAATAATACAAGAATTATTAAGGTATAAATATGTCGAGACAACAATTATTTATACTCATGTGATAGACCAAGGTAAGTGTGCAGGAAGCCCTGCAGATTCATTTGTAAAGGTTGCTTTTTAGATCAATATTTACTAATTTTAAAAAAGGAATATACTATGTGTAAAATAAATAATAAACAAAAGAAAGGAGTAAGTCATGAGAACTGAACAAGAAGCACCTGAGACGAAAGATGTTACGGTGAAGCAACTTGCAGCGATTGACCTTGGCCCTGAAATAGAGGGTATGGCAAGGCGCCAACTTCGAATGCGTATGGTGACCATCGAACCAGGAGGCGTCATCGGCCCGATTCATAACCATAAAGACAGGCCAGGCGTGGTTTACATTCTGCAAGGTACGATAACTGACCATCGAAATGGAGTGGCTAATGAGTATGGGCCAGGAGTGGGCTGGCCCGAGGATAAGAACACCACACATTGGCTTGAGAATAGAGGAACGACAACAGCAGTGGAAATCTCGGTCGATATTTTCAATCAACAGTAAACTGAGATCTCTGGTGACAGACCATCTTCTGCCAGGCTTCTCCCTTCGCCATCCCTGGAAATAGTCCCAGAAGCAACCAGAATTAGTCTGGTAACCTCTGGTAAATTACAGGAATGAGCTCTTTTATCAGTTTTTTGATGGGTTTTTGATAATCTGTTTAAATCTAAATAAAGGTCGGTGGTAGTTAACACCAATCTTTTCTTAACCCAAAATAGAATCCGTTCCCCATCATTTTCCCCCTAAAATGTACCAATATTCTTCTTGGAGATTCAAAATGTATGTAAATGGTTTTCAGACCGTCTTATAGTGGTCAAAGAGGGACGGATTTTACACTTCGTTTCAGGCTCCAGGAGGTTTGTGGTCAACGATAGGATAATTAAGGGGTCGCCGGGTCGATCCGATAATACCCACTCTCAAAATCAATAGTTTAAAAGTATTCCTTTAAAGGCACTTTACCTAATATTTATTTTAGGTTAATTATCATCTCCTACTTTTTATTTTACATTGATTTCTTTCTATAAATAACTGTAAGTTTTGGTTGTTTTGCTTTTTCTGGATACTTGGAAGAACAAAACACGGCCGAATTTGTAGTTTCCGTATTAATACTATACCCCATTAATCCATAATTAGGGGTTTTATTGTAGTACCATTTTTTAACAAAATTTGTAATTTCTATAATATGATATTGTTTCGCTTCTGGCCAATCAGCTAAAACTCTATCATCAATAATAGTATTTGGTTTTTTGCTGTATCCAATATCAGCATTCCAAGGTTCAGCTATAGACTCATATACTAATTGTCCTTTTTTATCTCCTGCAAAATCATCGCAATACAACTCCATTTTAGCTTCAGTTATCTCAATTCCCTTTGGCAATTCAGATAAATCCCATTGAATTAAAAATCTCTCATCACAATTTCTATAATCCACATCTTTATTTACTAAATCTTGTTTCCATTTCCCTTGAAAATATAATTTCCCTGCTCCACTTGGATTGCATTTGTTGGGGTTACAGGTACAAATATATAATTCATTACTTATTCCTTTAATAACTAAAGTATCATAGAAGTTTTTGCTTATTGCATCTTTATTTCCCTTTGGATTCGATCCACATCCGGGAAAAAATAATGTGCAAAGTGCAATGATTAATAATGGACATGTTCTCATTTTCATTTTTTTAATAGCTTAAAATTAAGCAGATTATCTGTATTTCTATTTTGTTTGTCGAGGTGGAATAGGACTCAACTGAAGCTAAGATAAACATAATCTGAGATATTTGGAAGTACGATCCTCTATTTATTTCTCATTGCTATCTAAACTGAGGCAAATCTTCATCTACCTGGGTATAATCTACATCACAGACCAGGATAAGCATCACCAATCATCGTACCGCAAATACCACCTTATGATAATCAATAATCCCAAGAATAGCCTGATTTAGAAGTGGTCAAAGGAGGACGGATGTTACCCTTCGTTTCAGGCTCCAGTAGGTTTAATTCTTCTCTTAGGCCGAACAAAACCGCATAATGCTGCTACCAGATGTCACCAGGTTAATTCTGGTTGCATCTGGGATGCTTTCAGCGGATGGCCAGGTAAGATGTTGGAAGGAAGATGATATTTTGCCAGAGATCTTTAAAACACCTTTTTGAAAGGGCCATTCTTCAGAGGTTTGTTTAAATTTAAACAAACTTGAGATTTCCCTGGGATAGAATTAAATTATTGTTGTTTACTCATGTATGTTTTGCGTTATCAGACCGTCTTATAGTGGTCAAAGAAGGACGGATTTTACACTTCGTTTCAGGTTATAGGAGGTCTGTGGTTAGTAACTGAAAATTGACTATCCGTTTTCAGATTTAATATCTGATTTATCCTGGTAAACAAATATTTGCTTTAAGCCTGATAATTGTTTAGATTTGATTTTGATAATGAAATAATCAATCCCCTGATGCCAAGCATTATTGAAGGCTATAATTACGACATCTTCATCTCCTACCGTCAGAAGGATAATAAGGGCGACATGTGGGTGAGTCAGTTTGTACAGTCTCTTAAGACCGAGCTTGAATCAACATTCAAAGAAGATATCAGTGTTTATTTCGATATCAATCCTCATGACGGACTTTTAGAGACACATGATGTAGATGCTTCTCTGAAAGATAAACTCAAGTGTCTTGTATTTATTACAATTATTTCCCGCACCTATTGTGATCCTAAGTCCTTTGCATGGGAACATGAGTTTAAAGCTTTTGTTGAACAAGCCTCGAAGGATCAGTTTGGGTTGAAGATAAAACTACCTAATGGGAATGTGGCTAACAGGGTACTTCTCGTTCGTATTCATGACCTTGGTAGTTCTGACACCAAATTATGTGAATCTGTTCTTGGAGGAGTACTACGGGGGATCGAATTCATCTATAAAGAACCAGGAGTGAACAAACCACTCACCACCGATGATGATGAAAATAAAAACTTAAACAAGACAAAATATAGAATCCAGATTAACAAGACAGCCATTGCGATTAATGAAATTATCTCGGCATTGAAGGAAGAACCAATTGAACCAGTCTTTGAGAGTACTGAGTTTATAACTGTCGAGAATAAACCAATCGTAAAAGAAAAATCAATCATTGTTCTGCCATTTGAAAATATGAGTCCTGATCCTGACCAGGAATACTTTAGTGATGGACTTACTGAAGAGATTATAACGGATCTTTCGCAAATTCATGATCTACTGGTGATTTCTAGAAGCTCTGCGATGACATTTAAAGGAACAAAAAAAACGATTCCTGAAATAGCTCAAGCTGTAAAAGTCCGATATGTCCTCGAAGGTAGTGTCCGTAAAGCGAATAATAACCTTCGGATAACTGCTCAGCTAATTGATTCAAGAAACGATACTCATCTATGGTCTGAGAAATACAATGGTTTACTGGATGATGTATTCGAAATCCAGGAGAAAGTATCACGATCCATAGTGGATGCTCTGAAATTGAAGTTGAGTCCTGAAGAAAACAAAAAGATAGCTGAGTATAGAGTAGATAATTTGAAGGTATACGAATGTTATTTAAGAGCCAGACAGGATTTATGGAAATATACAGAGGATAGCCTGACCAGGGCAGAACAAAATCTCAAGAATGGACTGAATTTACTTGGTGAACACGAACTATTGTATGCTGGTCTTGGTCAGGTTTATTTCCAGTTCTATGACAGTGCAATCAGGCAGGAAGAGGAATACCTGAATAAGCTAAAAGATTGTATCGTTAAAATATTTGAATACAATCCTAATTCAGCTAATGGTTTTCAACTTTCAGGACTTTTAAAGATGAAAAAGGAAAATGCTCTAAAAGCATATAGGGATTTCAAGCGTGCTTTCGAGCTTAATCCTTCCGATTCTGAGACAATGTTATGGTTGTGTTATATTCTATCTTTTCATCTGGGACGAAATACATTGGCTGCTCCTTTGGTAAAGAAAGTATTTGAAATTGATCCTCTTAATCCTGTCACCAATTCTTTTGCGGCCATTTATTATTACATGGAAGGAAATTTTGAAAAAGCATTAGAGAATTTCAAAATTTGGTATGAAATGGCACCAGATAGCGTCCTGGCTGCCTGGTATTATATCATGTTCATGGGTTGGAACCACGACTATCAGGGAGCCTACGACTTTATAGATCATTTTTGCCAAAAAAATCCTGAAACTTTCTTTGTTAAAATTTTTTTGTTATTCAAATATTGCTTACAGAAGGACAAAGAAAAAGCCCTTCCATTGTTCACCCAAGAAATTAAGGAGGTAGGTTGGAATGATTTTGGACTTCCATGGTTTATTGCCAATTATTACGCAATGATTGAGGAAAATGATGAATCCCTGAAATGGCTTGAGCGTGCTGTTGAATGTGGGTTGATTAATTACCCCCTCCTTTCTGAAATTGATCCTATTATTGGCAACATTCGTGGTGAGGAACGATTCAAGAAGTTAATGGAACGGGTAAAATACGAATGGGAAAATTTTGAAGTATAATTCAGTTCTAAGATGATTGAAAGAAGATGATATTTTGCCAGAGACCTTTAAAACATCTATTTGGAAAGGACATTCTTCAGGGTTCTTCAAAATTTGAAGTCAACCCACCGTTTTTTATTTTCAGCCTAAGGTAGCTTGCCTCTTTAAAACCATCAATAAAAGCATCCAAAGTAATAAAGTGTGTTTTACCAAAAAATTCTTCCGATCGGTGGTGATCGTGTCCTGTTATAACCATGTCGATAGAATTTCTGTAAAACAGATCCAGCAATACACGTATTTCATCAACGAGTGGATTGGCACTAAAGGTGTGGTGTTCCCTGAAAAAGTTTACATGACTGATTATGATACAGAACCGGTGATTCTTCCTCTCTTTTGCCAGCAGGTCAGACAACCAGGCAAGTTGGATCCTGCCAATTGTTGCGTTGCCTGAATCCAGGCATATGTACAGGTCAGAAGCATCATTGGTCTTTACCGTAAAAGCGTATGTTGATGATCCAAAATAGCTGTAATATTTGTCCCATCCATTAAAAAACAGATCATGGTTTCCAAGGATGTAAAATGCTGTACCATGATTATTCGTGTCCAGTTCATGCTCCAGGATCTCATATCCTTTCGGATCTCCGCTTGTTAAATCACCTGCAAGCACAAAACCTGCAACACCCGGGCTTTGTGCCCTTGCAATCAAAGTATCAAGGTTGGTAGTACCGCCAACTTCAGAGTCGCCAGCGATAAGGAGACAATAATCCGTACCATTAACAGCCACATCCTTGTCCGGATTCACCTTATTCCATTCCAAAGAAAGTTTTACCCGTTCATTTACAGGATCGGTGCTATACAGGAATCCTGAAAGATCAGCGTCCTTCATGCATGAATTACATGATAAAATGACTATCAGAAGATAAACAATTCCGGTTTCTTTTAGATTTTCCACAATAATCCTAATCTTATGAACATTCCATAATAAGTTACCCTTATAACCATCAAACCTGCAGGTTTATACCACAATTCCGAATAGAGTGAAAGACGGGTGGTTGTTTTATAATCAAAGCGAAGGTTTAACATAGGATTGTTCTCCTGCTGAATAATGAAACGATCATAATTTGTAAATGTTCCCGATAGATTCCACCTGTTTTCATAGGGTCTCAGTAAATACATTACCTGGTACATAATGTTCCATCTTTCAGTTATCCTTCTCTCGTTTTCAAACGGTTCTGCAGCTTTATGGCTCAGTCTGTAAGTGCGTGTATTTGTACCGAGGACAAATTGCCAGTGAGTTAAATTGGTTCTGACAAAAATGATCCAGTTTGTTTCACGCAGATCAGGTGAAATCGCAGTCCAGATATATTCACCACCTAAATCAAGAAGTATATTTCCAATTTTTATTTTACCGTAGGGATTCATGTACCAGCTGTTGAAGATTACATCCTGAGGCTGAACCAGTCCCAACTGATAACCTGCCTCTATTCCCCATTTTGTTTTCTCAAAACAACCAATGTTTGAGAGCTGGGAATAGAGACCTTCTGATACCTGATTTTTGCCGATGTCAAAGTAACCCTCTAATGAGTTCTGAGCTTTAAGCGCAGTTAGCCCAAGAAGAGCAATGGCGCATAAAACAATAAACGGCCGTTTCATAGTAAAACTTAAATTTAGATAAATACAAATATCCTGGATTAAATATATATTTATTACACTGTTCTGTATATAAGACGTAATTAAAGAAACCTGTTAAAAAGAAAGTTGATCTTATTTTCCATTTTCCTTTATTAACCTAATCTGTGTTCACTTATCTCCGCCGTAATTTATCAAAGAATAACTTTCTGACAGCCTATTTGATGAGTTAATCAATTTAACATTAAAGTTGAATCGTCCGTTAAAGATAACATTCTGTCTCGTCCTAGAAAAACCTTACACATTTGGTTAGTAATCCTGGTTTCACTTTACAGATTAATTTAGTTAATCCTAAATTGCCTTTACAATGTTTAACAATGAT
>Ga0315278_10005018_pt1 | contig 12000 bp, 11 predicted proteins | sample YL17G06_0_MG_FD_203880 | JGI IMG/M metagenome (GOLD analysis project Ga0315278, IMG submission 203880) | Sediment microbial communities from Yellowstone Lake, YNP, Wyoming, USA - YL17G06_0 | ecosystem: Environmental > Aquatic > Freshwater > Lake > Sediment | place: USA: Wyoming | collected... | reverse complement strand
ACCGTCAGTGAGTATGATATGATCCTTATCCGCAGGGATACCATCCCGCCTGGTGATGAAGTCGGCCACCGCCTGCCGGATAAACGGGATGCCGGGGCTTTGCGAGTACGCGCCGGTGCCGTGGGGGTGCCGTTCAAGAGCCTTCCGTACCCGGGCTACAATATCCCGGGGATAGAGTTCCAGCACCCGGGGGGAATTAAGGAGTTCGGGATATTCCAGGAGGCAAAGCGCCTGGCGGAGGAAACTCAGGGGGCGTTGCTGTAATGCCTGCGGGTTGCCGATATTGCAGTAAATAATCTTCTTCCCGGCCGTTTCCAGCTCCTGCGCCCGCTGCACGATCGGTCCGCGCACGGCGTATTGCGCCTGCAGTAACTTTGGATTCAGATCTTCAAGGGTTATCATAGAGATCAGGCCGGACGGATTACCACCGAGGTGAAGTGGTCTTCGTTGAAGAGGTCCTTCGCCACCGCCATGATATGGTCCGGCGAAACGGCGTCCACCCTTCTGAGGATGGAGTCAAGTGAGACGTAGGTTTCCACGGAAAGCTCGGCACTGCCGAGCCGGATCATCCGGCCGGACATGTTTTCCAGGCCGAGCATCATGGATCCCTTTATCTGCGCTTTCGTGCGCTTCAATTCGGTGGCCGGAACGGGGCGCGTTTTGAGTTTACGCAGCTCATGGAATACGAGATCCATAGCCGGTTGAATATTCTTCCGGTCCGTGCCGAGATAGGTGCCAAAAACACCTGTGTCGCTCAGCAGATTGACAAAGGAATACACGGTATAGGCCATCCCGTGTTTTTCGCGAATGGTCTGGTACAAACGCGAACTCATCCCCTCGCCCAGCAGCGCATTCGCCACCATCAAGGGGTACCGGTCGCGATGCTTGATGCTGTATCCCACCGTCCCCATACAGATATGCGCCTGGTTGATCGGCCTGGTGTATTCGGTTTTTGAAGCACCCGCAAGTGTCAGTGGACCCGGCGGCCGGTATCCGGGTGCCGGATCGGTTTTCAAACGGCTGAAGTACTTCCTGACAAGCCGGACGAGCTGGTCATGGTTCACATTCCCGGCTGCGGCGACAACGATTCGTCCGGGAACAAAATGTTCCGTGATATGGGCCCGGAGGTCCTCACGGCGGAATTGCCGCACATTTTCTTCGGTACCGATGATCGGAAACCCGAGAGAATGCTCCGGGAAGAGCGAGCGTTCAAAGTAGTCGTGAATGATATCTTCGGGGTCATCTTCGGCGTTTTTCAACTCCTCGATGACCACCTGCTTTTCCTTTTCCATCTCCTGACGCCCGAACGTGGCGTTCAGCACGAGATCTGCGAGCACATCCATTGCCTCGCCCACGTAGGTATCCAGCACGCGCGCATAGAAGCAGGTTTGCTCTTTCGTCGTGAAGGCGTTCAGATACCCCCCCAACGACTCAAGGCTCTGGGCAATTTCCCGGACATTCCGGTTCCGGGTTCCCTTGAACACCATATGTTCGAGAAAGTGGCTGATGCCGTTTTGACCGGGGCCTTCGTCCCGCGATCCGACATTGGCCCACACGCCCAGGGAAACAGAACGGACATGGGCGATTGTTTCGCTCACCACCCGGATACCGTTATCCAGCGTGGTTTTGCGATACAGGGCGTTTTCTACCTGACGGTGGGGCGAGGAAGACGAGCGACTGACACGTTGCATGGCAAAATATATCCATTTTAGCCGCTAGAGTCAAGATAAGCGGGAGACAGCGTGAGAAGCAATTTGGCGGAAAATAACGGTCGCAAGCGGGGGTGTTAGTCCAGGACGGTGTCTCTGAGGAAACGAGCGTCATCACGATCCCTATAATCCGTGGTGACGTGAAGCCCGCGGCTCTCTTTCCGGAGCATCGCGCTGCGGATAACCAGGGTTGCGCAGAGAGCCAGATTTCGCAGTTCCAGGAGCCCCTCGTTGACGATGGTGCGTTTGTAAAAATCCTCCACCTCCGCGCGCAGGAGCTCCATGCGTCGTTGCGCCCTCCCCAGCCTGAGGTCCGAGCGGACGATCCCGACATAATCCCACATGATCTGCTGAATTTCCCGGCGGTTGTGCGCCACGAGGATCCATTCTTCACTGTTTATCGTCCCGCTATCATCCCAAGGATTGACATCGGGAAGGGGCCGCTTCTGCTGGCCGAGATAAACGGCAGACGCCCTGAGAGCCCTGTCCGAAAAGACGAGTGCTTCGAGCAAGGAATTGCTTGCGAGGCGATTGGCTCCGTGCACTCCGGTCATACTCACCTCGCCCGCGGCAAACAGTCCGTGTATGCTTGTCCTGCCATCCAGATCAGTGACCACTCCCCCGCAGGAATAATGAGCGGCAGGGACCACAGGAATGGGCTCCTGAGTAATGTCCAGTTTGTATCGGTCAAGGCATGTCTGGTAGATGTGGGGAAAATGTTCGCGCACCTGGTCTGCCGGTAGGTGTCGGAGGTCCAGGAGGACGTGATCGTCTCCGCGCTTTTTCAGTTCCGTATCAATCGCATAAGCGACAATATCCCGCGGGGCCAGCTCTTTCCGCGGATCGTACAGATGCATAAACTCGTCCCCGTTCCGCCCGCGGAGAATTGCCCCGAACCCTCGAACGGCTTCGGAGATAAGAAATGAAGGACTTCCTGAATTGAAGAGCGTGGTCGGGTGGAACTGGATGAACTCCATATTCGCGATGTTCGCCCCGGCCCGGCACGCCATGGCCACTCCATCCCCTGTCGCGATCACAGGATTTGTGGTATGGAGATAGATCTGTCCCAGGCCCCCGGTCGCGAGAAACACCACAGGTGCCAGGAACGTATCCACCCGCTTATCGATGCTGTCCAGGACGTAGACGCCCCAACAATGGATGCTCCCCTTCTCGATCGGTCGTTCAGGGTTCAGATGGTGTTCCGTGATAAGCTCAATGGCGACATGATCTTCGTACACCGTGATCGCCGGCGATTCCGAGACCGCCTGAAGAAGGGCGCGCTCGATTTCCTTGCCGGTGAAGTCGCGGGCATGGACGATCCGGTCGGTGGAATGCCCCCCTTCGCGCCCGAGGTCCAGGTGCCCGTCACGATTGGTGAAGCGGGCCCCGGTTTCAATCAATTCGCGAATCCGGTCGGGTCCTTCGCGCACCATGACCTCCACGGCATCGCGATGGCACAGTCCGACCCCCGTACTGAGCGTATCGCGGACATGCAGGTCGAAGGAGTCCACGGTGGACATCACCGCCGCCACCCCCCCCTGCGCATAGTTGGTATTGGATTCCGCCCGTTCTTTCTTTGTCACCAGGGCAACTGTTCCGTGCCGCGAGGCCTTGAGGGCATACGACAACCCTGCGATGCCGGTACCGATGACAAGAAAATCCGCCCGGTGCATCATGTCCGTACTCCCCTGACGACGTGAAAGATATTAAAAAACCGCCAGTGCGCCAGAAAGAATCCGCTTCCTTTCTATGTGCCGCATTGGCGGTTGAGAAACGCACTGAGCGTTCGTCCAGCAAACGATTAGAAATAGACTGCCAGTGTCAGGTTCGCTCCGTTGGCGGAATTGATCCCGATCGCCGTTGAAGAAGGCGCATCCTGGGAGGCTGATGCCGTCGTGCTGCTCGATTCCGTCTTCCCCGAACTTGAGGCGAAGCCGAACCGGTATTCGCCGGCAAAGCTGATATTTTCCCACGGGAACCATTCCACGCCGATAAACGCAGCGGCGCCGAAAATGGATGACGACGTCTTGTAGCTGTTGCCTTGTGTGAAGCCCACGCCCATTCCGGCGTTGTTGCCCGTACGTTCCTGATTCGAAGATGTGAAGCTCACCTGGGCGCCCACATACGCAACGACGGCATTCGTGGTGACGAGGTCGTACTGGATCCCGGGAGCGATTGTAAAACTCATCGACGAAAGCTTGCTCTCGCTGAGCTGAGTCGCGGGCAAGGGTACAACCGTGCTGGGGTTTTTGGTGGTTTCGCTTGACGTGCCGAACCCGAGACCGGCGCGTACCGCGAAGCCGTTGCTGATGTAGAACTTGAAGCCCAAACCCCCCTCGTAGTTGCCGGCGCTGAGGTTGGCAAGACCGCCAAGGTCGAACATGAGGGCCTTGCTTCCGGCCTTCGTGATTGGTTTTGCTGTGTCGGCAGCAAGAACCGTCCCGCACGCCAGTGCGAGAACAAGCAGAACCGCAACCAGACGCTTCATAGGAGACTCCTCTCGGTATGTGATGGATATGTGAATGTCAGGAACTGTAGAGCAATGACCGCTGTGAAGGTACGGTGGCACCGGTGAACAATACAGCATGTCTCATCGAATAAGTGTACCAAGAAATCGAGCGATTGTCAATCCGCCGAACGCGAGAGCAGGCGGTCCAGGAACGCCACGTTTGTTTCGAGTTGTGCCGCGGCAGATTCGTTCACCAGCACGAAATCGGCGCGCTTGCGCAGCTCCTCGCCGGGCATCTGGGCGCGGGCGCGGCGGACGACGTCCGCGCGGGTTATCCCGTCCCTGCTTTCCACGCGGGCGATCCGCGTGGCTTCCGATGCGTGCACCACAATGACATAGTCCAGATCCGCATCCATCCCGCTCTCGTAGATAAGCGCCGCCTCAATGACCACGTAGGGGGCACGCTGTGCCGATGGCAGGGCGCCGATCCGTCGGTGGATTTCCTTAATCACGACGGGAAAGACGGCGGCATTGAGACTGGCTCGCAGGGTTGTTTTCCCGAAAATCTTCCCGGCCACGGTCTGTGCGTCGAGGGTGCCGTCCTGCAGGTATGCTTCCGGTCCGAGAAGAGCCGTGACTGCACGTTTGAGTGCCGCACTTCCCTCCATCAATTCTCTCGCCACGGCGTCGGCACCGATCACGGTCCTGCCGAGCCGCCGGAACAGTTCGCACACGGTCGATTTTCCGCTGCCGATCCCTCCGGTCACCCCGACCAGGAGATGTGCACGGCTATTTTGCGTAGGCAACAGAACGGTACTCCCGGATGACCGTTACTTTAATTTGACCTGGGTATTGCATCTCCTGCTGGATTTTCTCGGAGATGTCGTGCGCGAGTTGATCAGCACGGGCGTCGTCCACTTTATCCTGTTCAACAACCACCCGTACTTCCCGGCCTGCCTGGATGGCGTATGTCTTGGAAACGCCCCGGAACGACTGGGCGAGCTCCTCTAATTTTTCCAGACGTTTGACATACCCTTCCACAGATTCGCGCCGTGCGCCGGGGCGTGCCCCGCTGATCGAATCGGCCGCCTGCACCAGGGCTGCGATGGGGGATTCCATGGGAATATCTTCGTGGTGGGATCCGATGGCGTTTGCCACGATGGGGTGTTCGCCCAGTCTCTTGGCCAGCTCATAACCGACGAGCGCGTGCGGGCCTTCCACGTTCTTGTCAACGCACTTGCCGATGTCGTGCAACAGTCCGGCGCGCTTGGCCATGTTTGAATCAAGGCGGAGTTCCGCAGCCATAGCACCGGTGAGGAACGCCACTTCGATGCTATGCTGGAGCATGTTCTGGCCGTAGCTCGAGCGGTATTTCATCTTGCCGATCATCCGGAGGATTTCCTTGTGGGCGCCGTGCAGCCCGACCTCCAGCATGGTATTCTCGCCGACCTTCAGAATTTCTTCCTCGAGTTCCGTGCGGACTTTCTCGACGACTTCTTCAATGCGTGCGGGGTGAATGCGCCCGTCGGCGATGAGCCGTTCCAGGGCCAGGCGCGCGACTTCCCGCCTGAACGGGTCGAAGCCCGAAAGTATCACTGCTTCAGGCGTATCGTCCACGATCACGTCCACGCCCGTGGCCGCTTCAAACGCCCGGATATTCCGTCCTTCGCGGCCGATGATACGTCCTTTCATTTCGTCGCTCTGGATATTCAGGACGCTCACCGTTGTCTCCACCGAATGGTCGGCGGCGGTCCGCTGGATAGCCTGCACGATCAGTTTCTGGGCCTCCTTCTTCGCCTCATCGCGGGCCTTATCCCGGATTTCCTTCAACATGATAGCCGCCTCCGTGCGGGCTTCGTTGGCGAGATTCTCGATGAGTTGCCGCTTGGCCTCCTCCCGCGAATACCCGGAAAGACGTTCAAGGCGAAGATTCTCTTCTTCGAGCAGACGGTCCAGCTCGCTGTGCCGTCCCTCAATCTGGTGCTGGCGCTCATCGAGGGTACGCTTCAGGGCGGTCTGGTCACGCTCCTTGCGTCCGAGCAGGTCCACTTTCCGATCGATATTCTCTTCGCGGACGTCGATCGTTTTTTCCTGAGCGGAGAGCTTGTTGCGCTTATTCTGGACGTCGGTATCAAACTCTTTCTTCCGTTGATACCACTCGTCTTTGACTTCGAGCAGTTTCTCGCGTTTTAGCGTTTCCGCCTCTTTTTCGGCGTCCGCCAGCACCTTCCGCGCTGATTCCTTTGCGACTGCCAGCTTGGTTTTGCCAACGTGCGTGGTCACCACCCAGCCAAGGCCGAATCCGCCTGCAAGGGCCAGCAGCACCAGCACAGGCATCAGTGCACTCAGGTCCATACATCCTCCGAAGTTCAGGACACGTCAAAAACAAAAAAAATCCGCACAACGCCAACGTTCAGGAAGGCACGAATGAAAGAACCCTTCCGATCACAAGTGGGTGCACGCCGGGGCGTCTTTTACTTCCACACTCTCGCTCGTTCCGCCATTGGCGGAAGTCATCGCAAGAATCCCGCTACAGCGGGATGAGGCATGTAATCGACGACCGCGAGTCGAGCTCCCTAAAGAAATGTGTTGGTTCTTTATTTGTGTAGTTGAACGGTGACGGTGCGGATTATTCTATCCGTACGTCAGTGTCTCGACAACGCTACCAAAGAACAGTTACGCGTCCCGCAGGCAGGTATCCAGATGGTTGCACATCTTTCCGAGTTCTTCTTCCACAACGGAAGTCAGTGCTCTGGACCGCTCGCGCTCTTTGAACAGGTCTTCCGTGATGTTTAACGCGGACAGCACGGCGACCGTCAGGGTCGGTTGCTCGGGAATCTTACCGTGGATGGTATTGATCATTTCGTCCACGTACGTTGCGACCCGTCGTGTAAACTCCTCGCTTTCCCCGCGGAGCGGGTACTCGGAGCCGAAGATGCGTACTTTAATGCTCTTATTGTCCGTTGTCATAGGTGAGCCGTCAACCACGTTACAAATACGCGTCGATTTTGGCGAGCAGGTCCTTCACCTTGCGGGCAAGCGCTTCTCGCTCGCCGTTGGCAAAGGCCGCCCCCGACTGTCCCTGGGAAACAGTCATGGTTTTCATGAGTTGTTCCTTGCGGGAGAGATCTTGCTGCAGGTGCTGCACTTCTGCGCGCAATTGATCCACCTGCGAAAGTAACGCCTGGCGTTCCTCCCGCAGTTGCTGGATCAGGTCGCCCGCCCCCTGGACGCGTTCCCAGAGGGTCTTGAGGGCGTTCTCGACAGACCGCCCATCGCCTGTCAGGGTGCTGGTCATCGTCTCCGTGGAATGTTCCACACGTGTGCCGTTTTGATCTGCTGTCCTGTGTTTATTTCACACCGCGTAACGTCGCCCGACATTCACGTTCAACATGCCGCACCACGCGTTGCACCACCGCGTCAATCTCAGCATCCGTCAGTGTCCTGTCACGCGACATCAGTTCAAGGGTGAAAGCAAGGCTTTTTGTGCCTGCTGTGAATTTGTCACCCTGATACATGTCAAACAGTTCGACACGCTGCAACAGCTCGCCTGCTGAAGCGCGTATCGCCTGCTGCATCACCTCCGCCGTCACTTCCGCGCTCACGCTGAACGCCACGTCCCGCCGGACCTTCGGATATTTCGGAAGGGGCTCGAAGACGCGTCCGGTGCTCTGTGTCAGCGGCGTCAGGAGCAATTCAGCCGTGAACACCTGCTGTTCAATGCCAAATGACTTCAGGACGTCTTCTCGAACACGACCAAGATAACCTGCGAAACATCCTTCAATTTCAACGGCAAGGACGTTCTCCAGAATGTTACCCAAGGCAGGATAAGGAATTAGCAGCCATTTGTCAAGGGGCAACTGTTCAAGGAGTGCTTCAACCTCCCCTTTTGCGTCAAAAAAGTCGACCTGGCGGGGCTTTTCGTGCCACTGGGCCGGCGCCGCCTTCCCGGTCAGGAGAAGGCCAAGGCACTCTTCTTCAAGAAAATGCTCCACGAGTTTGGGCCGGTCTGTCTGGTCGATTGAGAAGACGTGCCCCACCTCAAACAGGCGCAGATCCTCCGTGCCGGAATTCAGATTACGTGCAACAACATCAAGCATGCCGGGGAGGAGACTCGTCCGCAGCATCAGCATGTCCTGATTCTGGGGATTGAGAATCCGCACTGGCATCTTCCCGTTGAGCGCCGCGCGGCGCTCATCATGCATGGAGTTGGTGATGACCTCGCGGAATCCCGCGCCGATCACCCGGGCGCGCACGCGGTCCCCGGGAGAAGTCCGCGGAAACGGTTGTACGAAGTCGACGCTGGTCCTGGTTTTCTCTTCAATATTATTGTAGCCGAATACACGCGCCACTTCTTCAATGAGGTCGATCTCCCGTTCGATGTCCACGCGGAAGGTGGGCACGGCGAACAGGGTGCGGTCCTTTGTACGGCGTGCGGGTCGTATTCCCAGCAGGCGGAGAGCACGCGTCATTTGCGCGGCGGTCTGTGTTGTCCCGAGAACGGCATTCGCGCGTGCCGGACGCAGCGGTACGAGCCGCTCGCGGATACGCGCAGGGTACACGTCACGTGCGCCTCTGAGGATCGTTCCACCCGCGAGTTCGGACACGAGTGCGGCCGCGCGATCCAGCACGAAGTGGACCGCCTGGGGATCTGCCCCGCGTTCGAATCTCACCGATGCATCGGTGCTGATGCCCAGCGCTCGTGCGGTCCGCCGGATGCTCGAGGGGTTCCAGTACGCGGCTTCCAGCACCACGTCGACCGTGCCATCCCGGATCTCGGAATTCGCGCCGCCCATCACTCCCGCAATGGACACAGGCTTCTTGCCGTCGCACACCATCATCGACGCGGATGGTATGTCGTGTTCCCTGCCGTCGAGCGTAACAAACCGGAGGCCGGATCCAGCGCGGCGGATCACCAGACGCTGGTCCTCGAGCAGTGCATAATCGAATGCATGCATCGGGTGACCGTTTTCGAGCATCACAAAGTTGGTGATATCCACGACATTGTTGCGCGGACGCAATCCGGCAAGTGTGAGCCATTGCTGCAGCCAGGCAGGCGACGGGCCGATCTGGACGCCGCGGATCATCCGGACGGCGAAGCGGGGGCACAGTTGCGGATCTTCTACACGCACGGACAGGTAGCGCGTGATGCGTTCTTTCCCCTCGCGCAGCGATATCTTCGGAAGTCGGGGCATCTTCCCGGTGAGCACGGCGATTTCGCGCGCGATCCCGATATGACTGAGCCAGTCCGGACGGTTCGGCGTGATCTCCACATCGTACACAACATCATCCATGCCCAGGAACGCGGCAAGGGGTTGTCCCACCTTTGCCTTTGCATCGAGCACCAGAATCCCGTCGGCGTCCTTGCCCAGGTCCAGCTCGTAGGCCGAGCAGATCATGCCGGATGATTCCACGCCCCGCAGGCTGACCTGCGAAAGGACGAACGGTTTGCCGGAGGCCTCGTGCTGATTGCGCGGGACGGTAGCGCCCACGAGACCGACCGGGACTTTTTGTCCTGCGGCGACGTTCGGCGCTCCGCACACGATCTGCAGCGTCTCCTTGCCGGTGCGCACGCGGCACACCGTCAGCCGGTCGGCCTTCGGATGCCGCTGGACATCGAGCACTTCTCCCACGACGAACCCTTCATACTTTTTTCCCGGACGTTCGATACGTTCGAATTCCAGGCCGAGCATCGTGAGAGATTCGGCGAGCTCTTCCGGCGAAAACCGGAAGTCGGTGTATTGTCGCAACCAACTCTGGACTATGCGCATGGGTCAGAACTGATTTAGGAATCGAACGTCGTTTTCGAAAAACAACCGGATGTCATCGATGCCATACCGGAGCAGGGCGATACGTTCGATCCCCATGCCGAAGGCGTATCCCGTGTACTTCTCGGAATCATACCCGACGGCGCGGAAGACGTTGGGATCGACCATACCGCAGCCGAGAATTTCGAGCCATCCTCCCTGTTTACAGAGACGGCATCCCTTGCCGCCGCAAATAAAGCAGGTGATGTAAATATCCGCGCTCGGCTCCGTAAACGGAAAGAATGTAGGGCGGAACTTGTACTTCAGACTGCTGCCGTAGAACTGTTTGATAAACGAGATCAGGGTTCCCTTCAGGTCTGAGAAGGTCACGCCCTCGTCGACGTGAAGCCCTTCCACCTGGTGGAAGAGGCAATAGCTGCGTGCACTGATGGCTTCGTTCCGGTAGACTTTGCCGGGCATAATAACCCGGACCGGTGGTTTAAACTGTTCCATGACGCGTATCTGCACGGGCGACGTGTGGGTCCGGAGGAGGGCCTTCGGGCTGAGGAAGAACGTATCCTGCATGTCGCGTGCCGGATGGTCCGGCGGGAAGTTCAGCGCCTCGAAGTTGTGATTGTCGTCCTCGATTTCCGGGCCGTCGGCGATGCCGAAGCCCATCGAGACGAAGATGGCTTTGATTTCGTTGAGGACACCGGTAAGGGGGTGAGTGGATCCCCGGAAGCCTTTCCGGCCGGGCAGGCTCAGATCGATAGGCACCTGCCGGGAAGGCTCGCGGGAGAGGGACAGCAGCCGGGCGTCGAACGCTTGCTGGAGTGACGTTCGCAGGGCGTTCAGTTCTTTCCCGAGCAAGGGTTTTTCCTCGGTCGGCGCATCCCGGAGTGCGTCGAACAGTTCGGCGACTTTGCCCTTACGGGCCAGCACGGCGACGCGGAATTCTTCGAGTGCGGTCACATCGGACGCGGCTGCCAGCGCATCTTCCGCCTGGCGGCGGAGAGTGGCTATCTGTTCCTGCATGGAAGTCCCTGTACGGCAACAAAAGGATCTCCCCGGTCGGGCGGGCCAGTACTACCCCGCCGCGCCTCAGGTGCGCCGAACTGCGGAGCCCCTGAAACGCGTCGATGATCGGGAAGGATCCATGGAGAATCAGGCGAGGGCGAACTTCACCACCTCGGCGAATGCCGCGGGGTTGTTCACCGCAAGATCGGCAAGCACTTTGCGGTTGATGTCGATCTCGTTCTTGTTGAGTCCGGCAATAAGCCGGGAGTATGTCGTCCCGTTCAGCCTGGCTGCCGCGTTGATACGGGCAATCCAGAGTTGGCGGAAGGTCCGCTTCTTGGCCCGGCGATCGCGATAGGCATACTGCATACCTTTGTCGACGGCATGCTTGACGACGGTGAGCACATTACCTCTCGCTCCCCAGTAGCCCTTCGCTTGTTCAATAATGCGTTTGCGACGGCGGTGGGAGGCAACTTTATTCTGCGAGCGTGGCATAGTTGCGCTTATTCCTGTCTGCTATGGTGAATGAATGGTCCTTACGCCTGCAACATGATGCGGACGTGCTTGCTGTCCACTTTGGCAACAAGGTGCGGTCCGCGAAGCTTGCGCTTGCGCTTCCGCGATTTGGAGGTAAGGATGTGACTGCGATACGCTGTTGCGCGCTTCACTTTGCCGCTGGCGGTTACCTTGAACCGCTTTTTGGCGCCTGCGCGCGTTTTCATTTTCGGCATACAACGTTCCTTTCTGTTCGTTCATGCTCTGACGGTGGGGCCTTCACCCGGCCGTCGGCCGGACCTCGGCCTTCAGTACCGCCGGCTCTTCCGTCTTGCCCTCGGCTTTCGGCTCGATTTTCTTCTTCTTCTCGGGCACGAGAATCATAATCATGCTGCGGCCTTCCATATGCGCCGCCTGATCCACCTTGGAGATATCGGTCACCCGCTCGACAAACCGCGCCAGCAGCACTTCCCCCTTCTCCTTGTACGTAATCTCCCGCCCTTTAAACACAACGGTGGCTTTCACCTTGTGGCCGTCAGTCAGGAACTGGCGTGCATGCCGGGTCTTGAATTCAAAATCGTGC
>Ga0315278_10005015_pt1 | contig 12001 bp, 8 predicted proteins | sample YL17G06_0_MG_FD_203880 | JGI IMG/M metagenome (GOLD analysis project Ga0315278, IMG submission 203880) | Sediment microbial communities from Yellowstone Lake, YNP, Wyoming, USA - YL17G06_0 | ecosystem: Environmental > Aquatic > Freshwater > Lake > Sediment | place: USA: Wyoming | collected... | reverse complement strand
CGAGCGCTTCCCGCGCGACGGCCGCGGGATCGCGGGCCCACGCCGCCGGGTTCGGCGCCTCGTACGAGCAATAGCCGGCATAGCCCTTGCGCTCGAGCGCAGCGAAGAACGCGGGAAATGGGACGCTACCCTGTCCCGGCGGCAGGCGGTCCAGCGCCTGGCCGGCGACGAGGCCGCTCCGTGGCACATCGCTGAACTGGACATAGGCGATGTCGCCGCCGGGCACGTCGTCGAGGTCCGACGGACGCGCCCCGCTCCTGCCCATGTGGTAGGCGTCCACCAGGAGCCCGACATGCGGGTGCTCGGCCTTGGCGAGCGCCTCGCGGACACTCGCGAGGGTGTTGAATTGCTCGCAGAGAGAGTTGAATTCGAGGGCGAGCTTGACACCGTGGCGCGCGGCGATGTCCCCGACCTCGGTGACGCTCGCGGCGGCGCGCGCGAAATCGCCGCGCCCCCTGTCCACCGGGCTCATCACCGTCCGGCAGCCGAGGGCCTTCGCCCACCCGCACGATTCACCGAAGGCCCGGAGAAGCCGCGCGCGCTCGTCGCCCGTCGCGAACATCCAGCCCAATTCGACCCCGACGCAGGCCGTGGCAAGGCCGGAGCTTCGCACGAGGTCGAGCACGCTCTCGGGCGCCTGCCCCCGCTCCGCCGCGCGCTTGAAGTCGAGCCGGCGCAACTCCACGGCCTGCCAGCCGGTCTCCCGCGCGACCTCGAGCAACCGCGGCAGGGGCGTCGTATCGAGGGTCCATGTGTGGAGCGCGAGGGGATTGCGCATGCGAGCCGTCAGCGGGCGGGCGCGGGACAGTGCCGCCGGACAATGGCCGCGATGCGCGCGCGCCCGTCGTCACCGAGCGGCAAGAGCGGCGGGGCGGGCATCCCGGAGCCTATGCCGAGCGCGGCGCAGGCCGCCTTGAGGCACGGGAGCCAGTGACCGTCGGCGTAGAGCGCGTAGAGGCTGGCGACCTCGTCCTGGATTCGCGCGCATTCGGCGGCATCACCCAGAGCGGCGGCCGAGCGGAGGGAGACCATGAGCGCGGGCGCGACATTGCCGAGCCCGGGCACGAGCCCGTCGCCCCCCTGGAGCAGGCTGGCCGCCAGCAGGGATTCATTCCCCTGCAGCACGCGGAAGTCCGGGCGCCGCCGCTTGATCGCGAGGAAGCGCTGGAAGGCCTCGAAGTCCCCGGCCGAGTCCTTGATGCCGAGGACCCGCGGATCAGCCGCGAGCGCCTCGACGGTCTCGTGGCTCAGGGTGTTGTGGGTGCACTGAGGGATATTGTAGAGAAGCGCGGGAACCGGAACCGCCTTGAGCACCGCCTCGATGTGACGCCGCTGGGCGAGGCCGTCCACGCCGAAGTAGTAGGGCGAGCCGACCACCACGGCATCCGCGCCGAGATCCGCGGCCTGGCGCGCAGCCTCGACGGCCGGGCCCGTCGCGGGCAGCATCACGCCCGCCAGCACCGGCACACGGTCCGCGGCTGCGCGCGCGACCGCTTTGACAACCGCGCCGCGCTGGGACGCCGTCAGCCACGCGCCCTCGCCGCAGCCGCCGAGGACGAAAAGCCCTGTGCACCCGGCGCCCAGGACATGCCCCACCAGCGCAGTCACAGCCTCGGAGTCCAACTCGCCTTTGGCGTCCAGCGGCGAGATGAGCGGCGGCACCACGCCGCACAGCGCGTTTTCCCAGGACCACGCCACCGCCCGCCCATTGCCCGATCCCATCCTTAGGGAAGCCCTCCGGAGCTAACAGAACAATTATACCGGGTGGTGCGGGTCGTGGCACCGAAATGGCGAAGAAGCGGTCAGCGCGTCGTGGGCGGCGCGACGAGACCCATGCGGCGGCCGACTTGGGGCGGCCGCGGGAGCCGGTCATGCGCGGCCTGGATGGGACGCAGCCTCTCGAGGACCTCGGGCGCCATCGGGGCGCCGCGGCGCGTCTCCTCGCTCACGTGGAGCGACATGAGCTCGTTGGTCGCGGCGAGATAGCCCTCGTCCGCGTGGTACATCTGGTGGAAGTAGTGGAGGCGCTTGGCGTCGTGGGCCAGGAGCAGCGTGGTGAAGCGGAGCGGGTCGCCCTCGCGGACTTCGCGATGGTATGTCACGTGGGCCTCGAGCGCGAAGGTGGTGACCCGCTTGGCGCTGCGATGGCTCGCGCCGAGACCTATCCAGCGGAAGAACTCATCCGTCGCGAAATCGAAGACGACCACGTAGTACCCCATGTTCATGTGGCCGTTGTGGTCCATCCACTCCGGTCTCACGCGGTCTCGATAGAGGTCGAACGGCGCCTGGATATCCCCGGACATGGCGCCGTCCATCATACCGGGCGCGGATGCCAGCCACGAAGCCCCCAGACGAGCGAGCCCAGAGCCGCCAGCGACAGCGCCGCGGCGACGCAGCCGATGGCGGCAAGCCCGCCCCAGAGCCAGACATAGCCGCCCGTCAGCGCGCCGAGCATGCGGCCGGTGCTCGACGTGGCGCCGAGCGCCCCCATCATGGTCCCGCGCGCGTCGGGCAAGATCTCCGTGATGAGCCCGAGCGCCGTCACCACGGTGAACTCGAACGCGAGGAAGGCCACGAAGAGCGCGGCGAGCGCCAGCGGCAGGCTCCGCGCGACGACGGGCATGACGAGGTAGGCCGCCGCCGTCAGGGCGACTCCGCCGACCGCGGCTCGAGCGAGTCCAAGACGATCGGCCAGCAGCGCCGTCAGGGCCTCCGCCAGGAGCTCGGCCGCGCCTATCGCCATCGTCGCCCCACCCAATGCCGCCAGTGGTAGGTGGAAATCGCGCTCGAGCCAGGCGCCGTACACGACGAAGAGCGTGTCATTGGCCATGCTGAAGCAGACGCTATAGCCGAGCGCGCCGACCGCCGCGCGGCGACGGAGGAGAAGTCCCCACGCTTCCCTCACGCTCGCTGGTCCCGCCGGCGAGCCGCGAGCGGCGGGGACGCGAGGGAGGAGCAGGGCGAGCAGGACGAGGCCCACGAGCGCGAGCGCGCTCAAAAGGAAGAACGGCGAGCGCCAGCCATGACGCTCGATGAAGTAGCCGACGAGCGGGATGCCGACGAGCGAGCTCCCCGCCCAGGCGAACTCCATCAGGCCTATCGCCAGGCCGCGCCGCTCCCAGCGGACGCGCGCGCCGACATAGGCCTGCAGCGCGGGATCGAAGCAGCTCTTGCCGAGCCCGGCCAGCGCCAAGGCCACGAGCACCGTGGCATAGAGCGGCAGCGCCGCGGCGGCGAGCATGCCGGCCGCGAGGCATGCGAGGCCGAGGAGCATCATCGCGCGCGGGCCCCAACGGTCGGCGAGCGGCCCCAGGACCGGGCTCAGGAGCCCCGCGCCCTGGTTGAGGGCGACCAGCGACGTCACCTGCGTGAGCGGCACCTCGAGCCCGCGCGCCAGCGCCGGCGCGAACGGATACGCGAATCGCCGCGCCGTGTTGAGAAACAGGCGCGCGAGCGCGGCGGCCGCCAATTCGACAACGAGCCGCCGCGCCGGCGCCTGGCGGATTCCCAACCGGCTAGAGGTGCTTCGCCAGGAACTCGATGGTGCGCGTGCGCGCGAGCGCCGCGCTGGGCGCGTGGTAGCTCCCGCGCTCATCACAGCTGAACCCGTGGCCCGCGGGGTAGATGTGCAGCGGCAGTTCGGGGTGCGCCGCGCGGATCTTCGCATGGTGATCGGGCGGTATCGACTGGTCCGTCTCCCCGAAGTGGAAGACCACGGGACAGCGCGGCTTCTCCGACGCCGTCTCGGCGACGCCGCCGCCATAGTAGGACACGGCGCAGATCACGCCGTCGATGCGCGTCGCGGCGAGCCAGGCGAGCGTGCCACCCAGGCAGTAGCCGACCACGCCGACCTTGAGGCCTTCCGCCTTGAGCGCGCCGACGGCCGCGCGTATATCCTTTACCATGTCGCCGATGTCGATCTTGCCGCGTACGGCGCGGCCGCGCTCGATGTCGGCGGGCTGGTAGCCGGTCTCGAAGCCGGGCTCGGCGCGGTCGAAGATGGCCGGCGCCAGCGCGACGTAGCCGTCCGCGGCGAAGCCGTCGGACAGATTCCGGATGTGGGAGTTGACGCCGAAGATCTCCTGGATGACGACGAGACCGGCCTTGGGCTTGCCGGCGGGGGCGGCGCGGTAGGCGCCGAACGAGTGACCGTCTTCGGCCTTGAGCGTGACCATCTGACCCATGGTGAGATCCTCCGGGCGCGCCCTCGGGCGGGCCCACGTTCGGTGGTGGAAGCGGGATGAGGGCGCAATCTTACCTCAGCTGACGGTGCGGGACCGTGGCACTCTTGTGCCATGAATAATCTTGCCGCGCTCGCCGCCGCTCCCGCAGCCCTGCTCGTTCAGTCGCGCCAGACCGTTGCCGTCTCCGAGTCTTCGGCCGGCGGACTGATCTCGGCCGCGCTTCTCGCCATCCCCGGCGCCTCCGCCTACTTCCAGGGTGGCGGCGTCATCTACACCCAGGCCGCGCGCCGCGCCCTGCTCGCCATCGCCGACGAGAGCGTCAAGGGCATACGGTCGAGCACCGAAGCCTATGCGCTCCTGGGCGCCCGCGCGATCCGCCTAAAGCTCGGCACCACCTGGGGCCTGGCTGAGACGGGCGCCAGCGGCCCCACGGGCAATCGCTACGGCGATGCCGCCGGCCATGCCTGCATCGCCGTCGCCGGGCCCATCGAGCGTGTGATCACCATCGAGACGGCCAGCGCCGATCGCGAGGCCAATATGTGGGCCTTCACCCGCGCCGCGCTCGATCTCCTCGCCTCATGTCTTACGGAGGCGTCGAAGCCTCACTGATAACGCGCCTCGATGTGGCTGTGGCCACCGCCCACCAGGACGAGATGTTGCCGGATCTCGGAGAAGGGGCCCATCGGGCCCGTCCCACGGGATCACGGCGAGGGCACGCAGGGAGTAAGCCGTTTGACCAGTTTTTCTGTCGGCGAGTTTTACATTCCCGAAATTGCCCATAAGCGCATACCTCGTAAATTACTGATCTGGCAAGCCATGCAAGTTTGGCACGATGCTGGCAAGAGTTGCAGCGGTCTATATGTGTTCAGCGTCGATTTTTCGAGGTTGCCCATGCACGTCAGGGAGTCGGAGGGATAGGGCCATGCGGAGCTCACGGGGGCGTCTCGCGGTCGGACTTCTCAGCGTCGCTGTCTTTTCGGCTCTCTTCGGCGCGGCCCTCGTCACGGCGCCGCCGGCGCAGGCCTTACAGATCAGTCCGATCTACGATAGCAGCGTCAGCTCGCGTTCGGATTTCACGCAGATCAAGAGCGCGTTTAACCAGGCCGGCGACGCCTGGAGCAATGTCCTGTCGGACAACGTTACGATCAATATCCGGGTGAGCTGGGGCAGCGTGGGCAGCTATATCCTGAACAACGGCACGCTGGGAGGCAGCCTGGATTCGCTGTACGGCTATTTCACCTATTCGCAGATCAAATCATGGCTGAAAAATGACGCGTCCACGGCCGACGACAAGACGGCGAACCAGAATCTGCCGCTCGTCTCCTCCGTTGCCGGCAACAAGTTCGTGCTGTCGAGCGCGCAGGCCAAGGCGCTGGGCCTCGTCTCCAACTACAACTCTGCCTTCGCGTACGACGGTTATATCGGCTTCGGGAACGGCGTCAAATACGACTATGACCGGAGCAATGGCATCGCGGCAGGCTACTTCGATTTTGTCGGGCTCGTGGAGCACGAGATCGACCACGTGCTGGGCCACTTCTCCGGCCTGGGCGACGGCTACGCGACGCCCTTCGACCTCTTCCGCTGCTCCAACGGGGCGCCCAGCTTCACGAGTGGCGCCTCCTCCTTCTCCATCGACGGCTGCAAGACGAACCTGGCCAACTTCAACAGTACCGGCAGCGGCGACCGCGACGACTGGGCCTCGAGCCCCACGTCTACCGATATCCAGGGTGCCTATCTCTACCCCGGCGTTCTCTACGGGATCTCCGCCGCGGACATCACCGCGCTCGACGTGATCGGCTGGGGCGCCAAGAAGTCCAGTTCGCTCTCTCTGGGACTGGCGGGCTCACTCGGGTCGCTCGGCAGGGCGGAGGTCGCCAATGTTCCCGAGCCCTCGACGCTGGCCCTGCTGGCGGTGGGGTCGCTCGGCCTCTGGCTCCTGGGGCGCCGCCGCCCGGCCTGAGTCGCGCCCGCGCGCGCAGCCGCCGAGCCGCTACTGGGCGGCTTTCGTTCGCCCCACCTCGAACATCTTCTTCAGCTGGTCAGCCATCACACGGCTGCCTATGCCGCGCTTCATGGAGCCGCCGAAACCCGAAACCTGCTCGGTGAACGCGTGGCTCGAGTACACAACGAGTGTTCCGCCCTGCACAGGTAGAAAGCCCGCCACCGCCTGCTCGCCGTTGTAGCCGGCGCTGACATAGTACTGGCGCTGCGCCACGGCGCGCGCGGCGCCGTCCGCGACCGCGAGGGTGTGCTGCAACACATACGTGGGCTGGCCATGGATGATCGACCTCAGCCAGAAGAAGCTTTCCTGCATCTCCGGCTCCATGCCCTTGGGATAGTTAAGGAGTGCCGCCTGGAATTTCGGCAGGTACTTTTCGAGACCCTGAACAGCCTGCGTCGCCTTGCGCAGATCCGACGCGAGATTCATCTGGCTACTTCCCCCACGAGCGTAGGGAGCGATGCCGGCCAGACCGGAGGAGCGATAGGCCTGATAGCGCCGCAGCAGCATCTGCTGCAGCTCTCGCTGGGCCGCTTGCTGGTTGCCGGCCGGGAGGGCATTGAAGGCGGCGATCTCGGCGGCGCTGAGATTGAACGCCGAACCGGGCTTTGCCCCAGCCAGCGCCTTGGCCTCGTCGCTCGGGATCCGCAGGCCGGCCAGATCCGGCAGGCTCCCGGGGTTCTTGAAGAGCGCATAGGCCTGCACCTGCGCATCGGAGGTGATGAGACTGCCGGCGATGACCTGCTTGCTGAGGGCATCCGGCGATGTCTTCACCAGAAAGGCCATGGAAACGGAGAGGTCCCGGTCCGACACCGCGGTCGCGTCCGCCGTGACGAACTCGCCGTTGAGGACGCGCTGCTTGGCATCCGCGGACAAACCCGCATTGGCCAGAACCTCATCGGCGCTGGGCTGCGCCTGTGCGGAGTGCGTGAGGCAGAGCAGGCCGGCAGCGCCCGCCACCGTCAGCAGGACCGGGATCATTCGAGATCGCATGGCGCATCTTAGCCTGAAGAGACGCTTGGCCCTTGTGATGCGTGATTTCAAGACCTGACCCCGAAGAGGCGCTTGGCCTTGATGGTTTTGGCGACGGCGGGCGGGACCATGGTCTCCCACGCGGCGTCGCCCGACTGGATGCGGGCGAGCACGTCCTTCGTGAAGATGGACAGGAGGCGCTCGTTGTAGCGGCGGATGGGCACGAGATGGCCGCTCTCGAGGAGGAAATCGCGCAGGTGCCGCCACACCGCCTGCACCGGCAGCGTCTCGACGGTGATGACACGCCCGGTGGCCGTGTCGAGCATCGGGTACGCGTACATCTTCACGGAGCGCTTGAAGAGCCGGCCGGTGGACTCGAGCATGCCGCCGGCGAGGTGACCATAGAACTTCTCGTCGGCGATCTCCGAGATGCTCGGCAGCCCGACGGCGATCCCGATCATCCGGTCGGTGTAGGCCGCGAGGTAGTCCGCGAGGTGGTAGTACTGCTCGAAGCGCGAGATCAGCACGTCATGGCCGAGGGCGCCCAGGATGTCCGCTCTGGCCAGGAAGTCGGCGTGGTCCACGCCCGACCCCGAAGTGAGGTTGCGCAGCGTCATCTCCATCAGGACCACCGGCTCCTGTCCCTGGACCGCGGGCTCCTCCAGGAACTGCTCCCGCGCCCCGGCGAGGAGATCGAGCGTGAGCTTCGTCACGGGCCTGAAGCTGCCGCGCTCGACGAGGATGGGTCTCTTGTAGAGCACCTCGGAGGGCTGGACGACCTCACCGGCGGCGGTGAACATCGCGGCGTCGGTCAGCCCTTGCTCGACGAGCTGCAAGCTCATGAGCCGATTGTCCACGCCCTCGAAGGCCGGCCCCGAGAGCTTGATCATGTCCACCTCGACGCGCTCGCGCGACAGCTCGTCCATGAGCGAGCCGATCAGCGCCTCGGGCTCCGCGTGCCGGTGATAGGCGCCGTAGATCAGGTTGACGCCTACGATGCCGAGCGCTTCCTGCTGGCGCGTGGCCGTGGCGTCCTTCAGGTTGACATGGACGATGACGTCCGACGGCGTCTCGAGGGGCTGACGCTGGAAGCGGATGCCGATCCAGCCCCGTCCGTCGTCCGCGCGCGTGTAGCTCCGTGTCGCGACGGTGTCGGCGAAGGCGAAGAAGGTGGTCGTCTCCCCGCGCGCGCCGCCCAGCCCCTCGAGCAGCTGGCAGAACTCGTGCTCGAGCATGGCCTGCAACCGCTGGCGGCTGACATAGCGCTGGGCCTGGCCGTAGATCGCGTCGCTCACGGCCATGTCGTAGGCCGAGATGCTCTTGGCTACGGTGCCGGCCGCGCCGCCGACGAGAAAGAACCAGCGCGCAACTTCCTGGCCGGCGCCGATCTCGGCGATGGTGCCGTACTTGCTCTTGTCGAGGTTGAGCGCGAGAGCCTTCTGCCGCGTGCCCGTCGGGTGCGCGTCCACGCCGCCGATTGTCTTCGACCCGATGCGCCATTGCAATCCCGCTCGAGCCTGCGTGTCGACAATCTCAGCGTGCCGGCAATCTCCCGGCGGAGCCGGGGGGGGGTTCCCTCCCCGGACCCGTATCTTCTGCGTGTGGTCGAAGCCACCAAGCAAGATCTCGTGGCGGGCAAGAGTGGTAGCGCGGATTGCGACTCAGCGTGGTCCCGGGAGCGCGCCCCCCGCCCCGCCCGCCCCGGGACCAGACGCCTACGCCGACAGAAACGCTAGCCGGAAACACCGGAAGAGCTGGCGAGCTGGCGCGAGACGAGATGCGCGTAGAGACCGCCGGTAGCCAGGAGCTCGTGATGGCTCCCGGTCTCAGCCACGCGCCCGTCTTCCATCACGATGATCCGGTCGGCGCCGCGCACCGTCGAGAGCCGATGCGCGATCACCAAGGTCGAACGATTGCGCGCCAGCACGTCGAGCGCGCCGCGTACCGCCTGCTCGCTCACCGCGTCCAGGTGCGACGTCGCCTCGTCCAGGATCAGGATGGGCGCGTCCTTGAGGAAGGCGCGGGCGATGGCCACACGCTGGCGCTGGCCGCCCGAGAGCTGGGCGCCGCGCTCGCCCACGATGGTGTCGAGCCCGTCGGGCAGCCCGGCCACAAAGTCGGTGAGCGCGGCCTGCTCGATCGCGGCCGCAAGCTCCGTCTCGCTCGCCTCGGGCCGGGCGAGCAGGACATTGTTCCGCAGCGTGTCGTTGAAGAGATAGGTGTCCTGCGCGACCAATGCGACGCGGCGGCGCAGCTCGTCGAGGCCGTACTCCCTCACATCGTGACCGTCCAGCCTGATCGCGCCCCTGTCGGGATCCCAGAAGCGGAGACAGAGGCTGGCGATAGTCGTCTTGCCGGCGCCGGAGGGCCCGACGAGCGCCACCGTGCGCCCACGCGGCACCGCGAAGGACACCTCGGTGAGGGCGGGCCGGCGGCGGCCCGGATACGTGAAGCTCACCAGCGACAGCTCCAGCGCGGGCCCAGCCGAGACGGCACCGCCCGCGCGCACGCCGGCACCATCTGTCACGGGCACGGGCTCGGCGTGTACTCCGTACACCCGCCGCGCGGCGCCCAGCGTATCCGCGAGCTGGCGCCCCACCTGCGCGATCTCCCAGACGGGCACGAAAGCGGACATGGCGAGAAGGGTGAGCAGCGGGAGCATGGCGCTGTCGAGCCGGCCCGATGATCCGAGGACGGCGCCCACGGCCACCACCGCGAGCGCGCCCAGACCATTGGCCGCCTCCTGCAGCGAGGTTTGCAGGCTCAGGTCGTGGAGGAAGGGCATGCGCATGCGGAAATAGTTCTCCGCCTTGGCCGCGAACTCCCGTCCCCTCGCCTGCACCTGGCGGAAGGCGACGATCTCGCCGAGGCCTTGCACCGAGTCCACCGCATGGGCCGTGAGGTCGCCCGAGACTTCGCGCGCCCGCGAGCCCAGGCGGTCGATCCGGGCGCGGCCGAGCACGGGCGTGAGCGCGGCCCAGGCGAGGAACGGGAAGAGCGCGAGCGCGATCGGCCATCCGAAGTACGCGAGCGTGACGAGAACCCCGACGGGCACCAGCACGGCAACGAAGGCGGGCGTGATGGTGTGGGCGAAGAAGTACTCGATCAGCTCCACGTCGCGGGTGGCGACGCCGACCAGGTCCCCCGTGCGGCGGCGCGACAGGTAGGCCGGCGCCAGCGCGTCGAGCTTCCGGAACATGTCGAGGCGCATATCCGTGAGCAGGCGATACGCCATGTCGTGAGCCAGCCACGACTCGAGCCAGTGCAGGAGGCCGGCCAGCGGCGCCACGATGGCGAGAGCGGCCATGAGCCGGCCGAACGGCATCCCGTTCTTCACCGAGCGGACGACGAGCGCGCTCAGCACGCCGACACCGATCAGCGCCACCACCCGGGTGACCCCGAGCACGAAGGTCAGCGCCAGCCGGCCCCGATAGCTCCCGACCATGCCGAGCAGAACGTGAATGAGCTGCGGCCAGCCCATCCCTTCCGCGCGGACAATGGCGTCAGTCGGCTCGGACGCCGCCGACGCCGGCTGCTCCCCGTCGCTCGGGTCCGTGTCCTGTGCGAGCTCCGGACGGGCGAGGAGCTCGACCCGTCCCGCGCCATCCTGCGCCTGCGCGGCCATCAGCCGGTGATAGGCGCCGCCCCTGGCCATGAGCTGGGCATGGGTGCCGCTCTCCGCCACGCGTGCGCCGTCAAGCGCGAGGATGCGGTCGGCGCCGATCACGCTCGAGAGCCGGTGGGCGAAGATCAAGGTGGTCCGGCCCTCCATGAGCCGGTCCAGCGCCTGCTGTATCACCGCCTCGCTCTCGGCGTCCACTGAGGAAAGCGCCTCGTCCAGGATCAGGATCGGCGCGTCGCGCAGAAGCGCGCGCGCGATGGCGATGCGCTGGCGCTGCCCGCCGGACAGTCGCACGCCGCGCTCGCCGACCACGGTCTGGTAGCCCTGCGGCAACCGCGCGATGAACTCGTCCGCATTGGCCGCGCGGGCGGCGGCCTGGAGCTCGGCCGGCGTGGCATCCGGCTTGCCCATGCGAAGGTTCTCCTCGACCGTCCCGTGGAAGAGATAGGTGTCCTGGCTCACCACCGCGATGAGTCCGCGGAGCTGGTCGAGGGTCAGGTCGCGGATATCGCGGCCGCCTATCGTGACGCGGCCGCAGTCCGGATCGTAGAAGCGGAGCAGGAGCCGGGCGATGGTGGACTTGCCCGCGCCGCTCGGTCCCACGATGCCGACGCGCTCTCCGGCCTTGACCTCGAAGGAGAGGCCGTCATGCGCCGCGCGGCGGCCGCCGGGGTAGGAGAAGGTCACACCCTCGAAAGCCACGATGGGAGAGAGCGAGGCGGCGTCCAGGAGCGGCGTTCGGCGATCATTGACCGCGGGCTGGGCCTCGAGGATCTGCATGATGCCGCCGGCAGCCGAGAGGCCCAGCATGCCCTGATGCAGCACCACCCGCAGCTCGCGGAGCGGGCGGAACACCTCGACACCCAGCATCAGGACGATCAGGAGCGCGCCCAGCGTCATCTCCCCTTCCCGCACCCGCCAGGCGCCGAGACCCAATGCCACCACCGCACCCACGGCCATGCCGGTATCGGTGATGCCCCGCGCGAACGTATTCGCCCCGAGTACGCCCATGGTGCTGTGGAAAAGATCGCGCCCCTTCTGCTCGAGCATCCGCGCCCGCGCGCCACTCTGGCCGAAGGCCTTGAGCGTGGTCAGGCCCTGGATCGAGTCGAGAAACTCCGCGCCGAATGCGGCATAGGCCTTCTGCCGCGCAAGACTCTGCCGGCTGTCCTTGCGGTGCCAGAGGGACGGCGCGATCAGCGTCACGAGCGCGGCCATCAACAA
>Ga0315278_10005013_pt1 | contig 12004 bp, 12 predicted proteins | sample YL17G06_0_MG_FD_203880 | JGI IMG/M metagenome (GOLD analysis project Ga0315278, IMG submission 203880) | Sediment microbial communities from Yellowstone Lake, YNP, Wyoming, USA - YL17G06_0 | ecosystem: Environmental > Aquatic > Freshwater > Lake > Sediment | place: USA: Wyoming | collected... | reverse complement strand
GCCCGATAAAGAGCGCGCGCAGCCGCATGATACGTGCCGTTTCTCCAGGAAAGGGCGCAGACCGAGAATGGTGATGAACACCATCCTGGCCGAGCAGTTGCTTATGGCTAGAAATCTGGAATGGAAGGGATTGGTGCCGAAGGCGGGATTGTATCAGAGGGGGTTGCTCAAGTCCTTGATGACATGGGCAATCCCCACTCCCACTGCGGAGTATAGCTCAAACCAGTTTGCCGCTCTTTGTTTCAATTACTCGTATTCTGCCGTCATTTGCCGGCCAGGCTAACACCTATCTAACACCTGTCAAACTGGGAAAGGGGGAGGGGGAGGTTCCTTCGAATGATTCTATTGCTTCTACCTAATTCGGTTGTGGGTGAGTATTTATCGCATAAAATTAGCACAGCAATGCTATTCCCCTGCCTTCACTCATTTGAAGTGGCGGTCAGGCAGGTGAATCTCTGTTTGCGTTCGAGCGATGCTTTCTCGGTGTTAAAATTGCCACGTTACGCTATATTGTCCATCGACAGGGGATGGAGTCCCCCGTAAAACCGCCTCGGCCAGGCTGATGACTCCTACGCTACCACTGCCGTAGCCGTAGGATTGTCGCGGGCATGGTGGCAACTGGCCCTTGCAGTCTGCAACCCCTGGCTGGATCGGAGGACTCCTCGATGGAATCAATCTTTTTCACGGCAACCCTGTGGCTGCTCCTCGCTGTTGTCTCTGCGCTGATTGCTTCCTCCCTACGCCTCTCGATCGCCCTCGTTGAAATCTGCGTGGGGGTTGCCGCTGCGGCTATGACCGGCTACTTTGGCCTCGGCGATGTCCTCGCCGCGGACTCGGAGTGGGTGCGGTTCCTCGCGGCTTCTGGTGCCGTGGTCCTCACGTTCCTCGCAGGAGCAGAACTCGATCCCGACATCGTCCGTAAGAAGTTGACGGAGGTGAGTGTGGTCGGATTGGTGGGATTCCTGGCGCCGTTTCTCGGCTGCGCTGCCCTCGCGTATTACGTATTGGGATGGGACGCGAATGCCAGTTGGCTGTGTGGCATCGCCCTCTCAACGACGTCCATGGCTGTTGTCTATGCGGTCATGCTGGAAACTGGCTTCAATAAAACGGAGTTTGGGAAAGGGATTCTCGCGTCATGCTTTGTCACTGACCTGGGAACAGTGATCGCCCTTGGTTTGCTCTTTGCGCCGTTTACTTATAAGACGATTATCTTCGTCGTAGGCAGTGTGGTGGCGTTGATGGCATTGCCATACATCACCACGTGGCTGACGCGTCACTATGCCCATCGCACTGCGGCGATTAGAACGAAATGGATTATGCTCACGCTCTTTGGATTGGGCGCGCTGGCTCTATGGTCGGGGAGCGAAGCGGTGTTGCCGGCCTATCTTGCCGGGATGGTGCTCGCGGGTAGTGCCGCGAGAGACGCGCACTGGATTCGCCGGCTGCGAACGCTGACCGTGGGATTTCTCACACCGTTTTACTTTCTTCGAGCGGGAACACTCGTGTCCCTCCCGGCCTTGCTCGCGGCTCCGTTAGTGTTTTTCGCGTTGCTCATGGGCAAAGTCGCATCAAAGATTTTTGGCCTCTATCCCTTTATCAGTCTGTTCCGTCAGGACCGCAATGAACGCTGGTACTATACGCTTCTGATGTCGACCGGCTTGACGTTTGGAACCATTTCCTCTCTCTACGGCCTGTCGCACGGGTTGGTGACGCAGGAGCAATATTCTTTTCTTGTCGCGGCGGTGATCGCAAGTGCAGTGGTTCCCACTCTCATCGCGGGCCTGTTCTTTGTTCCCGCCCACCTCTTGCCGAAACCGGATCATGCGGGAAAAGCAGTCAGACGGCTCAATGATCTCAGCGACGAGGGCTAGCGGACGAAGCCAGGTTGGAGCTGAGGAATGAACGCGAATCTGCGAAAAGTGGTCATCATCGTGGCTGTCCTGAACCTGGCCTATTTTGGAGTCGAGTTCGCGGTGGCCCTCGCGATCGATTCGGTCTCGCTGTTTGCGGATAGCGTCGACTTTCTCGAAGATGCCTCGGTGAACTTTCTAATCGCCATCGCGATCGGCTGGAGTGCAATCAACCGGGCTCGTGTGGGCATGGCCCTCGCCGGCATCCTGTTGATCCCAGGCCTCGCGACGCTATGGACAGCGTGGGAGAAGTTCTTGGTGCCGATGCCGCCTGCCCCGCTTCCCCTATCGCTGGCTGGTGGCGGTGCCTTAGTCATCAATCTGTTGTGCGCATTCATGCTGGTGCAGTTCCGGGCACATAGCGGCAGCCTCACACGAGCAGCGTTCCTGTCAGCGCGAAATGATGCCCTGGCAAACATCGCAATCATCGTGGCGGGGCTCGTAACGGCCTATACGCTTTCTGGATGGCCCGATTTGATCGTTGGGCTCGGAATCGCGGCGATGAACGCCGATGCTGCAAGGGAAGTCTGGAATGCAGCGCGTGAGGAACACAGGTCGGCCAACTCTTGAGCAACGTAAACTGACTCAGCACTCTTCTTCGGCGGACAGGTCTAGTCGTAGAAGCAGCGGTTTTCTTCCAACTACTGGCGATCCCTCGATTGCGAAACAGACGATTCGGTTCTGCTTTGCCTCAACATAAACAGCTCTGGCATGGTGACACCAAAGCTGATCAGTGCCATGCCGATCCACACCGCGCCTGTCGGCCATTCTCGAAGGAAAAGCGCCAGGAACATCGTGGAGAGCAGCGCATCGAAGAAGGAGAGGCGACCGACGAGCCCGAGGTATGGGCCTGAAACAGCCCTGTCCCAGCAGACGAAGGCGAGCGAAAGCGGTGCGACTCCCAGCCACACGGCTGCCAGCAGCGCGGGGACGGGCGGGATGGAAATCTCACCGTCCATAACTAGGGCGACAGCCACGGAGCAGATCAGCGATCCCAACACGAATACGGGCGTGCGGCGCATTGCCGACCGTCCTTGGCGCTGGAGAAGGATGACAAAGAGCGCCCAAGCCAATGCGCCTCCGAAAGCAAGACTGTAGCCGAGCATGGCGCTTGGTTTGATCGAGACTGCCTGCCCGCCTGACACGATGAGGACGGCACCCGCAAAGCCGATGACCGCGCCGATTAGCGACAAACGCGAGAATCGTTCTCCCGCCAATGGTGCCAGGGCCACCATCATCAGCGGCCACAAATAGGTGAGTAGGTTGGCTTCGATGACTGGCGCACGATCAAGCGAAAGTATGAGACCAGCGCTCCATCCGAAGATGCCCAACAACCCAATGGCAATGACGATGCCGCGAACCTTGAAGAGATGTTTTACCGATCGGCCGCCAAGCCACCAGTCCCAAAAGATTGCAGCCGGTGCAGCGAACAGAAAGCTCCAGAATAAGAGTTGCGACGAAGGAAGGGTGTGGAGACCGTACTCGATAACCGCTGCCATCGACGCCCATGGCAGAATAGCTCCTAGTGTCCAAAGGACTGTTTTGGCAGCAGAGCTTTGTTCAGGGTCGGGCATGCAAGGCGCGTCTGATTGCATAGGAGAGGTGTGGATCCCCCTTTAGTACATTTGTGATAATTACAGCACCATAACCTAGTGGTGGAAGGGGAGAACAACAATATTTTTCGAGAGGCAGGCAGGGGGGGTTGACTATCCATGTTATGTCCATTATTCTAGACACATGGATATAAAGGAAGCTCTTGCGGCCTTTGATTCACTTTCTCAGGACACCCGCTTGCGGGTGTTTCGGTTGTTGGTCGAATTTGGGCCCGCTGGTGCGCCGGCTGGTACCCTGAGCGAGGCTTTAGCAATCCCTCATAACACGCTGTCGTTTCATTTGTCCCACATGAGCCATGCGGGTCTTGTGGTATCGCGTCGCGAAGGCCGGTCCATTATCTACAGTGCCAATTTCGAGTTTTTTTCAGAGCTGATCCGCTACATGGTCGAAGATTGCTGCCGTACCGAGTTCGCTAGCATCCGCGATGATAAGAAACGGAAGTGCTCGGTCATTGAACTAACACACTGTTGCCAACCCAAGGAGGACGAATCATGAAACGATTTCACATCCATGTCGGGGTCGAAAAACTCGATGAATCGATCCGATTTTATAGTGCCTTGTTCGGCGCGGAACCGGTGAAAACAAAATCCGACTACGCTAAATGGTTGCTGGAAGATCCGCACGTGAACTTCGCCATTTCTACGCGGGCGAAAAAAGGCGTCGATCATCTTGGCATCCAGGTTGAGGAGGAGCACGAACTGACAGAGTTGCGCGAACGCCTGAAGGCTGGGGACATGGCCGTGGCCGAAGAAGGCGAAACGGTCTGCTGTTATGCCCGGTCGGACAAGTCCTGGATACAAGACCCCGCCGGCATTCCGTGGGAAGCCTACCGGACGATGGAGGATGCCCAGCTCTTCTCAGGCCACCCCGATCAGGCTGACAGTGCCTGCTGTACGCCGGACACGATGGGAACACCTGAGTGCTGTGAACCGTCTGAGAAAACTGCTGAGTGCTGCAGCTGATGCACTCGCCCGTGCTGAAGGTACTGGTGCTGTGCACAGGCAATTCCTGCCGCTCCGTGATGGCGGAAGCGCTGATCAATGATCTTGGCCGGGGCCGGTATCGGGCCTGGAGTGCCGGAAGTGTTCCGGCGGGATATGTGCACCCGAAATCGATTGAGACGTTACAACGGCATGGGATAGATCCCGGTCTCCCGCGGAGCAAGTCATGGGATGAGCTTGCTGCACAGCCCTTCGACCTGGTGATCACGGTGTGCGATCAGGCTGCGGCCGAAACCTGTCCTCTCTTTCCCGGCAGCCCTAAGAAGCTGCATTGGAGTACGCCTGATCCCGCGAATGTCACTGGATCGGCAGTCGAAAAAGATGCGGCGTTTGAGAAAGCGTTTTTCATACTCAAGAAACGTGTCGAGGAATTACTGACATGATTGCTGAGAAGGAGTTGACATGGAAGCGGGTGTAGAGGGCGCTCCCGTCGCAGTCGAGCGCAAGAAACTCAATCTCTTTGAGCGGTATTTAACCCTCTGGGTCGCTGGCTGCATGGTGGCGGGGATCCTGATTGGCAAGACCCTGCCTGATATCGTTCAGACCTTCCGTAGCCTAGAATTCGGCCAAGGTAGCCACATCAATTTCCCCATCGCGGTGTTGATCTGGTTGATGATCATTCCGATGATGATGAAGGTGGACTTTGCCTCCGTTCGCAATGTCGGCAGGCGACCGAAAGGTCTCGCCGTGACCTTGGTGGTCAATTGGCTGGTGAAGCCGTTTTCGATGGCCTTGTTTGCCTGGCTGTTCTTTCGATACCTTTTTGTCGCCTGGGTCACTCCGGCGGAAGCTGACCAATACATCGCGGGGTCGATCATCTTGGCAGCGGCTCCCTGTACCGCCATGGTATTTGTGTGGAGTTATTTGACGGATGGCGATCCTGCCTACACCTTGGTCCAAGTATCGGTCAACGATCTCCTCATGCTCGTCCTGTTTGCGCCGATCGTCGGGTTCCTGGTCAGCGGTGCGTCTTCGCTCAACGTCCCATTCGAAGTGCTCTTCTATTCGGTCATCGCATTCATTGTGATCCCGCTCACCATCGGGATCGCCATACGGATGTGGTTCGTCCGTCAACACGGAACAGAATGGTTCGAAGCGCATGTATTGGCCCGTTTGGGCCCCGTCACCATGGTGGCGTTGCTGCTCACGCTGGTGCTGATCTTCGCGTTCCAGGCAGAGAATATTACCGGGAAATTGTGGCATGTGATGTTGATCGCCATTCCGATTTTGCTCCAGGTCTATTTGAATGCTTCGCTGGCGTATGGGTCGATGAAATGGCTCAAGGTGCCGTATTCGGTCGCGGCTCCGGGCGCACTGATCGGGGCCAGCAATTTTTTTGAATTGGCCGTCGCCACTGCGATCGCTCTGTTTGGGCCTGAATCGGGCGCGGCGTTGGTGACCGTGGTGGGCGTGCTCGTGGAAGTGCCGGTGATGCTCTCAATCTGTCGGGTCTGCAATCGGACACGGCATTGGTTCCCCGCAGAGCCCATAGAACAAGACGGACAGGCTTCACCTCTCGCTCACTCTCGGGAGCCGGCTACGCTCCTGTAACACAGCTCATGTGTTCCTCACAATTCCATCCCATACACACGAAGGAGGTTGTAGATGAAAGGAATCGCTGCTTGGTCTAGCCTGTGGTCTGTCGCCCTCTTTGGGGCTTTCCTTTTCAATAGCCCATCGGCCTATGCCGATATGGTGATCACGCTCGATCCAGCCTTGAAAGCCTACGTGAAGGTCAGCGGGGTGTCCGGCAATGTCAACAGCATCGGCTCGGATACGCTCAACAATCTCATGACTCTCTGGGCTGAAGGGTTTCGCAAACAATATCCCAACGTCAAAATCCAGATCGAAGGGAAGGGTTCGAGCACGGCTCCCCCGGCGTTGATCGAAGGCACGGCGCAACTTGGACCAATGTCCCGTACGATGAAAAATACCGAGATGGATGCCTTTGAAAGAAAATTCAGGTATAAGCCCACCGCATTCCCCGTTGCTGTCGACGCCTTAGCCGTCTACGTCAACAAGGATAACCCGGTCCAAGGACTCACGATGGCGCAAGTTGATGCGATCTTTTCCAAGAGTCGCCGCTGGGGTCACAATGAGAACATTCAGGTTTGGAAGCAAGCCGGCTTGACTGACGGCTTGGGCAACGATCCCATCAGTATCTATGGGCGGAACTCGGCCTCCGGCACCTATGGATTTTTCAAGGATCATGCCCTCAAGAATGGGGATTTCAAGGACGAAGTCAAAGAACAGCCGGGGTCAGCCTCCGTGGTCCAAAGCGTGAGCGAAGATCAAACTGGCATCGGCTACAGCGGCATTGGCTACCTTACATCAAACGTGCGCGCCGTTCCGCTGGCGGAGAAAGACGGCATGCCGTTTAAAGAGGCGAGCCAACAAAACGCTTACGATGGGTCGTATCCACTGTGGCGTCACCTCTATATCTATGTGAATAAGACGCCCAATAAACCCCTGGATCCGATCATTGGAGAATTCATCAAATTCATCTACAGTAAAGAAGGGCAAAATGTGGTGATCAAAGATGGATTTTTCCCGCTCAAAGCTGAGGTGATCGAGAAGGAATTGAAGAATCTTGATTATTGAGCACGGCGAAACGGACCGTGAGCGGGTGCAGTGGAAGGGAAGCCCCCGGAGGGCCGGAGACTTCCCAGTGATGCCCTCAACCTTTGAGGGCGTGAGCGGCCATCCACTCCTTGGCTTCATGCGCGACAATAAGAAGCGCCTCAAGGTCATTGAGCCCGAATGAGGTGCCGTTGCGCCACGCGCCGGATTGATCCTGGAAAGAGCGAGCGAAAGTCGTTGAGAAAAACGGACCCTTCTCGCTGTTGTTCTGCCAGATCGTCGCCTTGATGCGGCCGTATCGCAGCGTAGTTGCGGGTTGGTTGTTGGTAGCCATCTTGTGTCCTCCTTGGTTGAAATGAAGTTGGCTCTCTCACCGGAAGAGGAGAGCCAACGCACAGTTCAGGGAGGACACTTGAGGCAGGGGCTGTTGCCGCCGTGCCGGAGAGGGATACGCGGCGGGAGTGACAGTGGAACTGGCGCGAGCGGTGCGCCTCGCAGGTGCTGCCGGTCGGCCCGTGCCGTGGGCTACAACAACACCTCAATGAGATGCGGCACATTAAGCTTACGGTCCGCTGATTAAGAGTCCCGACGAAGACCTACCTCAGGGCACTCAGCATGATGAATCAGCAGCAACAAGAGAAGTTTCGTGGTGGTTCAGATCATCGTGGATCATGGAACTAATCTGGAAATTATTGTGATTGTGTCGCTTCTAGGCATTCTGCTACGGTGGCGGGACCGAGACTCTTGCAATTATCTTCGGTCAAATACTTCGTATGGTTTGGGACCCCAAAGATCCTTGGAGTAAGAAGAGCGACCCGCTTGAGGAGGCCCTCAAGCAGGCCCAGTCGCAATTCCAGAATCTGCTGCCCTCATTCAAGAATCTGATGCCCTCAAGCGGGTTCAGAAACGTCGCCTTGGCGGGGCTGCTCGTCTTTGTTGCTTGGCAGAGTGTCTTTATCGTCGCCCCGGACGAGGAGGGCGTCGTCAAGCGATTCGGCGCCCCTGTCCGAACCGTGGCACCTGGTCCTCATATGAAAATTCCTCTCGTCGAAACCGTCCTACAACCGAAAGTCCAAAAACTCCACCGCATCGAGGTCGGCTTCCGGACAGATCGGCAAGGCCGCCAGCAGATGCTGGCGCAAGAAGCCCTGATGCTCACCGGCGACATGAACATTCTGGCCGTCCAATTCATCGTGCAATACAAGATTAAAGAATCTGCAAACTATCTCTTTAACGTCGCAGACATCCATGAGACGATCGGCAAAGCTGCCGAGGCCTCCATGCGGGAAGTGGTCGGTAAGGGCAAGATCGACGAGGCGCTGACGACCGGCAAAGCCCAGATCCAGCAGGACACCCAGGTACTCCTGCAAACCCTTCTCGACCAGTATCAGGGCGGTATCCAGGTCGCAGCCATCCAGCTCCAGGACGTCAGCCCTCCCGAGGCCGTGGCGGCTGCGTTCAAAGATGTGACGAATGCGAAGGAAGATCGAGAAAAACTGATCAACCAGTCTCAGAGCTATCGCAACGACATTCTCCCCAAAGCCCAAGGCGAAGCGGCACAGGTAGTGAACCAGGCCAAGGGCAACGCCCAGGCGCGACTGAATCGCGCCCAAGGTGAGGCCAATCGTTTTCTGGCGACGTTGAAAGAATACAATCAAGCGAAAGACATCATCAGCAAGCGGATCTATATCGAAACCATGGAAGAAATCCTCCCGAACGTCGAGAAAATCATCATTGATGGCAAGGCAGCCGATCGTATGCTTCCATACCTTCCACTCGATCGCCACAAACCCATGACCAGCACCGCCACTGAGGACCGTAAACCATGACCAAGCAGGGATTCATCATTGCACTGGCATCATTGGGTTGTTTTTCCTAGAGCCTCCCCGCTGTGACCAAGATAGTGCCCGCGACCGCTTATCTACCACTACCACAACCCACCGTCACCCTACGAGACAACAAAAAACCCTTTGTAACCATTGAAAATTACAAAGGGGTCTATCGGCGCGGTCCGGTTTAGGAACGCCATTGAGACCTTCCAACGGCATGGTATCAATCCCGGGTATTCAAGCAAGTCATTGAATGATGTCGCGTGGCAATCCGCAACTCGTTGTCCTTTAGACCGTCTCGCACAATAGGATCAATCTGTTTCGGTCACGTGCTCCAGAAATGTAGTTTCTTCTGGTTTTCTTGACGGTAATGCTTCTTGACGGTAAAAGGAAGTTTGAGGCCTTGTATCCTATTATTCCTTCTGATGTGCACAGAGAGTGTCTAGGAAGGGAGTTCGCATAAAGGTTCTCATAAAGAGGGAGAGGCTTCGAGGTTAACTAATGAACCATTGGGCTTGGCCTCACCCGGGGACGATAATGATGTTCGGAAAGACATTGCTCGTGTCAGGGGTCGGGCTTCTCTTAGGCTTCGGGGTGACCCTCAGTGTCGGGGCGGGCGAGACCGGTCTTGATCCGCCTGGATTGGTGCTCAACCCCCTGAACGGCTCGGACAACGTGGGTCAGGACACCTCGGTGACCATTGGGGCCGACGGCCTACGGCTCATCAGTTACTACGATGCGACCAAACGCAAACTTAAGGTGGCCCACTGCGCTTCCCAGGCTTGCACCTCTGCCACCCTCACTACCCTGGACGACATAGGCGATGTTGGTGAGTTCAGCTCCGTGACCATTGGGGCGGATCGCCTGGGCCTCATCAGTTACTACGATATTAGCAACCGTAACCTCAAGGTGGCCCACTGTGCTAACCGGGCTTGCACCTCTGCCACCCTCACCACCCTGGACGACACAGGCGATGTCGGTCAGTATACCTCGGTGACCATTGGGGCCGACGGCTTGGGTCTCATTAGCTACCACGACGTGACCAACGGCAACCTCAAGGTGGCCCACTGCTCCAATCGAACCTGCAGCTCCGCCACCCTCACGACCCTAGACAGTGCCGGAGAAGTCGGCCAGGACACCGCCGTGACCATCGGGGCCGATGGCCTCGGTCTCATCAGCTACTACGACGCGATGAATGGCAACCTCAAGGTGGCTCACTGCTCCAACCCGGCCTGCTCCTCCGCCACCCTCGCCATCCTGGATAGCACCGGCGACGTTGGACAGTTCACCTCAGTGACCATTGGGGCCGACGGCTTGGGCCTCATCAGTTACTACGATGCGACCAAACGCAAACTCAAGGTGGCCCACTGCGCTACCCAGGCTTGCACCTCTGCCACCCTCACCACTCTGGAGAACACAGGCAAGGTCGGTCAGGACACGTCGGTGACCATTGGGGCCGACGGCTTGGGTCTCATCCGCTACGTCGATATGACCAATCGCAGCCTCAAGGTGGCCCACTGCGCTAACCGGAGCTGCACCTCTGCCACCCTCACCCCTCTGACACCACAGGTGAGGTCGGCCAGGACACCGCCGTGACCATCGGAGCCGACCGCCTGGGCCTCATCAGCTACTAAAACGCGACCAATCGCAACCTTACGGTGGCTCACTGCTCCGACCTCTTCTGTGTTGCTAACCGCCGTCCTTGAGCCGTTGAGCATGACGGAGTCACACCATTCAAAAGAACGTAACAGACGTAACAGAATGCATGCCCGGTAGGTGTTGGGCCAGGTGCTAACCCTACACTCTATGGGCTAAAGAGGGCACCATTCATCACGATATGAACGGCGATACTGGCGGCATATCCCAATGCAATAGCCCAGGTCCATTTCAGATGAGTATAGAAGGTATAAACCCCCCGTGCCTGTCCCATGAGGGCCACGCCCGCTGCCGACCCAATGGACAACAGCGATCCGCCGACACCGGCGGTCAATGTCACCAACAGCCATTGGCCGAGACTCATATCCGGGTTCATGCTCAACACGGCAAACATAACGGGAATGTTGTCGATGACCGCTGAAAGAATCCCGATAAGAATATTCGCTGTTGTTGCGCCCATATCCCCATAGAGAAAGCCTGAGAGTGCGGCCAGGTATCCCAGTGCGCCGAGCCCGCCGACGCAAAGCATAATCCCGTAAAAGAACATCAGCGTATCCCATTCCACACGCTTCATGCTGATAAACACATCGAACGGTTTAACTGCTGGCTTGAACGATGTCTTGCGGGTTACGGTGTTCTCGCCTTCAAGCGCGTGGGGGTCCGTCCACTCGTCCAGTTCCCTGCGCCGGAGAAAATAACCATAGGATTTCAGGACACCCAGCCCGGTCATCATGCCGAGAAACGGAGGTATCTCAAGAAAGTGATGCATGAGAACCGTTCCGGCTATGGTGATGAGAAACAAGACCACAATGACATAGCCGCCATGCTTGACCGGCACACGCTCTGTTCTGGCTGACGGCTTCTCACGTGAGATCGTCATGGAGATTAGCGCCGCCGGAACAAGCCAGTTGATGAGAGAGGGAACGAACAGTGCGAAAAACTCGCCGAAATGCACGACGCCTTTTTGCCAGACCATGAGTGTCGTGATGTCGCCAAAGGGACTAAACGCACCGCCTGCATTGGCAGCGACCACCACGTTGATGCAGCCGGCGGCGATGAATCGTCCGTTGCCTGCTCCCATCGCCATGACCACGGCCCCCATCACCAGCGCCGTCGTCAAGTTATCCGCGACAGGAGAGATGAAGAATGCCAGCAGGCCGGTCAGCCAGAACACCGCATGGAGGGACAATCCCAATGAAACCAGGCGCGCCCGCAAGGCCTCAAAGATGTTGCGTTCACTCATCGTGTTGATGAACGTCATGGCGGACAGAAGAAACAGCAGCAGCTCGGCATATTCGAGCAGGGTATGGCGCAGCAGTTCAGCGACCGCGTGGGATTGGTTCTGAGAGGCATATGCGATCGCCGTCAGAATCCAGATCGCACCTGCCGCCACCATGACGGGTTTGGATTTCCG
>Ga0315278_10005011_pt1 | contig 12006 bp, 11 predicted proteins | sample YL17G06_0_MG_FD_203880 | JGI IMG/M metagenome (GOLD analysis project Ga0315278, IMG submission 203880) | Sediment microbial communities from Yellowstone Lake, YNP, Wyoming, USA - YL17G06_0 | ecosystem: Environmental > Aquatic > Freshwater > Lake > Sediment | place: USA: Wyoming | collected... | reverse complement strand
ACGGTTCATCCGGGTCAGGGTCTCTTGAAGGAGATCCTCGGCCGTCGCCTGGTCTCCAACATACCTTTGCAAGTAGCGTAGAAGATCCTTGGACAGGTCTCGGGCGAGCTCTGGAAAAGAAATGTGCCGAGCCGGCTGTTTCATCTCTCCATCCACCGAGGAAGGCCGTACCCGGCGAGTCTGCGGAAATCTCGCCGGGTACGCCAGGACTTCAGAGTTTGATTAGGTGCAGCAAGCCCCATTTGCCGTGCTCACCGAAGGAGCCTGCCCGCAGAGCGCGGCGTTGCCCTCGGCGGTGGAGGCAGGGGCTCCGCCCAGCATTTCGAAAGCGGTATTGAGAACCTTGGCGGCAGGAACCTTTCGAATCTTGTCGGCAAGCTGGATGGCTTCGGAAATCTGCGGGTCGGTCAGCCCGGCCTTTCTTGCTTCCGAGATGTGGTGCTCAACGCAGGGCACACAGTTGCTACCCAGCGCAGCACCAAGTGCCACGAGTTCGCGTTCGGTGAAGCTTAGGTCGTTCATCGTTGGTCCTTTCTTGGCATCCGAAGGTGCCTTCTATGGGATCGGGCCTTCCGATCACTACCCCCTTAGACGGGTCGTCACCGCCGAGCGATACACCCGGCGAGGAACGAGTGCGTTCGGGGTGACGAGAAGCGCGGCGTGTGCCTTCTAGGCTTCGCTGGATCTGGCCTAACACAATCGTGATCGATAGCCGCTGTGCTAAGACCTCCTTGCCATGGCAGTCCCCGGCTCGAGCCGCCTGAGCTTCAGCGCTAACCTCGAAACCTGCCGCCTGCTGTACGTGGTCTCGCCATGACCGCTGCGGTCCGGCTACCCTTCCTCGTTGCGCCGCCGCGTCATCTCTTCTTCACCGGCAAGGGTGGTGTGGGGAAGACGTCGCTCGCCTGCGCGTGCGCCGTCGAGCTGGCGGACCGCGGGCATCGGGTGCTGATCGTCAGCACCGACCCGGCGTCCAACCTCGACGCCGTGCTCGAGGTCCGACTCAGCAACACCCCGACCGAGGTGCCCGGCGTCCCGGCCCTCCTCGCAATGAACATCGACCCGGACGCCGCCGCGCGCGCATATCGCGAGCGGGCGCTGGCCCCGTACCGGGGGGTGCTGCCGGACGACGAACTCACCCGCATGGAAGAGCAACTCCTCGGCGCGTGCACGGTGGAGGTTGCGGCCTTTGACGAGTTCGCCGCGCTGCTCGGCCGTGAGTCGGTGGCAAACGTCGATCACATCGTCTTCGACACCGCGCCGACCGGCCACACGCTCCGGCTGCTGCAGCTGCCGGCGGCGTGGACGGCGTTCCTCGCGGCCAGCACGTCGGAAGCATCGTGTCTCGGTCCCCTCGCCGGCCTCAAGACGCAGCAATCCCGTTACGAGGAGGCCATGGCCGCTCTGGTCGACGCGGACCGGACCATCCTCGTGCTCGTCACCCGGCCGGAACGGGTCGCCCTGCTCGAGGCGGAGCGGACGCGCACGGAGCTCAGGGCGCTCGGGATCACGAACCAACACCTCGTGATCAACGGGGTCTTCCGGGCAGCCGACAGGGCTGACCCGCTGGCGCTCGCCGTGGAAGCGCGGGCCCAGAGCGCTCTCGCCCAGATTCCCCGCGAGCTGGCTGCCCTGCCGTCCGCGGAGGTGCCGCTGCGCGGCTACAATGTCGTCGGCCTCGCGGCGGTGCGAGACTTCTTGCAGGGATCGCAGCATGGCGCGGCACCGCCGGATGGGCTTTCGGCATGGCGAGACGAGCTGGCGAGGGTCTGGACCCTCGGCCGCCTCGCGGACGACCTCGCCCAAGAGCAGGGCCTGATCACGGTCATGGGTAAAGGGGGCGTCGGCAAGACGACGGTTGCCGCGGCGATCGCCGTGGAGCTGGCCAGTCGTGGCAACCAGGTTCATTTGACGACGACGGACCCTGCGGAGCATCTGGCAGAGACCCTGCAGGCGAACGTTCCGGGGCTGCGCGTGAGCCGGATCGACCCGGTAGAAGAGGCGCTTCACTACCGGGAGCACGCACTGGCAACGAGGGGGGCCGGACTCGATGCCCCGGCCCGCGCTGTCCTCGAGGAGGACCTGCGCTCCCCGTGCTACGACGAGCTCGCGGTGTTTCAGGCCTTCTCGCGCATCGTCGTAGGCGCGCGGAAGGAGCTGGTGGTCCTGGACACCGCGCCGACCGGCCACACCTTGCTACTGCTCGAGACGGCCGAACTCTACCACCGGAAGATGGTAGGGGCAGGGCGGTCGAACCGCTTGGCGAGGGCGGTGACGCCGCTAATGCGCCTGCGCGACCCCCACTATACGAACGTGCTCATCGTCACCCTCCCGGAGACGACGCCGGTGCTCGAGGCGGCCGCCCTCCAGGACGATCTCCGGCGCGCCGAGATCGAGCCATTCGCCTGGGTGATCAACGCCAGCCTGGCGGCGGCGCGCCCGCGAGATCCGATCCTGGTTCAGCGAGCCGCCGCCGAGGTCGCGCAGATCCGGCGGGTGTGTGACCAGCTCGCCGGCCGGGTGGCGGTTATCCCGTTCCAGGCCGAAGAGCCAGTGGGCCCGGCGCTCCTCCGTCGATTGACCGGGGTCTGGTGACGGTGAGGTCCGTCATATGAAAGATGTCGGCGCAAATTCAAACTGAGCACCCACTACCCGATGTTCAAACGAATTCGGCAAGTCTACCTCGACGTAAATGCCACGACGCCGGTTGCCCCGGACGTACGGCGTCGCATGGCCGAGGTACTCGACAAGCACCCGGGCAACCCCTCGTCGGCGTACCGCCTCGGTCGCGAGGCGGCGGCGCTGATCGAGCGGTCACGCGCGGAGGTCGCCGCCGCCATCAATTCCAGCCCGCAGGAAGTGGTCTTCACCTCTGGCGCTACTGAGGGCAACAACCACGTGCTGCGGATGATCACAGCGCGGGCACCCGCTTCGCGTCGGCGGCTGGTGACGACGGCGGTGGAGCATTCCTCCGTTCGTGCCGTGGCCGCGGAGCTTGCGGACGAGGGCGTCACGGTGACGTGGCTGCCGGTGGACCGCTACGGGCGGGTTCGGCCGGATGACCTTGCTGCCGTCCTCGACGACTCTGTCTGCCTGGTCAGCTGTATGTCGGCGAACAACGAGCTTGGCACGGTCAACCCTGTGCGCGAGCTGGCCGCGCTGGCGCATGAACGCGGGATTCTTTTTCACGCCGATTGCGTACAGGCACTGGGCAAGATTCCGGTCGATGTCCGCGACCTGGGTGTGGATTATGCGACATTTTCCGCCCACAAAGTGTTCGGCCCGAAAGGCGTCGGCGTTCTGTACGTGCGTGACGGCGCCCCATTTCACCCGTTCATCAGTGGCGGGCATCAGGAGCAGGGTCGTCGCGCCGGGACCGAAAGCACGCACAACATCGCCGGCTGCGGAGCGGCATTTGCGCGCGTGCCGGAGCTGCTCGCCAAGGTGCCCATCGTGGCGGCACGGCGCACCAGCCTGTTGGCCAAGTTGCGGACGGCGATGCCGGAGGTGATCGAGAACTCCCCCGCCGACGGTGTCGTGCCGAACACTTTGAATCTCCGATTCCCGGGCGTGCGGAATGCCGACCTGTTGGCCTTCCTCGACCTGCACGGCGTGTCTGTTTCCGCCGGCTCGGCCTGCAGCGCACAGGCCGGAAAGCCCTCGCACGTGCTCACGGCCATAGGGCTGACGGACGCAGAAGCGCAGGAGAGCCTGCGTCTGAGCTTGTCGGCCGAGACCTCTGACGGCGACATTTTGTATGTGGCGGATCTTGTGGGACGCTTCATGCGGGGGGAGGCCCCGGCGATCTCGCTGGTCTCACCGGGGCAGATCGACGCCGCATTCCTGGAGGACGAACGGAACTTCCTGCTCGACGTGCGCCTCGGTGTGGAGCGCCGGCTCATGAAGGGTCTGCCCAACTCACACGAGATTCCGCTTTTCGACTTCAGCCGCTGGCTGGATCGCTTGCCGCGCGAACGAAACATCGTCGTCGTCTGCAGCACCGGCGTCGATGCCACCATTGTGGCGTACGCACTCAAATCACGCGGCTTTCCGCATGTGGGTCTGCTGGTCGGCGGCCTCCTCGCCTGGCGCGCAGGACATGGTGCGCTCTACCGAGCGCGAGCTGGGTCGAACGTGACGGTGGTTTCGTGATGTGTACATGTCCCGCAGTTCCTGCGATCGGCCAGCGCGATCGCCGGTGCGCACTCGAGGTCTTGCCCACACCGGCTTTGCCCGTGAAGAAAAGATTACGCTCTGTTGCTTGGATGAAATCCATCAGCTCACCTCACTCGTTGGCCGGCGGGTGCTGCTCGTCAGCACCGACCTTGCCTCCAACCTCGACGAGGTCCTCGGAGTGGGATTGTCGCCGCAACCGACGGGGATCCCCGGCACTGCGGCTTCATCAGGCTTTGTTCACCCGCACAAGTAGTCGGAAGGGCTGCTGTAGTGAGGTTCAAATCCCGTCGGGACGTACCTTACTACAAGCGTGGGCCGGGTCCGCGATGATAGATCCGACCGCCACCTCGATTGCGAGGCGGTAGGTGCGCTCACCGGTGGCGAGTTGGACCGGGGTAAACCTGATCTTCTTCGTCAGCATGGACCGTAGAGCCTCACGAGCTCGTGCCACGTCGCTTCGAAGGGTTTCGGCTAGCCTGGTAAAGGACAGCACATCTAGGCCGATCCCTCCTTTCACGCGGCACTTGCACTGCATGCCGGGCGAGGACGAGCATCATATGCTCGAGATGATCGCGACACCGGAGCCAGTTCGATAGTCGACCAGAATCGCCTTGCACTTCGAATACCAGAGGATCGATTCGCTACCGAAGCTCGCGTGGTGTGCGCGCTTCTCGGCGGGCTCCCGCCACGTCATGATCTGGCATGGCCCCTGGGTCGAGACGCGTCCCGATCGGTTCTTCGAAGGCACCTGGGACGGATCTTTCTCCGAGGGTCGGTTCGATGATGCGGTCTCCTTCGCCGGCAGTGGCGGCGTGGTGAAGCCCCGGAGCGTCACGTTCGCATGCCCGACGAACATGTGCGAGCGCTTGTATTCAGTGAGAACTGACGGCGAGCTGTTCATCTCCAACTCGATAGTGTTCCTCTTCGAGCAGTCGCACGACGCGCCCGAGCCGTCATACCCTCATTACGTCCGCGACATCGTCAGCATCCACCGCGACGGACTGACCAGATCTGATCGATCGTGGATTCCAACGCGGCAGGGCCGCCGTCTCTTCCTCCACGGATGCGTCAATCTCGCGGTTTCTCCCGAGCTTACCATCACATGCGCAGCCAAGGCGCAGCCGATTGCCCCGGCGAGCTACGGCGACTATGTCGCATTGCTCGAACGCACGCTCGATCGCATCCTGCGGAATGCCGCCGATCCGGCGCGGCTGAAGGTCTACCGGCCGGTCGTTACTGTCTCGAGAGGCTACGACTCGCCGGCGGTTGCCGTACTACTCGCGCGTCTTGGATGTTCGGAAGCCGTGACGCTCTTGCGAACATCAGGTTTGCAGACCGAAGACGACAGCGGAAAAGCCATTGGAGAGCGCCTCGGCTTCCACGTCACCGAGTACGAGCGTCTTGGCTACCTCCGTCTGCCTGGAATGCCAGAAGCCGAGTTCTGCGCGTCCGACTACGGATCGAACGTGCCGCTGGCGGTCATGGAACAGCAGCTGGTAGGAACCGTCCTGTTCACTGGGCGTCACGGCGACGTTGTCTGGAGCACCGACCGGGGCAGGTTCTTGCCCATGCGCAGGGTGCCCCACGCGATCTCGACCTACGGAGGCTCTCAGCTGGAATTTCGGCTGCGCGTTGGTTTCGTGCACTTCCCGGTCCCATATATTCTCTCGCTCGAAACCCTGCCTCTTTATCGGATCAGCACGTCCGACGAGATGCTGCGGTGGTCGGTTGGCGGGGACTACGATCGACCCATTCCGCGAAGGATCCTCGAGGAAGCGGGCATTCCTCGTGGTTGGTTCGCCAAGGACAAGCTGGCCACCATCGCCGACAATCCGTTCAAACGCTTCGACGCCAAACGCGCTTCCCATCGGGAGCTCCGAGCCTTCGCCGAGAGCGTGCAGCCTGCGGCGCAAAAGCCCTTCTTAAACGTCATGCACAGGGTCCACCGCGGGGACGCGTTCATGACCCGATGGGCGGAGAGGATCGCCCGTGCGCTTGGGGCGGACCTTCGGCTGTACGCGCACATACACGAGCGACACCGTATCGAGCCCACCTTCGCGGCGTTCTCGTTTCAGTGGGGAATCGAGAAGATTCGCAGACGGTACGCCGCGGCAAGCAGTGAGCCGCAATGATCGTGTGCGCCGACGAGTGCGGCGCGCCCGCCCGATCTCCGTCGGCCAGAGGCTTCCGTCGATCTCGGTTGACGGCCTCCGGTCGATCGCATAGGGGCACGCCGGGACATGCGGTACGGCTTGGCGGAGCTCGAAGAGCGCTATGCGCGCCTCGCCGCGGCGGGTGGCGCCGTCGACTTCAAGGGCGAGAGCTTCGACGACTTTGATCTGCGTCCATTCCTCGAAGAGGCTCTGCCGACACTGCGGATAGCGGTCGCCCAGCCGCTGGCGATGGAATATGGAACGGGGACCGGACCGGGCGCCTGCTTCCTCGCCGCCCGCGGCTTCCGGGTTGATGCGATCGACATCTCGCCGACGGCGATCCAGCTCGCACGGCGATTCGCGGCCGAGCGAGGGCTCGAGATCGCTTTCGAGGTGGGCGACATCTGCGAGCGTTCCGGTCCCGCTCGACGCTACGACTTGGTGGTCGACAGCTTCTGCCTGCAGCGCATCGTCTCCACCGAACGCCGATCACAGGCGCTCTCGGCGGTCCGCTCCATTGTCAAAGCCAACGGCTACTTTTTGATCGGGACGGTGTTGTTTCGCGAGGGGCGTGACTTCGGAGAGGACCACTTCGACCCGCAGACGGGGGTTCGCTACCGCCGCCTCGACGGCGTCGCCGAGAGATTCGAAGACGCGGTACGCATTCGGCAGGCGTGGTATGCGCCGATCTGTCGGTACGTGCGTGCGGACGAGCTGCGTTCGGAGCTCGAGGCTGCCGGCTTCGAAGTCGTCCGCCAGCTCGGAGGTCGCGCGGTCTGCGTCCCGCGCGGCCGCGCGGTCTGATCGACTACGGGAGGATTTCGCGGTGCGAGGCCGAAGCGCGCGACCGTCGTTTGGTTGCGGCCGCGAGGCAGCCCTGAGCGCTCCGCGCGCCACTCTCAGCCGGCGTCCAGCCACTGGCCCGGCGGCGGCACGTGCCTCAGATCGACGTAATCGGCGGGTAGCCGGTCGACGTAGCCGAGGCGGATCATCCACCCGAGCACGTCATCCATGGCCTTGCGGCTGCGCAGCGCGTCGACGTTGGGCCGATTGTGATCGAGCGCTTTGCGGATGATCGCAGCGTCCATGCCGATGTAGCGCGCGGCGATGACCGATGCTTCATCCGGCGCCTGAAGCACTCGCGCGGCTCCGTCCACGAATGCTTCGACCACTTGCTGAACGAGGTTCGGATCCTCGGCGGCCAGCCGCGCCGAGGTTGCCAGAGAACACCCCGGCGCACCCGGCCAGACGTCTCCCGTCCGGCGTACCACGGTGCCCATGCCGAGCTCCTCGAGCATCGTCGCGTAGGGCTCGACCATCGAGGCCGCATCGGCCCCGCGGCCGACGAAGGCGAGGATGGCCCCATCTCCGGAAGGCAGTCGCAGCACGGTCCGGCCCTCCCAGCCCAGGCTCTGCATCAGCGCACGCGCGGTCAGGTCCTTGATCCCCCCTTCCTGCGGAACGGCGATGCTGCCGACCTCGTGCACGGGCAGGCCTCTCCGCACGACGATGGCTGCCTCTTCGCATCCCGAGCCACAGACGAGCAGCAGCCGGCCGCCATGGGCGTTTGCCGCCACGACTCGTGTCCAGGGGATGACTGCGAAGTCGACTTCGCCGCCCACCAGACGATCGGGCACCGTAAAGGCGGTCGCCGCGATCTGAATTCGCACGTCGAGCCCGCGGCGCTCGAACAGTCCCATGTCTTTGGCTGCGTAGGCCGGCATCTGGCAAACCCCGCGCAGCAGCGACAGCGTGATCCGTCTCATTGCTCTCCCCTTCGAGCCTCTTGGCTCGCATCGCTCCCCTCGCACCACGATTCGGAAGCGAGCTGACTGGCGATCTCGACGGCGCCGTTCGCACCGAGCGACTCGAACGCCGCGCGTTGCCGCGCCCCGAGCTCCGGGCGCGGGAGACGAGCCGCAGCTCGCAGGCGGCAGGTCAGCTCGTGGCGCACCGAACCTTCGGCAGAGAGACGCGCGATCGTCTCGAGCACGGCCGGCGTGCGTCGATCCTCCGGCATCCGTCGGAAGGGCGGCGGGACGGCCACATCCGCCCAGTGAAGTGCCTCGGGAGCGAGCCCCGCCTCGCGCACTGCCTCGAGGGCCATCCACTGGCTGTAGTTCTGCGGCGGCAAGAACGACGTCGCGACGCCGGCCCGGAAGCACTCGAGCGTTGCCGTGACTCCCGGAGACGTGAACACGACCGCCGCCTGCGACAGCGCGTTCAGCGCCTCCTCGTGGGACAAGGAATCAAACTCGACCCCGCAGGCCGAGAACTCGGCGCGCAGCCTCGCCGTGCAAGACGCACCGCTCAACACCAGGCAGGAGGCGTCGCGCGGCAGCCCAGCCGAAACCACGGCGCGCGTGACGAACGCCGCGTAGCGGTAATGATCCTCGGGCGTCGCCCACGGAGACTCGCAGCCACCGAGGTGCACCACGAGCTCCGCTCGCCGGAGCGGCGGCCCCGGTTCGAACGGGGAAACGATCGGACCCACCCGAGCGACCGGGAGATGGGGTGAGCCGATCGGTTCGCCGAAGAACCTTTGCGCCCAGTAGCGGCGGGCCGGCAAGAATGCTTCCGGCACGCGGTCGCGCATCCACAGCAGGCTGTCGACGATGTACAGCGGTCTCGAGCTCTCGCGAGCGAGCTGCGCGGCGCGCCTGTCCATGCTCGACACGATTCCGTCCGAAGAGGAAACGAGGGAGCGCGCGGCGGCGTTCGACGCGGACGCTTCGATCACCTCGTCGAAGATTCCGGCGCTTCGCCGCACGAGCTCCAGAGCGATGCCCGAGCCGAGGAACCACGGCGCGATACCGTGCGCACGAACGGCTCGAGCGATGCTCAAGAGCTTGGCGGCGGGGCCGTAGCCGAAGGGAAACGCGCAGAATATCAGGCGACGAACGGACATACGGACGCATGTCGAGAAGCGCCAATTCGCGCTGGGGCGACCTTATGACACGCGAGAGGCCGGCTGTCGAACGCCTCGCGGCGCTTTCGATTGACCGGGCTGGCGAGTGGGTGGTATCTGCGCGCCCCATGCCCGAGGAGCTGAGCGCGCGCGAGGTCGAGCAGATCGCTACCGGGCTCGGCTTGTCGGCCGACTTCGCCTACGCGCCCCCGCACGTGTTCCCCATGTCCGTGCCGCGCTTCTTGCCCGAAGCCGGGGCCGAGCGCGAGGCGCCCGCCAAAGGGGGCTTCGGCGTCTACGTGCACGTGCCCTTCTGCAACTACGGCTGCACCTTCTGCTTCTACGCGAAGAAGGTGGGGGCGGGCCGCGAGGTGATGTCGCGCTACGTGGCCGCCGTGCGGCGAGAGCTCGAGAAGATCGAGCGCGGCACGCAGCTCACGCAGCTCTACGTCGGAGGAGGCACTCCGACGGCGCTTCCTGCCGACCTTCTCGACGGAGTTCTCGACGCGGTCCTCGGGCGAATGGTCCAGACCCCGGGCATCGTGCACACCGTCGAGTGCTCCCCCGAATCCATCACCGCCGATCACCTCGCCGTCCTGCGGGATCGCGGTGTCGGCCGGGTGAGCGTGGGCGTACAGAGCTTGAACGGCGCCGTGCTCGAGCGCATCGCGCGGGCGCACTCCGCCTCGCAGGCATTCGCGGCCTGCGACCTGCTGGTGGCGAGCGACCGGATCGTCAACGTCGATCTCATCTACGGTCTGCCGGGTCAGACGCAAGAGAGCTTCCGCGAGGATCTCGCCGCTCTCGCGTCACGAGGTGTCGACTCCTTCACGCTCTACAACCTCAGGCTGAACGAGAGGACCCCCGTCGCGCGCGCTCTCGCCGACGCCGAGCGATTGAACCTCACGGGGCTGGTGCGCTGGCGTGCCTTCGCCAAGCGGGCCGCCGAAGAGCTCGGGTTCGTGCAGACTCGCTGGCACGGGTTTCGTCGGCGAGACCTGCCGGCCTGGAAAGCCGCCTTCGCCGACCTCACCTCGACGGGCGATCAATTCGGCGCGGGGAACAGCGCTCGCTCGCGCTTCGGCAGCACGATCTACCGAAACCACGCGAGCCTAGAAGTCTACGTCGAGCGGCTCGCGACCGGAGGTAGCCCGGTCGAAGAAGTGTTTCGCATGGACGAGAACGAGCGGAAGCTACGGTTCGTGACGCTCACGCTCGGCGACGGCGCCTGCCTCGACCTCGCCGAGTACCGGCGCTCGTTCGGCGGATCCTTCCTCGAAGACTTTTCCGAGCCGGTGCGGCGGCTCGCGGCCCTCGGCCTCCTCAGCCAGGATCCGCGCCAGGTCTTCCTGACCGACACGGGAAAGCTCGTGTACGACCTCGCCACGCTCGCGTTCTACCCGGATAGCATGCGGCGATGGCTCGGCGAACGACGCGCGCGGACCCTCAGCCCCCGCCGCGACGCGATCCCGGCCCCAGATTGAACCGAACATACGGGTTCCTCGGCACGGCCATCGCCGTGGCCAGCGACGAGCCGTCGATCCTCGAGTGGCTCGACGAGTTCCTGTCCCCGGCCTTCGAGATCCTCCCGGTCGCGGCCACCGCCGACTTTTGCGTGACGATTCGCTCCGATCCGTCGGCCTGCGAGGCGATCGCCGCCACCCGTCCGGACGGTCCGCTGGCGAGCCGAGCGTGCTTCGCGCTCGACCAAGAGGTCGTGGCGCATCCGCATTGGGTGGCGTCGGGGCGAATCGTCTTGGACGATGTCCGCTTCGGCGCCTTCTACGTTCTCGAAGAGAATCGCGCCGAAGTCGTCATCCGGCCGGGTTCGCAACGATCGCGTTCCGGAGCGATGCGAGTCATCCGGGAGGCCGCGAGCGCCCGCGCGCTGACCGATCCCGACGTCCTGCTCCTCCATGCGGCGGCGCTCGAGCATTGCGGCAAAGCGGTCTTGATCGCCGGGCCCAAGGGGAGTGGCAAGACCACCACGCTCTCGTACCTCGCCGCCGCGAGTGGCGCCCGCATACTCACCAACGACCGATCCTTGCTGCGCTTCGGCGGCGCGGAGATCGAGGTGCGAGCAATTCCGACCGTCGTGAGCGTTCGCGAGGGGGCGCTCGAGCTGCTGTCCCTCCCCCGATTGCGTTCGCTGCGGCGGGCGCCAAATCCGTCGCGGCATACGCTCGCAGAGCTCGCAGCACGTGACGGCGATCCGCAAGACGCACCGCCGGAGCCGTTCAGGCTGTCGCCGGCGCAGCTCGCTCATGCCGTCGGCGTGTCGCTCTCGCCGAGCGGCCGTCTCTGCGCGATCGCCTTCCCCGAGGTTCGGCCCGAGGAGCGCTCGTGGAGGCTCGATCGATTGTCGCAGAGCGAGGCCTACCGGCGTTTGCAGCAAGCGCGATTCGGCGTTGGCTCCGCCAAGTCCTCGCCGACGGTCTTCGAGGACCTGATGGGGGCAGCGCGGAACGAGAGCAAAGAGGCGAGGTGGCTCGCGGAGCTGGCCGGGCGCGTGCCCTGCTTCGGCATCAGCATCGGAGCTCGCGCCTATTCGGAAAACGCCGCCGGCCTGGATCTCGTCGAGCGACTGACGCGCGAGGCGCAGGGATGATGCCGCTGGTTCGTCGCGCCCATGGTCATTCGCCTCTCGGCGACGAAGAGGCAGGAGCGCTGCGTGCGCTCGGAGTTACGCCGCTCGAGATCCACGAAGTCACCGCGCTCCCTTCCGTGGCGGCCACGCGAAGGACTCTGAGGGTCGTGGTGGCGGAGGGT
>Ga0315278_10005009_pt1 | contig 12010 bp, 9 predicted proteins | sample YL17G06_0_MG_FD_203880 | JGI IMG/M metagenome (GOLD analysis project Ga0315278, IMG submission 203880) | Sediment microbial communities from Yellowstone Lake, YNP, Wyoming, USA - YL17G06_0 | ecosystem: Environmental > Aquatic > Freshwater > Lake > Sediment | place: USA: Wyoming | collected... | reverse complement strand
TTCACCACCGGCGAGCGAACCCACGAAGGCTTCTACTACGTGAACGAGGGGATCGAAGCCGCGATCGCACGGGCACAAGCGTACGCGCCGTTCGCGGACATGCTCTGGTGCGAGACGTCCACGCCGGACCTTGCGGAAGCGCGCGCGTTCGCCGAGGGCGTGCACGCGATGTATCCCGAAAAGCTGCTGGCCTACAACTGCTCCCCCAGCTTCAACTGGAAGCAGCACCTCGACGACGCCACCATCGCGACCTTCCAGAAGGAGCTGGCCTCGATGGGGTACCGGTTCCAGTTCATAACCCTCGCCGGGTTCCATGCGCTGAACGCGAGCATGTTCGAACTGGCCAAGGGATTCTCGAGCGAAGGCATGACCGCATACGTACGACTCCAGGAGCGCGAGTTCGAACTGGAGTCCGACGGCTACACCGCCACCCGCCATCAAGCCGAGGTGGGTACCGGCTACTTCGACCGCGTCTCCCAGACGATCAGCGGCGGAAACTCATCCACGCTGGCGCTCAAGGGCTCAACCGAGGAAGCGCAGTTCGAGGAATGATCCGGCCGGCTCATTCCGGGGCCGTGGTGAGGCCGGGGCGCTCGTAGCTGCTCACGTAGTCAGGAACCGGGATCCCCGGTCGCAGCGCCGGGTCGGGCACCGGCTCGAGGGGCCGGACCACCAATGGAAGGTTGCCCGCCCAGACGTCGAGCGCGCCGTCGGGCCCGGCACCGTCCTCCGGCGGGCCCGCACTGACCTTGGCGCTCGCCTCGGTGAGCGGCAGCGCCAGGATGCTCGTGGCCTTCAGTTCCTGGTCTGTCGGCGGGCGGCAGTCATCCCAGCGGCCCGGTAGGACCTGTTCGCTGAACGCATGCAGGGCAGCCAACTTCTCATCGGGGTCCCCCACGAGCCGCGCGCCGCCCAGGACCACCACGGATCGGTAGTCGATCGAGTGTTCGAAGATCGAGCGCGCGAGCACGATGCCGTCCAGCAACGTCACCGTCACACAGATCGCAAGCCCGTCAGCAAGCGTCTTGAGTGTGCGGCTCGCCGCGCTTCCGTGAACGTAGAGCCGATCGCCGATGCGCGCATGCAGGGTGGGGATCACGAACGGTTGGCCATCTTGAACGAACCCCAGGTGCGCGACGATCCCCGCGTCCAGGATCGCATGGATGGCTGCGGGGTCGTAAGCGCCCAATTCGGGCAGCCGGCGGACCTTCGTGCGATCGGAAATGGCGGGGGCGATGGGGATGCCGGGCTCGGACATAGCGAGGACGGTAGCACCGGCACCGGGGGTGGCGACCACTCGCACTCGGGCATCCGGTAGGCTCGGCGCGAGATGGACCCTCTGCGCGGAACGATCCTCTGGGCCTCGGATAACCCGACGCTGCGCGATCACCTCCCCCGGTTCCGTTTCGTGCGCTCCACCGTCGAGCAGTTCATGCCCGGCGAGGACGCCGAGGACGCGCTGGCCGCCGCCCAGGCCCTGGCACCCGACGGGCTCGGCTGCGCATTCACGCGGCTCGGCGAGAACGTCACCGACCTGGGGCAGGCCACCGCGGCGACGGCCGAGTACCTGCGATTGCTCGATCGGATCGAGGAGCTGGCCGTCGACGGGGAGATCTCCGTCAAGCTCACGCAGCTCGGCTTCGATCTCGACCCCGAGCACACGCGGATGCAGGTTGTTCGCCTCGCCGAGCGATCGGCCGGGATGGGTCGCACCGTCTGGATCGACATGGAGTCGACCGCCTACGTCGAGGCCACGGTGGGTCTGTACGAGGGGCTCCTGAAGGACGGGTATGGCGTCGGACTCTGCATGCAGGCCTACCTGAAACGCACCTGGGAGGATGTCCAGCGGCTCCTGCCGCTCGGTCCATCGATCCGCCTGGTGAAGGGCGCATATCGAGAGCCCCCCGAACTGGCCTTCACCCAGAAACCGACGATCGACGAGGCATTCCTGCGCATCGTGACGCATCTCGCGAACACGCCGACGGATCGAGCGCGGCGCACGGTCCTGGGCACGCACGACGTCGATCTCATCACACGGATCGAGCGAGCGCTCGGCTCGGATGCCAAGGATCGCGTCGAGATCGCGATGCTTTACGGGATCCGCACGGACGATCAGGTGCGATTCGTCCGCGAGGGGTACACCGTGCGCACCCTGATCTCCTACGGCGACCACTGGTACCCGTGGTTCATGCGACGGATCGCGGAGAAACCGGTTACGAACACGCTCCTCGCCCTACGGAACCTGCTGTGACGCAGCGGCTACATGGAGCGATCGCGGCGAGCATCACGCCGCTCAAGGACGGCGGCCGCACGCTCGACACGATGGCGTTCGAGGACCTCACTTCGTTCCTGGCTGCTGGCGGCGTCGACGGTGTGCTCGCCTGCGGCACCACCGGTGAGGGCGTGCTCCTGAGCGTTGCCGAGCGGCGCACGATCACGGAGCTGTTCCTGGATAGTCGGCCGGCCGGCTTCCAGATCGCGGTGCACGCGGGGGCGCAAACCACGGCGGACACGGTGGCGATCGCCGCCCATGCGAAGCAGGTGGGCGCCGACGCCGTCGCCGTGATCGCGCCGCCGTACTTCCCGCTCGACCACGAGGAACTCACGCGTCACCTGGTGGCGGCGGCGAACGCCTGCGATCCGGTGGCGTTCTACGTCTACGAGTTCGCCGGGCGCAGCGGCTATGCGATCCCGCCGGCCGTCGTGCTCCGGGTGAAGGACGCCGCCACCAACGTGGTGGGGATGAAGGTGTCCGATCAGCCGTTCGATGCCGTGTCTCCCTACCTCGAACTCGGGCTCGACGTGTTCGTCGGGCAGGAGCCTCTCGCGATCGAAGGCATGGAGGCCGGCGCGGTGGGGAGCGTGAGCGGACTGGCCGCCGCATTCCCGGAGATCGTCGCCGATCTCGTGCACGACCACGATCCCGGCTCGCACGATGCCGTGGTGCTCCTGCGTGCGCGTCTCGCGGGCATCCCCTTCCACGCCGCACTGAAGGAGGTGCTGGTAGCGCGCGACGTCCTGCGCTCGGCCGACGTACGTGCCCCCCTCCGGGGACTCACCGACGCGGAGCGCGACACGGTCGTGGACCTGGCTCGCGAACTCGGCGCCGTCTGATCCGTCACAGGAGCCAACATTCGCACGAGGTTGGGTTGGGCGAGTCGACCACACGCGCTCCGTCGCTCCGGCGATCCCCTGGGGGACGTCCGGCGGTAGGGTTCATCGGTGGATGAGGACAGCCTCCCGCCGCCCGTGGAGATCGACCCGACGGCAAACGGAAAGCCTCCGCGGAGTTTGCGCCGCGCCATCGTCGTGCGGCTAATCTTCCTCGCGATCACGTTGTTCACCCTGTACGTCCTGTGGCCCAGCCTGATCCTGGTCTTCCGGTCGTGGCCCCAGCTCCTCACCCTGAACCCCCTCTGGTACCCCGTGATGGTGGCCCTTGAGGCCGCGAGCTTCGTCTGCGCCTGGGGACTGCAGGGCGTGTCGATGTCGACCGACCGTTGGTTCGCGATCGCCACGGCGCAGATGGCGGGAAACGCGGTAAGCAAGGTGGTGCCCGGTGGCGGCGCAGCCGGAGGCGCGACCCAGTTCAAGATGCTCACCGATGGGGGGATCCCGCCGGCCCGCGTGGGGGCGGGGCTCGCCACCGCCTCGCTCATCAGCACGGGGGCCCTGTTCGCGCTCCCGTTGCTGTCCGTCCCGGCCGCCCTGTTCGGGCGAAGGATCCCGTCCGCGCTCGTGTCGGCGGCCCTCCTCGGCGGGGTGGTCTTCGTCGTCGGGTTCGTCGCGGGATGGATCCTGTTCGTCAAGGACCGAGCCCTGCGGGCCACGGGCAGGGCGATGCAGTGGGTCCGCAACCGTGCGCTGCGCAAGCGGACGCCCATGACGGGGCTCCCCGACCTCCTGGTGAGTGAGCGCGACGTGATCCGAGACACGTTGGAGGATGCCTGGTGGAAGGCGCTGCTGTTCGCGCTGGGGAACTGGCTCTTCGACTACCTCGCGCTGCTGGCCGCGATCGCAGCGGTGGGCTCGCGACCGCGCCCCTCGCTGGTCCTGCTGGCGTACACGGCGTCGATGGTGCTGGCAATGATCCCGATCACCCCCGGAGGGCTGGGGTTCGTCGAGGCGGGCCTCGCCGGGCTCCTCGTCGTGGCCGGCGTGGACGGCGGTCGCGCCGCCCTCGCGGTCCTCGCGTACCGCCTGGTCGCCTACTGGCTCCCGCTACCCATCGGCGGGATCGCCGCCTACCTGCATCGGCGGCGCTACCGGGGGCGGGAGCAGCCTGCGACGGCTACGTGAGCGGCGGCAGCCGGTCGAGCAGATCTCGCAGGTCCGCCACGGTGGCGCCCGTCCACACCTCCCCCTCGGGGCGCAGCGCGGCCGACTGATCCACGCTCTGATCGAGGATCAGGACGGCGCGCATCCCCACGGCCTCCGCCCCGGTCAGCTCGCCGTACGCGCCGTCCCCGCAGTAGAGGCAGCGTTCGGGGGCCACCCCGAGGCGTTCGGTGGCGAAGCGGTAGATCGCAGCGTCGGGCTTCCGGAGACCCACCTCGCTCGAGAACACCTCGACGTCGATGAACGGTGCCAGCGCGCACGCACGCCACAGCGCAGGGGTGTCGGGCGCGCACATGCTGACGAGCGCGACGGGGTAGCCGCGCGCCTTCAGTTCCGCAAGCGTTTCGAGGGCTCCCGGTCGAGGGTGGAAGTACCGGTCGTACATCTCGGCGCGGATCGCGAGGGCTTCGGACACCGCCGCATCGGCCGGCGTCGAACCGAGGTCGGCCGCGATCGCGCGGACGTTCGCCTCCATGTCCGGGAAGGCGCCCGTCTGTCGTCCGATCGCGGTGGCATCCCAAGCGCGCCGGAAGGCCCGGGGATCTGCGCCCAGGCACACGGCCATCGCGCGTACCGCCTCGTAGAAGTCGTCGCGTCGGAACTCGGGCACGAGGGTCCCGTACAGATCGAAGATCACCCCCTCGAAGCGGGGGGTCACGGGCGCCTGGCCCGCCACTCGTCCTCGAGGAGACCGTAGACGCTCAGGTCGTGGTACCCGCCATGGACGCGCTCGGCCTCGCGCAGCGCGCCCTCCTCCCGCATCCCCAGCCGCTCGGCCACGGCGCGGCTCCGCACGTTGCCCACCGCGGCAAGCAGCTGGATCCTGTGCAGGCCCAGCTCTTCGAACGCGCACGCCAGGAACCGCTCGGCGGCACGGGTCACGATCCCCCGACCCTCGTACGCACCACCGATCCAGTACCCGATCTCACCCGCGTTCGCGAGGGTGTTCACCGTGAGCCCCATGGCGCCGGCGAGCGCGTCGTCGACCCACAGCCCGTTCGCCTCACTATCCACCGGAGAGCTGCGAGCGCCTTCGATGAAGGCTCGCGTATCCGCGGGACCTCGCGTGGTGGGTTCCCATGGCATCCAGGGCCGGAGACGGTCGCGATTCGCATCGACGAGGCCGAAGAGCACCTTGGCGTCTTCCGGCGTGAACGACCGGATCCGCAGGTGCTCGTCGATCGGCCAGTCGATCTCCATAGCCTGACGCTACCCGGAGGCTGCGGTCTTCTTCCGTTCCTCGTCCTGCAGGGCCCGCCTGAGCACCTTCCCGATCAGCGTCTCCGGCAGCGAGTCACGGAACTCGATGTCCTTGGGCACCCGGTACCCGGTCAGTCCCTGCTCCGGATCGCGGCACCACGCCGTGATCTCCTCCGGCGTGGCGGTGACGCCCTCCTTCAGCACCAGGTAGGCCTTGATGCGCTCGCCGGTGGTCTGGTCGGGTACGCCGACCACAGCGCACTTCGAGACCTTCGGGTTCTGATAGAGGACCGCCTCGATCTCGGTGGGATACACGTTGAATCCCGAAACGATCACCATGTCCTTGATCCGGTCGACGATCCGGAAGTAGCCGTCCGGGTCCATGACCGCGACATCCCCCGTGTGCAGCCACCCGTTGCGGATCACCAAGGCCGTCTCTTCGGGCTTGTTCCAGTATCCGAGCATGACCTGCGGCCCGCTGATGCACAGCTCCCCACGCTCGCCCTGGGCCACCACGCGGTCGGGATCGTCGAGGTCGATCAAGCGCACATCCGTGTCGGGCAACGGCATCCCGATCGAGCCCTCACGACGTTCCCCAACCAGCGGGTTCGCGTGCGTGACCGGCGAACACTCCGTGAGCCCGTAGCCTTCCACCACCTTTGCGCCTGTGATGCGCTCGAACTCCTGGGCCACGGCCATGGGCAAGGGGGCCGCCCCCGACACGCAGGCCTTGAGCGCGCCCAGGTCGTACTTCGGCGTGTCCGGGTTCTCGTTCAAAGCGATGTACATCCGCGGCACGCCCGGGAACAGCGTCGGCTTCTCTTTCGCGATGGCCTTGAGAACGAGGTCGATGTCGAACCGAGGGACGAGCACCAGCTTGGCGGCCTTGGTGATGCAGAAGTTCATGGCCAGGGTTCCGAACGAATGGAAGAAGGGCAGGGAGGCGAGCACACCGTCCTCGCCGCGGCGGACGACGTTCAGCCAGGCTGCGGCCTGCCGCGCGTTCGCCACCAGGTTCCGGTGACTCAGCATGGCGCCCTTGGACAATCCCGTGGTGCCACCCGTATACACGAGCGCGGCGACCTCGTGGGCGGGATCGACCCTTGCGGGCGGGGGGACGGGGCCCGCATCCCGCATCAGGTCGCCCCACCACCGGACCCGGTCACCCGCCGGGATGAACGGCAGCGCGGTGCCGTGAGCCTTGGCATCCTTCTTGAACTTCAGGGGTGCGAGGAGCCGGAGGTACCAGGGCATGTAGTGGTTGAGCTTGGTCGCGATGACCTCCTGCACCCCTGCGACGTCCCGGATGGCCCCGAAGCGCTGGTACACCTGGTCCAGCACCACCATCACGCGGGCACCCGAATCAGCGATCTGGTGTTCCAACTCCCGCTCCGTGTACAACGGGTTGTTGCCCACGGCCACAGCACCGATCCGCTGACACGCGAACCAGGCGATCACGTACTCGGGGCAGTTCGGAAGCAGGAGCCCGACCCGATCGCCCTTCCCCACGCCCAGCCCCGCCAGGACCGCACTGAACCGCTCGACCTCTGCGAGCACCTCCGCGTAGGAGAGATGCCGGCCGAAGAACGCCAGGGCTGGGCGGTCGGGGAAGCCGGCGGCCGCCTGCTCCAGGAGCGCGAACACCGACTCGTCCGGGTACGGCTCCAACGATGACGGGACGTCGGGCGGGTAGGTGGCGTGCCACGGTCGCGGGTCGGTCATGTCGGCATCATGTCAGCGGGCTGCGAGGCGCTCAACTCCACGGCCGAGCCACCGGCAGGGATGCGTACCATGCCGGGGGACATCGAGCGAGGGGCCCGTTGGACGCGACGCTGACACACACCGAGCAACGCCGGGGTTTGTTCGGCCGCGGCATGCGCCTGGTGTGGACCTACATCAAGCTCCACCCGCGGCCGTTCGCGGCCTCGGTGGCGGGCGCCGTCTTGTTCGCGGTCTCCTCGCTGCTGCTTACGCAGACGCTCGGTCGCGCCACCGACGACGTCCTGCAGCCGGCATTCTCGGGCGGTGTGGCCCCACGCGCGATCTGGATCGCCGTCATCTCGATCATGACGTTCGGCTGCATCCGGGCGTTCGGCATCATGATCCGCCGCTACTACAGCGGCGTCGCCGGCGAGCGGGTGATGGCGACCTTGCGTTCCGACATCTCGGACCGCTACCGGGATCTCGCCCTCCAGTACCACCGCGAGACGCCGACCGGGGAACTGCTCGCCCACATGGAAGCCGATGTGAAGGCCGCCGTGGACGTCTTCTGGCCCGTTCCGTTCGCGATCGGCGTCATCTTGTTGGTGGCCCTTGCCCTGGTGTCCCTGTTCCGCACCGACGTGTGGCTCGCCCTGATCGGCCTGATGCTCTTCCCGACCCTCGCCGTGATGAACCGGAGCTTCGCCAAGCGGATGGAGGAGCCGGCGCGGCGCGCCCAGGAGAAGATCGGCGACGTCTCCGCCGTCGCCCATGAATCGATCGACGGGGCGCTCGTGGTGAAGACGCTTGGGCGCGAGGCAGCGGAGACGGAACGCCTGCGCACGCAAGCGCGAGGCTTGCGAGACGAGCGCGTGAAGGGCGGTTACGTCCGAGCCACCTTCGAAGCCGGGCTGGATGCGCTCCCCGCACTCGCCACCGCGCTGCTGCTGGCGGTAGGTGCCACCCGCGTGAGCACCGGCGCCGTAACGCTCGGCGAACTGATCGGGTTCATCGCGCTCTTCGGGCTCCTGTCATGGCCCATGCGCTTCATCGGCTGGATCCTTGCCGAGCTGCCCCGCGCAGTGGTGAGCTGGGACCGTCTGGAGGAGGTCTTCGCGGAACGCGTCACGGTGGTTCCCCCCGCCTCGCCACGTCCGCTCCCACCCGGTGGTCTCGGTGTGCGCGCCCGTGACCTGCGCCTGCTCTACGACGACCAGGCCGTCCTGGACGGCGTTTCCTTCGACGTGGAACCGGGCGAATCCGTGGCGATCGTGGGCCCGACCGGAGTGGGGAAGAGCACCCTCACGCACCTGCTCGTCCGCCTGGCCGATCCCGATGCCGGTTCGATCACGATCGGCGGCGTCGACCTGCGAGAAGCCAGCCCCGCCTCCCTCCGTGAGGCGACCGCCATCGTGTTCCAGGAGAGCTTCCTGTTCGCGACCACGGTGGCTGAGAACATCGCCCTGGATTCCGGCGCGGGACCTGACGCCGTCCGCGAGGCCGCCGCCATCGCGTCGGCGGCGCGCTTCATCGACGCGCTCCCCGATGGCTACGCCACCGTCGTCGGCGAACGGGGCCACACGCTCTCGGGTGGTGAGCGGCAGCGTGTCGCGCTGGCGCGGGCGATCGTGCGTCGGCCTCGCGTCCTGATCCTGGACGACGCCACGTCCGCCGTCGATCCGTCCATCGAGGCGGCTGTCCTGGGTGCCCTGCGCGCCCAGACCACGACGACGCTCATCGTCGTGGCTTACCGCCTGTCGACGATCCGTCTCGCCGACCGCGTGATCTACCTAGAGGACGGGCGCGTTACCGGCACCGGTACCCACGACGAACTGCTGGAGACGCTCCCGGGCTATGCCGCGATCATCCGCGCCTACGAGCAGGAGGAGCGGTGAGCAACGTCGCCTTGAGTCCGACACCAACGCAGGACGATCTCCCGATCCCCGAGGAACTCAACGGCGCCTGGGCGGTGCTGCGACGAGGCATCAAGGAGAGCCCCGAGCTCAAGCGCGGTCTAGCGTTCACCGTGATCGTGTCCCTCGGCGTTACGGTCACCTCGCTCGTTACCCCCGTTCTCATCCAGAAGGTCTTCGACGAGGGGTTCGATCCTTCGTTCCGCCCCGCGTACGTGTACTCGCTGTGCGCGGCGGCCCTCGCCCTGGTGGTGCTGGCCTTCGTAGCGGCGCGCGCCGCGGCGCGCCGGTTGGTCCGCGCTGCCGAGGAGGCCCTCATGATCCTCCGCGTGCGGACGTTCGAACACATCCACACGCTGTCCATCGCCGAGCAGTCCGAAGAGAAGCGGGGAGTGTTCGTGGCGCGAGTGACGGCCGACGTCGATGCGCTGCAGCAGTTCATGGAGTGGGGCGGCATCGCGTGGATCATCTCCTTCGCGCAGGTGATCGGGGCCACGATCTTGATGTTGATCTACTCCTGGCAGCTCACGCTGGTGGTGATCGCGCTGGTGATCCCGCTGCTGCTCGTCGTGAGCGCGATGCAATCGCGCCTCACGCTCGCGTTCAACACGGCGCGCACCCGGGTGGGCGAGATGCTCTCGGAGGTGTCGGAGTCCGTGATGGGCGCGGCGGTGGTCCGTGCGTACGGTTTGGAGGAGCAGACGGATCGTCGGGTGAAACATGCGATCGACGCGCGTTACCGAGCCGAGGTGGTCACGCACCTGCGCGCCGCCACCCTGTGGCCGCTGTCCTCGGTGTTCTACGCCGTTGCCCTGTCGGTGGTGATCGCCCTTGGGGCCACCTACGGGCCGCAGTGGGGTCTCACGTTCGGCCGCGTTACCGCCTTCCTGTTCCTGGCAGACGTCTTCCTGCACGTCTTCACCGATCTCCCCGAGGTCTATGCGGAGACCCAGACCGCGATCGCCGGATGGCGCAAGGTCCTCGCGGTGCTCGACCTCCCGGTGGAGATCGTGGAGCCCTCGCCGGGCGTGCCCGTTCCCCGCGGTGCGCTCTCCGTAGAGGCGAACGAAGTACGGTACGCCTACCGCACCGGACCCGAGGTCCTGCACGGGATCTCGCTGTCGGTGTCGGCCGGCGACCACGTCGCCATCGTCGGCGAAACCGGATGCGGCAAGACCACGTTCGCGAAGCTGATGTCCCGCATGGCAGACCCCACGAAGGGCCAGATCTTGGTGGGTGGCGTCGATCTGCGTCAGGCGGCGCCCACCGAGCGCCGCGCGGCCGTCCGCATGGTCCCCCAGGACGGGTTCCTGTTCGACGCCACCGTGCGTGAGAACGTGCGGTTCGGTCGGGACGACGCCACGGATCGAGACGTGGAGACCGCCTTCGAGGAGCTGGGCCTCGGCGGGTGGGTGGAGACGCTGCCAGAAGGCCTGGACACGATCGCGGGAGAGCGAGGTGAATCCCTCAGTGTGGGCGAGCGACAGTTGGTGGCTCTCGCCCGTGCCCAGATCAGCGATCCGGGACTCCTGATCCTGGACGAGGCCACCAGCGCGGTCGATCCCGCCACCGAGCAGCGCATCACGGAGGCCCTTCGTCGCGTTTCAGAGGGACGGACCACGGTCACGATCGCCCACCGGCTCTCCACGGCCGAGCAAGCCGACCACGTCTTCGTGTTCGACGCCGGCCGGCTCGTCGAGGAGGGCACGCACACGGAGCTCGTGGCCTGGGGCGGGGTGTACGGCGGCCTGTTCGAGAGCTGGCTGGGCAACACCCAGGCGGCACCGAGCGCGCCCGGGTCCCCCCGCTAGGCTCTGCGTCGTGAGCGAGTTCATCGATGGTCTCAGGGCCACGGCCGCGTCGGCCTGCTTCCCCACCGACGGCGAGCTCGCCGTCGACGGGCTCGGCGCCCCCGTGGGGGTCGGGCGCGACGCGTGGGGGGTTCCCTACCTGCGGGCCGGCTCGCTCGAGGACCTGTGGTTCGCCCAAGGCTTGATCACGGCCGGCGAGCGCCTGTTCCAGCTGGAGCTGATCCTGCGCGCAGCCACCGGACGCCTGTCGGAGCTGTTCGCCGAGCGGACGCTGGCGGAGGACCGGTTCGCCCGCACGATCGGGTTCCACCGGGCCGGCGCGGCGATGACGCGCGGCTGGAGCGACGAGGACCACGCGATGCATCGCCGCTTCCGCGATGGAGTACGAGCCTGGCTCGACGTGATGCGGGCGGCCCCCGTCGAATACCTCCTCCTCGACCGGACCCCCGAACTTCCCCAGGACGAAGCCGCCTGGGCTGCAGCCTTCTCCTACCTGGCCTGGGGCTTGTCGGGCAATTGGGACCAGGAGCTCTTGCGCGCCTGGATCCGCGAGCGCGCGGGAGACGACGCCGTCGCCCGGCTCTTGCCCCCGCTTTCCCACGACGCTCCGCACGTGCCGGCGGGCGCGCTGCACGGTGCGATCTTCGACGCGCTTCCGCGGGCGCGCGGACAAGGATCGAACGACTGGGTGGTGTCGGGCTCACGAACGGCATCCGGTGCCCCCTTGCTGGCGAACGACCCGCACCTGCTCGCGGTGCAGCCCGGCGTCTGGCTGGAGCTGCATCTCAGCGCTCCGGGCTACGAGGCCCGGGGCGTCGCCCTCACGTTCTCTCCCGGCATCCTGCTCGGCACCACGGCGCATCATGCCTGGGGGGTCACGAACGTGACCGGCGACGTGCAAGACCTCTACGTCGAACGCCTGAACGACGACCGCACCGCGGCCGAGTTCGAGGGTTCATGGGAGCCGCTCACCGTGCATCGTGAGGAGATCGAGGTCCGGGGCGCCGACCCGCATGTGCTGGAAGTTCGGGAAACACGTCACGGGCC
>Ga0315278_10005007_pt1 | contig 12012 bp, 8 predicted proteins | sample YL17G06_0_MG_FD_203880 | JGI IMG/M metagenome (GOLD analysis project Ga0315278, IMG submission 203880) | Sediment microbial communities from Yellowstone Lake, YNP, Wyoming, USA - YL17G06_0 | ecosystem: Environmental > Aquatic > Freshwater > Lake > Sediment | place: USA: Wyoming | collected... | reverse complement strand
GGCGGATGGCGGCGGCGGTGTCCTTCTCCTCGATGTTGCCGTGGAACGTGTCGAGCTGCACCTTCAGGTGGTCGCTGCCGACGGCCTGGACCATCGCCACCGCGTCGGCGGCGGTGTTGAGCACGTGCGTCTCGAAGCGGTTGAGCGGCTCGATGGCCAGCATCACGCCGGCGCCGCCTGCATGGTCCGCCGCGGCGGAAAGGCCCTCGACGCACCACTTCCACTCATCGTCCGACCTGGCCCGGCCTGTCAGGTGCCGCACGGGCGCGTACAGCGGCCCGGCCATGACCTTGCCGCCCATCTCCGCCGTAAGGTCCGCCATCCGCCGCAGCCTGGCAAGCCCGGCCTGACGCTGGGCGGGGTCGGTCGCGCAGAGGCTGCCGTCGGGCATCAGCACGCAGCAGCTCGTCATTCCGACGCCGGCGGACTCGCACGCCGCCCGCGTGGCCGGGGCGTCAAGAACGTCCAGGTCGTTGAAGGGAACCTCCACGCCGTCGTAGCCCATCTCGGCGACCTTGGCGACGAGGTCGAGCTTCTCGCGCGAAAACGTGGGCGTGTAGACCAGCAGGTTCAGGCCGAAACGAACGCCCCCGAAGCCCTTGCGAACCTTGCCCGAGCCGCGATTCTTCTTAGACATGGCCAATTCTCCTTTTTCAGTCAGACCGACGTTGCGAGCCAAAGGGCGACACCGGCTTTGGATTCTAGGCCCTCCGCCGCAGGCGGTCAAGCACGATTGGGCAATTGGCGATTGGCGGGTAAGCTGGTGGCTAAGCTGAGAGGCCTCAGGCAGAGGACGCCGATGGCGCGGAGGCGAATTCGGGCGGCGTTTTTGGCGGCGCTTTTGCGCTTGCCGCCCTCCTGGACGCGCGCTACAATAGCCCGGTCGGAACGGGAACCGGGTCCCTGAAGGCGGGGACTTTTTAGCATTTATCAGGCGGTCCAATATGGACATGGCAGCGATGGACAAGCGACGATCTCGACGTAGCCCTCCAGCAAGCATATCGCGTACTGCACCAATGGGGCCCCTCGGGTCCGACGCCGCTGCAGCGTTGGCAGTCCCGGCCACCGACACATCCCAGCAGCGGCAGAAGTTCCGCCAGGCCGACGAAGACGGGAAAATTGTATGCTGTCCCCGGATTCCCTGTCCCCGGATTCCAAATCGCCGCATTCCGTGACTTCCCGAGCCGGTTATCTATAATGACTGGTTGTACTGTGTATGCGGCCGACGGGAAGAATAGCACCGCTCATGCTGATGGAACGCTTGGAACGTACAAGGATCCCTGGCGGGCTGAACATGGTTGGTATACTTTTAGCGAGGGCAAATGCACTGCGACTGACGGCAAGTATCTGTCACCTCCTCTCCCGCCAGGTCAGTAGAAAGGGACAAGACAATGAAACTCTACGGGTATCTGTTGGTCTTTACCTTTTTTGCCGTTCTGAGCGTCCAGACTGGATGCGGAGGTGGCGGTACTGAAGACGGTAATCAGAACAAAAATACCCCACATGAGTTGCGCGAGGCCCTCAGCACCTTCATGCTACACGACAACTTCGAACCCGAGGCAGGTAGCGTGTACTTCCGTCCACTACCCTGCCCCTCCCGCATTCGTGATTACGTCTTGCGTCAATATGAACGAGATAAAGAAATCAGAAGCATGATGGTGATGTATTTCTTGCGATATGATGGTAAGCTTCTATCCAGAGGGCTCCTATCAGCTGATTTTAGAAAAGGTGACCTGATTGCTGTGCTTTGGGAAAAGGAGGCCGCGAGGGGCTTCGGTCAGGTGGAAAGCCCAGGGATGTCTGCTATGCGGCAGCACATCCGGAGCAATTCTGACTGGTTTGGATTGGATGCAGATATGATGAGAGTTCTGCAATCAAATGAAGCAAAACTGCAGAGCCTCTACGGCACTGAGTCGACAAGGAAGGATTAGGGCCGGTGGCATGGCGCATATTGCTCTTGTGTGAGGGACAGATACGGAAATAGCCAGGTGCCGCCGACCCCAACGGCCCCGCCGGGGACACCGACCCCAACGTGGCCTACACGTGGGACTACGGCCTGACCGGCAGCGCGGCCACGCACGCCCGGCTGGAAAATATCACCCTTCCCGCCGGGCGGCAGGTATACTACAACTATGAGGATGCCAACGCCTTCGCACCGTGGCATGGCCATCTTGGCCATGAGTCGCAGGGCCGTCCCGGCCCTGCATTGAGAAGAGAATCCACGGGCGGGACGCCCGTGGTACTCATGGGCGAGACGCCCATGCTACGTTTTGACGCACGTGCGAACATCGCCGCCAACGGCTCCCCCGCCGAGTCCCTGGCCCGGCACCACCCGGTAGACGTAGACCTTGTTCCACCGCTTCCCGCCGTGGATCAGAAGAATTGCTTGCTGGTCTCAAGATCGGTAGTAGAATCATCAGAAAGGTTGACGGTTCTCCCGATGCATCGGGACCGAGATCGGCCGAAGGCCATCCGGGAAATCCCGGTTCAGGAGCGGGCGTCCCCAAGCGGTTTTGGATAAAGCATCAATGAACCATCAGGTAGCATAATCATGACAGCAACGTGGCATGAGAGACAGTCTGACTACTTATCCCCGGAGACCCCATGAACCGCCGCAAGTTTCTTGCTCGCTCCGCCACAGCCGCTCTGGGATCGGGCGCACTGGGCGTCCAGAACGCTCAAGCCGAGCCGGAGCCGCCGGTTACCGCATCGGGCTCTCGGCCGGGCAATCCCATCGGCGTGTCAACCTATTCCTTCTGGCACTTCGCGGGCACGCCCAAGAAGATCGAAGAGTGTATCGACATGGCGGGCGAGATGGGATTCGATGGCGTCGAGATCCTCGAAGTTCAGATGCGGAGAAGGGACAATACCTATCTTCAGTCACTGAAGCGCCAAGCGATGGTGGCGGGACTGAAGCTCTGCGGGCTGTCCGCCCACCAGAGCTTCCTGTCGCCCAAGGCGGAGTTTCGCAAGGAGAACATCGCCAAGACCGTCGCCAGCATCGAGTTGGCCTACGCCCTGGGCATTCCCACCGTACGAGTCAACACGGGCCGCTGGGGCACCAGCAAGGACTTCGACGAGTTGATGAAGAACCGCGGCATCGAACCGCCCCTTCCGGGCTACAAAGACGAAGATGGCTTCCCCTGGGTCATCGAATCGCTGGAAGAGTGCCTGCCCGCGGCCGAGAAGTGCGGCGTGGTGCTTGGGCTGGAGAATCACTGGGGATTGGCGCGCACGCCGGAAGGACTGCTCCGCATTCACGACGCCATCCACTCGCCCTGGCTGGGCGTAACGCTCGACACGGGCAACTTCCTGGAGGACCCCTACCCGCGGCTGGAGAAGATCGCGCCTAAGGCGATCCACGTTCACGCCAAGACGTATTACGGCGGCGGCGTCTGGTACGCGCTCGACCTGGACTACGCCCGAATCGCCGCCATCCTCCGCAAGCAGAACTACCGAGGCTACGTTTCGCTGGAGTTTGAGGGCAAGGAGGAACCGAAGACGGCCCTCCCCAAGAGCCTTGCACTGCTGCGCCGCGCATTTACCTACTGATCGTCCGCCCCAGCGGCGCGGACGGCACCGCCGTTTCCCAATTACAGGAGTTTGCCCAACCATGTCATACACAATGTTCCCCATCGTTGCCCTTCTGATGAGCTTGCCGGCCGCGGCGCCGGTGAAGGCCGCGGCGCCGGAAACGGCCCCGGCCCAGACCGCAGCGGCAGCACCGGCCTACGCCGTGGTCGTCTCCCGCGCGACCCACCAGCAGGCCGACTGGAAGCCGGTGGTCGAAGCCCTCGTCCAACGGCACCACGCCAAGGTGATCGAGTTCGACAAGGAAGTCGGCCAGACGCTCGATGCCCTGAAGCAGGCCTTCCCGCGCTACACTTGCTTTGTGGCACAACCCGCGGAGGCAAGCCGCGAATTCGTGGCCGCGGTCTCGGACCTGGCGCGGAAGCTGGACGATGACCCCTACACCGACACGCTCTGGGGCATCCTGACCGGATACACGGCGCAGAATGCCCTGGCCATCGCCCGGCACGAGGAACCGCTGGTGGTTCACAGGGTGTCCGCCGGTACGCAGTTCGCGCTGGACTGTTGCGAGCAGGGAATCTGGTACGACGAGTTGGTCAAGAACAAGGTGGTTTACAAGAAGCCGGGCGGCGAGCCCAATGAACTGCGCGGCCCGGACGACACCACCGAGGCGATGGCCAAGGCGTTGAACGAGTACCACCCCGACTTGTTCATCACCTCTGGCCACGCCACCGAGCGCGACTGGCAACTCGGCTTCCGCTATCGCAACGGACAGTTTCGCTGCGCCGAGGGGCGGCTCTTCGGCCTGGACACCGGCGGAAAGCGCCATCCGATCGACTCGCCCAACCCCAAGGTCTACCTGCCGGTGGGCAACTGCCTGATGGGCCACATCGACCGCCCCGACTGCATGGCACTGGCGTGGATGAACTCAGCCGGCGTGAAGCAGATGATCGGCTACACGGTGTCCACGTGGTTCGGCTACGCCGGCTGGGGCTGCCTGAACTACTTCGTCGAGCAGCCCGGGCGGTACACCTTCACCGAGGCTTTCTTCGCCAACCAGCAAGCGCTGATCCACTCGCTTGAGTCGGACGCGGGAGACGCCGCAACCCGGAAGGGGCTGAAATTCGATAGTACGGTGGTGGCGTTCTACGGCGACCCGGCCTGGCAGGCGCGGATGGCCGCGGGCAAGCTGGCCTTCGAGCAGTCGCTGAGCGCAGCGGACGGCCGGTGGACGTTCGAGGTCAAGCCCAAGGATGCGAATAGCTTCGGGCCGATCGACACGAACGGTTCACAGCGGCAGCCCAGGCCCTTCCTGGCCTTTTTCGACCGCAGGCTCAAGGACGTCGAGGTCGTCGAGGGCGCCGATCTGAAACCGGTCATTACCGACGACTTCATTCTGGTGGAGCGGCCCCCCGCGTGCGATCCGTCAAAGACGTACCGGGTGGTCTTTCGTGCCAGGCCAATACAGTAGTGGGGCCATGCTTATCCACGAGCGACTGGCTGGGGCAGGCCGGGCATTGCGCCCCCGGGCGACACGTTGGGCGGGAGCCCCCACTAATCTGGGGAAACTAATCTGGGGACACCATATATGAACAAAAACAATCACAGCGACGATTGCCAGGAAAATAGGGAAAATAGAAAATAGGGACAGTCACCTATTTTCAGGGGCATTGCGGCCCGTAAAGGGGTTGACGGCATCGTCATCGCACTTCGCGGGTCAGCGGGACGAAACGCACGGGCATAAGGTTCTGGGTATGGGTGGCGCCGTCGAGGGCTTTCTCGACGACCATCAGTTGCTGGATCGTCATCTCGTCGCCGACGGGGATGACGATTCGGCCTGCGGGGGCCAGTTGCTCCAGCAGCGGGAGAGGGACGCTCGGCGCGCCGCAGGTGACGATAATAGCGTCGAACGGGGCGTGCTCCTTCCAGCCCATGTAACCGTCGCCGTGACGGACCTGGATTGTCTCGTAGCCCAGCCGGCGGAGGCGCAAGGCGGCGGCGTCGGCCAGGGACTTGACGATCTCGATGGTGTAGACGTGCGGGGTGAATTCCGACAGCACGGCCGCCTGGTAGCCCGAGCCCGTGCCGATCTCAAGCACGCGAGAGCCCCTGGTCAGCTTCAGTTGCCGCGTCATCTCGGCGACGATGAATGGCTGGGATATCGTCTGGCCCCGGCCGATCGGCAGTGGGCCGTCGGCGTAGGCGGCGGTCGCGAGGTCGGGCGGGACGAACTCGTGCCGCGGCACGGCCAGCATTGCGGCCAGGACCGTCTCGTCGGTCAGGCCGTAGCGCTTGATCTGGCGGGCCATCGCGTCGCGCTCGGCCTGCCGGGCGGCAAATCGCGGCCGCTTCCACTGCATGGCCGGGGGATTTTGCTCGCGGGGCGGGGTTGCCACGCGCCGGGCCGAGCCGTCATCCGCGTCCCGGCTGGTGCAGCCCAGTGCCGCCAGGCAGAGGACGACCCCAAGCCCCCGGCGCGCCCTGGCCCAAACCCTGCGGCTTGACTTCCACGTCATCATGGCTTGACTCCCTCATCAGCGGCGGCCAAGGCGCCCATCCCGGCCCTTGGCTCGCCCGGTACAATTATTGGCTGCCGGAGCGGCCCGGACAACCTTTGGAGGCCGGCCCGCGCCGTTTTTCTTGGCGCTGGGCTCAAACCGAACAGCGGAGATTATTCCGGTTTTTCGGAAATCCCGGTCCCAAAAACGAGTTTTGCTATCGGGTATTGCCGCCGGCGGCGTACAGATAGATGGAAGAAAAAGTGGCGGGCGATGGAAGAATTGCCCGCCTTCATGGGACCATACTTGGATAGAGAGACGAACGAGCTTGGCACAGGACGCCCTCTACGGTGACGAGCCTGACAGCGACATGGAGCTTGTCCGGCGGGTTCGGAAAGGCGACGAGGCGGCTTTTCGCCGGGTGGTGGACATCCACGGCCCGCGTTTGTATCTGCTGGCTATGTCGATGCTTGGAAATCGTGAGGACGCCCAGGACGTCGTGCAGGAGACCTTCGTTGGGGCCTTCCGCGGGCTGCGAGGCTTTCAGGAACGCTCGACCGTAAAGACCTGGCTGACGAGGATCCTGATGAACAACGTCGCGGACCTTCGGCGGCGCAGGCACTTGCGGAAGACACTGCCGTTTGACGAAGCCGCGGAGCAGTTGGGCGCCTCCCCGGCCCGGCGGGTGACGGAAACAGGCCGGGCGGACATGCGGATGGACATCGCGGCCGTGGTCGGCAGGTTGCCGGAAGAGCACAGGACGGTCATTGTGCTTCGCGAGATGCAGGGAATGACCTACGAGGAAATCGCGGCGGCGCTGGGCGTTCCACGGGGAACGGTCGAGTCGCGGCTGTTTCGGGCGAGGCAGAAGCTCAAGGAGATTCTGGGCGACTACCTCGCCTGATCGACGGTTTCGACGAGCCTGGGCCGAGCAAGCCGGGCGGATCGGAGAAGACTATGGTTATGGCAAGTTGCGAAAACGAACGAAAACTCAGCGCATATCACGACGGCGAGCTGCCGTCAGCCGAGGCGGCCGAGTTGGAGCGGCACCTGGCCCGGTGCGACACCTGCGCGGCGGAATTGCGGAAGCTGCGTGCAATGTCACGGTTGCTGTCGTCGGCGGTTGAAGTCCAGCAGGTTCCGGCCGAGGCTATGGACCGCTGGCGGCGCAGTCTGCGGCCTGGGCGCGACAGGGTTATCCTGCGGATTACGGAGATGCTAGGCGCCGCCGCCGCGGCGATTCTGCTGGTTTGCTCGACGATGCTGTGGCAGCAGTGGAGCAGCGCCGCTGGTCCGGCCCGCCAGCCGGCGGCGTGGGAGAACGTGGCCGTCAGGACCGCTTCGGGGCCGGTCCGGACACTGGCCGGGCAGTTGACCGGCGGCCCGGAGACTCCGCCGGACGTCCTGTTGGCAAACGCCATTCTCGCCGACTCATCCGGCACGATGGGGGCGCAGCCATGACCAGGATTCGAATCGCGGTGATCCTGGGTTTCGCACTGGCGTTCGCGGCCGGGGCTTCGGTGGGAATGCTGGCGTCATTGCCTCGCGAGGCGACAGCCTCCCGGACGGGCCGCGGGCCGGACCTGGCCGCGCAGTTGGGGCTTTCAAGCCAGCAGCGCACCGAGATGCACGCGATATGGTCGGAGTTCGTGACCGGGCGGGACAGGGAGTTCCGCGACCGCAAGCGGGCCCTGTGGCAGGAGAAGGATGAGGCCATCGAGGGTCTGCTGACTGACGAGCAATGGGTGGAGTACGACGCGACGTGCGCCGACTGCGACCGCCGGATGCGGGAGATGGACGAGCAGTGGCAGGAGGTTATCCAGCAGGCCGTCGAGCGGACCAAGGCCATCCTCACGCCCGAGCAGGTGAAGAAGTACGATGAGTTCCGCGCCAGCAGGCAGATTCGGCGAACGCGCAAGGGCGGCGTCGATTCGCATGGACCGTCGCGTTTCTCGCCGGGCGGGCGCGGCCCGGAGCATTCGGATTTTCCGGCGACGGCCACCGCACCGGCGGACGGCAACGCACCCCGGCGGTAGCGATGGACGCCCGCAGCCAAGAGCCAAGAAGAAGAAGAAGAAGAAGATATCAACGCAGAGCACGCAGAGAGCGCAGAGAAGAAAGAGAAGAAAGAGAAGAAACTTGGGTTAGCAGCACAAACATCAACTAAAGGCGTGCCGCGACAGTCGCGGCATATTCAGGACGACACGAACAGAAGGAGCATTGGAATGTCACGAGCAAGATTGTGGACGGCGTTGGCGATGGCGGCCCTTGTGGGGCTTTGGTGGTCCGGTCTGGTGATGGCTCAGGAAACCCCTCCGACGCCTCCGGCTGGCGGCGACACCGCCCAGCCCGGCGGTCGTCAGCGCCCCAGCGCCGCGGAGATGAGTCAGCGGATGGAGGAGTGGCGCAAGCGTGCCGCCGACCAACTGCGCCAGAGCCTCGGCGCCAGCGAAGATGAGTGGAAGGTTCTCCAGCCGCTTATCGAGAAGGTGCAGAACCTTCAGCGTTCGACCCGCGGCGGGATGATGCGCGCCGGCATCGGCGGCTTCGGCGCGATGGGCGGCTTCGGCAACGTCGGCGGGCGCACCCGCGGCGGCCGCGGCACCCGCGACGCCAACAGCACGGCGGGTGCGGCCCCGGCGGCTGCGACGCCCCCGGCGCCCACGAATCCTGATGGCACGCCTCGCGAGCTGACGGAAGTCGAGAAGAAGACCACGGCCCTCAATGATGTCCTGAAGAACAAGGACGCCAGCCCGACCCAGATCACCGAGGCCCTGACGGCCCTCCGCACGGCCCGCGCCAAGGACCAGCAAGGTCTGACCCAGGCGCGCGAGGAGCTCAAGAAAGTGGTCACCGCGCACCAGGAAGCCATGCTGGTGCTCATGGGACTGCTGGAGTAATAACTGTCCCGCATCTTACGTTGGCTGGCCGGGCGAGGGCCGCGGTGACGGCAATGATGACGCCGTCGCCGCTGCGCCCCCGCCCGGCAGGCCGGCGCTTGCGATCAGGCCCCTGGCATTGGAGCCCCCCATTGTGGCCCGATGCCCGGCGGGGGTGATGTGCCGGCGCGTCGTGGTGAAGAATCGGAATGAACGAAATACTTCTAAAGATGGTTGGGCAGGGCCTGCTGAACGACCAGGCGGCGCAGGCCGTCGATTCCCTGACGGCCAAAGGCGAGTCGCTGGATGAGGCCCTGATCGCCTCCAGCGGCCTGTCGGAAGAGAAGGTCCTGCGGTACCTGGCCGAGGAGTTCCACGTGCCCTGGGCCGACCTGGACTCCAACCTGCCGGACAAGGCCTTCCTGGCCAAGTTCCCAGCCAGGATCCTCCTGACCCACCGCCTGCTGCCGCTGAGCCAGCTCAACGGCACGGTCACCGTCGCGTCCAACAGGCTCTTCGACACCATCGGCCTGGACGAGCTTCGCATGGCCTGCGGGCTGGAGGTCCACCTGGCTCTGGCGCCCTCGACGGAGATAACCCGCTGCATCAACTCGCTGCTGGGCGTCGGGGCCGACACGCTGCAATCGCTGGTCTCCGAGGCCGCCGAGGACGGCGTCGAGGTCGTCGACTCCGACAGCGACGAGGACGTCGACCTCGAAGATGCCGCCCATGACGCCTCGATCATCAAGTTCGTCAACCAGGTGCTCTCCGAGGCCATCGAGCGCCGGGCGACGGATGTGCATTTCGAGCCCTTCGAGGCCTCCCTGCGGGTGAGATACCGCGTCGACGGCGTCCTCCGCGAAGCGAACGTCCCGCCGGAAGTCCGACAGTTCCATCCCGCGATCGTATCGCGAATCAAGATTCTAAGCCGCCTTGACATCGCCGAGAAACGCCTGCCCCAGGACGGCCGGATCAAACTCAAGGTCGCCTCCCGCGAGGTCGACGTCCGCGTGTCGGTCATTCCCATGCTTCACGGCGAGGCCGTGGTGCTTCGCCTGCTGGACCGCGGCGCCACGCTGCTGGGCCTGGGGCACCTGGGCATGAGCGACCGCGACCGCGGCGTGTACGAGAGCGCCCTGAACGTCCCGCACGGCGTGGTGCTGGTGACCGGCCCGACCGGCAGCGGCAAGACCACCACGCTCTACGCCGGCCTGTCGCAGATAAACGACACCGAGCGGAAGATCGTCACCATCGAGGACCCGGTCGAGTATCACCTGCACGGCATCAACCAGATCCAGGTGTCCACCAAGGCGGGGCTGACGTTCGCCAAGGGCCTGCGGTCGATCCTGCGGCACGACCCGGACGTGATACTCGTCGGCGAGATTCGCGACCGCGAGACGGCCGATATCGCCGTCCAGGCCTCACTCACCGGGCACCTGGTGTTCTCGACGCTTCACACCAACGACGCCCCGGGCGCGATGACGCGCCTGGTGGACATGGGCATCGAGCCTTACCTCGTCACGTCGTCGCTGGAGATGGTCGTCGCCCAGCGGCTCGTGCGCCTCATCTGCCCGGACTGCCGCGAGCCTTTCACACCCGAGGACATGAACGCCTTCCGCTCGCAGTTCGGCGCCGGCGCGCCGGAGACGCTCTATCGAGGCCGGGGCTGCCGGCAGTGCCAGGGCAGCGGCTATCGCGGGCGGACGGGAATCTTCGAGATGATGCTCATCAGCGATGAAATACGCTCGCTCGTGCTGGAGCGCGCACCCAGCACCGAGATACGCCGCCAGGCCGCCAGGGAAGGCATGAAGTGCCTGCGCGAGGACGGCTGGCGACTGGTGCAAAGTGGAAGGACGACCCTTGAGGAAGTGCTGAGAGTGACCAAGGACGAGCGGACAAACGGCACGGGCGCGGCCCACTACCCGGTCGCGACGAACGGCCAGGCCCAATGATCCCTTCAATTACCCGGTGATTGCGAATGCCAGTTTTCACGTACGCAGCCATTGAACCCAGCGGTTCGCGGACGACCGGCAAGGTTTCAGCCCGCAACCGCGCCGCGGCGCTGGACGAGGTCGCCCAGAAGGGCCTGGTGCCGGTGTCCGTCGATGAGGATCGGGCGGGCGAGCCGGTTGCCCGCGCGGCCAGGTCCACTGGCGGGCGCGTGCCTCAAAACGCGGTCGAGACCTTCAGCCGGGAACTGGCGAACCTCCTGGCGGCCGGGGTTCCCATCACCCGCAGCCTGAGCATCCTGCGGCGCGAGTCGTCGAACCCCGCTGCCCGCGCGCAGTGGTCCGCGATTTTTGACGACGTCTCCGGCGGCATGCCGCTGGCGGACGCCATGGCTCGCTGGCCGAAGTCTTTCCCCGCCGTGTACGTCGCGATGGTCCACGCGGGCGAGACGGGCGGGTTCCTGGACGTCGTGCTGATGCAGATAGCCGAGTTCCGCGCCCGCGAGCGGGACCTCAAGGGCAAGTTCCGCAACGCCATGGCCTACCCGATGGTCCTGGCGGTCCTGGCCATCGGCGTGCTCATCTTCCTGATGACCTTCTTTATCCCGCGTTTCTCGGGCATCTTCGCGAGCGTAGGCGGCAATATGCCGGGCCTGACGCGGGCCATCGTGGCGATCAGCAAGTTCATGACCGATTACGGCCCTGGAATCCTGGTGGTCCTGGCCGTCCTCGTGCTTGTCCTTCGCCGGGTGCTGAAGTCCCCGGCCGGGCAATTGGCCGCTCAGCAGGCGACGCTGCGGCTTCCGGTAATAGGCAAGCTGGCTGCCCGATTCGCTCTGGTGCGATTCTGCCGGATGCTCGGCACGCTGCTTGGCGCGGGCGTGCCGCTGGTGGCCTCGCTGAGAGTGGCACGCGAGGCGGTCGGCAACCGCATCCTGGCCGACGCGGTCGGACAGTCCATCGAGCAGGTCCAGAAAGGCAAGGGCCTGGCCCGAAGCCTGGCGGGCAACTCCAGGCTGTTCCCGGGCTCGGTAATCGAGATGATAGCCGTGGCCGAGGAATCAGGCCGGCTCGACACGGAGCTGAAGCGCCTGGCGACCGTCAACGAGGAGGAGCTGGACCGCCAGTTGCGAACGGCGGTTGCCTTGGCCGAGC
>Ga0315278_10005006_pt1 | contig 12012 bp, 11 predicted proteins | sample YL17G06_0_MG_FD_203880 | JGI IMG/M metagenome (GOLD analysis project Ga0315278, IMG submission 203880) | Sediment microbial communities from Yellowstone Lake, YNP, Wyoming, USA - YL17G06_0 | ecosystem: Environmental > Aquatic > Freshwater > Lake > Sediment | place: USA: Wyoming | collected... | reverse complement strand
ACGGCGAAGAGCCAGCTCGCGCGCCGCCTGCACCTGGCGTTCAGGGAGGCGCTCTACTTCGAGCGGCTGCTCACGCGCTACACGGTGCCCGAGGAGCTGTTCGGGCCGCTGTCCATCAGCGCGCTCGAGGACGACCGCTACGAGCGCCAGACCGCGGGCTTCCTGCCGAAGGCCTCGATCGCCTTCATCGACGAGGTGTTCAAGGCGAACAGCGCGATCCTCAACGCCCTGCTCACGCTGCTGAACGAGCGCGAGTTCGACAATGGACCCCGGCGCGAGCCATGCCCTCTGATCAGCGTGATCGGCGCGACGAACGAGGTGCCGGAGGACGAGGTCGGCGAGGCCTTCTTCGACCGCTTCCTGGTGCGCCTGCCGGTGGTTCCGGTCAGCCCCCAGGGATTCCGCCGGCTGCTCGACCTCGACGCCAGCCAGCTTTCCTCTCCCGTCGTGGCGCTCCGGGAGTCCGATAGAGCGGCGATCTCCCGGGCGGCACAGGAGTTCCGGGTCACGGAAGAGGTCGCCGGACTGCTCGCGGAGTTGCGCGCCTGGCTGCCGACCCAGCAGACGTACGTCTCCGACCGCCGCTGGGTGAAGATCACCTGGCTGCTCAAGGTGGCCGCGGCCACCGATGGCCGCACCGCCCTCTCGATCTGGGACCTCTGGCTTCTCCCCTGGTGCACCGCGCCCGACGCGCCTCGCCAGGCCAGCGTCGCCGCCTGGCTAGGGGCCCGCCTGGGCGTGCGCGACGCGATGTCGCCGCCCCGGCTCACGCGCGTCGTCGAGGCGTTCGAGGCACAACTGGACATCGAGCGCGTGGCCGACGATCTCGACTACGACGAGAGCGGCCGTCTCAGGTTCGACGCCGATCTGGCCGACCGGGTCGTCGACGCGAAGGGCGGCGCCTCGGCGCTGCGGATGTCGTCCACGCGAAGGCGCCGCTATGGCCAGACCCACATCGGAGCACGGCTGCGCCAGGTGGTCGAGCTCACGCAGCGCATCGATGGCTACCTCGGCGAGCTCTCCTCGACGCGGGCCGACCTCGCGGCCTACGTGGCCCAGAGCTTGTGGGTCGACGAGGACTTCGCGCGGCGCGCCGACGAGACCCTCTCGGCCACCGTCGACGCGGTCCGGACACTGAGGCAACGTGCCGTTCGAGCGGGGGACGGGTTCGAGGCCCTTCCCCGGCTGCCAGCCGATCCCGGCGTCGCACCGCCTCCCATCGAGCACGAGCCGCTCGCGACGTGAACCCTGCCACCCCGCCAGTTTCCTCGGTGTTGATCGAGCGGCTCGAGGCGCCTCTGGCGCCGATGGACCGGCTGCCGCGCGGCTTGTGGCTGGGCACGCTCACCCACTCGCACGGTGCGCTCGTGCCACGGCTCGCGGGGGTCGAGCGGCTGCGCTCGGCCCTGCTCGCGGGGCGCGCGCCCGGCGGTCGCGTCCCCTGGCCGACCGCGGCGCTGGCGCAGGGTCTGGAGGTGACCTTCGGGGCCATCGACCTCGCGCGCCACTGCACCTCCGACGAGTCGGTGACGGACCTCGTTCTGCGCTCGCTGCTGTGGCACCTCGACCGGATCGTCGACCACGTCGACCACGGCGCGAGCCCGGACGAGGCGGAGGCGATGGCGCTCGACGCCTTCGCTGCGGACTGGAAGGAGCGTTCCGGGCAGATCGACGAGCTGGTCGACGTGCTGGGGAGCCTGGGCGACCTGCTCAAGAACACCCGATGGGACCTGCTGCGCGGCCTCCTGAAGAGCAGCGGCTGGCAGCAGGTGGTTCGCATCCGGAGGTTGATCGAGCGGCTCCCGGAGCTGGCGCGCCTCGTCCGGCAGCTGGGCCGGGCTCGTCAGACCGAGATCCCCGACGAGTCCCACCAGCTCACCGTGCAGGTGATGCACCAGGCGAGCGCTCCGCGGCTGGACAGGCGCACCACCCGTGTGCCCGATCTTCCCGGGGAGACCCGCGGCGTGCACCGCTCGTCGCGCATCGCGCGAATGCTGCCGGCCGAGGCGATGCTGCTCACTCACCCGCGCCTGCGCCTCGTGTGGCATGCCCGGCATGCCGAGCGGACGCTGCTCACCTACGAGGACGACGACCGGATGCAGGAGGTCGTGCGCCACGAGGCGCCGGTCTGGCGCCCGAGCCCGGGGCGGGTGGCGGACAAGAGGCTGGAGATGGGGCCGATGCTGGTCTGCGTCGACACGTCCGGATCGATGCAGGGCGGGGCCGAGGCCGTGGCGAAGGCAGTGGTGCTGGAGGCCGTGCGCGCCGCACATGCGCAGAAGAGGGCCTGCCACGTCTTCGCATTCAGTGGGCCCGACGAGGTCGTCGACATGGCGCTCGGGGTGGACGGCGACGGCGTCGAACGCCTGACGCGCTTCATCGGCCAGAGCTTCGGCGGCGGCACAGACATCTCCGGCCCGCTGGAACGCGCGCTCGGCAAGCTCGACGAGGAGGCGTGGCAGCTGGCCGACCTCCTCATCGCATCCGACGGGGAGTTCGGGGCGACGGCCGACGTGGCGGCCGCGGTGGCGCGGGCCAAGGCGGAGCGGGGCCTCCGGGTCCAGGGCATCCTCATCGGTGACCGCGAGACCATCGGCATGCTCGAGCTGGCTGACGACGTCTTCTGGGTGCGAGACTGGCGGCGCTTCGGCGACTGGGACGCCGGGTCGCCGGTCCACTCCAAGAGTCTCACCGCGACCTATTTCCCGCGCGCCCTGCGCTCACCGGAGACGCGCGAGGCCGAGGTCGGCGGCGAGGAGGCCTCGCGGAGCGTGCTGGGAGGGCTCCCCTCGAGGTCAGGGTGACCGGCCCGCCCGGGACCCGGGAACGGCGCGACGGCCAAGCCCGTGAAATGTTACATGAAGAGACATGTCACGTGGGCAGTCTGCTCTGCGCCGGCGCGCGCGGCAGCGGAGGAGAATACCTGACGAGTCCTGGCAGGATAAATCGAATCGCAGCCCCTCGTACGCCCCGCGCCCCCCCCGATCGCGCCCGGCCCGGCGGACGGCACGGCGATTGCTACCCTGAATGGGGCGACGCCACCGCAGGAACGCGACGCAGAGCTTCTACGATGAAGCCCACGCACGTGACCCCAACTCAGGACGGAACGCCGGCCCGCGGAGGATGACATGCAGAAGTCGCTTCACATCAATCCAGACAAGTGCACGGGCTGCATGCAGTGCGAGCTGGCCTGTAGCTACGAGAACTACGCGGCCTTCAACCCATCGATGTCGCGCATCAAGGTGTTCGACTTCCACCATTCCGGCAAGAAGGTCCCGTACACCTGCACGCAGTGCGACGAGGCGTGGTGCATGCGCGCGTGCCCGGTCGATGCAATCAAGACGGACGCGGCCACCGGCGCGAAGATCGTCCTGGAAGCCGCCTGCGTCGGCTGCAAGGTCTGCACGATTGCCTGTCCGTTCGGTACGGTCAATTACGTGTTCAGCACCGGCAAGGTACAGAAGTGCGACCTGTGCGGCGGCGCCCCGGCCTGCGCCGTGGCCTGTCCGACCGGTGCCATCACCTACGTGGACGCGGCCTGGACCGGACTCGAACGCATGAAGCAGTGGGCCGCGAAGACCGGTGACCAACCGCGCGCGTCGTAAGGAGGCCGAACATGAGCTGGGCTCAGAAGATCCTGCGTGTCAATCTCACCAAGGGCACCTGCGCGGCCGAACCGCTCAACATGCAGTGGGCGCGCGCATACATCGGCCAGCGTGGACTTGCGACCAAGTACTTCGTCTCCGAGGTCGATGCGAAGGTCGATCCGCTTTCGCCCGACAACAAGATCATCTGGGCCACCGGGCCCCTGACGGGCACGATGGCATCCACCGGCGGGCGCTACTCGGTCATCACCAAGGGCCCGTTGACCGGCGCGATCGCCTGCTCCAACTCAGGCGGTTACTGGGGCGCGGAGCTGAAGATGGCCGGCTGGGACATGATCATCTTCGAGGGGAAGTCGCCGAAGCCGGTCTACCTGTACATCGAGAACGACACGGCGCTGCTCCTGGATGCCGGCTGGCTCTGGGGCAAGTCCGTCTGGGAAACCGAGCCGGCCCTGCGGGCCAAGCACCAGGATCCGCAGATTCGCGTCAGCTCGATCGGTCGCGCGGGCGAGACCGGATGCCTGTACGCCGCCGTGGTCAATGACTTGCACCGGGCGGCCGGCCGGTCGGGCGTCGGCACCGTCATGGGCAGCAAGAACCTCAAGGCAATCGCCGTTCGGGGTACCAAGGGCGTCTCCAACATCCGGGACTTCCCGGAGTTCATGAAGGCCACCACCGCGGCGAAGAAGGTGCTCGCCGACCACCCGGTCACAGGACAGGGACTTCCGAAATACGGGACGCAGGTCCTCATGAACGTCATCAACGAGATCGGAGCGCTCCCGACCCGCAACCATCGCGAGGTGCAGTTCGAGGGAGCCAAGAACATCTCGGGCGAGGCCATGTACGAGCCGCGCAAGACCGACGGCAAGCCGAACCTGGTCACGAACCAGGCCTGCTTCGGCTGCACGATAGCCTGCGGCCGCATCTCCAAGATGGACGAGGGCCACTTCACCGTGAAGACGCGGCCCGAGTACTGGGGAGCGTCCGGCGGGCTCGAGTACGAGGCGGCCTGGGCGCTCGGATCGGCCAATGGCGTCAACGACCTCGAGACGCTCACCTACGCCAACTTCGTCTGCAACGAGCAGGGGATGGATCCCATCTCCTTCGGGGCCACGGTGGGCGCGGTGATGGAGCTGTTCGAGATGGGCGTGCTGAAGAAGGAGCAGCTCGGCGTCGAGGCGCCGTTCGGCTCGGCCCAGGCGCTGGCGCACTTCGTGGAGGTGACCGTCAAGGGCGAGGGCTTCGGCAAGGAGATCGCCCTGGGGTCGAAGCGCCTCACCGCCAAGTACGGGCACCCGGACCTGTCCATGAGCGTGAAGGGCCAGGAGTTCCCGGCCTACGACTCCCGCGGCATCCAGGGCATGGGGCTGACCTACGCCACCTCCAACCGCGGCGCGTGCCACCTCCGTTCGTACACCGTCGCCTCGGAGGTGCTGGGCATCCCGGTGAAGACCGATCCGCTCGTGACCGAGGGCAAGCCCGCGCTGGTGAAGGCCTTCCAGGACGCGACCGCGGTCTTCGACTCGGCCGGGATCTGCCTCTTCACCAGCTTCGCCTGGACCCTGGCGGACGTGCAGCCGCAGCTCGCGGCGGCCTGCCTGGAGGAGTTCACGATGGACGAGCTCGCGCTCATCGGCGAGCGCATCTGGAACCTGGAGCGCGACTTCAACAACCGCGCCGGCTTCACGAGCAAGGACGACACCCTCCCGAAGCGGTTGCTCACCGAGCCCGCCAGGACTGGCCCGGCAAAGGGCAAGGTCAGCGGTCTCGACAAGATGCTGCCCGAGTACTACGAGCTGCGCGGCTGGGACAAGAACGGTCAGCTGAAGCCCGAGACACGAGCCCGTCTCAAGCTATGATGGCGGTGGGTGACAGGTCCTAGACCGGCAGGATGGGCGGCTTCCACCGGGCCGCCCTTCTTGTCCATGAGGCCCGCAATGAGGCACGTGATCCTGGGCAATGGCCCGGCAGGCGTGGTCGCCAGCGAGCTCATCCGGAAGCACGCCCCGAACGACGACATCGTGCTCGTCGGCGCGGAGCCGGAGCCATCGTACTCGCGGATGGCGATCCCGTACCTGCTCATGGGGAAGATCGACGAGGCAGGGACCTACCTCCGCAAGAACCCCGTGCACTTCGACCTGCTCGGGATCCGGCTGAAGACCTCTCGTGCGAAATCGGTGAACGCGCGAGCGCGCACCGTTTCGTTCGACGACGGCACCACGCTGTCCTTCGACCGCATGCTGATCGCCACTGGCTCGGTTCCGTTGCGCCTGGCGATGCAAGGAATGGATCTCCCGGGCGTCCACCCCTGCTGGACGCTCGCGGATGCGCGCAAGATCCTGGCGCTGGCCAAGCCCGGCGCAAGGGTGCTGCAGATCGGGGCAGGCTTCATCGGCTGCATCATCCTGGAGGCCCTGGCGGCGCGCGGCGTGCGTCTGACCGTCGTCGAGATGGGCGATCGCATGGTGCCGCGGATGATGGGGCAAGGTGCGGGCGGCATGATCAAGCGCTGGGTCCAGAAGAAGGGCGTCGCCGTCCACACGTCGACGCGCGTCGAGCTCATCCGCGCCGGCAGTGGCGGCGCGCCGCTCGAGGCCCATCTCTCCGACGGCCAGCGGCTGAAGGTCGACCTCGTGATCTCGGCCACGGGCGTCCGCCCCAGCATCGAATTCCTTCAGGACTCCGGCATCGACTGCCAGCGCGGCGTGCTGACCGACGCTCGGACACAGACCAGCGTGCCCGGAATCTACGCCGCTGGGGACTGCGCCGAGGCCTTCGACGCCGTCACACAGAAGCCCACGGTGAGCGCAACCCAGCCCAACGCCGTCGACCAGGCGTCCTGCGCGGCGCTGAACATGGTCGGCAGGGAAGCGCAGATGTCCTGGGTCACCCAGATCAACGTGCTCGACACGCTGGGCCTGATTTCGTCGTCGTTCGGCCAGTGGCAGGGCGTTCCCGGCGGCGAGCACGTCGAGCGTTCGGACGAGGAGGCCTTCAAGTTCCTGCGACTCGAGTTCGACCGGGACGTTCTCGTCGGCGCGAACGCCATCGGGCTCACCCAGCACGTCGGCGTCATCCGGGGCCTGATCCAGGCGCGCGCGCGGCTCGGGGTGTGGAAGGATCGCCTGCTGCGCGACCCCACGCTCCTGGGCGAGGCCTTCATCGCGCGGACGCAGGCGCAGGACTCCTGGCTGGCCAGGGTGGTTTGACGCTGTGAGGGGGAAGGCTTGCAGATCACCTTCAAGCTCTTCGCCACCCTGAGCGACTACCTTCCGGCCCAGGTGGACCAGCACGTGCGGGTCGGAAACGAGATCACCCTCGACGTGCCGGAAGGCACCCCCGTTCAGGCGGTGATCGACCGGTTCAACATGCCGCGGCCGCTGGTCCACCTCGTGCTCGTCAATGGCCACTACGTCCCCCCCCCCGAGCGCGCCGGGCATCTGCTCCGCGACGGCGACGCCCTGGCGATCTGGCCTCCGATCGCCGGAGGCTGACGGCTGGTGACCGGCACCTTCGTCCTCGACCGCGAGATGGGGTGCACGCGGGAGGAATTCATGCGCTGGCTCCCGGGAGCGACGCGGCACGCCCCTGCCCGCATCGAGGGCGACGAGCTGTCGCTCTCCGCAGGCGGGGGACGGGTGGAGATCTCGTTGTGCGTGAGGCCCCCCCGGCGCATCGCCGTCCTCTCGCTCCCGGTGCTCGCGGTCCGCTTCCATTTCGTCGGGCTCGACGCGCCGGCGCGTGAGGCCTTCCTGGCCTACTTCGATGCCTACACCCGGCGCGGCGGCGGCTGACCAGGGCGCGCCCGGTCACCGCGCGCCCCCGGGATCGGTGGTCAGGATTTCGTCATGAACACGAGGACCACGGCGCGCGCGCGCCCGTGATTCTCGATGCCGTGCTCGGACCCGGCGGGCGCGAGCACCGCGGCGCCGACGGTGAGCGCCGCGCTTTCCTCGCCGATGTGTACGAGTACCTCGCCCTCGAGCGTCACGTAGACCTTGTCGGCATTCTCGTGTCGATGCGGCTTCTGCCCCTGGCCCGGCTCGAGGCAGTAGACGTCGCAGAAGAGCCGGGGCGTCTCGAGGAGATTGATCTTCTGCATCTTCGAGGCGTCGAACCGACGAACATCCGTGCGCTTCACGTCGATGTGCATGGTGCAAACCGTACCACGGCAGCATCGGGGCGACGGCTCACCTCATCCACGCGTTCACGCCCCACCTCGACCCTGGAGCGGAAGATGCGCGACTGGTCCGGGACCGAGAGCGTGACGCGGTCGCGGCGATGTCACACGCTGTTACACTCGGGCCCGTCGGGGGTGACGAACTCACGCCGGTGTCGCTCGTCGCACCAGAATTCCTCTAGGATTTCCCCGCATTGGATTGGCTCTCCCGTCGGCCACGTACTTGCACCCCGACCGGCGGGACCCCCAGTCCCATTTCGGGGAGCGTGTGCCAAGCTACGACGAAGCCAGGAAGATCATCCTCGAGCGGGTGACCCCGCTCGGCAGCGAGCTCGTTCCGGCACTGGACGCCATCGGTCGCGTTCTTGCCGAGGACTTCGCAGCGCCGTGGGAGTTCCCCGCCTGGGACAACTCGGCCATGGACGGCTTTGCCATCCGGGCGGCGGACGCGAAGGCGCCGGTGACACTCAGGCTCTCCGCGTACATCCCGGCCGGTTCCGCCGGCTCCGAGCCCCTCGCGCCCGGAACGGCCGCGAAGATCCTGACCGGCGCACCGCTGCCCGTGGGTGCGGACGCGATCGTGCCGTTCGAGGAGGCCGAGGAACGGGAAGGCGCCGTGAGCATCGCAGCGCCCGTCCGGTCCGGCGCTCACGTCCGCCGCAGGGGCGAGGACATCCGCGCCGGGGAAGGCATCCTGCCGGCAGGCACCATCCTGGGGCCGCCCGACGTCTCGCTGCTGGCCTCCTGCTCGCGGCTCTCGGTCCCGGTGTATCGCAGGCCGCGCGTCGCGGTCCTGTCCACGGGCGACGAGCTCGTCGAGCCCGGCGAGGCGCTCGGGCCCGGCAAGATCTACAACAGCAATGCGCTCGCGCTTGCCGCCGCGGTGAAGCAGGCCGGCGCGGAGCCGACCCTGCTCGCGATCGCTCGCGACGACCGCCAGTCGCTCCGGACACTCCTCGCCGAAGGCCTGCGGGCGGATGCGCTCGTGACATCGGCGGGCGTCTCCATGGGCGATCGCGACCTCGTTCGCCAGGTCCTCGACGAGCTGGAAGTCCGGCAGGTGTTCTGGAAGATCGACATCAAGCCCGGCCGTCCGACCGCCTTCGCCATGCGGGGCGCCACGCCGGTCTTCTCGCTCCCCGGGAACCCGGTCTCCTCGCTGCTCACGTTCGAGCAGTTCGTGCGCCCGGCCCTCCTGCGGATGATGGGCCACCGCAAGGTCTTCCGGCCGCTCGTGGCGGCGACCTTCCAGGACGAGTTCCCACGCAAGCCCGGACGGGTGTCGTTCGTTCGCGTTCGCCTGGAGCGGCGCGGGAGCGAGTTGCTCGCCTGGAGCGCGGGCAAGCAGGACACCGGGATCCTCAAGACCATGATCCAGGCGGACGGGATCGCCGTCATCCCGGCCGAGCGGGGCGACCTGCGCCCCGGATCCGCCGTGGACGTCCAGGTCCTTCGCAGCGGCTTCGACATGTGCGAGGCCTGATGAAGATGGCAATGCCCAACCCGTACTCCCCGGGCGCAAGGGCGATCGCCCTCGTCCTGCGCACGGCCCATCTCCTCGCCATGGCGGTCTTCGTCGGTGGGGCCTTCGCCGCGACGCCCGACGCGTCCATTCGCATCTGGCGGTTCCTCGCTTTCGCGACCGGCGCCGCACTGCTCGCCAGCGAGTTGAGCCATGGCCGGCAATGGATCTACCAGGGGCGGGGCGTGGTCGCGCTCGCGCACGTCGGCGTGCTCGCGCTGCTGGGCGTGGGCGGGGTGGACGACCGGTACGTCTGCGTGGCCGCCCTGGTCATCGGGTCGATCGGCAGCCACATGCCGCGCTCCCTGCGCAAGTGGTCGTTTCGGCACGGGCGCGTCTTGGACTGAGGCGATCGAAGGAGCGTCGATGACAGCCAGCGGCAGCGAAGTCTACACGATGCGAAAGCTGCGGGACTCCCTTGGAAGGGACCTGCACTACCTTCGCCTGTCGGTCACGGACCGCTGCAACTTCCGCTGTGTCTACTGCCTGCCCAACGGCTGTCCGAAGGCGCCGGCCGATCAGCCCCTGTCCCTCGAGGAGATCCGCCGCCTGGTGTGCGCGTTCGCGGGGCTCGGATTCTGGAAGGTTCGGCTGACCGGTGGGGAGCCCACCCTTCGTCCCGACATCGTGAAGGTGGTCGAGCAGGTCGCCCGGACCCCCGGCATCCGGAGGGTCGGCCTCACGACCAACGGCCATCGCCTCGCCGCGATGACGTCGGAGCTGAGAGAGGCAGGGCTGATGTCGCTCAACGTCAGCCTGGACAGCCTCGATCCCCGCCGATTCCTGGAGATCACCGGAAGCCCACACCTCGACGGCATCATCGCCGGGATCGACGCGGCTCTCGCAGCCGGGATCCCTTCGGTGAAGGTGAACGTGGTCCTGCTCCGCGGGATGGGCGATCGAGAGCTGGGGCGGTTCCTGGCGTGGACCCGGGACCAGCCCCTGGCGGTCCGATTCATCGAGCTCATGGAGACGGGCGAGAACGGAGCGCTGTTCCAGCGCGCTCGACTGCCGGCCGCCGAGGTGCGGAAGAAGCTCGAGCGCCTGGGGTGGACGAGGCTTCCCCGGGATGCCGGTGACGGCCCTTCGATGAACTATGGCCACCCGGACCACGCGGGCAGGACCGGGCTCATCTCCGCCTACTCGGGAGGCTTCTGCGACTCGTGCAACCGGCTCCGGGTATCGAGTGCCGGAGATCTCAAGCTCTGCCTGTTCGGCGAGCAGGCGGTCGCCCTCCGGCCGCTCCTGCAGGACGACGCCTGCCAGGCGGAGCTCATGGACCTCATCGAACGGTCGGTGACGCGCAAGCCGGCGGCACACGAGCTCGCCTCGGGACGATGTGGCCCAACGGCCAACCTCGCCATGACGGGCGGATGACGGCCGCCCGCGCCGAGCCATCGCTCCGGAGCGCCCGGACATGCCACACTCCGTGAGCCCGTGAGCCAGCTGGTTCGAGACCTCGTCGCGATGGCGCGCCGTATCTCGGCGGCAATCCGGCTGCCGCCCGTCGCCCGAGTGTTCGTGCCCGCGGCAGCCCCAGGCCAGGCGAACCACGGCTCGTTCTGCGCGGTGCAGCTCGCGGACGGCAGCACGGGCGTCGCCTACGTTCTTCCGGGGGAGGGGCAGGAGCGATCTCTGGCCGTGGATCCGGTGGGGCTCGCCGGCCGCGACGCCATCGCCCTGGCCGAGGGACTCGGCGGGAGCGATCCAGCGGAGCGATCCCTGGCCCTCGCGGCAATCAACGCCGTGTCGCGGCATCTCTACGATCAGGCGCGGTTCTCGCCTGACTTCGCGACGACCTCCTTCGGCTCTCTCGAGCTGTCCCCGGACGACCGGCTGGGGATGGTGGGGTTCTTCCCGCCGCTCGTCCGCCGGGCGCGCGAGAAGGGCATCCCGCTGCTGGTCCTGGAGCTCAAGTCCGAACTGGTACAGGAGGCGCCCGGCCTGACGGTGACGGTCGACCCGGCGCGTCTCGCCGAATGCACCCAGGTCGTCTGCACGAGCACCACGCTGCTCAACGATTCGCTGGACGCGGTGCTGGCTCACTCGCACGGCTGCCGCGAGTTCATCCTCATCGGCCCGAGCGCCGGCTGTGTCCCGGACCCGCTCTTCGCCCGCGGCGTCACCGGGATCGGGGGAACCTGGGTGGCCGATCCATCCGCTCTGCTCGAGCGAATGGGGCGAGGCGAGCCCTGGGGAGATGCGACGCGCAAGTCGTCCCTGCGCGGCGATTCCGGCTGGCCTGGGGTCGAGGAGTTGCTGCGGCGGGCCAGGCGGTGACGCCTCGCATGCCTCTCGCCGCGCCGTCGCGCTGGGTCGTCCGCTTCGCCCCGCTCATCCGCCGGGGCGGGACGGTACTGGACCTCGCCTGCGGGAGCGGCCGCCACGCGTGCTTCCTTTCGGCCCTGGGTCACCCGGTCGTGGCCGTCGACCGCGACCCGCAGGCGCTGGCGCTGCTCGAGGGCACGCCGGGCGTCACCGCGATCTGCGCCGATCTCGAGGACGGGCCCTGGCCTCTGGAGGGTCGTCGCTTCGACGGGATCGTGGTCGCGAACTATCTGCACCGCCCGCTGTTCCACGCCATCCGCGAGGCGCTGTCGGATGGCGGGGTGCTCCTTTACGAGACCTTCATGCGGGGCCAACAGCTCCTCGGGAAGCCGTCGAATCCCCACTTCCTGCTCCGGCCCGGCGAGCTGCTGGAGGCC
>Ga0315278_10005005_pt1 | contig 12014 bp, 16 predicted proteins | sample YL17G06_0_MG_FD_203880 | JGI IMG/M metagenome (GOLD analysis project Ga0315278, IMG submission 203880) | Sediment microbial communities from Yellowstone Lake, YNP, Wyoming, USA - YL17G06_0 | ecosystem: Environmental > Aquatic > Freshwater > Lake > Sediment | place: USA: Wyoming | collected... | reverse complement strand
GGCAGGAGTGATAGGGATAACGGAAGATATGTCGGCAGTGAACGCTATAAGGAAGATGACCTCTCTTTTCTGTAGTCAGGTGAATGATGAGCGGGGGAAGTTATCGCCGACGTTGACGGGTTTTGAGAAGGTTATACAGGTGTTTCCGAACATAAAGGTGGTGGGCGTTCCTGAAACGGAAGTGGAGTATCAGGTGGAAGGGGGGCCGTGGTTGGCGGGGCTAAACGCGGCGAAATGGATGATTGATGATTTTATGGAGGGCTTTGTATGATGGGAATGAACTTCGGGGAAGCTATAGAGAGGATGCGGAAGGGCGAGCGGGTGTACCGGCAGGGCTGGAGCGGCAAGAATATGTGGATAGCGGTTCAGATGCCGGACGCTAATTCTAAAATGACGGCTCCATATATATATATGAGAGCTGCCGACGGAAGGCTGGTGCCGTGGCTGGCAAGCCAGACGGATATGTTATCTTTGGACTGGTACAGTATGTACCCTGACAAGAAGGAGGGAGAAGATGCCGTTAAACAAGAAGGGTAAGGAAATCATGTCGAGCATGAAGAAGACCTACGGCTCCGACGACAAGGCGAAAGAAGTGTTTTACGCCTCGAAGAATAAGGGGAAGATTAAAGACGTTGAGAAAAAGGGCCATAAGTGACGAAAAAGAAAATCCTTGAGTTCATCGACAGTGAGTACGGTGACGAGGAAATCATTCTGGCTGACGGGTTCGAGGATGCTTTTATCGGGGTAGCGGTACAGTTTAATACCTATCTTGCGACGTATGATTATGATACGTGTCTTAATATATTGATGGAGCGGGATGGGATGGAGCACATGGACGCGGTTGAATACTTTGATTTCAACGTGACCGGGGCCTACGTCGGAAAGGCGACGCCTATTTTCTTGACAAGGATTACGAGAGGATGATATGGGTTACATTTCTGACTGGATAGGGCTCACAAAAGTAGAGCGCAAGGTTGACCGGATATTGGAAATGCTGGATACCGGCCAAAAGATGTTAAGCCAATCTAAGAAACGGGAGGAACAGACTATGGTTTCACAGGAAGAAATCAAACAGAAGATTGCCGACACCCTGGTAGAAGTTGCCGCGTGCGGTACACGCCTTGATAGCATTGACACCCTTATGGACGGCTATCGGCAGACCATTCTCGACCTGATGGCAGCAGCAGGAGCCTCTCAGGAAATCATGGACGGTGTGAGCGCTGTCTTTGACGAAGCAAAAAAGGTCACGGCGAAAGCAGACGCGGCCATCACCGAGAATACCCCGGTGCCCCCGCCCCCTATTCCCTAATAATCGCTGTCAACAGCCGGCGATTACGAAAAACTCCAGGTGGGAACCTTTACCGCCCTCTGGAGTTTTTTTATTGCTTGCATAACGCAGAGTTTAAGTATAATGGGAGCGTAACAAGAAAAAAACACTATATATAGTATAAGGAGAAGCTGTGAACGCTATTATGGGTGCCTTAATGGAGAAGTTGCTTCTCGGCCTGGTGGCATATTTAGAGAGCCCCGACTTTAAAAAACGGGTTGTCGTCATTCTGGAGAAAATCCAGCAACAGGCGAAAAACCCGTTAATTATTTCTGCTATCGAAATGATACAGGAAGCGCTCAACGTGCCCACAGCGGCTCCGGTGAAGTAAGATGCCGAAAAAAGTTTACGACGGCGGAGCGCCGGAAGACCTTACTCCCGGCGTGTATTCTCAGATTAGCGTCGATGTCGATAAAATGATTGACGCTGCGGAAGGGGGTGTTAGAAATGGCGAAGAAAAAAGGGTCGAAGAAGGGAAAGCCCTGCAAATAGTTTCACGTGAAACGTCTGACGTGCAGCCGAACGGCTCCGTGCTGCCGGTGCCCTTAAACGCTAAGAAGTCGTGGGGAAACAAACCGGAGCCGAGCGCATACCGGGAATACTTCGAGGAATACGTTGCGCTGGGCGACGACCGGAGCGCCGACAAGGTAGCGGAGAAGTTTGATTTGACGCACTGGCAGATGAATAAAATCTGTACCGAGTGGTGCTGGGTGGAGCGCATTGAGCTGATTGAACATGAGCGGGCGCTTATCCAGTCGATTATCCGGCAGGATGATGTTACGGCGGCCCTCCAGGCAGTTTCAATCGGCATGGCCCGCGAGCTGTTGCAGCGGGTTAAGGTTGACGAAAAAACGGGAATGATAACCGGGATAAAGGATTTACAGTTTGAAACGAAGCGTGACCTGGAGCGTTGTGTAGATATGGTGCTGCTTATCAGGGAGAAGGTTTTTTCCGATGAACAGGTTGCAAACAAGCCAAGGGGAGCGGGTAGATTACCAGCGGGCGGCATGGGCGGGCGTCCGGTGATTAACTTTATAATAAGGAAGTGATGGCACAGCAAGCGTACTCATTAGACAGGATATTTGATTATCGACACGTGCCTACGGTACGTGAGTTCTCAGAGTGCGATAAGTTCATCCGCCTGATAACCGGGCCTTTTGGCTCGGGGAAATCGTCAGGCTGTGTCATGGAGATATTTAATCGGTCGTGTGAGCAAACGCCGTGGGCTGACGGCGTGCGCAGGTCGCGGTGGGCCATTATCCGCAACACCATGCCGCAGCTCCAAGACACGACGATGAAGACGTTCTTTTACTGGTTTCCTAAAGATGCGTATGGCATCTGGAACGAAACAAAGCATTTATTCATAATGAAGTTTCCGCTGGACGACGGCACTTCGTTTGAGTGCGAGATACTGTTTAGAGCCCTGGATAATCCTGACCACGTGCGAAACCTTTTGTCGTTGGAATTGACGGGATTATGGTTCAATGAATTGCGAGAGATACCTCACGTCATTTTTGACACCGCCCAGGGCCGCGTCGGTAGGTTCCCCCCGCCCGCCGATGGCGGCTGTACCTGGCAAGGTATCATCGCCGATACAAACCCTCCCGATACCGAACACTGGATATACAAGCTGTTCGAGGAAGAACTCCCTGACAATGCCGCTATCTTTCACCAGCCATCCGGCATTTCTCTTGAAGCCGAAAACGTACCAAACTTACCAAAGAATTATTATAAGAACCTGGCGATAGGAAAAGACGCGGGCTACATAGATGTCTATATCCACGGCAAGTATGGGTACACGCGCCAGGGGAAACCGATATATCATAATTATAATGATAGCGTCCACTGCGCGAAAGAGCCGATTGCCGCAGAGCCGGAGTCGCCGTTAATCGTGAGCTTTGACTTCGGCACAACGCCCGCGTGCGTCCTCACGCAGCTCAACCGCAAGGGCCAGTTTGTAATCTTAGATGAAATATGCACGCAGAGCATGGGGCTCGAACAGTTAGTGAAAGAGCTGTTCATCCCGCTCAAGCAGTCAAAATATCCGCGCTTTAAATACTTTGTCACTGGCGACCCCGGCGGCAGCGCCCGCAGCCAGAACGATGAAATTACCTGCTTCCAGATACTAAAGAAGCTCGGCTTCCCCGCCGCAACACCCGCCTGGACAAACCTATGGACGCCACGGTTTAATGCGATTGACCACTACTTAACGTCAATGGTTGCCGGGCAGCCGGCGTTTATCTTATCGCCGAACTGTAAAACGCTGCGCAAGGGGTTCATATCAGAATACAAGTGGCGCAAGATACAGGTCGTTGGAGAAGACCGCTATTCAGATAAGCCGAACAAAAACATCTTTTCTCATATCCAGGATGCGGCACAGTATGCGGCCCTGGCCGCTCGGAGAGGCGAACAAAACAATATCCGGCAAAGCGAACTAATGAGTACCGTAGTTCCGCAGATAGTTCCGAGCCCTAATGCGTGGTCATAAAGGAGTAAGCCAATGCTGCGAGTAATGAATAATAACCAGGTCGATGAAATGAAGCGCCAGGAAGATATAAAGGGCGGCGTGCTGCCTAATCCCGATGAAAGCAAAAAAGAAGAACAGCTTATGTGTGAGCTGGCGTCGCGCGTGCGCACGGCCTGGGATACGGCGAAGCGGGCCAAGACTGATATTGAGGCACAGATGCTTAAAAGTTTGCGGCAGAAGAACGGCCAGTACGAGCCGGAAAAGTTAGCCGCAATCAAGAGCATCAACCAGCCGGAAGTCTATGTCATGGCTACCGATACGAAGTGCCGGTCAGCAGAGGCATGGGTTAAGGAAATCATTTTTCAGCCGAACGAAGCGCCCTGGGATATTTCCCCGACGCCGGTGCCGGAGCTGCCGGTCGATATTCAGGAACAGCTAAAGCGCCAGCTCTTAATGAAGATGATGGCGCTGGCCTATCAAGAAGCAGCAATGGCTCCTGACGACACGCCGGGCGAAGTTGACCCGCAAGAGATATTCTCCAAGATGCAGGAAATGTCACCCGACATAATGAAGGCGGCCAAGATACTGCTGGAGCGCAAGGCTAAAGACGTTTGTAAAGACATGAAGCAGGAGATTGAAGACCAGCTCGTTGAAGGCGGCTGGTATGAGGCCCTGGAAGAAAGCATTTTTGACGTTATCACCATGAAGGCGGGCTTCGTCAAGGGGCCGGTGTTTGTGAAGAAGAAAAAGCGCACACCCGTAAGTAATCCTCTGACCGGCCTTATCTCCGTTCAGGTTCAGGATGAAATCATTCCGCAGTACAGCTACGCCTCACCGTTTGACATCTATCCCGCGCCGAACTCAAACGGCATTGATGATTTATGGCTCATTCATCATATCCAGCTCACGCCGACCGAACTGAATAACCTGCTGGGCGCTCCCGGTTTCCGTGACGATGAAATACGGGAAGTGCTTGACGAGTACCGGGCCGGCGGACTGAAAGAATGGACAGCAATATCAACCGAGCGCAAGGCGCAGGAAAACAAGGACTCAAGCGCTGAGTTTATCTATGAAAAGATTGATGCCCTGGAGTATTGGGGCAGCGAACAGGGCAAGGTTCTTTTGGAGTGGGGGATGCCTCCCGTAAAGATACCTGACGCGGACAAGGACTATAATATATGCTGCTGGCTTATTGGCCGGCACGTCATTAAGGCAATGCTTAATCCTGACCCGTTAGGGCAGAAACCGTTCTCGAAGGCATCGTTTGTCGAACAGCCGAACTCCTTTTGGGGAAAGGGGCTGCCGGAAGTTGTCGCCGACCTGCAAGGAATTATCAACGCCATCGCCCGCGCACTGGTGAATAACGTCGGCATGGCCTCGGGGCCGATGATTGAACGCAACATCGACCGCATACCTCCCGGCGAGTCGAAGACCCTGTGGCCCTGGAAAGTGTGGGATGTAACGGATGCACAGATGGGGCACAGCGCTCCGGCGCTGCAATTCTACCAGCCGCAGATGTTTGTCGAGAAGCTGGTAATGGCCTATAAGCACTTCGCGGGATTGCTTGACGAGCACTCCGGCGTTCCTGCCTACGCGCACGGCGACCCGAACGTAGGCGGCGGCGCAGGACGAACAGCAAGCGGGCTCTCCATGCTCATGTCCGGCGCGGCACGCGGCATCAAGCAGGTTATCAAGGCCATCGACGCGAAGATTATCAAGCGCACCATCGAGCGGCAATACTACTGGAACATCGAACAGGCGGAAATGAAGAACCTTATCTGTGACTACAAGATACACGCTAAAGGAACCAGCGTGCTCCTGGCGAAAGAACAGCAGTCAGTGCGCAGAACAGAGTTTCTTACCGCGACGGCTAACCCCATCGACTCGCAGCTCATGGGGCCTGACGGCAGACGCTACCTGCTTAAAGAAGTGGCAAAGAGCCACGAGCTTGACACCAGCCAGATGTTTCCTGACGACCTGGAATTAATGCTGAACAGCATGGAAGGATTGAATATCAATCAGGGGATGGGAGTACCAGGAACACCGCCCCAGCCGGCGATTGGCGGAGCACCGTCGCCACCGGCACCGGCAACACTCGATGCAGCAGGAGCGCCGGTTGTCGGAACCGATACGCGCCTTTTTAACCCACAAAACAAAGCGCCCGCAGGGGCACCACCAGCAACGGGAGGATAAGTTATGGCAGACAAACTTCAAAGCACAACCGGCGCGGTTCATCTTGTCAATGGAACCGTGACCTTTAAAATCCGCTACAATAAGGGCCGCGCCTTTCTGTATCTCAACTATACGAAGGGCGACGAAACCACGCTCGATTTCACGATGGCGTTTCTTGTGCCGGATGTTCACGCAACCAATGTCTATCAGATGGCGGCGCTTGCGTCGGGCGTTCTTGCCGCTTCGGGCTATCAGATAAACGGCACAAAGAAGCTCGTGTATGAACTGACAAACGTGCCGCAGAACGCGACCTCGGTTGTGCTGACCTTCGTTTTCACCAGCGTCGGCGGCGGAACTGCGGGGGTAGCAATCGTTGACCTGCTGGACGCGGACAAAGTGAGGATTTAATGCTGCGGGTGTATAAAGACCGCTACCATACATATTGTGTATTGTTTGGCTCGACACGCACCGGGAAGACCGTTCAGTATCGCATCCTCAACTACACTGGTGTAGAGATTGCAACGTGGACGGCTACCGGCGTGTATGAGCTGGGCTACGGGGCTTACGGCGTGCGCTTAATGCTCACGTCCGTATTCACCGGATATATCCAGTGGCGCGACGTGACAGACGGAAACATAACAACCGCAGAACCGATTACCGTCGAGGAAGATGCCCTGGCGCAGCTCAGTACGGTTTATAAGGTTGAAACCGGGCGCTGGAAAATCCTCAACAACCAGATGATATTCTACGACACGAATGGCACAACGCCGCTCCTGACCTTTGATTTGAAGGACTCCGCCGGAGCGCCGGCAGAAGAAGGCATCTATGAAAGAGCGCCGGTATGATAGTGACAAGGGGCCTCGGCGGCTCGCTCCTGATAACCCGAGGCTACGGCCCTTCTGGCATAGGCAGGTACATAAGGATAGTAATACTAAGGGCCGGCGAGTACCTGCGCCAGATGTTGCGCGGCAACGAATACTTGTCAAATATGTTGGCAGCCACGGAACGGTTTGCGCAGAAAGCCAGGGCTACCGAGTATGTATCACAACTGCTACAGACAATACCGCTGGTTGATGCCGAGCGCTCAACCGAAAATATAAGGACGGTGATTATGTCGCAGGACTTCATGGTTCATTATGCTTATAATGGCGAGTATTTTCACAGTACCCATCGCGTAGCGGAGTATATGACGCAAAAAGTACGGCACGAAGAATATATTGTTCAAACAACTTCCGCGTGCCCGCATATCAAAGCAAAGAGCTGGTGGCTTACCATGTTCGGGAGATAACTATGCTGCTTGGAACGTGTGTTAAAATTACTACCGATATAATTACCCCCGAAGGGGCAACCATTACTGCGGTAAAAATATCAATAGCGGATGCAGCCGGAACGATACGGGCCGATGCAGCGTCTATGTCGCTCGACGCCATTACCGGGGAGTATTATTACCTGTTTCAGTCAACGTCTGCAATGGCAGCCGGTGAGTTCAAGGTTATCGTTACGGCAACCGCCGGTGCCTATTCAGCCAAAACCGAACTTACTTTCGTGCTTGATACGCCGGAATTTCCGGTAGCACCAGTGACGCCCTAATGACTGCTATTTATAACGAAGATACCGTCGGCACCGTTCCCGGCGGAACGGATACCGGAGATATACTGCGCTGGAACGATAGCGCCGGTGCCTGGGAAGTGAAGCAGGAGCCGTGCGAGTTTCAAGGGATACTCTTAACTCCGGCAACAGCGGCCCTTATAGATGCCGAGGGCTTGATATATTATAACAGCGACCAAAAAGCAGTAATGGTTTGTACCGACATTTAAGGAGGAATTATTATGACAGTGACATGGAAGAAGCTGGCTTATGCCGAGGACACGGTTGCAAACAGCGTGCTGACCGCGAACAGCGTGCTTGTTGCCATAGTTAATGCAACCCCTGTGCCGCTCTCAATGACCGCAAGCACCATCCTCGCACGGCTCGCGGCTGGCGACATTGTGGCGGCCTCGGTGTCGGACATCCTGACGCTACTCAATGTTGAAGCTGGCGCGGACGTAACCGGCGCGACGAACGTAGCCGCAGCCGGAGCGGTAATGGAGTCTGACTTCACCGCGCTCGGCGACCTGCTGGTAGGAAGCGGCAGCGGAACCGCAGCGATGCTATCGCTTGCAGGGTCAAATGCGGATGTCGGCAAGTTCCTGAAAGTGGGAGCAGCCGACGTCCTTGAGTGGGATGATTTGCCCGCTGGCGGCGGCGGAGATTTTATGGCGGACGGTTCAGTGCCCATGACCGACGACCTTCAGTTTGACGACAATGAGGCGATGGACTTGGTTATCCAGACGGTTGCCGATGAAACAGCAGTGCTCGCGTATAGCCCTGCGGTAATCGGCAAAATGCTCTGGTCAACCGCCGAGCTTGCACCCTATATTTGCACGTCTGCAACGTAATTATATAAAAATAAGGAGGATGCTGTTATGGCACCAACTTGGAAAAAAATATCTTTTGCTGCCGACGTGATAGCGAATACCCTGCTGACCGCTGAGTCCGTATGCGTCGCCATTGACTCGGGAGTGCCGACAAAAATAACCTTGGATGCAAGCCACGTTCTTGCCCGCCTTTCTGGAAACATAGTCGGTGCAGACAAGGCCGACCTGCTGACCCTGCTGGGCATTGAGGACGGAGCTGACGTAACCGACGCCGGAAACGTGGAAACTGCCGGTGCCATCATGGAGTCAATCTTCCAGAAGGTAGGAGATTTAATCGTCGGTCACGATGTCGGGGAAGTAGTGCTTCTCCAGACCGCCGCCTTAGCGGCAGACCTTGGCAGGTACTTGAAGGTAGGCCCGTTAGATGTTCTTGAGTGGGCTCCTGTTACCGCCGGAGCTGGCGACTTCATGGCTAACGGCTCTGTTCCCATGACCGGACACCTGCACTTTTCCGGTAAGCAAGCCCTTGACATGATAATTCAGAACGTCGCAAACAAGGCAGCGGTTGATGGTTATGCAGCTCCGGTAGTAGGCAAGCCACTGTTTGCCGTTACGGGAACGGCTGTCTATTTCTGTACGGTTGCGGCGTAATGTATGCGCGGAACAGAACGGATAAAAATGCAGCAGCGGCTTCGTCAGAAGCCAAAGAGCCTTGCCGAAGCAAGAGCTTTACGGGAGCTACAGATTGAGTATGACCGAACCTACGGAAGAACAGATACGGGAGCGGGAGGAACGGGAGGCGCAGACAAGGCTATCCCTGGAAAAGAAGGAAGCGATATTAAACGCTCTCTCAAAAGAATACGAAGCGCGGCTCAACGACCAGATGGCAAACCTGCATAACCAGTTTGTCGCCTTCATCGCCGCTGCGAATGTGCCGCTCCCGCAAACGCTGCTGGTGCTGCAAATGCTGGTACAGGAAACTATCGAACAGGCATACAAGAAATATCTCGGTGGCTAAATGACGGTAGAGTGGAAGAAACTCGCATACTACGAACAGGATTTGGCTACGTCGGCAACGCCCACGTTTGCAGGATTAACCTTGTCGCCGTGGGAGCTGGGAACAGCGACCTATAAAACTCTCAATGATTGGTTTTCAACAATTCAGTCGTCAGGCCGTATCAGCGGCATGGTGCTCACCGCGCACACTGCCGGCGGCGTAGACGGCTCTCTCGACATATCTGCCGGAACCGGAATAATTAAGACCAGCGAAGCGGTAAACGCTGCCACAAAGTTTTTCGACTATCCCGGCGGCAACGTCGTCCCCACCGACAATAAATTAAACTACATCTATCTCGATTATGATGGCGGAAGCCTGACGGTCAAGGCAACGACCGACAGAAGCATTATCCATAACTATGACCAGTTCACCATCGGCAGATGCTACCGGGAAGCAACCGACGCAAGCGACATAACAACCAGCGGCACGAATGTCTATAACGGGTATCGGCGCATACATAATATGCTGGTGAAGCGCTTCGGCTTTGCATGGGCCTCGGGCTCAACCGTATCGGAAGCAGGAACAAGAGGATTAGCGGTTACTGGCGGAACGTGGTTCATTGGGAACACGGAAATAACTACCCTCATTCATAACACTATCTCCGGTGACGGCTCTCCATACGGCTTTGATTTATATTACTTCAATCCGACATCAGGGCTATGGGTAGTTTCAACAGGGCATACGACGCTCGGCAATTCTCAATACAACAACGTCAGCACCGGAACGGGCCTCGCTTCAATCGGCGGAAACAAATATGCAAACTACTGGATATATCTGTGCCCAGCAGGTGATATATATGTTCTCTATGGACAGGCAACATACAATACTCTCGCAGAAGCGCAAGCAACTCAATCTCCGGCCTCGCTGCCTGACTATATTTCATCAAACACGCGCCTTATCGCGCGGCTCACGATAAAGAATGGCGCTACGAACTTTGCGGCTATATCTAATGCGCTGGTAAAAGACATCCCTTCCGGCGTTGCCACGAACCACAATCAATTAGCAGGGCTACAGGGCGGCATAGTCGATGAATACTACCATCTTCCCGTTCCGGTGCAGGGGTATATAGCTTATGCAAACACGACTCCCGCATGGACGGGGCTGGCGCTCGGGGCCGCAGGAGCATACCTTGCCGGAGCATCAGGCGGGAGCGCGGTGCCGACGTGGCAAACCCTCCAGCAGTCGGTTGTCGCGGGCCTCACGACCTCAGACGCGCCCTACTTCGCCGGATTGAACCTCACCGGGAATGTTTCCTTCACCAATGCGGCAGATAGCTATGCGGGCGTAAACGCTACTGCTGCGGGAACTGCCGGCAAGTCGCTTTATATTCAGGCGGGGAGCACAACCGGCGGCGGCGGGGGCACTACTTCTTTTGCCGGCGGCTCGTTAGTGCTTACCGGCGGCTGCGGAACGGGAACGACTGACGCGCCCATATATTTAATGACCGGCACGCCCTACGCCGCGAACACCACACTTTGCACTACGGAAACAACGGACGGCGTAGGGAACCCGGCAACGGCGGGGAGAGTATTCACTGCGCCGATTGACTGCACCGGATTAGACAAGGCCACGGATTTCTTAAAAATAGATTTAAAGTGTGACGCTGCAATAACCAGCGGACAACTTGAATTAACCAGCTCCGGCACTTCTGACTCAGAAGAATGGAACATTGATTTAGAACCATTTCTGACGTGCGACGGGGCGTATCATACCTATTACCTGCCCCTTTCCAGTTTTTCAGAGGGCGGCGGCGCTCCGGTTGTTTCCCAGCTTGACTTCATCCGCGCCTACGCATTTTTCGCTTCGGGCAATCATCAGATATGGTGGAAGAACGCTTACATATTATATAAGTTTCGCACCCTGCAAACGCTGTCCACAAAAGTTACCGTCCACGGCAACGGCAATGTTGATTTCACCGGATGCGTCGGCATCGGCACGATTGCACCTACCACGTCCGTTACCCTCATAACTGCTGCCAAGGTTTTCACGGTGGCTGCGACGACATCGCGATACCAAGGAATGAGCCTTACTCCGACTTTTGCGTGTCCGGCTGGCGGCCCTGCAAGTGCGAAGGTTCATACGGTATTGACTGCTACTGGCGTATTTACTGGCACGGCGTGGGGTGCAAGCTCAGGCATTACCGCGATTTCTGCAAGCAACTATACTATATTTACAGAGGATGTGGGCGGCACAAACTTTACTTGTACGGGAGTTTCATCAATAGGGTTAAGCGCTTATGGTGCTTCCATGTACGTTTATAGCGCTACTGGAGTTTTGGCTCAAGGCGTTTCCATAAGCGCTTCCGGCGCATATGTTACTTCACACAGTACCGCAATATATATAGTAAACGATACTGACCACAGCGCAGCAACTCCCCGGCAGTTCGGCCTTTATGTTGAGAAACCGACAAGGGCAACGGCTAATTATCAGGTCGCACTTGCCGGAAGTGGTGCGGGAAGCGGGGTATGGCTTAATGCAGCGGCTCAGACTGCCGCACAGACAAACTACGTGCGTGTGTACGCTTCGGCTGCGTCGGCTCTTGCGGTTGATATTGACGTTTCAGGTTCACCGACT
>Ga0315278_10005004_pt1 | contig 12014 bp, 7 predicted proteins | sample YL17G06_0_MG_FD_203880 | JGI IMG/M metagenome (GOLD analysis project Ga0315278, IMG submission 203880) | Sediment microbial communities from Yellowstone Lake, YNP, Wyoming, USA - YL17G06_0 | ecosystem: Environmental > Aquatic > Freshwater > Lake > Sediment | place: USA: Wyoming | collected... | reverse complement strand
CGCCCCCCGCCGCCCCCCCCCCCCCCCCCCCCCCGCCCCCCGCCCCCCCCCCCCCCCCCCCCCCCCCCCCCCCCCCCCCCCCCCCCAAACGTAAGCTGCGAACAGGGACGCGCTCTGCCGTTCCCACGCACCCACGCGCGCGCCCTCCACTATCTCTGAACGCGCACCCCTCCCCCCCCGCCCCCCCCCCGCCCACGCGCAAAAACAAATAAACAAATACGCACCCGCCCCGAGCGTGCAGTTGACGAGTCGGACGACCGCGGCCGCCTTGGCCGACGCCGCCGGCGCTGTTGGGAGGTAGTGTTGCCGCCGCCCGGTCTTGCCGCCGCCGCCGCCTAGGACGTCCCGCCGGGCGGCGGCCGCCAGGAGGGCGGACTTGGAGCCTGGGAGAGAAGAGAGAAGGCGTGTGTGAGGCGCTTTTGCTTTTCGACAGCCCACCGAATTCGAGCGCCGTGGTCGGCTCTCTCTCGCCTTTCCCCCCTCTCTCACCGTCCAAAAACAGGCGCCGATCCCCCCGGTGGGAGGCCAGGGGCGGGGCAGACATGTTGCTAAACGCGTGAGTGCGGGGTGTGGGTGGGTGGGGTGACCCCACACGCACACACACACGCCAAAACTGGTGAAGCGCGGCGGGGCCGCAGCGTGAGAGTGAGAGTTCTTCTTCTTCTTTTCTCTCTTGGTCTCTTTTTTTTTCACTCCCTTCTTTTTCGGCCGCGCCTGCCCCTCCCCTGACTTCTCATGTCCCGCTGCTAGGTCCGCCTAGCATGCCGGGCCTCTCCTTCCTCACTAAACACTTCTCTCGCCGCCACCAGCACAACAAGTCCGGTCCCGCCTCGGACGCCGACACCAGCACACACTCTTTGGCCAAGCCCGCGCCGCCGCAGGGGGCCGTCTCCCTCGTCGCCACCACCACCATCTCCGGCCCGGCCAAGGAATCCAAACGCCGGGAGAGCAAGGTGAGAGGTGGGGGTCACCCATCGGTGGGGGCGGGAGGGTGGCGGAGGGGGGGGGGCGAGGGGCGGGCCACGAATCCGGCAAGCCTCCCGGGCCGGGGCCGGCTGGCTTTTTTTTTGCTTGCGCGCCGCCGGGTCGCGGACCGCGCCTCTTCGAAGGGGGGGGAAGGAGCGGCCCCTGGGTGTCGGCGGGGTGCCACCCCGCGCCCTCCGCCCCATGCCAGCGGGTAGACACACGGGCAAGCTCCTACTGATATGGCAGGGCGGGGGGTGGTGGCCCCGGCATCGGGTCGCCCGGGCCCGCGGTGACTGTGTGTGGCCGATGGGAGAAGCAGAGGGCAGGCGGCGGCGGCGGCGGCGGGCCAGGAGGGCTGGCCGCCCCTTTTCTCCCCTCTCCCTCTCCCTCGGCGCGCCATCTCTCTCGCTTGTGGCCGCGTCGGCTCCGCCCGCCCCAATGAGCGGACTGCGTGCTCCATCCGCGGGGCCGCGCGCCCGGGCTGGTGGGTGGGAGCAACTGGCGCCCCAACTCTGGGGCCGTGCCGGAGAAGAGGGAGAGGCCTGCTTTTGCGATTTCCTCTCCGGCTGAGCGCGCGCGCCCGCTCCTTCCCTCTCTCCCCAGGCCGCTCACTCACTCGCTCCCCCCTCCACCAACGCACTCACGCACGCTCCCTCGCTCTCCACTCCACTCCCCAGCGCGCCATGGAGGCCGCCGACTTCTTTACCGAGTACGGGGAGGCCAACCGTTACGTCATCAAGGAGATCATTGGTGAGCGCGCGGAAAAAAGAAAAAGAGGAAAAAGAGAGAGAGCAGACAGAAAGCAAAAAAAGCCCGCGAGACCAAAACCTCATCTCTGTCCTCCCCTCTCTCTCTCATTCCTCCCTCAGGCAAGGGCTCCTACGGCATCGTCTGCTCCGCCCTGGACACCCTGACAGGGTCCAAGGTCGCCATCAAGAAGATCAACAACGTGTTTGACCACGTGTCGGACGCGACGCGCATCCTCCGCGAGATCAAGCTGCTCCGCCTGCTGCGCCACCCGGACATCGTCGAGGTCCGCCACATCATGCTCCCGCCCTCCCCGCGCGACTTCAAGGACATATACGTGGTGTTTGAGCTGATGGAGACGGACCTGCACCAGGTGAGGATAGGGAGATGGGGATGGTGGGCGGACGGGCGGACGGGCGGAGCGGAGAGTCTTTTTTCTCTCTCCCTCTCTCAATTTTTTTCTTCTCACCCTTTTCTCTCTCCATCCATCCATCCATTTTCCCTCTTTTTTCCATTCCATTTCCATTACAGGTCATTAAGGCCAACGACGACCTGACCCCCGAACACCACCAGTTCTTCCTGTACCAGCTCCTGCGGGGCCTGAAGTACATCCACACCGCCAAAGTCTTCCACCGGGACCTGAAACCCAAAAACATTCTGGCCAACTCGGACTGCAAGCTCAAGGTGTGCGATTTTGGGCTTGCCCGCCCGGCCTTCAACGACATGCCCACCACCATCTTCTGGACGGACTACGTCGCCACCCGCTGGTACCGGGCGCCCGAGCTGTGCGGCTCCTTCTTCGCGCGGTACTCGCCCGCCATCGACGTCTGGTCGATCGGGTGCATCTTTGCCGAGATCTTGCTGGGCAAGCCCCTGTTTCCCGGGCGCAACGTCGTGCACCAGCTGGAGCTGATCACCGACCTGCTGGGCTCCCCGCACCCGGACGTCGTGGCCAAGGTGCGCAACGACAAGGCCCGCCGCTTCCTGGCCAACATGAAGCCAAAAGCGGGCGTGGCGTGGGAGGTGGCCTTCCCGAAGGCGGAGCCCGGCGCGCGCGCCCTGCTCAAGCGCCTGCTCGCGTTTGACCCGGCCGACCGGCCGACGGCCGAGGAGGCGCTGGCCGACCCGTACTTTGCCGGCCTGGCCACGCCCGCCCGGGAGCCGGCCGCCCAGCCCGTCTCCAAGCTGGCCTTTGAGTTTGAGCGCCGCAAGCTGACGGCGGACGAGGTGCGCGACCTGATCTACCGGGAGGTGCTCGAGTACCACCCGGCCGTCCTGGCGGACTACCTGGCGGCCGCCGGCGGGGGCGGCGGCGTCGGCGGGCGGGGCGGCGCCCCCAACTTCCTGTACCCCTCTGCCCTGGACAACTTCCGGCGCCAGTTTGCGCACCTGGAGGCGGGCGGGGCCGCCAACGCGGCGGGAGGCGGCGGCGGCGGCGGCGCACCGCCCAACCCGGGCGGCGGCGCCGCCCCTAACGGCCAGTACGGGCTGGGCCAGGCGACCTCCCTCCCGCGCGAGCGGGTGCGTGACTTCCAGTCGGAGGCCGCCCGCGTCGTCGGGCCGGCGGGCGGGGGCGGTGGCCAGGGGGCCTACCACGCGGGCGGCCCCCTCCCGACCGCCGCGTCCTGGGCGCCCTCTCCCGCCCCTCAGATGATGGAGAGCGCAGGGGCGGGCAAGTACGGCGGGTACGCCCCGGGCGGCCTGGGCGGTGGGGGTGGGTCGGGGCACTCCTACGCGCCCGCCGCGGACGCGACGGCGGCGGCGGCGGCAGCGGCGGCGGCGGCGGCGGCGGCGGCGGCGGCGGCGGCGGCGGCGGCAGCCCACCAGGCGGCACTCATGCGCTCCAACTCTTTCCAGTGAGGGGAGGAAGGAGAGGAAAAACACCTGCTCTCTCCGACCCCCCCCTCCGATTCCTCATAGCACGTGCTTATGTTGCCCTTTTTTTCTGATCCAGCGCGCGCGCGCGCGGTCTGCGGGTGGTGGTGGTGTGCGTGGGGATCCCCTTCAGTTTTCTTCTCCTCCGCAGTCCGTGCGTGCGCTCTCCCTCCCCCCCGAAGCCCTTTTTTTTACACCTCTGCCCGCCCCTTTTTACATCTCCTCCTGGTGGTGTGGCCTGGTGCTGTGTGCTCCCCCCTCAGCGCGCGCGCAACACGCCCCCACCTATGCTGCACCCCCACCCACCCCTCCCCTCCTCCCCCCACTGGGCCCGGATTCGTGTGTGTGTGTGACCAACCGCGCGCGCGCGCGCTGCTTTGTGTGTGTAAAAATACCTCCACCAGGCGCGCGCGTGTGCGGAAGAAAATAGGACACGAAAATGGAATGGGTGTGCGGGCGCGCCTGGTGCTGGTGGTGACGCTGCCGCCGCCAGCCCTATCTCTAGTCACAACGCCTGCCGCTCCCTCTCCCTCTCTTTCTAAATCTCTCCTCACACCCGCCCCCACCCCCCACCCCCCCTCCCCCCACCACCCGCCGCCACCAGCGCACTCACCTCCCCCAGCGTCCGCCCCTTGGTCTCCGGCAGGGCGGCCCAGCAGACGGCGCCGGCACCGGCCGCGATGGCAGCGTACCCAGCAAACGCCCACCCTCCAATGTGCGCGTTGAGGACCGGGAACGCGGCGTTGGCGGCCGCGCCCGAGCCAAAGAGGACCGAGGTCGCGAGCGCTGCCGCCGCGGACTTGTGGCGCATGTCGAACAGTTCGGAGCACACCACCCAGAACAGGCCCGCATGCGTGGCGGAGAAGGCCAGCAGGAAGGCGGACAGGGCGGCGGTCAGGGCGGCGGCGGAGCGGGCGCCCAGGGCGAGGCCGATGGCGACGAGCCCGGCGGCGCACGCGGCCGCGCCCCACACAGCCAGCGGCCGCCGCCCCGCCGAGTCGATCAGCGCCAAGGACGCCGCCACGCCCACGCACTTGGCCCCCGTTGCAATGCCGGTCAGCCAGGTGGCTGTCGCGTGCGAGGCGATGCCGGCGGACCCCTCCAGCAGGGCCTCCGCATAGTTGAGGACGGCGGAGGAGGCCATGAGCTGGTTTGAGGCCGCCAGCACGGCCGCCACGCCCAGGGCCCGCCGCGTGGGCGCGTGGGCCAGAGCGGCCCGGGTGTCCAGAACCATCAAGCCCAGCGTGCTCAGGAAGCCCGGGTGGGTGGTGGGCGTGGGCGGGCGTGGGTGTGGGTGGGGTGGTGACGGGGGCCTCACCAGGCTGGAGGATCCCGCCCCGGGGTCCAACGAGTCGGCCGTGCCCAGGGCGGCGACCGCGGCGGCTGTTGCCGCTGCCGCTACTGCTGCGGCTGCTTTGACGTCGCCCCCTCCGATGGAGCTGGTCGTGCGGATGGGGGGCAGGCCTGGCGAGGCGGACGCGAGGAGGTCGTCCGGGAAGGGAGACGGCGGCAGTGGCGGCGGCGGCGGCGGCGGCGTCAGGGGAGGGGGCGGGGGTGGTGGTGCCAACGGGCGGGGGTCGAGGGGGCCGGCGGCTGCGGGCAATGCCACCGCCAGTTCCAAGGCCTGCAACGCAGAGCCTGGCGGGGAGGAGGAGCGGGCGCCGCGGCGCAGGAGGCCGCCACCACCGCCACGCCTCAACCCTCCCCTTCCTACCCTGACCTCGGCCCGGGCGGCCGCCGCGGCGGCCGCCTCCTTTTCCACGGCCGACCAGAGGTCCAGCAACTCGTCCTCCGCCGCCGCGGCCGCGCCAGCGTCGGCTGCGCCACCGCCCAGCAGGCGGCCCATCGTCGCCAGGGCCTCGTCCAGCCGCCCGCGCGTCACCAGCCAGCGCGGGGATTCGGGGAGCGCGGCCGCCGCGGCCAGGAGGAGGAGGGCGGGCAGGAGGGGGAGGCCCACCATCGCCCGCCAGGGGGCGGTGGCGGCGGCGGTGGCGCTCCCGGAGGTCCTCCGCTCCGCCGCCCTGGCGATGGCCGCGTCGACCAGGGTCGCCGCCAGCATCCCCCCCGCCAGCGCGCACTCGAAGCCTTCGACGACCCGCCCCCGCACGCGCGCGGGGGCGACCTCCGCACAGTACAGGGGCACCACCAGGGCCGAAATGCCTATGCCCAGGCCGACCACCAGGCGGCCGATGATCAGGGCGGGCAGGCCGTGGGAGGACGCCATGAGGGCGGGGCCCAGGGCGAAGGCGGCCCCGGCCAGGGCGATGGCAGGTCGGCGGCCCCAGGCGGCCGCGGCCGCGCCGCCCACCCAGGCGCCGCCCAGGGCGCCGACCTTGGCGGCCGCGACCACGCCGCCCAAGCCGCGCGGGGTAAGGCCGAGATCGACTGAGAAGTACAGGGACGCGCCGCCGATGAGGCCTTCATCGTACCCGTACAGGAAGCCGGCCAGGCAGGCAAAGGCGACGATGCGGAGCAGCATGGCGTTGGTTGGAGGAGAGAGCGGGGGGCGAATGCTCCTCCCTCCGCGTTTTTTTTTCGCGTGCCCAAAGAGGACGTCCTGCGGCGTTATTTTGTACAGGCAGCGTGGATGCCCACTCAATAGAGGTGGCGTGGGCGTGGTCAGGGAGAGGGACGGCGCGCTCTACCGACGCCCCCGTCCGGGCAGAAAAAAGTGTTGCGAATGACTTTCTGAACATTCGCGAATCCGGACTGTTCCTTTCCTCTGCCCCCCTTCCTTATCCCCGCCCGGGAAGAAGGGCGCTCCCTTCCTGCCGCCCTGTTTGACCTCGTCCGCCGTGGAACGCACACGCTCCCACGCCCCTGCCCTGTAGATAGAATAACAGGCGTGTCCTCGAAATGGCGACGTGTGGCCCGCCCATCTCCGGCGGCGGCAGCGCCGCCGCCGGACCTAGCCACTCGGGCCGCCCTTTACCCGCGGCCAGCCGGCCGGTGCCCCGCCCTAGCTCCTGTCGCCCCCCTCGAAGACGTAGCCAGATTATCATTGTTGCCTCCGCACTGGATGAAAATGCGCCATCCACCTCGGGCGGCGATGGGAAGCAAAGTAACTTGCCGCCAGTTCCCCCCATCCCCCCTCCTGCCGACCCGGGGGAGGCCGCCCGCCCGTTCCCCTGGTGGAAGGCCTTGTTCAACGGCGGCCGCAAGGCGTCCACCTCCCACCCCTCCATTTACCGCCTCATGGATGCCCTGGACACCGCGCCCCGGGTCCGCACCCGGACGGCTGGGGATAGGAAGGCAAGAAAGAGAAGCGGGAGCGTTAAAACGATGAAGCACGCTCGCTCCCACCCCACCCACTCCTTTTGCATCGCAACACACACACACACTTCACACGCGCCTTCCCCTTCTCCATACCCATCTCACGCAGATCGACCAGCTGGCTGACCTGGCCGTCTTGAACGCCCGCCTCGCCCCCCCCGGCTCCCCCGGCGCCGCGGACCCCACCGAAGTGCGGAAGCGGCTGGAATTTCTGCGCACGCGCCGCGCGCTCTGGGCGCGCGTGTACGAGGCGGTCACCCGCTGGGACGTCGCCGCCACGCTGGCCGTTATCGAGGCCGCCACCGCGGAGGTGGGGGCCGCGCTGGAGGACCGGGCGGACGGGCGGGTGGGCGTGGGCGAGCTGGCGGCCCGGCTAGCGGGGTTGCGGGCGGACGTCAGCGCCGCGCGCGCGCGCCTGGCGACCTCCTCCGCGGCGCTGGCCGCGTCGGCGGCCCGCCTGGCCGCCCTGCGCGCGGATGCGGAAGTCCTGGAAGCCGCCCTCGCCCGCGGCCAGGCCTGGGCGGACGCGGGCGAGGAGGCTGGGAGGAGGGCAGGGGCGGCGGCGCCCGGCGGTGCCTCCGCCGCAACCGCAACGACCGACCCACCCCAGACGGCCTCCCCCGCTGCTGCCTCGCTCTGGTGGCCCGTCGCGTTTTCGTCGACCATCCGCCCGGGCGCCCTGGCCGCCTTTGACCTGTACGGCGACCCCTGGGTCCTGTTTCGGCCGCCACCAAGTGACGGTGCCGACCCCCTGCTGACCCCGCCTCCTCCTGTGTCGTGCCTCCTGGACGAGTGCGCGCACCGGGCGTGCCCCCTGTCGTTGGGCCAGGTCACGCGGGGGGGGGCTGTGCAGTGCCCCTACCACGGCTGGACTTTTTCAGGCGGGGGCTCGCTCGTCGCCGCGCCCTCCACCCGGGCCCACCCGCGGGGCGTGCGGGTGCCCGCCCTGCCCGTCGTGGAAGCCGATGGACTGGTGTGGGCGTGGCGGCCGCCCGGCGGGGCGGCCGCACTGAGGGTGGTGGCCGCCGCCGCCGCGGCCAACGAGGACGGCGCCGCCGCCTCCCTGCCGCCCCTCTCCCCTCCTGGCCCGCCGCCGGACCTGGCCGCCACGCCGGCTGGCTATACCGTCGTCGCGGAGGCCGTCGTCGAGACGACCGACCCGGCAGCGGTCGTCCTGGCCCGGCTGGCGAGCGGGCGGGCGGCGCTGGCGAGCGGGCGCGCTCCGGCGACGGCGACTGCCGCCGGCGGCCTCCTGCTCGGGGCGGTGGTGAAGGGCGGCGGCGGCGGCGGCGGCGGCGGGCCGCCCTCCTCCTCTGACTCCTTGCCCATAATCGCCGCCCAGGTCGGCGCTGGCCTCGTCATCACGACCGCCGGCCCCGCCCGCCCCGAAGACGGGTCCCGCCCCCTGCGCCTCCTGCACGGCGTCTCCCCCGCGGGCGGCCCCCTAACGAACCCGGGCGGGTGCCGCGTCCTCCTGCGCGTCTGCGTCTCCGAGCACGTGCACTGGCTGGCGCGGGCGGGGCCGGGGTCGGCGGCGGGGTGGGCAGCTCTGGCGGAGGGCGGGGTGCGGGCGGATGCGGGGCCGCCGCCCGTGAGTGGCATGCCGGAGGTGGGCGTGGCGAGGAGCGCTGGGGATGGATGATTTCGTCCAGGCGGTTGAGGAAGGGCTTGAAGTGGGAGGTGGGTGGGATGCAAAAAAATAAACTGCGCAACATAGCCTTTCCTTTCTCCGTCACCCCCACCACCTCAACCCCGACCCGCTGGGGGCTAGAGACACGCTCAGCGCCATGAACCCCCCCCACCCTCGTGACCGGGCCGCCATCCTGGCCGCCCACCTGGGCGGCGGCAGCGGCACTGCCAGCGGCTGCATTGCGCGCCCTTCAGAGCTGGCCGCCGCGCCGACCGCTGCGCCCGACGCCCGCGCCGATCCTGGTGATCTTCAGTACGCGGTCGCCCTGCCAGAGGTGCTAGACGCGCCTGGTCCGTGGCCTGTGCGGCGGTGAGTTCGATGGGTCGTTGGCGCGTGTGCCGTCTGCCGCGCCGGGCATGCAACAGCGCGTCAGATGCCACCCCCCCCCCCCCTCCCCCCCCTTCTCTTTTTCTCATCCTTCCCTCCTTCCCATCAAAACACAGCTCCACCCTCTCCCCCCAACACCTGGTCTCCCGCTTCCCGGCCCCCGACGAGGGCGTGGCCACCCTATACGACGTCCTAGAGTGCGCGATCCGGCGGTATCCCAATGTGAGCGCAGGAGGGGAAGGAGAGGAGGGAGAGCGTTTGGGGAGGCTGGCCAAAAAAAAAATGCTCGACCTTGCCATGATGCGAGGGGGGCCTCCTGTTTACACAGGAGGCCTTAAGCTGAGGCGCCCGACGCCCGACCTCATCAAACAACCCTCTACCACCATTCCAACAGGAACCCTACCTCGGCCAGCGCCAGCGGGACGGGCGGGGCGCGCTCGGGCCCTACCACTGGATGACCTTTGCCCAGGCCGGCGCCCAGCGGGACGCCATCGGGGCCGGCCTGGTGGGTGCGGGGCGGTTGAAGGCGGGCGACGCGGTCGGCCTGTACGCCGTCAACTCGCGCGACTGGGCGCTGGTGGACGCGGCCGTCCACGCGCACGCCCTGGTCGCCGTCCCACTGTACGACACCCTGGGCGAGGACGCTGTCCGCTACATCGCGGACCACGCCGGGCTGGCCGCGGTGGCGTGTTCGGCGGAGACGGCGCCGGTGCTGCTGGCCACGCTGGGCGCGGACGGCGCGCCCAAGAGCGTACGCCTGGTGGTTGTCTGGGGCGGGCCGCCGGGGGCGCCGCCCCCGCCGGCCCCGCCCGGGTGGGCCGGCACAGTCCTGACCCTGGACGCGGTCCGGGCGCTGGGGGCGGCGTCGTCCTCGTCGCCGTCCGCCCCTCCTCCTGCCCGCCCCCGCCCCACCGACACGGCCCTGTTCTGTTACACGAGCGGGACGACGGGCGTGCCCAAGGGCGCCGTCCTCACCCATTCCGCCCTGGTTGCCAACGCGGCCGGGTCCCGCGCCGTCGCCGACCTTGGCGCCCCGGGCGACGTCCACGTCTCCTACCTCCCCTTGGCCCACATCTACGAGCGCGTCAACTTCATCGGCGCCACCTACGCGGGTGTAGCCGTCGGCTTCTATTCGGGAGACGTGGCCACCCTCCTGGACGACGTCCTGACCTTGCGCCCCACCATTTTCGCGTCCGTCCCCCGCCTGTGGAACCGGATCTATGACCGCGTCCTAGCTGGCGTCAAGGAGTCGGGCCCCCTGGCCCGCCGCCTGTATGAGACGGCGTACGCCCACAAGCGGGCGGCCCTGCTGGCCGGGCGGGACGGCGGTTTACGTGGTGCGTTTTGGGACCGCCTGGTCTTCTCCAAGATTCGGGCTAAGGTCGGCGGGCGGGTGCGCTTGATGACGACCGGGTCCGCGCCCATCGCCGCCGAAGTCCTGGACTTTTTGCGCGTCGCCTTTGGGGCGATCGTGCTGGAGGGTTACGGCATGACGGAGACGGGCTGCACCATCACGCTGACGTGGCCGTCTGAAAGCACGGCCGGGCACGTGGGCGGCCCCATCCCGTGCTGTGAGGTGAAACTGGTCGACATCCCGGAGATGAGCTACCTGGGCAGCGACGCTCCGCACCCGCGGGGCGAGGTGTGCGTGCGGGGGCCGTCCCTGTTTGCTGGGTACTACAAAGACCCCGCCCAAACGGCCGAAGTGTTGGGCCCGGACGGGTGGTTGCACACGGGCGACGTGGGCGAGTGGCTGCCGGGGGGCCGCCTCCGCATCATCGACCGCAAGAAAAACATCTTTAAGTTGGCCCAGGGCGAGTATATTGCCCCCGAAAAGATCGAGGGTGTGTACGGGCGGTGCCCGCTGGTCGCCCAAGCGTTTGTGTATGGGGACTCCCTGCGCGCGGAGCTCGTCGCGCTGGTCGTGCCCGACCCGGACACCGTCCTGCCCTGGGCGCGCGAGAGGGGTTTGGTGCCTCCCGGAGCGTCGCCTGAGGAGGCGGTCGCCAAGGTGTGCGTGTCCCCAGCCGCCGCGGCGGCCGTGCATGCGGCCATGGTGGCGGAGGGGCGGGCGGCGAAGCTGCGCGGGTTTGAGCAGGTCGCCGCGATCACACTGACGCCCGACGCTTTTTCCGTGGACAACGGGCTGCTGACGCCGACCTTTAAGGTCAAGCGGGCGGCGGCGGAGAAGGCATTTGCGGGCGCGATTGCGGCCATGTATGCCCGGCTGAAGGAGTGAGGAGGAGGTGGGTGCGTGCGTGCGTTTTTGTGTGTGTGCGTGTGGAGAAGAGAGCGTCCGCTAGGAGGCGCTAGGAGGCGCGTCCGCTATGCTAGTGTTTTGTGTTTCTAAAAAAAAATGCTCTCTCTTCAAACCAGCACGCCCGCCGTCGGGTCGTACTTGGCCGCGGGCGTCTGGGCCGGCGACGGCGGCGAGGCCGGGCGGTTGTCTTTCGGCACCTCTACCGGGCGCCACGGCTCGCACACCTTGCGGCACGCAGCCAGGCGGTCGGCCTCCGAGCCCGGCGCCTCCCGCCCGTCGATGAAGCCCGCCGCGCCGGACGGGCAGGTGACCTTGGTCTGGCCGCTGCTGCTGTCTTGGCTGAAGGAGCAGGCCGGGATACCGGCGGGGCCGCCAGGGGAGAGCGTGCTGCCCCCACCACCACCACCGCCGCCGCCTGACCCACCGCCACACTCCCACCATTTTGTGGGGAGGCACCCGATCTTCGGGCACCAGGCCGCGCACGCGTCGCCGACGGACGCGCCGCCCTTGGTCAGGCCGATGACGCCCAGGGAGGCGGCCGCGGCGAGGCCGCCCAGGCAGGCCGTCCGGAAGACCAGGCTGCCAAAGATGCGCCCGGCCGGGCGGCGGCCGAGGGGCGGCGTGCGGGCAGCGCCGGCTGCCGCTGCGCCCGCTGCGGCGTCCGCGGCGCCCACCGGCCGCCGCGCCCACCCCCCGCCCTCCGGCCCGCCCGGCCTGCCCACCACCCCCGCCGCCAGCGCTCCCGCCCACGCCGCCCCCGCCGTGTACCAGTTGTCGTGGAGCGGGGTGAGGCCAATGGCGGCCAGCGCGGCGCCGACCAGCACCAGGATGAGGGCTGACAGCGGCCTGTGCGCGTAGGCACGCCAGTGCAGGGCC
>Ga0315278_10005003_pt1 | contig 12015 bp, 9 predicted proteins | sample YL17G06_0_MG_FD_203880 | JGI IMG/M metagenome (GOLD analysis project Ga0315278, IMG submission 203880) | Sediment microbial communities from Yellowstone Lake, YNP, Wyoming, USA - YL17G06_0 | ecosystem: Environmental > Aquatic > Freshwater > Lake > Sediment | place: USA: Wyoming | collected... | reverse complement strand
AGCCGGAATTTCTACGGTGATCAGCTTGTGCACCCGGTCGGCATCGGTCCATGGGATGTTTCCGAACTGGTCGTTGAAGGTCTTGATGATATTGGACAGCCGGTCCAGCTCCGGCTCAGGCTTGCGACCGCCACCCGTCGTCGGGACCGGTTCAATCTCGGCGTCCTCGTCAGGCAACTGGATCTTCATAGCCGCCTTCTTCTCGACCCGGTAGCTATCCATGTCAATGGCTTCGAGAACACCCTTAGAGAGATCCTCATCCACGGGCGCGGGCAGCTTGGGAACGAGGAAGTTCAAGAAAATCGACAGCTTTTCCCACGCGGCATTGGTGTAAGGGAGAATAGCGGCCAGGAAGTTGTAGGTACGCACGAATGCCTTGGCCTTGCCCTTGAAATCCACCTGCCCATCTTCATCCAGCTGCGCCTTATAAACCGCGACACAGGCATCAAGGATTGGGTCGAGACGGTCCCGGTCGGCGCCGCCCAGGTATAGCTCCACGAACTGATTGACTTGGGCGTCCGTATAGATCTGATAACCATCGAGTGCTGCCTTCAGATCGTGCAGCTTGTTGGGATCGGTCTCCACCGAGAGAATCGTGGTCCGGTAGTAGTCCGCGAAAGCGTCCCGGATGGTGTCCGTGTCGTTCATGAAGTCAAGCACGAATGTGTCGTGCTTCTGCGGGCGTGCCCGGTTCAGGCGTGAGAGTGTTTGCACCGCCTTGATGTCGGAGAGCATCTTGTCTACGTACATCGTGTGCAAAAGAGGCTCGTCGTAGCCGGTTTGGAACTTGTCGGCGCAGATCAGGAAGCGATAAGGATCGTTCTGGATCTCGTCCTTGATCCGGCTCGATGGAAAGCCATTGAGTGAGGCTTCGGTGACCTTCACACCGCCATACTCGTGCTCTCCTGAGAAAGCCACAATGGCCTCGTATGGGCTTTTGCGCTCGGCAAGGTAGTCTCGGATCGCATGGTAATATTGAACAGCGCGTTCTATCCCGCTTGTCACCACCATCGCGCGCGCCTGGCCGCCTACCTTCCCGAGGGCGATTACCTGTTCGTGGAAGTGATCTACCATGATCTCCGCCTTGAGCTGGATGGCGTGGTCGTGGCTCTCCACGTAATGACGTAGCTTCTTTTTCGCTCGCGTAGTGTCAAATTCTGGGTCGCTCTCGACCGTCTTAACCAGCTTGTAGTAGCTCTCGACTGGCGTGTAGTGGGCGAGTACATCCAGGATAAAGCCCTCCTGGATAGCCTGCTTCATTGTGTAGCTGTGGAAGGGTCGGTGTTTGGTCTCTTCACCTTCGCTGTAAGGTTCACCGAAGGTCTCCAAAGTCTTGTTCTTGGGTGTGGCGGTGAAAGCAAAGTAACTCGCATTCGGGAGAAGTTTCCGCGCCTCCATTATTCGGTTGATCTTGTCCTCGAACGTCTCTTCCTCACCTTCCTCCCCGGACTCCGACAGCGCCATCGACATGGCCGCAGAGGTTCGCCCACCTTGGCTAGAGTGCGCCTCGTCGATGATGATGGCAAACTTCTTTCCTCTGTGGTCTGAGCCAATCTTGTCAAGTGCAGCAGGGAAGGTCTGAACGGTCACAATAATGATCTTCTTGCCTTGTTCGAGGAATTGACTGAGCTGCTTCGTCTTGGAGCCATCACCTTCCTTCACCGCGCCCACCGTGGCTCCCACCTGCGCGAACTGCTTGATTGTGCCCCGGATCTGCTGGTCGAGGATGCGCCGGTCAGTGACGACGATGATCGAATCGAAGACTGGAGCCTCGGCCTTGCGCAGGCCAATGATTTGGTGAGCAAGCCAGGCGATGGAGTTCGACTTGCCGCTCCCTGCCGAGTGCTGGATCAGATACCGCTTGCCCGCCCCGTTTCGTCCGGCGTCGGCGAGCAATTTCCGAACCACATCGAGTTGGTGAAACCGTGGCCAAATCTGTTCTCTCTTCTTCTTGCCGGTCTTCTCGTCTTTGGTTTCAACGATCTGGGCATAGTTCTCGATGATGTTGGTCAACCCCTCGCGGGTCAGAATGCGCTTCCATAGATAGTCGGTCTTGATGCCGTCTGGGTTGGGCGGGTTGCCCGTGCCATCATTCCAGCCGAGATTGAACGGCAGGAACCACGATGCTTTGCCCTTGAGGTGCGTGCAGAAGCGTACCTCGTGATCGTCCACGGCAAAGTGCACGATACAGCGGCCGAACTCGAACAGCTTCTCCCGTGGGTCCCGATCGCGCTCGTACTGCTGGAGGGCGTCCTCGACCGTCTGTTTGGTCAGGCTGTTCTTCAACTCGAAGGTGGCGACTGGCAGCCCATTGATAAACAGAGCAATGTCGAGCGCAAGCTGCGTCTCGTCGCGGCTGTATCGAAGCTGCCGGGTGACACTGAAGCGGTTCTGGGAGTAACGCGCTGCGGCCACCACATTCCCTGGCGAGGGGGTGCCATAGAAGAGATCGAGGCTCACCGGCCCATGCCTCACGCCGTGGCGCAGAATGTCGATCACGCCTCGCTTGCTGATTTCGCCCTGCAAGCGGGCCAGGAATTTGCGCCGCGTCGGGCTGTCTTGGTCAAGGTCGAGAACCTCGGCCGCTTTCGGCTGCGTGGCCCGCAAAAAGGCACGGAGCTGCGCGAGATCCACGCAGTACTCGCGATCGTATCCGGTCGGGTCGCCACCGATCCAGCCGCTGCCACTGTAAGCGGCATCAGGCTCGCGCACCATGCCTGGCTGTGGCGGATCGCACGTCGTACCAGTCAGCGCCATGCAGATCATCCGTTCGAGGCCCTTTTCGCTGGTGTCGGTCTTGGTCATAGTCTCGCCTCTTGGGTCACAAGATCCAACCTCTGTTCAACCGAACGGATCAGTGGGATAAACGGCTTCCCGTTAAGCGTCCACTGTCTATTCCATGCCTCAGGGGAAAAGAGCGGGTTGCTGTGTGCCTTCACTATCCGTTCCCAGTCGGAATGGTCGGCGAAGGGATTACCCTTGTCTTTCATCTCCTCGGCTCTCAGAAACCCAAGATAAACCAAGGCCACGGCGAATCCCAGCTCGGTCAGCTTCCAGGACCAGGCAAAACGGTTGGACATCTGGTAGTGAGAGTCTCGGGAGATCTGCCACTGCAGTGATGTAGCCTCGTGAAGACCTTCGCGAGCAGTCACGATGGCTGCTGCGATTTTTTCATGGTTCGTTATGCTGCCCTGCGACGCATCCTTTCTGAGTATCTTGCGTGCGATCTCCTTGTTGAGTTCCTCGTCATGCGCCTTGGCTTCTATCAAGAGTAGGCCCGGTCTGCCCTCAATTGTGCAGGTGCTGGCGATGTCGAAGTTGGGTGTTCTGGCGTTTGGAGTGTTGGTAGCCAGCCACCACTCGCGCAGCTGCGTAGCGATCTTGGCGTCGAGTAGTCCCGGCACCCTGTCCAACTGTGCCTCATCAATGTTCTCAAACCCTTGTGGCATCCAGCAGTCGCCGGGCGAGACTGACCCGAACGGCGAGATAAGTTGATTCAGGTTCCTTGCAACGTGTTCCGGTGATCCGTGCGTCAGAAAATGGCAACGGGGTTTGCTGCCACGGCGCTCCTTCGGCTTAAGCCTCTGGAAAAGATCATTCATCGGGGGGCTTCTCCTGCGTGGGGTCGAGGTCTGCGTCTTCCCCATCTTCTTCTCCGTCGGCCAGAGCCTCCACATCGTCGAGCAGTTCCAGCTCCTCGGCTTCAGCTTGGAGATGCTGTGCCGCGTCGCGCACATCCAACTTCCCGGTGACCACGTCGGCGATCAGGAGGGTGCGGTATTCCCGGAGGAGAGCGATTTCCTGCTCATTCTGCCGAATAGTCGCTCTGATCGATTCGGTTGCGACATCGATAGCGTCGACAATTTGTCTTTGGTCGTTTTCGGACGGAACTGGCAGTCGGATGTTATAGAAGTCATCTGTGTAAAGCCGCCAGAATCCTTCAACTATGCCCTTTGCTCGCACACGCAACTCCCCGCGGCAGGCTGGGCACCGTAGGACATGCTCGAAATACTGCACTACCATGGGGCGGATCTTCCGCAGCACCGTGTAGTCGGGACTAATAACTCCGCTCTGTCGCGCCAGGGCAAACACACCAAGGTGAGCCTTCAGGCGGTTGAGCACAAGGTCATCCTCTTCACATAGCTTCGCACCGGTGTATGACAGGGATACGAGAGTTCGCTGTTCGACCATAGAGCTGGGCACGAGTCCGAGCTTTTGGCTCATAGAGAGATGGGTCTCTGTGCCAGCTTTTGAACGACAGTCGACCTCACGGAATAGATAGCGGGTCCTGAGAATCTCCCAGGACTCCGGCACCTCCCCCAACCACTCCACGCCTGACGGTTTGAGGCGGACGTTGGGGTCGAGGCCGCGAGTGACGGCGCGGTGGATAATGGCCTGCTTCTGCTCTTCCAGCAGCTTGATCAGTTTCTGCTTGGCGCGGATGTAGCGGCGGATTCGCCGGTCGGCATGGTCGAGGAAGCGGATGATGGCGGCTTGTTCAGGGAAGGGTGGAACTGGAAGAACCACCGATTTAATGGCATCGTGCGAGAGGCCATAGCGTGTCACGCCATTTGCAGATACGTGGAACTGGTAAGCGACAGGAGGACTCTGCAAAGCGCGAAACAGATAGCCGCCGTCCATCAGTCCCTTAAACGGCCGAAGGAGCGCCAAATGATAACCACAGACAAGGTCCGACGCGGTGTACTCCACCAAGGCGGGCACTCCGATGTCATTCCACATTTCCGAATCCTTCGTGATGAGGACGTCCCCGGATTCAGGTCGAAAATGTGCGATCTCGTCTCGGCTTGCCGTGGCCCGCATGAATGTAATGCGATCGGTGATGCGCTCATTCTTGTACACGTCAATGTAGTTGCAGAGCCGGATGGGGACTTCATGTTCATTCGTGTGCTTGTCGACATTACTCACACGCATCTCGACAGTGTTTCGCAGCCTCCGAATCTCCCAATGCTCCGGCACCGTTCCGAGCCACGGCACGCCGGAGTCCTTGTAAGCGGGATATGGCTTGAGGCCGGATGTCATCTTGTTTTTCCCTTCAAGGATTTCTCGATTGAAAAGGCAAACGCTTAAATAAATAAATCATTTAATAACAAATGGTTATGGACAAAACCGCGGTGTTATAAGTCCTTCTTTATAATAAACTCAAGCCCAAAAAGGCAGGTATCTGGCGAACTTTCTGGAAGTCCCCACCTTTTCGTCTGGTTTGATGACCCCTGCCTCTATTGATGCGGAAATGATTTGAGAGATGATCGCACTCTTGCTTTCTGGAAGATGGAAGCGTTCACGCAGAGATTGATTCGTCATGCGTTCGGACATCACCCATTTCAGGGCACAATGCTGGTAGCAGGCTCGTACTCGATCTTCCCTATCCATATCTTCAAAGTCCCTCGGTCCATAGACAATTACGATGGTCCGCTGATGCCCGGCGCGGAAGTCTGGAGCGGGAAGTTGATAGACTTCGGCGGCATGGATTACCTTGTCAATGCCGCTGCTCTTTTCCTCGCAGATGCGCATTCGGCGCATGAGGTCGGCCAGGCGCTCGTTCCGGGATTGATAGCCGTCAATAAATCGTTCTACCGGTACGATAGGTTCACCCGGATTGGAAATTTCAATCCTATTGGAATAGATCTCTACCATCATAGAGGCTCCACCCACCTGGAAATCCTGATGAATGAGGGCGTTGGCGACCAGTTCGCGAATGGTGATTTCGGGGACCAGCTTGACCTCTTTGCGAAGAGCGTCCTCGATCACCACGTTTTGCGGCAGCTGGCTCATGACGAACCGGACCAACCCTTGGAAACCAACCGCGTATCCTTTGCTGCCCGGCTGATCGAGTTTGGTCTCAAGCTTGGATGTGCCGGGATAGACCACCACGCGTGGCGCTTTGCGGCCGAGGTCCGGGAAGTCATCCAAACGCTTAGCCAGCAGCAGTGCGCCCAGGCGCCGGATGGTGTAGTTAGCGGCCTGTTTGTCAATGAGATGCTCCTGGACCAGACGATCCAAGACTCCTGCCCGGTCGGTCGGAAAAGGAAGTTTCAGTAACTCGAAAAAGGCTTGTGTATCGAGCAGTTCAATCACTTGTTGAGGATCAAGTTTCTGCCGGGCCGGTTCTTCAAGCCAATCCGGTTTCCCTTCCGCGAATATGCGCCGCAGTTGATCCTCGCTCATTGGCACTAATTCTTCTCCTGCACGCATCAGATATGCGCCATTAAGGTGATAAGCAGTTCCCCTTGGTCTCGATGGGATATGAAAAACCAATACGCGCCCATCCGGATGCGCTACCTCCTCAATATCCACACGAAAATCGATTGCTTCAAAAAGCTTCTCGGCCATTTCCACCGGGTTACAGAAAGCCGCTGTGCCCACGACCGGTCGAGGTGGTTTGTCGGCGATACCGAGGATCAGATGTCCACCGCCCTCATTGGCCAGCGCAACGCAATACTTGTACAGTTTCTTATTGTCGAACTGGGTCTTGGCTTCCTTGAATTCAAGTCGTTGATGTTCGGAAGGAGCCTTCCGCCAGATGTCAATTTGTTCTGGTGTTACGATCATTTCCCATCTCCTCCGATAATCTCCCCAAGCAAACCTTCTGTCTCCTTCTCAATGGCCAGGATGTCCGCGCGGATCTCCTCCAGTGTGCGCAGCGGCTGAGGCTTATAGAAGTAGCGCGTGAAGCTGATCTCGTAGCCGGTCTTGACGCTCCCGGGGTCATACCAGGCGTCCGGGGCATATGGTAGCACCTCACGCTGCAGGAAGGCTTCGATCCCGCCCTCTTCCAGCAGCGGCACCTGTTCTGTGTTGCGTAGATCGCTGTCAGGCTCGTACTCGACCACGCAAGACTTGCCGGCTATGGTGGCCTCAAATAGGCCGTGCAGCGGGTTCGGCTCGGTGCCGCGCTTGTAAATCTTCTTGATAACGGGCGGCGGGGCCAACTCGTCACGCTCGCTGCTTTCCTTGAGTGCTTTGATCTCCTTGGGGGTGTAAGCCCGGTCGGGATCGATGCCCTTGAGCCGCAGAGGCCGCTCGACTGTCACCTTCCAGTATCCAAAAGCGGCGTTCGAAAAGATCTTTGATTGTTCGGTCTCCTCGAACTTGTGAAAGGTGTCACAGATGCGGGCGATGTCATCGTCGGAAAGTTCGCAGTTCTTCTTGCCGAGATTCTTGCGCAGGGGCTTGAACCACTGCGTCGCGTCAATGAGCTGAACTCTGCCGCGCCGGTGCTCGGGCTTGCGGTTGGAGAGCACCCAGATGTAGGTGGCGATACCCGTGTTGTAGAACATGTTGAGTGGCAGCGCGACGATGGCATCCAGCCAGTCGTTCTCGATGATCCAGCGTCGGATGTTGCTCTCGCCCTGACCGGCGTCCCCTGTAAAGAGCGATGAACCATTGTGAACCTCGGCGATCCGGCTGCCCAGCTTCGTCTCCTGCTTCATCTTCGAGAGCATGTTGGCAAGGAAGAGCATCTGGCCGTCGCTCGATCGAGTTATTAGAGAGTATTCTGGGTCTCCGGCGTGGTCGATCAGGAAGCGCGGGTCCTTGATCCCTCCCTTGCCGCCCATGCGCTCAAGGTCGCTCTTCCAGCTCTTTCCGTAGGGTGGATTGGATAGCATGAAGTCGAACTCGCGCGATTTGAAGGCGTCGTTCGAGAGCGTAGAGTGCTCCGGCCCGCCCACGATGTTGTCCGCGTCATCTCCCTCGCCCTTCAGTAGAAGGTCAGCCTTGCAGATCGCGTAGGTTTCAGCGTTGATCTCTTGCCCGTAGAGGTGGGTGGCAACCTGCTTACCGCGCTCCCCAGCGAGCTGCTTTAGAGTCTCTTCGGCGACGGTCAACATCCCGCCCGTGCCCAAGGCTCCATCGTAGAGCAGGTATGTGCCCGATTCGATCTGGTCTGCCACCGGCAAGAAGATCAGCTTTGCCATTAGCTTCACGGCGTCGCGCGGCGTCCAGTGCTCCCCCGCCTCCTCATTGTTCTCTTCGTTAAAGCGCCGCACCAGCTCCTCGAAGATCGTTCCCATTCCGTGGTTATCGAGACCAGGGTGCTTGACAGAGCCATCGCCATTCATAACTGGATTCGGGCTAAGGTTGATGTCCGGGGAAAGCAACTTTTCGATGAGCGTGGCCAGCGCGTCGGCCTTTGATAGGCGCGGGATCTGGTTGCGGAACTCGAAGTTCTCCAGGATGTCCTGGACGTTGGGCGAGAAGCCATCGAGGTAGGCTTCAAAATCGGCCTTGAGCTGTTGCTGGCTGGCGCGGGCTTTGAGGTCTCGGAGAGTGAACTTGGACGTGTTGTAGAAAGCCTGCCCCGCCGCCTGCCGCAGCGCCTGGTCCTGGTGAACGATCTTGGCCTTGTCAAGCGAGGTCCTCATGTCGAGGACGGCCTGCTTCGTTGGCTCCAGCACTGCATCGAGTCGGCGCAGGACCATCATTGGCAGAATCACGTCGCGGTACTTGCCGCGCACATAGAGGTCACGGAGCACGTCGTCTGCAATGCTCCAGATGAAATTCGCCATCCAATTCAAGTTGTTGTTACTCATGCTATTGTCCTTGACTGCGCAAGAGTGTCGGAAATGTGATCCAGAATCATCAGGATGAAAATGAGAAACGCTGAAGTAAACCCCGATAAACAAAAACCCCATCCCTCAACCTGAGAAATGGGGTCCGCTATCCGTCCCTCTTTGGTGCAGCCTTGTTTTCATTCAAATAGGCCATGTCCACCAGTGAGTTTTGTTTGTCCGTGGTAACTGCCTGTAACGAAACATGAAGTTTAGGGGCAATTTACTCTGAAGGGCAGTGATTGTCAACCTTTGGGATTGTGCCTTATCCCATTGAACCCGCTGCCCCTCGCGCCGCCATTTATTTTCAGACCGGCTTCGGTTGGGGCACTATTCACGAAACTCATTACCACTGGGGCGTCCGCGCCTGCCCACGGGGCGGCGATCTCTTGGATACTTCCAGGATTCAGGTCACCTCTGTGCTCGTAGGGGCGATTTGACCTGTTGGACCTGTTGTAGTGAATGCCGGGGATGGAATTTCGGGCAATTACCTTGGCTATTCATGCCATTTCTCATGATTTATCGGACTCACTCTCTGTATGGATCTGGACATCTTGCCCGGAGCTGTGGTCGGTCTAAGTCCCTGCCATCACTAACTTTGGGCATTTTTGAGCGAATTTGCCACTGATTCAAAGGAGGCCGCGGGGGCCTTTTACACGCACACACAGAATTTCAGCCAAATCTCGAAGCGATTCGAGAAAAATCAAAAGCCGTTTTCCTCTTTGACTATCTCCGGTGAATTCCCTATACTTACGTCATGAGCAAACGGCTACAGGTCATACTGGATGATGGAGATATGCGGGCAATTCGCACAATTGCCAAACGGCGTCGCATGACCGTTGCAGAATGGGTGCGCCAGGTTCTTCGCTCGGCACGGCGCGACGAACCGACTTCAGACCCCCGTCGGAAGCTGGAGGTTCTACATTCTGCCGTCCGCCATACGTTTCCTTCCGGCGATATCCAGCAGATGTTGGCGGAAATCGAGCGCGGTTATCTCGCTGACAATGCCCAATGATCTTCATCGACTCCAACATACCCATGTATTTGGTCGGTGCGGAGCACCCTCACAAAATTGACGCTCAACGTCTTCTCGAAAAATGCATTTCAGACAATGAAAGGCTCGTCACTGATGCGGAGGTCCTTCAGGAGATCCTTCATCGCTATGTCGCGATAGATAGAAAAGAGGCGATCATGCCGGCTCTCCAAGCCGTGCTCGGCTTAGTGGATGAAGTCTTCGCGATCGAACTTCGTGACATTGAAAGGGCCAAAGATGTCCTTCTCGCTACCCAACGACTTTCAGCAAGGGATGCCATCCATATAGCCACCATGGAAAGACATCAGGTGACGACGATTATGAGCTTTGACTCCGGATTTGATGGCTACCCAGGTATCAAGAGATTTTCCACCCTCTGACCTCCGCTCAATAATTGGCTGCACATGCACTGGGTTCTGTTAGGAACTCGAACAGATTCGAGAAAAATTCTGGCACTAGAGCCTGAGGAGCTGAAGGGTCGTCCAGATCGTCCCATCGTCCAACCTCTTGCAATTGCCTGGATTATTGAGGACGATTGACAGGGAGAGTTGTAGGGCGATACCCGTTATGGATCGTCCAGACCGGTCCAATCGGCATTATCAATGTGGGCTACTTTTTTTCAATATTGGGTGATCTTATTGTGAGTATTGCGGTTATTTAATGACTTGGGAAGTGAATAAATTGCCCGAAGTTACAAGTAATTATCGTAACAACAGGTAGTTGAGTGGTTTTCTCTTGAATACCCTCATAACCCGAAGGTCAGAGGTTCGAATCCTCTCCCCGCTACCAAGAAATTCAAGGACTTACATCGATCTGGTGTAAGTCCTTTTTTGTTGGTGGGCTACTTTTGGGCTCTCTTTTTGAGATGGCCTCTGCCCCGTCACCCGTTTTGTGCCGTTTTTCACAACCTGTCTTCAGACCATTCAATTTTGCGTCTTGACCAGGTCCATGGGTTTTCCGTATACTTTTTTATCAGAAGTGGGGGCCATCCGAAGCAGACCTTTAGATGGACTTGCGCTATCCAATAATTGAAGGGAGATGCAACAAATGTTAACTGATTCCAGCCGACTTCATAAAGTTAAGGGGATTAATTTTCTGGTGGATGAAGGAAATGAGAAACAGGCGGTTGTAATTGACTTGAAAAAGCACCGGGACCTTTGGGAAGATTTTTATGATACTTTGTTGACAAAAAACAGAGAGAAAGATCCGCGTGAATCGCTCGAACAAGTCCGAAACCGGGTGCTTGGAAAGAAATAGATGTCCAAATATCAAGTCACCTTCGCCAGATCAGCACGTCGAGAACTGGAAGGATTACCGATAAACATCGCTGCTCGCATATTAGACAAGATTCAAACTCTTTCTGATAATCCACGACCGCATGGTTGTAAAAAGCTGCAAGGTCCCAGCCAGCTTTGGCGTATCAGAATACGCGAATATAGGGTTGTTTATAAAATCGACGACAAGAACAAAGAAGTCGATGTCTCCGTAATACGGCATCGGAGTGACGCATATAGATAATTACAGTCGATCGCTCTGAACGGCAACTTTAGCTTTTCCACCTTTGCCCGCTTGCACCGATTCATAGGCTCTCATCATGGCAGAACCGTCATTTCTCGTCTCTTTGGGAATCCAGGGACAGCGAACAGCCAGCCTCTGCTAAGAAGCCCTGGGGTAGCCTTTGGAAACAAGTGGATGGACTGATTTGGTTTTACGCCGAGGCTAACCTTTGTTTTGATTTTCGCCCGTCATTATATTATAGATAAATCACAAGATTAAAAGAAGTTAAAGGGAGAAACGAAAATGCCCGGACAAGCCTTGAGGAGAGAAAGCACAAACCACCCCTTTATTGTTAAGAATCGGGACATATGCGCTGGGAGCCCTACCATTGAGGGAACAAGGACTCGTGTTATCGACGTAGCGATCGAATATGAAATGCTTGGCCGCTCACCCGATGAGATTATCAGTTCACACCCCCATTTGAACCTGCCCCAGGTCCATGATGCCCTTTCCTTTTACTACGAGAACAGGGACGAACTCGATCAAAAGGCCGAGCAGGACGAGGAGTTCATCGCACGACTGAAGAAGAAAATCCCCCCAAGAATCTCTTAGGGCCATGGGCAAGATCAAGATCTACATAAACGAAAGCGTCGATGTCGCCATTGCGGAGGGCCTGAAAAGAAGGGGGCTGGATGCCTCCTCTTCAAGGGATACGGGCAACCTGGGATTAGCCGATGAGGAGCAACTGATCTACGCCAGCAAAGAAAAGGCGGCCATTTTTCCATTTCAACGCCGCAATTTCACCGGCTTCCTTCCATCTGCGAGTGAGTTGCTCTAATTTCTTGTCAGTTATTGGCTCCCGTAACTACTCAGGTAGATAGACTGAAGGTAGATAGACTGAAGGTAGATAGACTG
>Ga0315278_10005000_pt1 | contig 12020 bp, 15 predicted proteins | sample YL17G06_0_MG_FD_203880 | JGI IMG/M metagenome (GOLD analysis project Ga0315278, IMG submission 203880) | Sediment microbial communities from Yellowstone Lake, YNP, Wyoming, USA - YL17G06_0 | ecosystem: Environmental > Aquatic > Freshwater > Lake > Sediment | place: USA: Wyoming | collected... | reverse complement strand
TTTAAGCAAGCGACGAAACCGCATTTCGTGCGCCGTCTTTCCAGACCTCACAAATGGCTGTCGTCGAGCCGATGGCCGAGAACTTCGGCGGCGGTTTTGCCCATTTGCTGCGCAGGCTTTTCGGCGAGCGCCGAGATTCTTGTTTCGCCGATACCAGTATTAGCGCCCGCCGGTTTTGGCTGTCTGTCCTCGGGGGCCGGCGTCGCGGAAACGTCAGCCTGACCAAGCAGATCGGCGAACAGCACCTTGTCGGAATCTCTGGTGAGGAACCCAGGCAGTTCGCGACGCAACCAATCACCGAGGCGTTTCGAGAATTCCCCGTCGCCGGCGTTTTCCAAGCGATACAGGACCAGAGCGCCGAGCAGCACTTTTCGGCGTGTGTCGGCAGCGCGCTCATGTTTACCCAAGCGGGCTTGCAAGGTCTTTTTGCGGGCGTCGAGTTGGGCGATCCGTTCGGCGATGCTCTTTCTAACCATGGTCGATTCCTTCGAGGCAATGATTCTGGAGACGGTTCTCATAACCGCGCGGTCGCCTTACGCCAAGCTGTCGCCACAAATATCTGAATTTTATGCCACTTTATTCCCATCTAGCCGGCGTCATACGCTGACCTAAACACGCTTTCCGAAATCTGTCCACAGCGCGAACACCATAAACGTCCAGAGCGAAGCGAAGAATGTTTTAAGGGCGCACTTACGAGTTGCTTCGCAACTCAGGCGCGTGTAGACTGCCAAGCTATCGGCAAATCGAATTGGCGGTTTTGATTGGCGATCTACCACCTCAGCATGAAACCCATCAGCCGCGCGTCGGGGCGAAGCGCCGTGGCGTCCGCCGCCTATCGCGCAGGCGAAAGCCTGACCAACGAGCGCGACGGGCTGACGCATGATTTTACACGGCGGCATGGCGTCGAGCATTGCGAGATCGTCGTTGCGCAGGGGACAGGAGCCGAATGGGCTCTGGACCGTTCGGCTTTGTGGAACGCCGCCGAAGAAAATGAAAGTCGTAAGGATGCGCGGGTCGCCCGTGAATTCGAGATCGCGCTTCCGCACGAATTGAACGCCGAACAGCGCCTGGAGGTAACACGAGAGTTCGCGCAGGGGCTGGCCGATCGTCACGGGACGGCGGTGGATTTCGCCGTCCATGCGCCGCATGGCTCATCCCCGGATCAAGTCCGGGGAGACTGCCGCAATTTTCACGCGCATCTCATGATGACGACGCGGGCGGTGAATTCCGAGGGGCTTGGCGACAAGACTTCGATCGAACGCGAGAACAAATGGCTTGCGGCGAATGATCTTCCCCTGACGCAGGTTCAGCTCGTTGGAATCCGGCAAGCCTGGGAGCAGACCGCCAACGAGCATTTGGCGCGTGCCGGGCTGGAAATTCAGATCGATCATCGCTCGCATTTGGAGCGCGCACTGGAGATCGAGCCGACTGAGCATATGGGCGTTCACGCCACGCAGATGCAGCGGCGCGGTCAGGAGGTATCGCGGACCCGGCTGGACAGCGAGGCGGCGCGGCGCAACGCCGAATTGATCCGGGAAAAGCCGGAACAGGTTCTGTCGATCGTCACCGGCGAGAAGAGTGTGTTCGATCGGCGCGACGTTGCGCGGGCGCTGCATCGCTATATCGACCATCCAGAGCTGTTTCAGGGGGCGTTTGCGAAGGCTATGGGCTCTACGGCTCTTGTCGAGCTGGCGCCGGAGGTTCGCGGCGCGACTGGGGAGGTGCTGGAGCTCGCCCGCTATTCGACGCGGGAAATGGTCGAGATCGAGCGCGGCATGGTTTTCTCGGCCGACCGGATGAGCGCGGCGCGGGGCCATGGTGTCGGCGAGACCCATGTGGAGGAGGCGCTGGCGGCGCGCTCTTATCTTTCGGACGAACAGCAGGAGGCCGTCCGCCATATCACGGGAGAGGAGCAGCTCGCCGTCGTCGTCGGACTGGCGGGGGCGGGCAAGAGCACCATGCTGTCCGCCGCGCGCGAAGCGTGGGAGCGCGAGGGTTATCGCGTTCATGGGGCGGCGCTGTCCGGGAAAGCCGCCGAGGGTCTCGAGGAATCGTCCGGCATCGCCTCTCGGACGCTGGCGTCCTGGGATTACGGCTGGCAGGCCGGGCGCGGGGAATTGGGTTCTCGCGAGATTTTGGTGATCGACGAGGCCGGAATGGTTTCTTCAAAACAATTGGCGCGCTTCGTCGGCGAGGCCGAGCGGGCCGGCGCAAAGATCGTTCTCGTTGGGGATCCAGAGCAATTGCAGCCGATCCAGGCCGGGGCGGTGTTCCGCGCCGTCGCGGAGCGGGTCGGCTTCGCCGAGCTGGAGGGCGTTCGCCGGCAAGGGGAGGATTGGCAGCGCCAGGCGTCGCAGGATTTTGCCCGGCATCGGACCAGCGAGGGACTTGAGGCTTACGCCGAGAGGGACGGGGTGCGGTTTTCGCAGACGCGGGACGAGGCGCGGGCGGAGATCGTGCGGGATGTGCTCAAGGACATGACCGAGCGTCCCGACGGGAGCCGGATCGTGCTGGCGCATCGGCGGGCCGATGTTCGGGAATTGAACGAGGCGATCCGCGCGGCGCGTCAGGAGAGCGGCGAGCTATTGGGCGAGCGCTCCTATGCGACGAACGACGGCGAGCGGCGGTTTGCCGTCGGCGACCGCGTGCTGTTTCTGGAGAACAATCGCGATCTTGGCGTCAAGAACGGGATGCTGGGAACGGTTCAGGAAGCCGAGGAAGGGCGGCTCGTGGCGAGGCTCGACAATGCGCAGGGGCCGGAGCTCGGGCGGGAGGTTTCTGTGTCGACGGCGGATTACGCATCGATCGATCACGGCTACGCGACGACGATTCACAAATCGCAGGGGGCGACGGTCGATCGCGCCTATGTGCTCGGCTCCGCCAGCTTGGATCGGCATTTGACCTATGTCGCCATGACGCGGCATCGCGAGGAGGCGACGCTTTACGCCGGCCGCGACGAATTCGGGGATTTGCGCGGGCTATCGGAGCGGCTCGGGCGTTCCGGCCTCAAGGAGACGACGCTCGATTACGCCCGGGATTTTGCCGAGCAGCGCGGGATGGCGGATCGGCTAGGAGTTTCGAGCGAGATCGTGGTTCCCGCCCGCGCCGAGAGCGACGCGCAACGCGCGAAGGAGTTCGACGGCGAAGGCGCCGCGCGCCCGTCCGAATTGTCGCCGGAGGGCGACGCGAGAGAAACGCAGCAGCGCGCCGCGCCCGACCGCGAGAAGCTGCGGGCGTATGGCGAGGCTGCGAAAGCCGCGTTCGCTCGCTCGCGAGAGGTTACGGCGGAGGGCGCGGGAGAGCGTCAGGACGAGCGCGCGCAAACGTCGGCGCCGCGAGAAGCGCAAGAGAGGGAGCAGCAGCAGGCTTCGCCATCCCTCGACGCCGAGCGGATGCAGGCTATCGCCCAGCAGGCGAAGCTCGCCTTTTACAAGGCGGAGGGCGCCGCCAAAGCCCGCGAAGCTTTTGCGCAGGCGGAAGCGCGCCGCGCCACGGAGGCCGAGCGCGTGCGGGCCGAGGCGGAACGAGAGCGGCTGGCGGAAGAGCAACTACTCAAAGAGCAGAGCCGCGAGCGCGACGTCATGCGGCAGCGTTCCCACGATCACGGGCATGAACGCTGACTTTTCTAAGATGAATTGGAGACCAGCATGGGAAACGAGTCGGACGGTAGCGCGAGGATGGAAGAAATCGGCGGGATGATCGTTCACGCCGAAGCCGCACAAGCCGCGCTCGACAAGGGACTCGCGGCGCACGCTGAGAACGTCGTGAATATCACGCGGCTGATCCAGTATGGCGCCGGGGTTTTGAAGAAACTTCAGGCGGAAGCAGAGCAGCTTGGCCCGCGCGCCGAACAGGCCGGAGCGGGCGCCGTGCGCGAGGAGGTTCAAAAGAGCCTTGCGGGCGCGGGCGCCGTTGTCGGCGATGCTGCGCGCACTGCTCTTCATCCGGTGATGGACGACGCCTTGGCGGTGATCGGCGAAGCGCGGCGCGCCGGCATGATTCTCGACCGGCAGGCACAGCGGTTTTCGAACCGGATGCTGGCGATCATGGCCGCGAGCGCGATCGGCGCGGTGATGCTGGTTGCTTTCGGCGTTTGGGTTGCGCTCGCCTGGCAGCGTTCGGAGATTGCGAGCCTCGAGCAGCAAAAGGCAGACTTGCGCGGCGAGGTCGCCACCATGGAGTCTGTCGCGCAGAATATGCGGGCGCAGGGGCTGAAAATTGAATTCGGCGATTGCAAAGAGGCCAACGGTCGCACGCGCCGCTGCGTCGCCGTCCAGCCCGGCATGCGACCGTGGGGAACCGAGCAAGCGCCGTTCTATGTGCTCAAGGGGTATTGAGGCGCGCCGCGGACCGCCCGGGCAAAATTCACAATCGGCCCTTGTGTGAACGGTCTGCGAGGCTTCGCCGCCGCGAAGAATGACACTCTCTTGTCAAGCAGGATCGCAGGCGTAAATAAATTTACGCCTAGAAATTGCGTAAAAATAGGCGCGACATCCATATTTTTTCCGCGTATCCCGCGAATATGCCGCTTTATGCCTACTTGTATATAGATCGTATACGCCTATATTCGGTTGCGAAATCAGACATGGGGCGGAGCCGACCAATGAAGAAAACCATCGAGATCAACGCTGAACGCATCAGCGCACTTCGGACAAAATGCGGGCTCAGCCAGAAGGAGCTGGCGGGAAAACTGAAGGTCGATCCCGGAACAATCTCTCGTTGGGAGCGCGGTGAAATCGACCGGGTCCGCCAGGACATCTTTGGCAAACTTTGCTCGGCTCTAGATGCGACGCAGGATGATATTTGCGGCGATGGCCCGCTCCCGGAAAGTCGGACTGAGCAAAGGGAGCCTCAAAAAGGCCAGATGAATTTGAGCGTTGATATGGCGTGCAGGAATGCGCTCAACCTGGTCGCACTTCGCTATCGGATCACGCGGCAGCAGGTTGTCGAAGCGGCGCCGTTGCTGTTTTTCATCGTCGCCGAAAAAAGCTTGCAAGAGCGTGGCAAGCGCCTGGATGCGCTTCGGGCATCAGCCGATGCTGTTTATGACGCCTATCCTTGGCATCTCCCAAAAGCGGCTTCGGTAGATGAAGAGATTTTGGACAACGAGTGCCGCTCCATCGAAGCGCGCGATCTTTTCGGCTCGATCGTCACTGACAATGTCGGCGAACATTACGCCAAAGATTGGGATGAAGGGGAGCGCAACCCCTTCGCTGTATTCTTGAAGGCGGCGCTCCGCGACGTCTCAGACACCGCAACATTCGAGCGGTGGGAGCACCGTTGGTCACCAGAGTATGCCGTCTGCGTCGAGGAAGCCGAGACGATCGTCGGGAGCGATAAAGACGCCGCCGACGCTATCCTCTGTGGTCGTGTTGCGCTGCACGACATGCCGAAGGGCGTTCGAAAATCCCTTCCGGCGGAGAGGGCGAAGTGGGTGTGCGAGAATACCTGTCGTGAACTCTCCATCGGTGACTTGTCCAACGATGACTTCATCGATGAGACGCCGAGCAAGGATGTCGGTCCGGCTGCGTCTAACGAGTGGACAACGCCATGACCAGCCACCTTCACCTCACTGCGCACGCGGCGAAAAGGGCGTCTCAACGCGGCCTAGCGAGCGGTGATCTCGAACTGATCAGGCGGATCGGGACGGAGGTCGAGGGCGGATATTTCGTCCGAGAGAAGGATTTTCAAATCCTCGACCGCGAACTGAAATATTTGAGAGATCAAGCCAGACGGCTTGTGGGCAAGCGGGTGGTCATTGATGGCGATCATATCGTGACTGCCTACCACGCAAATGCAGGTAAGGAGCGCCGGTTGCTGCGCTGTGCCGAACGGCGCACGCTGGCGGGCTAACTAACTGCGCGACCAAACGGACAACGGGAGGAGCCCTTCCATGGCGAGATGTTTGGTATCGTTTTCAGAGGCCACGGTAGCTCGGATCGTCTCCTTGCGAAGCGGCGACGAAATAGGAGCGTCGCTGTTGGTAGCGAGAAAAACCGCGTTGAGGTCCTGACATGAAAAAATCCGTTGTTTTGCCTCTCGTCGTCGTATTCCTCGCAGGTTGCAAGTCTGCCGCTGAATCTTCTGCTGAGCTTCGTAGCAAGGTTATTGCCAACGGCAAAAGCGATTGTGAGGCCATCGGCCACAAGCCCGGCTCGAAGGAGTTTGCAAGTTGCGTCGAACGTTACTTTTACGTTGCGGCCGAGGCGAGCGCTCGCCGTGACGCGGTGTCCCAAGCCGCAGGCGCGGCGATCGCGCAAAGCATGATGCAAGACGCGGCTCAGCGGCAACAGGCGGCAGAAGCAGCCCTTCTATCGGCTGGCCGTCCAAATCTGACCTGCTCCACTGGTGGCAATACAACGACTTGTCGCTGACGACCGGAGGAAACGAGGACCATGGGCGACCTTGTTGCAGACTTTCTGGCGACACACCGATCGTCGTCAATGTGGTTGGTTGACATCATTGACGTGCTTTTGACCAAGCCTCACGGTACCGCTCATGTGAGCGATATTGCTCGCGATCTCTGGCATTCCGAAAGACGGGACATCCGCAGCATCGAAGAGACCATTACGAGAGCCATTAACAATTATTGTAGTGATGCAGCGGACTTCGACAAAGCGCCCGACCACGATCTTTTTCAGCGGGTCAGGCCTGCGACTTATCGGCTCCGATCATTCCCGAATAAGCCGGATATTTATGAGCTAGCGACAGTGAAGTTTGATGAACCGGCGATGCAGGGCATGTGGGATTTTTTCGCAAAGCAGATTATGCAAAAGAAATTCCGCGAAAAATGGAGTGCAGCAAGCAATCGCAAGAAGCTCGGGGTGTTTGTGAAATGGATGGGGAATCCAAAGCAGCAGGAATGGTACGAGGAACGCAAAAAATCGTTTGCCGAAAATGATGCCATCTCCCTTGAGGATTTGCTTGAGAAAAAATGACTGATCGCGATTTGCTGCGTAAACATGTGCAAACATCAAGCATTTCGAGCGTGTCCCTTCGGACACGGGCTTTTAGGCGCAAGCGCCCGTGATGGATATGTGCTTTTTTTGGCATCAGAGCCGCCCCACTGGAACCGAGGTAGCAGCATGAGACGCGTTATCCTGTTTGTAATTTCGATCGTAATACTAGGTGCAGGTGCATATTTGCTCTGGCACGAAGTCTTTTTGGCGAGTGTGATTCGTGGGCGCTTGCTTATGGCGAGCGCATGCCTAATGACCGTGGGCGGATATTTGTTATGGCAGGACTTTGTTGCTCCACTGCTAGCAAAGTCGAAGCAGCTACCGAAGAATTAAGCGCAGACTTGTCTTCAGAGGTAACACTATGATGATAGTTGAAGACTATCACCAACGGCGTTGGTGGCATTACTTTATCATGACACTTTTTCTAGCTCAATTCGGACTTGCCGGGTTCATCGCAATTTTTACAATGCACGGGGTAGCGCGAAAACGAAAATGACATCACGACCACGATGCCCGATCGGTCTTTGATGCAAAAATCATCAAGACATTTGCCACCTGCCACAAGGACATGCGCGTCGATGCAGCCCGATATTCTCACGCAGTTGGCAAAACAGCTCTACGATCTCCGTGACGCGGGGCGGATCATTCCATTCGTCCGCGTTGGGATTGGCGACGGCTCAGCTCCCGGTGATTGGAAGCCTGCCCCTAAGTTTTGCCATGCCAACGTCGAAACGTGGGTCATGCGCAGCCCCGAGTATGCCATTGTCCGGGGGTGGGTTGTCTTCGATCAATCCAATCAATCCATTGTACCGCGCCCGCGCTTTCATTTCGCGGCACATTCTGTGATTGGCACACCCGACGGCAAGCTGTTGGACATTACGCCGTCGGGCATCTCCCAGCCCTATCCGTTTATTCGCCATCCCGGTACGACTGTGGAATTCGACCAACTCCGGAACCGGTACCAGCTAATGTTTATTGATCATTATCTCGACACCTGACCCCCACAACGTAGGCTCCACTCCGCCCTTTGTGCAAAATTCAAGATATCTGCACAAAGCCGAGGCCGTTGATTCCAAACCTCTTTTCTTGTGCAGAAATGACGTGCATAAGTAAGGCATGATTTACGGCTACGCCCGCGTATCGACGGACGGCCAGAGCGTTGAGGCTCAGGTCAAGCAGTTGCGCGCCGCCGGAGCCGAGAAAGTTTTTCGGGAGACGGCGAGCGGAGCCAAGACCGAGCGGCGCGAATTGCGCCGCGCCGTCGGCCAGCTTGCCGAGGGCGACGTGTTGGCCGTCACCCGCCTTGACCGCCTCGCGCGCTCGACGCGCGACCTTCTCAACGTCCTCGCGCAGATCGCCGACACGGGCGCGGGCTTCCGCTCCCTTGCCGACACATGGGCGGACACCACGACCTCGCACGGGCGGCTTATGCTCATCATTCTTGGCGGGCTTGCCGAGTTCGAGCGCGACCTGATTCGTTCGCGCACCAGCGAAGGCCGCGACCGCGCCAAGGCGCGGGGCGTGAAAATGGGAAGGAAGCCGAAGCTCACCGACCACCAGAGGCAGGAGGCCATCCGCCGCCGCGACACGGGCGAGGAAACGCTTGCCGAAATCGGCCGCAGCTACAATGTGAGCGGCTGGACGATTGCGAGGCTCGCGCCTTGAACGCCCAGCCCTTACGACTGCGAGCACCTCGCCGCCGACGCATTGCAGCGACAGGCCGAGCGCAAGAGGTGGCGGGGGTATGATTGAGTGCTTTGACAGCGCCATTGACATTGTTCGGTTATATGTATAACCATGTAACCCGGAATTAAATCACACCATGACACCACCATGAAGATACTGGCGGTTTTGGCGCAGAAAGGCGGTAGCGGTAAAACGACCGTCGCCGTTCATATGGCGGTTTGCGCCGCTCAGAGAGGCCTAAAGACCGCCATCATCGACATTGACCCACAGGGCAGCGCCTTCCAGTGGAACGCCAGCCGCCCGGAAGGCATGAAGCTGGACGCCGTAGCGGCGAACGCCGCCCAGCTTGCGGGATTGTTGCAGCGAGCCAAGGCGGGCGGCATCGATCTCGCCATCATCGACACCGCGCCACACTCCAACGCCGACGCCGCGACAGCGGCGAGCCTCTCGGATTTTGTGCTGATACCCTGCCGACCCGCCCGCTTCGATTTGGACGCCATCGCCTCGACTGTGGAAATCGCCAGGGCGGCAAACGCCCTTTGCGGCGTGGTCATCAATGCCGCCCCGCGCGGCAGGCTTGCGGAAGAAGCGCGTGCCGCGCTCACCAGCAAGGGCGTCAACGTGATTGAAACAGTCCTGCATCAACGCGCGGCCTACAGCCATGCCGTTATCGACGGGCGAAGCGTCCATGAGTACGAGCCCAAAGGAGCCGCCGCCGAAGAGATAGACGATTTATATAACCATATAACCCGGTTGTATGGTAGCAAAACAAGGAAAGGCGCAGCAGCATGAGCAAAGCCCGCGCAACGCTTGGCTCCACCGGCGTCTTTGCCGTCCCCTCGCCCGCTCCGGTCAAGAGCGCACCCAAGGCCACCGCGTCCGCCAAGGTATCGGCGCGGCCGGACCGCGAGGGGCGCAAGCCGTTACCATTCTGGACGACCGAGGCGGCGAAGAAGCAGCTTCGCATGATGGCCGCAGAGATGGATACCACGCAGCAAGACCTGATGACCGACGCGCTCAACATGCTGTTCCAGAAGCATGGCAAGCCGCCGATCGCGTGATATAACCATGTAACCGGGTTGTATGGTTGTATTTGTATTTCAAAATTGTCTGTGCAAGCCCGCCTGCGCGTGATATTACCTTATTAGGTATTAAAATCGAGAGCGAGCAGCGCGATGGACATCACAAAAGACATTCAGCCAATGACCACCTTTCGTAACCATTCGGCGGTGTTTCTCGAACATCTCAGAGAGACAAAGCGTCCGATGGTGCTGACCGTGAACGGCAAGGCCGCTGCGGTAGTGCAGGACGCCGAGGCATACCAACATCTTCTCGACTTGGCTGCGGACGCCAGTGCTGCGGAAGGCATCCGGCAGGGACGCGAGGATGTAGAGAACGGGCGGACACGTCCGGCCCGCGAAGTTTTCGACGAAATGCGCGCTGCGTATGACATTCCTCGTTGAACTGACGGAACGCGCAGGCCGCGATCTCGGACGCATCTACCGACGAATCAACGCAGAGAATTCTCGGCAGGCTCGCGACTGGTTCAACGAATTGGAAGTGGTTGTTTTCAGCCTCGACCAGAATCCCAGCCGGGGGGCCATTACCCCGGAGGACGAAACGCTACGTCAGCTGCTTTTCGGGAAGAAACGGAACGTCTACCGGATCATCTATTCGATCGACGAGCGCCGCCAGATCGTCACGGTGCGGCACATCCGGCATGGTGCGCAGGATGATGCTTTCAAGCCGGAGACCAACGGATAAGAAGCGACCAATTGCACCATATAACCATATAACCGGGTTATGTGGTTATATGGTATGCACCGTCGCGAGCGCGCTACTTTGGGTAGACGTTCTTGGGCATCTTGACCGGCGGGTGGCGCGCGACTGACCAGACCCTAATCGGCTTCTTTCAAGCGAAGCGGTAGCGGCGATTTGTCGAAGGCATTTTTCACTTTCGCGCGCATGGTTCCCGTTTTCGATTTCATGTCTTTCACGAGCTGACCCGTCTCGCCCTTCAGGTTTTCAATGCCAATCGAAAAATCCGCCTTCGTCATCGGCGTCGTGAGGGGAATAAGAGTGGGCTCGAATCGCTCTGACGCTGCCTCGCTATTTTCCAAAGCCGTGCGCCGCAGAATGCTTTCGGGTGGCAAAGCGATGATCTTGTAGCGGCCCATTTTTTCGCGACGAATGGCTCCGACCTGTTCGAGACGCGCCATTACTGGCGGCAGATTCTCTTTTTGAACGCCGATCTCGCGCGCTATCTCAGTTCCGCTTTTTGTGCAGATCAGCGTCTCGAAATCGAGCCATCTTCTGACCTGTTGCAAAACAGCTAAGGCAATGGTTCGCTCAGCGAGAGAGGCGTTTGTTGCGCGCAGACGCGCGACGATGAGGTCGAGGAAGGGATCGTGTTCGACCATAGGAATATAGACGATTACCGTCGTTGGCGGGGTGACTCTGCTATGCTACTCTGAGTCGAATGTAAAAGGAGAATCAGTCCTAGAAAAGCGAAAACCCGCCTTGAGGGCGGGCTCACTTTCCGGCCGAGGCCAGGGAATTCGGTTGCGTTGCAGCTCCGAATTTCCCTGAAATCAGGCTTCAAGTCAAGCGGAAACACAGTTTCCGCTAATGGGAGCGTTTGCGCCGGTTTTTGGCCCCTTCTGGGCGGGTTGAGCGATCAACCCGAACGGAGAAATCATGTCTTTTGATCCGCGTGGCGCGATTCAAAGTCAGCCCGCATTAGAGTTTTTTTTCGCGATTGGCAGCACGAAATCCCTATCGACACTGGACGGGTTCGCCCGCGCCATCTGGGCCGACTGGGGGGCGGGGCGGCTCAGCGACGAGCAGGCGAGCGCGCTTGCGGAGACGCTGGAGGGCCGCAAACGGGAGGTGCGGGGGATCGACACGGTGGCGAGCCGGGCACCGCAGGTGGCCGAGGTCGCCCGCAAGCAGGGGCGATTGAGCCACTTCCCGCCAAAGCGGAAGGCGGCGCGCCCGCCCGACCGGCGGGCGTCGATAGAACGGCGCCGCACCCTGGCGGCGTCCGGCCCGATGCCGCCGCAGCTCGCCAGCCAGTTCACGACCGGCGAGCTGGCGGCGCTGCGGATCGTCGCCGACGCTGTAAGGGATCGGGGCGCCTGCATCCTGACCCTGGGGGAGATCGCCGCGCGGGCCGGGGTGTGCGTCACCACGGCCCGGAACGCGCTGCGGACCGCCGCGCGCGAGGGGCTCGTCACCATCGAGGAGCGGCGGCGCGACAAGCGGCCGAACCTCGCCAATGTGGTGCGGGTGGTGTCGCGGGAGTGGAAGCTGTGGATCGAGCGCGGCCCCAAACGAACTTCACAAGGGCGCGCCGTCGCGGCCGAGGGGGGAGGA
>Ga0315278_10004999_pt1 | contig 12020 bp, 11 predicted proteins | sample YL17G06_0_MG_FD_203880 | JGI IMG/M metagenome (GOLD analysis project Ga0315278, IMG submission 203880) | Sediment microbial communities from Yellowstone Lake, YNP, Wyoming, USA - YL17G06_0 | ecosystem: Environmental > Aquatic > Freshwater > Lake > Sediment | place: USA: Wyoming | collected... | reverse complement strand
AACCAACTGGTGGAACAACTGGATTTCAACAAACGTAAATTCACTCTTTTAATTGCCATGTACAACGAATTGGAAGATAAACTTTTCCCGTATTTTTTGAAACTTTCAAAAGAGCGCCCGGAATTACGTGACCGACTGTATGCCAGGGTGAAGCTGTATACGGGGAAAGAAGAAAACAGCATTCTCCAGTTGCAGGAAAAGATCAATTACGTGGCGCTCCAGATCGACCGGTTGGATAAACGGATCGAGCGGCTGGAGTTGACGGCCAGGAATAAAGAACTGTCGAAGGAAAGTAAACATACTGCCGGGGAAAGCCTGCAGACCGTGCCCATCGCCGTCAGGATACGGCAACTTGAAGAGGAAAAAAACGATTATTCCGCTAAACTCCGCGAAGAAGAAAGTAAACTAACCGAATTAAAGAAAAAAGAAGCAAATGCCGCCGGGAAAATCGAAGAGAAAAAGGCTGAAATCGAAAAATTAAAGACGAAAGCGGACGCCGTCGGCGACAGCGTCGAAAAACTTATCCACCAGGCTTTTATAGAAGTAAGAGAGGCGCGGCTCAACGGACTGGAAATTCCCCGCTTGAACGCCATCAAAACTTTTGTATACCTGGCTGAGAACAATATCGAAACCTTTAAACAAAAAATAACCAATATCGAAAACGAAAACGCTTCATTGGATAAACAGCGGCGCCGGGAACTGATGGATAAAGCCGTCAAAAGCATCTGGGTAATAGGCCTGGCCCTGTTGGTGGTATTTCTTTTAATCAAAATCACCGGCCAGGTCGGGAAAAATGTCATCGGTAAGGTTGAAAAGAGCGATAAATTGGAACCGCACCGCAAGCAAAGATATCATACCTTGTGGTCCATCATTCTTTCTCTTATAAAAGTCGTAGTCTGGGCGGCGGCGGTTTTGTGGGTATTGCGAGAATTGGAGATCGACTATGCCCCATTCCTGGTGGCTGCCGGCGGTGTGTCGTTGGCCGTCGGCTTCGGCGCCCAATCCCTGGTCAAAGACGTGGTTACGGGTTTTTTCCTGTTAATGGAAGAGCAATTCGCCCTGGGCGACTACGTGGAGATCAACGGCAAAACCGGGACCGTGGAAAAAATCTCCTTACGTACCATCAAGTTCCGTTCCCTGGACGGCACCCTGAATATCATTCCCAACGGCAGCATCGCCAACGTGTCCAACAAAACCTACCAGTGGTCGCGGGCTGTGGTGAAAGTGGGCGTATCCTACGAACAACGGCCTGAAAACGTGCTGGCGGTTTTAAACGAAGTATGCCGGGAAATGGTTGAAGACCCGGCGTGGAAAGACATTCTAATCGAAGAACCTACCCCACAGGGAATTATTTCCTTTGGCGATTCCGCGGTCGATTTCCGGGTGTTGGCCAAAACAAGACCCGGCGATCAATGGGCCGTGGAACGCCAATTGCATATCCGCATTAAAAACGCCTTTGACCGGAACGGTATCGAGATTCCCTACAACTATATCAATCTAATCGACCGGACAGAAAAAAAAGAATAGAAGTTTTTGCGGGGGTTCCAGGGGGCGCTTTTTTCAAAAAGCGCCCCCTGGCCACCGGAGGTAAAAAGGGTCGCTTTTGAAAAAGCTCCGCAAAACTTTTGTTTAAGATTATTTATTGCGCATCATTAAATCCGCCAGCACGATAGCAGCGGCGCACTCTACTACCACCGGGACCCGCAGCGCAATACACGTATCATGACGCCCCCGGATCGCCAGGTCTACCTGCTCCCCGGTCTGTAAATTAACCGTCCGCTGCGGCAGCGAAATACTGGATGTGGGTTTCACCGCCACCCGGAACAGCAAAGGGTTACCATTGGTAATCCCGCCATTAATGCCGCCCGCATGATTGGTCCTTGTTTTACCGCTTGCATCGATAATCGGATCATTGCACTCCGAACCCTTCATCCGGGCCGCCCCAAACCCGGCCCCAAATTCGATCCCTTTTACCGCGGGAATGGAAAACATCATATGACTTAACATGGACTCCACGGAATCGAAAAACGGCTCCCCCAACCCCACGGGCACATTAACAACTTCACATTGGATAATACCGCCGATGGAATCGTTCATTTCCAGGGCTTTATTCACCGCCCGTTCGATATCCGTATCGCCGCCGGCCTCCACCAGGGTCGCCGTTACTTTTACCGGCCCGATTATTTTTTTCGCTATCACCCCGGCGGCCACCAACCCCAGGGTAAGCCGCCCGGAAAAATGCCCGCCGCCCCTGTAATCGTTGAACCCACCGTACTTCTTCGCCGCCGTGAAATCGGCGTGGCCAGGCCGCGGCGTGTCCTTTAGAGAATCGTAATCCGCGCCCACGGCGTCTTTATTTTCAAAAGCGATCAACACCGGGGCGCCCGTTGTTTTCCCGTTAAACACCCCGCTTTTAATCAACGGCGCATCGCTCTCCATCCGGGGCGTCGTACCTTTAACTCCACCCTTCCGGCGCAGTAAATCGGCTGCGAAATCTTTCTCTTCCAATTCCAACCCCGGCGGACACCCGTCGATCAGGATACCGATCTCCTTGCCGTGGGATTCCCCGTATATACTTACGCGAAACAATCTTCCATAATTATTCATAGACATTACCCCCAATTTTTTTTAGGTCTTCGAAAAAACCCGGGTATGACTTGGCCACACATTCGTCGCCCTGGATCGTCACGGCCCCTTGCGCATTAAGCGCTGCCACAGCCGCGGCCATGGCAATGCGGTGGTCGTTGTGTGAATCGATGACGCCGCCTTTCAATGTCGCGCCTTTTATTTCCATCCGGTTGCCGTCGATGCGAATCACGGCCCCCAGCGCGGAAAACTCTTTTTCCAGGGCCACGGCCCGGTTACTTTCCTTATGAACCAGCCGTTCCACTCCCGTAATTACCGATGTGCCCCGGCAGTTGCAGGCCAGCGCCGCCAACGGTGGAAATAAATCCGGGCAGTGGACGGCGTCGAAATGGAAACAATTTAGTTTATTCTTGCGCACGGTCACTGTATCTGCTGTCATTTCAACCAGGGCCCCGGCGCTCGACAGGGCTTCTATTATTTTGCGGTCCGCCTGCGGCGAAGCCGTATCCAACCCCGTCACCGTCACACTGCCGGCCACGGCGCCCGCCGTAAGGAGAAAGGAAACCCCGGACCAGTCGCCTTCTACCCGGTATTCGCCATTTTGGCAAGCATACGTTTGCGGGCCGTTAATAAAAAACGTTTCGTAATTGGCATGTCGAACCTGCACCCCAAAGGCTTGCAGCAGCGCCAGGGTCATATCGATATAAGGCGTACTCTTAAGATTTGTAACCGTCAGCCGGGAATCTTTGGGCGCTTTCGGCAAAGCCATTAAAAGCCCGGTTAAAAATTGGGAGCCGACAGAGCCGTCCACTTCCGCTTCCCCGCCCAGCAAAGGACCTTTGACCTTCAGCGGCGGGCAGCCGTCGGCGGTAGTCGCCCGGACGCCCAATTCTTTTAAAGGTTCCTCCATCATGGAAACCGGTCGCGACAGCAGGGAGCCTTCGCCTGTTAGGGTCAATTCCCCGGGCCACAGGGCGGCGATGGGGGAGAACATACGGATACCCAGGCCCGACTCGCCGCAGTTAAGGGCCACGGCCGGATCGACCGGGTTCATCCCGCCCCGGACAATGACTTCATTCTTCCCCCGCGTCGCTTTCGCGCCCAGGGCTTCGATTACCCGCAGCGCCGCCAGCGAATCATTACAGTAGGTTGGGTTTAAAATTGTCGTCGTCCCTTCCGCCAGCAGCGCCGCGGCAATCGCACGCAGCATCATGCTCTTTGAAGCCGGGGCAGTCACGGTCCCCTTAATGTTTGAAGAGTTGACCGATTTCATCGATAATTTTCTCCACCACCTGGGAAGCTTCGCCCTCGCTGCTGACCACCAGGTCCGCCGCCTGGCCGTAGCGGAATAAACGCTCATTCAAAATACGTTGGGCGTCTATTTCCGGGACCTCGCAGTCCAGCAGCGGGCGTGTACCCTTCGGGATACGCTTAAGAGAAGTAGGGATCGAAGAATAGAGCCAGATTACCAGGGAATTGTCTTTCAATATTCGGAGGTTTTCCGGCTCCAGCACCACCCCGCCGCCGCAAGCATAAACGACGCCCTTGTCAAGCGTTAATTCTCTCGTTAATACCATGTTTTCCCAGCCCCGGAATACTTCTTCCCTGTACTTCCTGAAAATTTCGGGGATAGAAAGCCCTGTCGCTTTTTCCAGTAGTTCATCCCCATCTTTAAAGACAAGCCCCAACTTTTCTGCCAGCATTTTACCGATATACGATTTCCCGCAGCCCATAAAACCTACCAGGGCAATATTTTGCGGCGGGGGGGTAGGCAGCATGGCCAGCAGGAAATGTTTGACGACTTCAAAATACCCAGGTTCTTTCGGGGGGGCGCCCATAAAATACTCGTAAGCCGGCCTGGCCTGGTGCAGCAGCCATTCTTCCCCCCTGACAACCATGCATTCTCTTTCTTTGGCCTTGATACAGAGCGAGGTTTTTTTATAATTGGCGTCCAGCACCACCAGCCCTTTGCGCAGCCATTCCGCCGGGATAATATCGGCGGCGGCCGGCAGCGTGGAAACCAGGATATCCGTCTCTTTTAACAAATTTTGCAAAGATGATATCTCTTGCGCCTCGCAGCCGAAATCCTTTGCCGCCTGGATTGCTTTCGAATAAGTGCGATTGACCAGGATAACGATGGCTTTTTCTTTTAACAGGCCATACGCCGCCGCCCGGCCCGCGCCCCCCGCGCCAAGCACCAGGCACTTTTTCCCTTTAAGATTAATCCCCCGGCCGGCGGTTTTCAACGCTTCGGTCACGCCCAAATGATCGGTATTGTACCCTTTTATATTATTTTCTCCCCGTACCACCGTATTTACTCCGCCGATTTTTACGGCTGTCCGGTCCACTTTGTCCAGGTGGGCCATGATACTGTTCTTAAAGGGCGCGGTTACATTCATACCCATCAAGTCCAGTTCCTTAAAAAGAAACATGGCTTCTTCCGGCGTATTGGCCGCAATTTTTATGTAGTGGAGAAATTTATTAATTCTCATTTCCTGGAATAACGAATTGAACATGAACGGGCTCTTGCTGTGGAAAATTGGGTTCCCCGTAACACCCAGCAACTCCCCATATTTTCTAGAACCCGGTTTCATAAGCATGCCTATTCATTCTCCATTCATTCTCCATTCATTCTCCATCCTGTTATCTGGTCTAAAATATCTTCCAATGTTTGTTTACTCATTTGTCCCGGGGCCGTCTCCCTGCCTTCGGACAGGGCCGCGTAAGTAAACGGCGCCCCCAGCAGAAGGGCGGCCGGGCGGGTGATTTTTCCTTTTTCGCCCATGCCGATGGCCACGATTTTTTTATTTTCATTCCCAATTTCATCCCGATCATAAAGGGAGAGAATTCGGGCCGCGTCTGCTTTGCAATTGACCTGGCAGGCAATTTTGGCAACATCCGCCCCGGCGGAGAAACACCTGTTGACCAACACCTTTAATTCTTCCAGGGGCGGGGTATTTTCGTAATTATGGTACGAGATAATCACTTTACAATCGTTCTTGCGGCAGGCCGCAGTCACAGTTTCCCTGAACCCGGCCCCGGCGTCGATCTCGATGTCCGCATAGGCCGCCCCGGCTTCCACGGCTGCCAGCAATAATCCCGTTCTTTCCGCTTCGCTGATATTGCCGGGTCTGCAAGCGGCAATCAAACCGCTGCGCATAGAAAAAACCTCCCGCACCTGCTGCAGTGAAAAATCCAATCGATCCAGCCGGATTTCGGCCATTTCAGCGTCCGATAATGCCTCCCGGCACCGCTCGAAACTAAGACCGGCAATACTAATACAAATCATGGGTCGCCATTTCCAGTTCTTGAAAAGAAATTTCTTCAATGACTGCCTGTCCCACGGATTCCAGTAAAACAAAATGGAGTCCGTCGCCTTCCCTTTTTTTATCTTTTTTAAGTGCGTCCAGGATTTTTTCTTTGTCCAGGGATATTTCAGTGGGCAGTCCGATTTGTTCCAGGAGGTCCCGGATTCTTTGGGCTTCCGAAAGAGGGAGCATATTTCTTTTTACGGAAAGGGCCGCGGCGAACACCATGCCGATGCTTACTGCCTCGCCGTGGGGGAGGCCGGCGGTTTTTTCCAGGGCATGGCCCAGGGTATGGCCGAAGTTCAATTTCCGGCGTTCGCCTTTTTCTTTTTCGTCTTCCCGGACCACGGCCGCTTTAATTGTCACCGAGTCGCAGACCAGTTTTTCCAGGGTTTCGCCATCCAGGGCCAGGGCTTTTTTAAAGTTTTTTTCCAGGAAAGCGAACAATTCTTTGTCGCCGATGGCGGCGTGTTTCACTATTTCAGCGAAACCCGACAGCAGTTCTTTATGGGGTAGGGTTTTGAGCATGGCCGGGTCGCAGATGACGAAATTCGGTTGGTTGAACAGGCCGATCATATTTTTATAGCCGTAGAAATTCACGCCGTTTTTCCCGCCCACACCGGCGTCCACCTGGGAGAGCAGGGAGGTAGAGACGAACCCGAAGGCTAGGCCGCGCATGAATGTCGAAGCCGCGAAACCGGTGATATCGCAGACGATACCGCCGCCGACGCCCACGATAAAGCAGGAGCGGTCGATTTCCAGTTCCACCAATTTTTTAAAAATATATTCCACGGTTTCCAGGGTTTTGATTCTTTCGCCGGTCCCGATTTCGATGATGTCCCATGGGGGGAACCGCTTATGGTAGAAGCGGTTGAGGTTTTCGTCGGTGACAATGATTTTTTTAGTGCCCCCGGTATATTTTTCAAGGTTTTCCAGCGATTCGCCGACGGCGATTTTCGAGGTCCCGGTTTGACCGTGAATTTCAATCGTTTTCAATGGCTAAGCTCCTTTTTTATATAGGGATATAGTTTACGTTAAAGAGTATGGAATTGTCAATATATAAATTTAAGAGCGCCGCTGCCGAAACCGGGAATCAGGGGCTGGAAAAAGGAAGAGCGGGAAAAATAGAAGGTGAGTAGGTAAGAGGGTAAGAAGGTAAGAAAAAACATCTTATAATCTGTGTCAATCAGTGTAATCGCCCATACGTGGACCATTGTTTTTCGTGGTAATTCGTGGAATTCGTGGGCTTGTTTTTCTTCGCGTGTCTTCGCGTTCTTCGCGGCTAAGTTTTTATAATTGTCTGAACCGGGATTTACAGGATGGTGGGATGGTCGGGATTAGCGGTTAATAATCTTTCTGTAACCTTCAGATCGAACTTTTAAGTATTCCTTATTAATAAACCTCGTCATGGCTCCCAATATCAATCAAAGCAACTTTATCCTTATCGATAAATTCAAATATCAGCCGTGTATAGTAGTCAATACTAAATGCCCATAGGCCTTCAAGTTTACCGGTCAGTTTATGTGTTCTCAGACTTCTGTGGAAAGGCTCCTCTACAAACAACTCAAGCTTTTTCCAAAATAGAGTTTTTAAATCGGAATTTTTTTTTATTTTCTTTTTATAAATCCGTTTGAATGGTTCGTCCCAAACTAACTCAATCTTCATCGATATCAACAAATAAATCCTTGATGCTTCCGGTTTTTACATTTCCATTCTTGCGATTTTTCTTCGCTTCCAGGTGCCGTTTGTGAATTTTATCTCGTTTCTCCTCTTGCAGTTCTTTTGTGAAAATATCGATAAGGTATTCCTTTTCTTCCACTACGAAGTTCTCAAAGTGCTCGACCATTTGGTTCATTTGAAAATTTGCGTTCGCTGTTTTCATGGTCTAATTATAAACCAAAAATCTCTACATTTCAACCTCAACTGGAAAAATTTTCGGCTTTCGTGCTCCGAGCTTTATTAGTCTAATTCGTGGGCTTGTTTTTCTTCGCGGTCCTTCGCGTTCTTCGCGGCTAAATCGAAATTGCGGCATAGCCACCAAGGCACCAAGGCACAAAGGTTCACCAACTCAACTTCTTACCTTCTGTTTCTCTGTCCGTGAGTGTCCGTGTTCATCCGTGGCTTATGTTTTTCGCGTGTTTCGCGTGTTTCGCGGGCAATGTGGTTTTCCGCGGCTATTTTTTTATAGAGGTGAAGATGCGGGGCCTGAATTTTCATAAAAATAAATAATTCTGAATAATTAACACCTGTCTATTTGCTATTTTGCGCAGAAAATGAGATAATACATTTCTTAAAATCCAGAATCGGGACAATTAAGTGGTGCGTCGTGAATAAATTGGAAAAATTGACAGAGGATTTTTTGTTTCACTGCCGGGTAGAAAAGAACCTCAGCCCCCATACGCTGAAAGCGTATGAACTGGATTTAAACCAATTCAAGCAATTTATTTCCGGCAACGGGAAAGCAATCGATATCCGGCAAGTAGACAAACAGAAACTGCGGGAATATTTGCAGCGACTCCATGAGACTGGAAAAATAAAAACCGTAAAACGCAAGATCGCCACTTTGAAAGCGCTTTTCAATTACCTGGAGTTCGAGGACAAAATCGTCGTCAATCCTTTTCGTAAGATGCGTATTAAGATCAGGGAACCGTTGGTTTTGCCCGACGCATTGACCCTGGAAGAAGTAAAAATTTTATTCCGGGTAGTTTACAGGCAAAAGAAGCAGTTTGAGGATCGCAGTACATACGCTTACAAGTCTATTGTGCGGGATATAACGGTTTTAGAGCTTTTGTTTGCCACAGGAATCCGGGTATCGGAGTTATGTCATTTAAAAAAGGAGCATGTGAATTTGGAGCGGAAATATATCCAGGTAAATGGGAAGGGAAGTCGCGAGCGGATTATCCAGGTATGCAGCGAGGAAATAGCGGCGATCCTGGAGGAGTATATCGAATTATTTCATACTGCGGGGGATGAAGGTCAGATCATTTATTTTTTTAGTAACCGGTTAGGCCGGCGGTTATCCGAGCAGTCGGTGCGGTTCATGGTAAAGAAATATGCGGATTTAGCCGATATCAGGAGGTCCATCACGCCGCACACGTTTCGCCATACGTTTGCGACGTTATTATTGGAGGAGGGGGTGGACATACGGTACATTCAGCAGATATTGGGACACAGTACCATAACCACGACCCAGATATACACACATATCAGTAATCCCAAGCAGCAGGAGATACTCGCCACCCGGCACCCGCGATCTAAAATATCTGTTTGACAGGGGAATAGGGGTAGGAAAAGGAAGAGCGGAAAAAGATAGAAGGTGAGAAGGTAAGAGGGTAAGAAGGTGAGAAAAGAATAAGAAAAATGGAATGATGAATGATGAGTGATGAATGATGAAGATAAAACAGGAAGAGCGGAAGCGGGGAAGCGGGGAAGAGCGGAGAAAAGAAGAAGTGAAGAAAAAAATTCCGGGGAATCTGTGTCAATCAGTGTAATCAGTGGACCATTGTTTTTCGTTTTTCGTGTTAATTCGTGTAATTCGTGGGCCGTTCTTTAATAGAATGATGAACGATGAAAAAAAATCTGTCTCAACTTCTTAACTTCTTAACTTCTCAACTTCTGCTTTTCTGTGGGCTGTCCCATTTTTCGCACGCAGGCAGACAAGAAGTTGACAAATAATACTAAATATAGTACTATATAGACGTGACCAAACAACTGAAACTAATTGAGAAATTACTGCAGAAACCCAAAGGGATGAGGTTTGATGAAATTAAGTCAATATTGGAAAACGCTGGATTTAAAAATGTAAGAAGCAGGGGCAGTCATTTTGTTTTTAAAAATAGTGAAAGTGGAAAGAGAGTGATAATTCCAATCCATGATAATACAGTGAAAAAATGCTACCTGGAGGAAATTATAAAAATACTAGGTCTGGAGGATTAGAATGAGAAAAAAAGATATAGCTTATTATATGGAGCTTCCTTACAATATAATTATCCGTAAAGACCCTTACGGCGGTTACTTTGCTAAAATTGAAGAATTGGAAGGCTGTATGGCGCAAGGTGAGACATACGAAGAAGCCTTTAAAAATATCCGGGAAGCCATGGAATTATGGTTGGAAGACGCGATAGAAGATGGCGCCGATATTCCTGAGCCGGTTCTTGATGAGGAGAACTTCAGCGGGAAGTTCGTTCTACGTCTTCCCAAAACACTTCACAGGAAACTTGCCCGGAACGCCTATAAGGAAAATGTCAGCCTTAACCAGTACGTTGTATTCCTTTTATCGGAACGAAATATCCTGAATCATCAGTGACCGTCTGCTATGAAAATAACCACCAAGGCACGAAGGCACAAAGGTTCACCAATTGATGAATGATGAATGATGAAGAAAAATCTGTCTCAACTTCTCAACTTCTGTTTTTTCGTGGGCTGTTTGGTCAATGGTCATTTAAAAGTGAGAAGGTGAGAAGTTAAGAGGGTAAGAAGGTAAGGGAAGAAAAAAAGAAATAAACTTGGTGACTTGGTGCGCCATCGTTTGGTGGCTAAGTTTTCGAAGAGCGGAAAAAACAATCTGTGAAATCTGCGTAATCGCTATTCCGTGGATAAAAAACCCTTCGTGAAAATTCGTGTAATTCGTGGGCCGTTCGTCGGGGTTTCCTTCAAATGCCACTCGCCCCAATTTAATCGAATAAACCTGGTGGTATATCTCCAGCACTTCCATTATTTTTTGTTCCACGATCAGCATGGCGATATTAAATTCCCGGTTAATTTCAACAAGTTTCTTAAAAACGACTTAACCATCATCGATATGTCAATTAACATATGCGTTTATTACTATCTGGTATTAATTTTATAAATTTAAGTAATTCCATCATCCATCAATTCCCCTCCCAAAAATACACTTTTTTTTCAAATATCCGCACAATTCCAAACAAACAAATACTTAAGCCCGTACAGCATAAAATTCCTGAAAACATCTTGGCTATTTTCAAATAATACGATGCGGTAAGTATAATGAAACCTATTCCATTACTAGAGCCAACAAATTCTGAAACAATAGCACCAATTACAGATAAAGGCACTGCTACTTTAAGAGCAGAAAAAAACCAGGGGACACATCTTGGAATTCTTAGATTCCATAATATTTTCCATTCACTTATTCCAAAAGTCTTGAAAAGTTCAATCTCTTCGATGGTGGGGCTCCTTAAACCAGATGTAATGCCGACAACTAAAGGAAAGAAACACACAATAAATGTGCATATAACTTTTGAACCTAATCCAGTTCCAAACCATGCTGTTAATATAGGAGCTAAAGCGAGAACCGGCGTACCTTGCAAAGCTATTAAAAAAGGTTTTACACTCTCTTCAACAGGTTTAAACCGAATAAACAACAATCCACAGATAATTGCAAATGAAATTGCGATAAAAAGACCTATCAATGCTTCAATTGATGTCCACATAATTGCATTCAAAAGTTCATTGCGATATTCCCATGTAGTAAAGATAACTTTACTAGGAGTGGGTATCAGATATACTGGTAATTTATATAGCCTAATAATTAACTCAAAAATAGAAAGTAGTAAAATAATTATGGAAGAGGTTTTAATAATTTTATTCACAAGCGTTCCTCTTTTCGATTCAGAATTATTCGCAGGTCTTTGGCGATATCTAAAAAATTCTGTTTTAAAAATATATTGTTTTGCCGGGGCCTTTCAAGTTTTACTATTATTTCTCCTTTTATAGAAGCAGGCCTTTCTGTTATAGCAATAATCCTATCTGCCAGAAAAATCGCTTCATTTACATTATGTGTAACAAAAATTACAGATGAATTTGATTTTTCAATTGCTAATGAAAATTCTTGATATAATTTTTCCTTCGTAATCTCATCTATTCCATAGAAAGGTTCATCAAGAAGAAGTATATCTGGATATGTACTAAGAGATCTAGCAAGACTTACCCTTCTTTTCATGCCGCCTGATAATTCCCAAGGATATTTATTTGCCCACTCATTTAGCCCTACCATTTCCAGCCATTTATTCGAATCAATGCTTTTTCCAAGAATTTTACCCGGAAGCCTAACCAAATCTTCAACTGATAACCATGGTTGAAGTAAGTTTTGTTGAAACATCATAC
>Ga0315278_10004998_pt1 | contig 12021 bp, 13 predicted proteins | sample YL17G06_0_MG_FD_203880 | JGI IMG/M metagenome (GOLD analysis project Ga0315278, IMG submission 203880) | Sediment microbial communities from Yellowstone Lake, YNP, Wyoming, USA - YL17G06_0 | ecosystem: Environmental > Aquatic > Freshwater > Lake > Sediment | place: USA: Wyoming | collected... | reverse complement strand
AAAAGTAAGAGAAATTACTATACCTGAACCAACTCCTTCAGTAATTGAAACTCCTTGTCCAGAACCAACTCAGGAAGTTCCTAGAGAAATTACTATACCTGAACCAACTCCTTCAGTAATTGAAACTCCTTGTCCAGAACCAACTCAGGAAGTTCCTAGAGAAATTACTATACCTGAACCAACTCCTTCGGTAATTGAAACTCCTTGTCCGGAACCAACTCAGGAAGTTCCTAGAGAAATTACTATCATTGAAACTCCAAGTCCAGTAGAAACTACCCCTTGTCCGGAACCAACTCAGGAAGTTCCTAGAGAAATTACTATCATTGAAACTCCAACTGCAACAGAAACTACTGCAACAGAAACTACTGCAACAGAAACTACTGCAACAGAAACTACTTCAACTATGACTTTAGAAACACCAAATTTGGTAAGAACAAGATTGTTGTTTTAAAAAATTAAAAAATCAAAAAATCGTGTTTATTAATTATTATAAATTTAATATTAATTAATAAATGTATGTATTATTTTTATTAACTTTTGTTAATGGTTTGTTTACGAGTATAAATTACAATACTGTATACGAGATGGCAGTTATGTCGCATAATGTATATTATAAAATGACTAGTACAAATTGGATAAATACAACATTGGATCAAGTTACCGATATAAGTTTATCAAATGATACTGTAAAAGCATATTTTTTTACAAACAAACAACGTAATATAGGCGTTATAGCATTTAAGGGAACGAGTTTATATTGGAATACATTAAATACGAGTAACGAGAGTAACGCGAGTAACGCTAGTAACGCGAGTAACGCGAGTAACGCGAGTAACGTTTTATATATAAAACAAGACTTGAATACTTGTAAAATTGAAAATACTATAAAATCTACATCATCAAGTGATAAATACAATGATAATTTATTTTTTTCGTGTTGTTTTTATAAACAAAGTAGTTTATTTGAAAAATGCGAGTTATGCGACAACGTTGATAAATATACTTGTTGTAAACAATGTTATAATAACAGCTTAAATTATGAATTAAATTATATAAATATAGTAAAAAGTATAGTTGAAAAAGTAAAAGGTATGATCGATTTTGAAACGAGTACAATAATATTCACAGGGCATTCTTTAGGAGGTATTTTAGCAAGTGTATCAAGTATATTGTATAATAAACAAGCAATTGTATTTGAATCACCTGGTGATCGACATTATTTAAATTTAGTAAATAAATTAAAGAATACAAAGTACGATGAAAACACAAGGTACGATGAAAACACAAGGTACGATGAGAATATATATCATTTTGGGCATAATGCAGATCCGATATATATGGGGAATTGTGGTAGTACTTGTTTTGCATTAGGTTATTATATTAATACTAAATGTCATAGTGGTTATACTTGTTTATATGATGCTAAAAAGAAACTTGGATACAGTGAATCTATATTAAATCATAGGATTGAATATATAATAAAACATGTAATACCAAATTGGGAACACGATTTTCCAGAGTGTATTATAAGAGACGATTGTGAAGATTGTAAAGAATGGGTGTATATTTGATTAAATGATTAATTTTTGAAATACTTTTGCAAGTTTATTTTTAACAAAATGTTTATCCAAAGAATATTTTTCTATGCATTTTTCGTGTTTGTTTTTATATTTGTATTTGTTGTAAAAAATACTAAATATTTTTGTAACTAATGTATCATTTTTTACATTTCTATATTTGGAATAATTTTTTACAATTTCGTTGTAATATTTTATTTTATTATTGGATTTACCATTGGATTTACTTTTATAATAATTTAAACGTTTTTTATAATAAGTGCGTTTAAAAACAAGAGTATCATTGCGTTTGAAATGGTGTAGTAATGTTTTTGAAAATTTTTCAGGTAATGGTAATTTTTTTATAGATGTTATAAATGTTAAAATGTCATAAAAATGGATTGATCTAGTTGTAATAAAACGAAGAGTATTTGTATAATGCCATGGTACGTATAATTTATTAGGAATCCATGCAAATCCAAAGTCTGATAATAAAAATACAAATCCAAGATTTGGTAAATAGAAATTGTGTCCATTTATTTTGTATACCCAATATCCACCGGGTGTAACCTTGTTTACTAGTATATTTCCTAAATGGAAATCTGTATGTATCATATTAAAATATCTTTTGATAGCCAAGAGTCCAATTATTATTTGGAATAATGCATTGTACCATAATTCATCAGAGTGTTCTTGTTTACTCCATGAATAAAAATCACCATACGTGGCATATTCATTATATAATCTTATCTTGTTATTTTCATAATCCCAGTTGTAATTTAAAATATAATGTGGGCAGATTTTTTGAAATACAAGTTGGTTAGTTAAAGTATTAGATATTATTTCTATTAAACTTGGTTTATTATAAGAATCGGTACTATGAAATAATTTATATACATGTTTGGGAACTGTATTTAACATTGTTTCGTGTATATTTTTTTGATACTGTATACGTTTCAAATTTATTGTTTTTATTACAAAAAATCCAACGAGAGATCTTATTTGTTTGTATAAATACCTCCCTTTATTTTTAAAACTAGACCCCCCTTTATTTTTAAAACTAGATTTGTATACTGTACCTTCAATTCCAGATGATAATATTTTTTTATTAAACATTGATTGGTTAGTTGTGTAAACGTAATTTTTATATTTATCCTTTAACAAGTATAATTTTTCATAATATTTCATATAATCTAAATATTTCTTAGTTCTTGATACAGTTTCCATTACATTATATTTAGAATAAAAAGTTTTAAAAAGTTTTAAAAAGTTTATTAATTAATCATATGTTACATTATTTCCAACAACATATTTCAAATGATAATATAAAATGAGAGCGAGAATAGATTGAGATCTATTTTGTGTAACACTATATGCCATACCTATAGAAATAAATATAAATAATAAATGTGTTTGCATAAAATCACGTTGTAATATTGTAGTTTTTAAACCTGTATCTTGACTTAAAATTTGTATTATAGCATATGACCCAAGGATATTTAAAATTTGTTTTATAGTATCATTATATGCTGGATCTACTCCCATATTTTTTAAAGAAAAACTACTGTATCTAATATCATAATAAATCATGGATAAAAGAGGTAATGTTAAAATTGATTTTTTAATATATTGTTGATTATCACTTTTGTCAAAATATTTATCAAACAACTCATTTACTGTTTTATAATTATATATCATGTATACTTGTAAAAATAAAACAATCCATTGAAACAAATAAAATGGTACATAACCATAATTTTCTATTAATTTTGGAGCATCTGACATTATATATAAAGTATATAATATAAAATAAAATTTAAAAAATTTTAAAAAAACGTTTATAAGTTGGTTCAAAGTTAATACGTAAACCGTATGTAAATACTTGGTAGCGTTTTGATAATAAATAATTGCAAATATATTCAAATTGTTTTTGATTATCTTGCCGAGCCGAAACATTCGGTAAGGTACCTATGTTTTCTGGTATTTCTGGTAAACGAATATGATTATTATCTATTAGGGCTTTTAATAATGCTGCTGTTAAAATTGCACTTCTTTGTTTACCCATATGACAATGAATCAAAATTTTTTTATTTTCAATAGTGTATTTTTGTAATAACATTGGTATAGCTATTTTAAAATATTTTTCCATTAGTATAAAATCTCGTTCTAGTAAACTATCATTTACAGGAATTCTATATGTCTCTATATTTAAAGACTTTTCATTGTTTATAAAAGGAATGTTTGGTGTACAATTAATAATTAAATCAATTTTGTTTTGCTTTAAAAAATCAATATCTAGAGCTGCTTTATAATTGCCTAACCATAATCCTGGTATTATTTCATCGACACTAATGTCTGTATAAATAAAATCGTAAAGGATGTTGTATATATAATATAGCATATATATAATGAAAATAAATAAAAATTGAGAAACTTTTTATTTATTGTATTATTGCAATATGAAAGCAAAAGTAAAATATATAATTGAAAAGCAAAATACATCAACTGCTACTGGATCTGAATATCCAGATGATCCAGATGAGTATTATTCGGATACAGAAAATACAGAAAATACAGAAAATACAGAAAATACAACAACTATTACTACGGTACAAAAACAAAAACAACAAAAAGTTGTTTATAAAAGTTTAATAGAATCAAATTATAAAAAGCCAATTAATGGGAGTCGTCAAGATAATTTTACAAGAGATGATATTTTAAAAAGGTTAGAAAATTGTGTTTCATTAAAATCGATTCAGGATAAACAAATACTAGAAGAATTGCCTATTTTCAAGACTTGGATCAAATATTATAATACAACTACTAGACAATTTCGTACAGGTGGTTTATTGATGAAGGTGATGTTTCCAGATTATATAATGCTTATAAATACTGCTCAAAATATTACTTGGAGTGTTCAATTAAAAGACAATATTATATATATACCTGATCAAACAATCGTAAAACAAACACAAAAACAAAAACAACAAGCTAATCGTAAAGAAGAAATGAAAGAAGAAATGATAAAAGAAAAATTGTATGATATGTATAAACGTGGAAAATTAGCAGTTAAAAAATAAATTGATTCTTTATTTAAATAAATAGTTATTATATTAGATAAGAATCATATGGTAAACAAAAGATTTCAAAAGGAAATAAGACAATTGTATTTACAACAAACTCAAAGAGAATTGTTACAAAACGATTATATAGTTCATTATGACGAAAATGATATTGATCGTCTTTTTGCTATTATTAAAGCCCCTATTGATAGTATTTATAGGCATAAATTTGTTCGTTTAAATTTTAAAATACCAGATAATTATCCTCATTCTCCACCAGAAGTTACATTTGTAAATTACGATGGTGTTCGTATACATCCAAACATGTATGAAAATGGTAAATGTTGTGCGACTATTTTAAATACATGGGGTGATAGTAAATTTGAAAAATGGACATCTAGTATGGGTATAGAAACTATCTTGTTAACATTTCATTCTTTTTTAGATAATAATCCTTACATGTATGAACCAGGAGGAAGAGATGATCCTAGTTATACCGTATACGTGATGTATCAAAGTTGGGTTTCGTGTTTAATACGATACTTGCAACAAGAAAAGATAGAAACATTTAATAATTTTATTCACAACTATATGATGGTTAATATAGATTCTATATTTATAGATTTATCTGTGTCAAATGAAACTTATCCAGCTGGATATTATGAAAGTAGATGTTTTGAAATAGATAGATATTCAATAGATTATGATAGAATATCAGTTACTTTACAAAATTATTATAATTATATTGATTTTGCAGAAAATTTTAATGAGCAATCCGATGAAGATATAACATTTGAAGATTTCATAAATAGAGAATATAATTGCTGTATTTGTTATGACACTAACGACACCAATGACACTAACGACACCAATGACACTAACGACACCCGATTTCGATTACATTGTAATCACGTGTTTCATAAAGATTGTTTACAAAGTCACGTTGATGCGAATAATAATATTTGTCCAATGTGTAGAACAGAATTAAACACGCAAGATACAATACAATTAAGTAATGTTCAAGGTCAAGTTCAAGTTCAAGGTCAAGTTCAAGTTCAAGGTCAAGGTGTGTGGATAATAAATCCATTAACTAGAAGACGTGTAAAGATAGGTAGTAGGACTTGGAAGTATTTGCGAGAAAATGATGTAATATAAGGGGGGGGGGTATCGGTCTAAGGGACGTAATCAAAGTTGATGTAATCATTTATATTTACATTATCATGTGTTTTGTTTAATTCATCTATAAAAATTTCATAATAATTTGGCAATGCTTTGTATGATATTATTTCTTCAAAGATTAATTTAAAATCGCGTTTATAAAAGATTGCATTCATAAAATATAGTCTGATAAGATTACGGAGTCTTGTTTCAATTTGTGATTTATTTTCTATAAAATATTGCAAATTATATTTATTAATATGCATCATAACTCGTGAAGGTAATACACCAAGTGTTTGTATATATGTTAAAAAACGTTTAATAGTTGAATCAATTTGTTGAGGTGTTTCTTTTGTAATAATTTCATTAATTGTTTGTGATATGTTTTTTCCAATTGGTACAAAATTAAAATTTAGAATTCTTACCATTATAAAATATAAACTCCAAGCAAGACAATGTCCAGCACTAGCGTTGTAAATACCTTGTATTGTTTGGGCTCCAATAGGGCAACTATTTGATACATTTACAAAAGAATAATTATCTATACTAGAAAATGATGTTTTTAGAAATTTTTCTAAAATTTGTGGTATTTGTATAAAGTCAGAATATGCATGTCCTAAAGTAATTCCATGTGGTTCGTAAAATTCTATAGTTTTCCAAGTATTATCTATAATAATTAAATTGGAATGCGCTGTGTGGACGTCATCATTAACATCTTCTTTACTTAAATCTAGATTATATTCTTGCTGGATATTTAAGAAATCCAGTCTGACTGGTAAGATTATTATACCACTAGGATTATTATTTATACAATTTTGTATTTGAATCATTATATCATGTGATATGTATATTTGAAATGTTATCAAATTTAAATGTATAAAGAATTCTTCTATTTTATTAAAAAACATTGTACAAACTTTTCCACCAGATTGTGATAAAATATTAAAATTAAATAACAGCAAATCTAAACATTCTGAAAATGTCGTATCATCCAGTACGTTTATATTAGATAATTTTAAATTATCTAATTTTGGTAATACAATTGTATTTGAGTCTTTATCTGTTATCTCAGAATATGGATTGTATGGATCTACATATTTTACATTTGTAATGACTTGTGGGGGTATTATATATTGTGAAAAATCATCTGTATATAAATCAGATATACTTGTATATTGTGCAAATTCATCTGTGTATAAATCAGACATACTTGTATATTCTAAATAAAAAAAAAACTGAATTTAATATTTTATATTTCTTTTTATATTGTAAATGCCTTTCGCAAATAACATAAACAAGACCACATATAATATAGAATATGTGGAAAAATGGAGTAATATAGTCAAAATAGAAAATGTGGAAAATATCATTAAAGTAGAAGATATACAATATTTGGATAATATTGTTAAAATGGAAAATATAAATGAAGAAAAAATTTTTAAATATAAAAATAAAATTCAAAGATTTAATAATGATGCTTACAAATACGGAGTTGGTTGGATAGACCATTGGGTTATAAAAAGAATAGTTAAAAAATTAAATTTTATATTAGTTAAATATAATACTCGAGTAATCTTGTAAAACCATTATACAGTATTAAATTTACTATATCAAGATTTTGTATTTATGTTTTTGTATTTATGTTTTTGTTTTATGTTTTATGTTTTATGATATTTATAAAAAATTGCAAAATTTTGTAAATATTTAGAATCAAATGTTAAATGTAGTTATTTAATTTAATGCATAAAAATCTATACCTGGACTACTACCTAATGGTTGATTAAATGTTTTATAGCAACATCCACTGTTCTGACCCCAAGCAGTATTTTTATGAATATAATTATAAGCTTTACATGTTGTATCACTATCACATTTTGCTTTACAAAAATCAGCTGAACTTCCATCCTCATAACATTTTATATCACTACCACTTAAATCCATGTTAACACTCTTCGTATATGTTCGAGTAGGTGTGGAAGGAAGTTGTGTGGAAGGAAGTTGTGTGGAAGGAAGTTGTGTGGAAGGAAGTTGTGTGGAAGGAAGTTGTGTAGAAGAAGGTTCTGTGGAAGATGCGGAAGAGTTATACATTACTACACCGACTATACTTATACTTATACTTATAACAACAATGCCTACTATAATTATAGTTGAACTCATTATATATTATATATATATATATATTAAATTTTTCAAAAAAAGTTAAATATAATACTAGTTTAAATTATATTAATCTTGTAATTGCAACTATTTTTATTAAGTTTACTGACCGTTTCATTATATGCTTGACAAGCTTGTAATTCTGTATTAAAAGTTCCAATGTGTATTTTTTTTCTATTTAGCATATAACTAGCGGCCCATTTTTTTGTTGTAGTTATAGATACACCATAAAACTTGCTTGATTTTTTATCATTTTTATTATTTATTATGTCATTACGAAAATCTTTTGGTACAGTTATATAATTAGATATATCGTTTAATATATATTTTGTATTTAAAGTATTGTTAAGAAATAGAGCTTGTTGATTATATAATTTTGCACATTCGACTTCTTGATGATTATTTCCTAAATTGTAAGTTTTACCAGATAGTTTAATACTAGTTACATATAATTTTCGTTTAGAATCATAACTGACACCTGTATATTTTGAAGTCTTCTTTTCTGTACTTTCTTGTTTGTTTTCTTCTGGTATGTTTCTTGCTACTGTGACATACCCAGGTATATCATTTAACAAAAAGTTTGTCATTTCATTTTCGTTAAGAAAAAGTATATAATCATTATATACTTTAGCTGCATCTATTTCATCAGTGAAATACCCAAGAAAGACTCTTTTATTATTATGTTGAACTTCAGCTTTCCATAATTGTTTATCTTTAGTAAAAGTAGTACCTTTAAAATTACCTGAACGATTTTTTCCCTTTTCAGCATTAGTTTTATTTATAATTTTTCGTTTGTCTTTTTGCAATTCTTTAAGTTGATTAGCTTTTTCAATATTTTCTTTATTTAATTCAATTAAAAATTCTTGTAAATTTATAGTTCCCTTTTCTTTAATTTTTATTATATCAAATTTTTTTATAAATTCTATACAACTTTTAATGGTATTCAATGCATATACCATTTCATTTTGATTTTTAAAATAAAACCATTCTTTTCTATTTTTAATTCTAAATGGATTTAATGAATAATGTACAATCTTTTCAGCAAATTCTTTATCAAATGTTTCAAATGTTACCAAGTTTTTTAATGAATAAGTGCTAGAACTTACATTTAATGAACTTACTCTATTATTTGGTGTCGTAGCATATCCTAATTTAATATGGCCTGGTTTTGTAGTATCTTCTACAAAATAGATATATCCAGGTACTCTTTCAAATCCGTAAGTTTCTGGTTTATTTTCCAATTGTTTAATTGTCTCGTCTTTTTCTTGCAATTGAGTTTCTTGTTCAATTAATAGTTGTTCTTTTTCTAACAACATTTTTTCATTATGATGTAGTTGACGTTTTAATTCGATACTTTCGTTAAAAATTATATCATCTAAAATATTTCCTGCCCATTTTCTAAACTTTTTGGCTACTTCTTTTTTACTATTGTAAAGTAAACGATAAACTCCTTGTGAACTTAGAAATATAGTGTCTTGTATACGTTTTTCGGTGTCATAGGCTTTACGTATAACACGCTCATCATCTTCTTCGTAATTTTGTATTGTTGAATGTATATTTACAATACCTAATACTTTACCTACATCAGATGCTTTAAAATAGTATATTTTTTTATTATTAATATCTTCGTGTAAGATTGATATCGGGTTATTTTCAAATGCTTTAATTATACAATTGTTGTCTGTTTTTATTTCTTCTATCATTTTTATTTGCGCTATATATTGTCTATAGCATCTTATAGTGTATTGTTTTTAAATTAAAAACGCATTTAATTAATAGAAAAGGGTATTCTACCAACTTGTGGAGCCTTATTTCTTCGGTAAAGTTATGTTTAATCGTCTTGTTTATAACCAACAATATCGCCTTGTCTTGAAACAATGACTTTAAGTTTGCGTGTTTTTGCAAATTTACGTTTTAATTTATCAAATTCTTCCTTGTCTTTATCATCTTCTTCTTCGTAACGTTCGTTGTAATTTGTCGAGTGAAATTTCCATAATTGAGAATGTCCTACTCGAAAATTACTATGTGCTTCAGCTTTATACCAAAACACTTGTTCTCGTAAATCAGAGGTATTACCTGACGTTTTTATGACCAGACATTCGTGATTTTGTGTACAAGCATCTAATATGTTACAATAATGCTCGAAGCTCGGGATCATACCAGCATAAGCGTCATAGATTCTTTTTCTATTAGCAACAGATGGTTCGTTGAATATAAATACGTAATCGATATTGCTTCTTAGTTCAGGTGGGATACCTTGTGCATATTGCATAGTTAGTATAAAAAGAAAGTTGTAATGTCTACCATTAAAAAAGATACTTTTGATAGTTTTTTCCTTTTTCCAATTTGCAGCATCGTGTAACATATCATCTAATACTATAAATAAATTATTACTTTGATGTTTTCCTGTTTCTGAAAGACCTTTTCCTTTTGCCTCTCTTATTTTACGTTTTTGTCTATTCATTATACTTTCAATTAAATCAGGGTCGTATTCAGAATGTATAAAACAATCTGGAATGAAATCTCCGAAAAATGGAGATGCTTCTTCTGTACCAGAAAAAACTACACCTGATGGTATCTCTCGGTGGTGGAAAAAGATGTCTCTTGCTAGAAAACTTTTGCCGCTCCGCCTTTTCCCGAGTATAAGTATTGTAGCATCTGGTAAAATACTTTTAATTTTAAATTTACGAAGTGAAAGTTTTTCAAAATCGTTGATAAGCATAGTTAATTATATACGTTTAAATTTATTTTAATTTTAAACGTGTTAAAAAAGTGATTTTAAATAATATATATATATTAATAATGAGACAATACACTATTGTAACGCAAACAGAAACAAGACAATTAAATCGCAGCTTAAATTTTGATAAAGCGTCACAACGTGTAAAATTTAATAATCAAGTTGTATGTTATTATTATTATTATAAACCTATAAATATTTATAAATCCGGTATTAATTACGCCCTAAGTTATGTAAAACGAGTATCCAATATTATAAAAAAAATAATGTAAACGGTATGTGTGTATTTTTGTTATTTTATACATTTCCCCCTTTTATTTGTAATTTGTTTTTTTGGTATACCAGTTATAGCATTGATACACATCAATCCGCTGTCTCCCATATCGTCTTTCTTTGTATGTGATAAGAATATCGGTAACCATTTTTCTCGTTGTTCTTTTGAAAATTTATTTTCTAAAAACCAACGTATATACTGAACACTTAAAAATTTTCTCTGAGCATATTTACCTTTTAATTTACACTCAATTTGCGGGCCTGTATAAGCACGTAATTTTTGGGATGCTCTAATAAATCTAATAGGAATAGTGTTTTTATACAATTCAACAAATTTACCATAAAGTATATGACTTACAAATAATGATTTAGGATTACACTTCGGTTGCAATTCTATAAGAATACTCGTTAATGTTTTAAATACAGGATTTTGATCATATATTTCTTGTAATCTGTTTATAAAAGTATTAGCTATATCTTGTAAAAGATAATCATCAATACTTTTCTTTTTAAAATCATTAAGTTTTGTTTTCTTGATTTCTTTAGGGAAATGCGTCTTACAAGTATAAATTAATGTATTGTCATCTTTATCATCTTTACCATTCTTATCATTCTTATATTTCATACAACATTTTCTACCACATACTTTACCATTTTTAAATAAACCTTGACAATGATAATCATCACCATCTAATATATTAAATGTATCCCATAGTAAAATATTATATTCAGAATTCATTATACACAGTGACAAATTTCTCAAGCCTGGATCGCAACAAAGTGTTATCATCTAATATAATGTAATTTAAAAATTAAAAAATTTTAACTTAATAAGTAAAATAGAAATCAATCAAATAAACATATTTGGCGATTTTGATATATTATAAGTTATGGCACTGATTCCTTCTAGTATTGTTCGATTAGGCCTCTCAGCCCGTCCATTTTGCCGTGGAGTATATGGGGTTGACGATTGCTGTGTAGTTCCATACCTTTACCGATAGATTATAACTTTTATTTAATTGCGCAATTCGTATAAATCTGTATATAAACAACAAAAATTAACCCAGTCATTATA
>Ga0315278_10004997_pt1 | contig 12023 bp, 12 predicted proteins | sample YL17G06_0_MG_FD_203880 | JGI IMG/M metagenome (GOLD analysis project Ga0315278, IMG submission 203880) | Sediment microbial communities from Yellowstone Lake, YNP, Wyoming, USA - YL17G06_0 | ecosystem: Environmental > Aquatic > Freshwater > Lake > Sediment | place: USA: Wyoming | collected... | reverse complement strand
TTTATGACGTGGCACTACATTTTGGTCGCGGATCGACCAACCCATCACGCAAAGTGCCGATCAATACTGGCTTTTTGCGCCCGCGCCTCCTCGGCGCAGGGCGTTTACTGTAGAAGATGGGTCTTGGGTTCCCACGGGCATCTCGGATCAAGATGCAGACGTGAATCTGACTGCGCCAACAGTGCCGGGAACATACTACATCGTGTTCGCAATGGAAGGATCGTACAACTACGCGCAGATAATGTCGGGGACACATCCCGGATGGAGCGCCAATTGGTCAAACGGAGTGAATGTGGCGCGATTGTCGGCATCCGATCTTGAGCTGGCCCGGGCACAGGGCTGCATTCCGAAGTGGCACTGGTATGGCGACGGCCGATATGGACTCTACGGAATAGCGATGGCTGCGGTCAAGGTGGTCGTGGGCGGAGTGCCCATTACGCCGCTGGGCGTCACTGCGACAGATGGAACCTATCTGGATCGCGTAGTGGTAACTTGGAGTACAGTGAGCAATGCGACCAGATATGCCGTCTACCGTAACACGATAGACATTCCCGACACTGCGGCCAACCTCTCCGGCGGGATTCCGACAACCAGCTACGACGACACGACCGCCACGCCAGAACAGACCTACTGGTACTGGGTGAGGGCGGGCAATTCCAACGGTTGGAGCAGTCTCAGTTCAAGTGACAGTGGCTTTGCCGCGCCCGAGCCGATGGCAGGGACAGCACTGGTCTTTCTGGCATTGCTGCGCTGGTTCCGGCGACAGGACGCGGACAGCATACAAGATTGCAGAGACCGCAAGACGGGCATCGCAAGGGCAAAAGACACGTCACAACGCCCGTAAACAAAAGGATATCGCGAAAGCTATGTCAGGAGATCTGGATTCTCTCAGATGCCATTTGCGCCGTGTCCGCGCCTTCATCCAGCGCCTGCCCTTCTCGCTTACCGCGGCGCAGAAAGGCCGCCATCGCGCACTCGACCTGTTCTTCATCCCCATCAGATGGGGCAGGGATTGACGGTCTGCTTTTGCCCTGAAATCCCGGTATGAGGATCGGCGTCCTCGCTGTTCTCCCGCTCCCCGGCGACCTTGCGTCGCCGGAAGCAGAGATCTTGCCGCTCCTGCCAGGCAAGCTGGCAGGGGACTATCACGTTGGCGACACACACAAAGCAGGCCATGGCAATGCCATGGCCTTTCTCTTTATATCGGAATTTCAGAGGTTTTGCCACTACTTCTTGACAAATCCCTTATAGTTTTGGTAAAATAGAGACATGAACACTTCCACACATGCCACATTGGACTCCGTCGGCCGCGTGCTGATCCCCAAACGCCTTCGGCAGCATCTCGGAATGGCCCCCGGTCAGGAGGTCACCTTGGCCGCGCAGGGAGGCCAGTTAGTGCTGACTCCTGTGCTCTCACAGCCGGTTCTCGCATGCGAGAACGGCGTGTGGGTCGCGCAAGGCAGTGCAACGGGTGATGTTCCAGGCGAACTTGCCCGCATGCGCAACGAGCGCTTGGCCAAGACTGGTCGGGCCAAGCCGTGAGACGCTTGTTCCTTGATACGTCGATTCTGGTCCCAGCCATGGTCGCGGCACATCCCGACCATGCCCGCGCCCACGCCGCATTCCAGAACGCTGTGCGCCACGGGCATACGGGCATAGCCGCCCATTCCCTGGCTGAACTCTATGCTGTGCTCACCCGATTGCCGTTGCTGCCACGCATCTCGCCCGCCGATGCTCGCGAGCTGGTCAACCGCAACATATACGCTCGTTCCATTTCCATTGTCGCACTTGACGCACATGATTACAAGACAACCATCGATCATCTTGCAGCGGAGTACTTGGAGGGCGGCATTGTCTACGACGCCCTTATCGCCGCATGCGCATGCAGATGGAAAGCCGACACGCTCTTCACGCTGAATGCTGCCGACTTCAACCGGTTGCCGAAAGCCTTGCGGCCCTTTGAGGTGAGAACACCATAGTGGCATTTACAGTGACATTCATCGCAGGACACATGAACCATGAACTGGAAAGACGGCACAAGCACCAATACCGTGATGTTCAAAGTGCGTTCATTCCCAGTGTTCCGCTACGAGCTCATGGCACATCCTCTGGTGCGTCGCCCGGAGCAACCGCAACGGCAACGACATCTCGTTCGAGTCGTTCCCGTTCATCACGTTTGACCGCAGGCCCGGCTCCGGCTTTTCCCAGTTCTCGCTCTGCTGGCGGCTGTACCGGTACCGGTGCGAAGGCCGCCGCCGCGCGCTCGACCTGTTCTTCATCCCGATTAGATGGGGTGCAGACTGATCGTTATGGAGTGCGGCAGCCATGCTGCCGCTTTTCTGCCGCCGAGCCTTGCTCGGCGTCTAAAGGAGCGCGGGCATCTTGCCCGCAACCTTTTAGCGGGCAAACGCGGGCGGGACGCCCGCGCTCCTGTGGCGTTCGGCGTATGACGATGTACACGCCCCCGGAGGCACGGCTTCCGGGAAAAAAGCGGCAGCATGGCTGCCGCACTCCACAGCCGAGAACAATATGCCGGGTGCGTGTTGCTGTTGACATTTCCCGTCCGTAGTTGGTACAATGGTTCATGACCTCTCCCCCGGCCGAGCAGGACGTCCTCTCCCAGCCCCTTCAATTCCTGAAGGGCGTTGGGCCGAAACGTGCTGCCGCCCTCCGGAAATGCGGACTCGCCACCGTCTGGGATGCCATCAACTATTTCCCCTTCCGCCATGAGGACCGCCGAGCCATTTCCCTTGTCCGCGACCTCAAGGAAGGCGAGCTCTCCACGGTCTATGGCATTGTCGACACCGTTGCCGCGCGCAAGACTCGCCGCTGGAAGACCATTGTCACCGTCAGCATCAAGGACGCCTCGGGCGTCATCTTCGGCATCTGGTTCAACCAGCCCTGGATGGAGGAAAAGTTCAAGAAGGGCCAGAAAGTCATCTTCACCGGCAAAGTCCAGAGCGCGCCGTACCTCTCGATGAGCTCGCCTTCGGTCGAGTTCCTGCCCGAGGACTTCTTCCCCGACGAGTACGAGGGCGTGCTGATGCCCATCTACCGGGTCACCGAGGACCTCACTGTCCGGGCCATGCAGCATGTCGTCCACGCGGCACTCGAGGCTGCGTTGCCTCAGATGGTCGAGTACCTGCCCGAGAAGGTGCTTGCCCAATTCAACCTTGTTGACCTGCCTGCGGCGTACAAGATGATCCACGCGTTCGACTGCCCGGTCGAGACGATCACGCCCGAGGCCATGGCTCGCGCACGACGCAGGCTTGTCATTGACGAGTTCTTCGTGATCGCGATGGGCCTGCTGATGAAGCGGCACAGGACCGACCAGCTCCCCTACTCCGTCCGGCACAAGCCGCCCGGCGACCTTGTCCGCGCCTTCATCCAGCACCTGCCGTTCGTGCTCACCGCGGCGCAGAAGCGCGTCCTGGGCGAGATCAAGGAGGACCTCCTCATGCACAAGCCCATGAACCGCCTCCTCCAGGGCGATGTCGGCAGCGGCAAGACCGTGGTCGCCCTCATCGCGATGCTGATGGCGGTCGAGGGTGGTTACCAGGCCGCCATCATGGCTCCGACCGAGATCCTTGCCCGCCAGCATTTCATCACAATCTCGAAACTGCTGGGCGACCTGCCCGTTCCCGTGAACGTCCTGACAGGCAGCACGACCGGGCCTGCCCGGCGCGAGACTCTCGGCAGCCTCGCCAGCGGCATGCCCCAGATCGTTGTGGGTACCCACGCACTCATCCAGGGCGGCGTCGAGATGCCACGCCTCGGCCTCGCCGTCGTTGACGAACAACACAAGTTCGGCGTCATGCAGCGGAACAAGCTCCGCGACCAGCCCGAGCAGCCCGATGTCCTGGTCATGACCGCAACGCCCATCCCGCGCAGCCTCGCGCTCACTGTGTACGGCGACCTCAGCGCATCGAAGCTCGACGAGCTGCCTGGCGGCCGCAAGCCGATCAAGACCTTTGTGGTCAGGCCCGACCGCCTGCCACGGGTCTGGGAGTTCATCCGCCGCGAAGTTGCCAAAGGGCACCAGGCTTACATCGTCTACCCCCTCATTGACGAATCGGACGTCCTGCCGCTCAAGCCGGCTACGGCTATGTTCAACAAGCTCTCCGCATCGGTGTTCCCCGATCTCGAGCTCGGCCTTGTCCACGGACGGATACCGGCGGACGAGAAGAACCGCGTCATGCGCGCATTTGCCGCGGGCTCGATCGGCATCCTTGTCTGCACCACGGTGATCGAGGTTGGTGTTGACGTGCCGAATGCAACGGTGATGGTGGTCGAGGAAGCGCACCGGTTCGGCCTTGCCCAGCTCCACCAGTTGCGCGGAAGGATTGGCCGGGGCGGTGCCGAGTCGTACTGCGTCCTGGTTGACAACGGCCCGGACGAGGCGCAGCCCGCGGCGGCAAAGCGCCGGGCACCTGCGGTTCACCAGCCCGAGCTGATCGAGACGAACACCAACTCCCGTCTCGCGGCAATGGCCCAGACCTGTGACGGATTCGTCATAGCCGAGGAAGACTTGAAGATGCGAGGCCCGGGCGAGTTCTTCGGCATCGAGCAGACCGGCCTGCCCGCACTCCACATCGCAGACCTGATCAAGGACGAGGAAGAACTGAAACTGGCACGCCACCTGGCCGAAACGCTGCTCGACTACCGCGAAAGCCTCAAGCAGGAAACCAGGGACCGCCTGCGCACAAGGCTGCACAGGGCCTTCGGGGAAACAGTCCGCGGAGTCGATGCAGGCTGAAGAGGATCTCACCACTGAGACACAGAGCACACTGAGAACGGAACCCATACTGAATGTAGTTGGTGCAGATTTGGTTCCGGCAATGTCTCATACCAATTGCAGATCAATGGCAGCAATCATGCGGCGGGAGCCATAGCCACAAAAACCCACAACATTCACAAAAAAACGACACACAAGCAGGGGAAAGAATCTTGCTGGTCGGAAATATCGTCTCCGAACAAGAGAAGGACTCGGAGTATACTGCGGTTCTATGTTCTTCTTGTGAACTCTGTCTTTGTGTGTGTGGTGACTTTTTGTGGCGAATTTTCGTTTTGCTTGATCCGATGCTCATCATGAGCGAGCGTTTGTATTATGGCCATTGGGATGCCTTCCTCAAGGCCGACTGTCGCCCTTCCGTCGTTTTACCTGCCGTTTGACGCGGTATTCGGCAGCGGGCTCTGCGGCGATCTTCGATCGCCTGGCATGTGCACCTCGTTCCACACCGTCATAGCCAGCCTTGGCACGAGTCACCAGCTGCGGAAATGCACGAGCGACCACCGCATGAACATGCTCGAAATAGGCATCGCCTCTGAGTCCTTTGGCCGTCTCATGGGCTGCGCGTTTCATCCGCCACACTTCCTTTAACGTCTTGTCAATCCTCGTGAGTTTCATCTTCTCCGGCGCATCGTCGGCAAACAGGAAGCTGATCACCGATGTATCCAGATATATTCGAAGTTTCCTCATGTCTTCACTTCCCATTATCATTGTAGCACAAGCCTCGGGAAATGTCAATCCACCTCTCGATGTGGTCCTCGCCGCCACTTGACTGTGACGCACAGAACTGCTATCATAGGTCAACGGATTTCGGAGCCACTGCCCTGTATGAACGAAAAGCCCGCATGCGGCAGACCATGGAAGCCTGTAACCTCGGCGGCGTTTGCCTGGTTCTCAGGCGGACTCGTGCTGTTCGTCCTGCTCATGCTCGTCTCCGAACCGGGCTTCGTTCCCCTGCTCGACCATGCCAACCTCGCCTTCCATGAAGCGGGCCATCTCTTCGTCGGCATTCTCAGCTCCCAACTCGAGGTATACGGCGGGACGATTGGCCAATGTGTCTTCCCGGTCGTGCTGATCATCGGCTTCTGGCGCCAGCGAGCTCCACTCTCCTTCGCCGCGGGCTGGCTCTGGCTGTTCGAGAACTTCTTCAATATCGCCCGGTACATGGCCGACGCCCGCGCACTCGATCTCCCGCTCGTCGGAGGAGGCGGCCATGACTGGAATGAGATCTTCTATTCATGGAGCGTGCTTCAGCACGACACCACCATAGCCCGCGCAGTGATCATAGCCGGCTGGCTGGGCATCGCGGCAACATGGTGCTGGGCAGGCTGGCGGGCTCTCAGGTCACGGACTGAGACCAAGTCCTCTGAATAACTGTTGTCGCTTGCTTTCGGCTCGCTGTGTGCCGCTTGGATGGAAATCCCCGCCTTGCGGGACTGACAGACGCCAGCCCGCAAACGATTTTGCAGGCGCGGTCCACGCCGCAGGGCGGGATCGCGGCATAGCCGTGACATCGAAGATCTGCCGCGTCCCCTCCTGAACCCTTGACGCCCTCTGGGGCGAGTTGTCTCACCCTGAACCCTGGACGACGAAGGCGTTGCTTCACCCTGAGCCCTATCACTCCTTTCCCCTTGGCGTCTTGGCGGTTCCCGCCTTTTTCTCGATCTTCACTGTTGCCCCCGCCAGCCCGACCGATGCCGCATGCAGCGTAATCGGTCCTGTCGTGCCCGGTTTTGACCTCACCACCGCCAGGCACAGGCCGTTGAACGCCCTCCGCTGCATCGCCTGGAAGGGCTCGTGGCTCGCCGCATCACCGTTGCCCACCGCAACCACTTCGCCCGAGCCCTCGATGCTGAAGGTCACCAGGTTGTGCGAGCGCGGCACAACCATGCCGTCCTTGTCTGCAATGCTTACCGTGACGAACGAAAGATCGCTGCCGTCGAATGCTATGCTCGATCGGTCGGGCTTCATCATCAGTTTCGCGGGCGCGCCGGTGGTCTTGACGGTCTGCTCGGCCCATTGTTTGCCTTTGCGATAGGCAATGACCTTCAGCTCGCCCGGCTGATATTTCACGTCATCCCAGCGGAGGCGGTACTCGAACTGCCCCTTCTTCTTCCTGCCAAGCGATATCCCGTTGAGGAACAGTTCCGCCTCGTCGCCCGAGGTGTAGACATGCACGGGCGTGACCTGGCCGATGCGCTCAGGCCAGTTCCAATGAGGCAGGATGTGCACCATGGCCAGCTCGGGCCGCCAGCGCGACTGGTACGAGTAGAACCGGTCCTTCTTGAACCCGCACAGGTCGAGTATGCCGAAATAGCTGCTCGCGGACGGCACCGTGACCTTGCCGATCTTGTCGAGCTCGCGCTGCTGTTCCGCCCGCTTCTCGGGATCGCTGAAGTTGAGAAGGACTGTCGTGTCCGAGTTGTACGGCGTCGGCTCGCCCAGATAATCGAACCCGGTCCACACAAACTCGCCCATCGCGGCGGGGTGGCGGTCAAGCACGCGGAACTGGTCGTCGGGCGGGTAGGCCCAGCCGGGTGCATGCACGTCATAGGACGTCACCTGGAAATTGACCTCGGCATCGCCTCCGCGCTTCACGGGGAAGAAATACTCGCCGCGCGAGCTGATGCACGAGGACGACTCGGTCGAGAGCATGGCCAGGTCCTTGTTAGCCTCACACGTGAAGAACCGGTCATAGCAGTGAAGGTTGTAGTTCAAGCCAAAGACGTCCACGCCTTTCTGGAAGCCGTTGAACGCGGCATCGCCATTGTTGCAGCCCGCAGTCACCGGCCGCGTGTCGTCCTCGGCATGGACGATGGCGCGCAACTGGCTGGCCATGTCCGGTCCGCCCTGCTCGTGGATTTCATTGCCGATGCTCCACATGAAGACGCTGGGATGGTTCCGGTCGCGGCGGACCATGGCCCGCAGATCCTTCTCGTGCCAGTCCTTGAACAGGCGGCCGTAGTCGTTGTGGCTCTTGCCCGAGGCCCAGCAGTCGAATGCCTCGACCAGGACGAGAAAGCCCATGTGGTCGGCCAGTTCGAGCAGTTCGGGCGCAGGCGGATTGTGCGAGGTGCGGATGGCGTTGCAGCCCATGTCGCGCAGCAGTTCGAGCTGCCGCTCGAGCGCGCGGGTATTGAGCGCGGAGCCCAAGGGGCCGAGGTCGTGATGATTGCATACGCCGTTGATCGCCACGCGCCTGCCGTTCAGTTTGAATCCAGAACTCCTGACATAGCTCATTTAATTTTGTCCGATTTGTTGTGAATCATAATTTGCAAGTGCCTTATTCATAGAAACATAACATTGCTGCCGTCAGAAAAAGCGGACAGTTATAGGTCCCCCCCATGCCGCCACCACAACGGGCTGTGATGCCGATGACACAACGATTCTGTCAAAGCCATGTCAGGAGTTCTGGAATCCGTCGCGCGGAGTGAACTCAAGTGTGCGGAACCCGAACGGAACGTCATAGGTGTCCGTCACGGTGTCGTTGACCATCACCGTGATGCGGGCAACATACATCGCGGGCTCGGCAAGCTCCCATCGCCCGGGCTGCGCAACGGACGCGGCAAGGCTCAGTGTTTCAGAGCCGCCTGCGGCGATCGGTGTTGAAGCAATGGCCGTCTCGGCCACCTTTTGCCCAAAGCCACCCTTGGCAGTCTGCTCATGGATGTCCGCCTTCACCTTCGTCGTCACCGCAGACCCGGCCTGGTTGTCTACCGTCACCGCAAGCCGCACGTCGCCCCGCTCATCGGTCAGCGTGGGCGTGGTCACCTGCGCTCCCCAGTGGCCAACATGGACCGGCGCGGTTTTCACCATCCACACATTCCGATAAATGCCTGCGCCGGGATACCAGCGCGAGCCCCACAATGTTGTGTCGAGGCGCACGGCGAGCACATTCTCGCCGCCGAACACCAGATGCGGCGTGAGCTCGAGCCTGAACGAATTGTAGCCATAGGGCCATCCGCCGACAAGTTGGCCATTCAGCCAGACCTGTGCATTGGCCATTGCGCCGTCAAAGTCAATGAAGACGCGACGGCCCTTGTCTGCTGCGGGCATGGCGAAATGTTTGCGATACCAGCCAATGCCGGCCCAAGGCAGCTTGCCCGTATTGCCATCGAGGTCGTCGCGGAACGGTTCCTCGATGCCCCAGTCATGTGGCACATCAAGCACGCGCCAGCCGGAGTCGTCGAGCTTCACTGCGGCAAGCGCGTTGCTTGCTGGCTCGGGCTGATGCGATCCGTCGGCCATCGGGCCGCAGCGGAAGAACCGCCAGCCGGTGTTGAACGAATCGCGGCTCCGCTCCGGCGCGGCAGAATCGGCGGCAAACGCCGTGCAACCCGCAACTCCCATCATGAGCATACCCAGTCGGATCAGCATGTGTTCTCCTTGAGGTGGCATTAAACAGTGTTGCCTGGCGATAATAATACCACAGCGCACTCGCATTGTCAACTCTGCTCCACTTCACTTCGTGTGACGTCGCGGCAGACATCTTGATCGGTTGGATGTTGGACATTTCGTGTTGGATACCTGTCCCGCCTCCCAGGCGTGGATTGGATATTCTTCTTCATGTTAGTGCCCCTGGCGTCCTTGGCGTCTTGGCGGTTCAAAGTGTCCCGCACAACCAGGAATTATGCGGTGTTTGCGGTTGAACTCATCTGCATTTCAGCAGTCACTTTGTCTGTCGCTGGAACTGATGCACCGTCCATCAGTGTTAGGTGTTCTCACGACACAAGTCTCTGTCTGACTGTTCAGCTCGGCGGTGCCACATGAGCTCGCATGATCCTTTCGAATTCCATAGCGAACGGACGGAACCCGCGCACGCATCTGAACGCCACGGTATCCTTGCGCAGATAGGGAGCAACCGTCCGAGCGCATTCTCTGTTCCATGCATCATATTCCAGGACATGCGAGGCATGAATGAAAAGGTCAACTAAGGTCTTCTTTGGGTCAGGATCCCTCTCAGGCGCTTGGGGGAGTCTCGGTTCCGGGTAAACCTTGAAGACGTGTTTGTTCACATTCCCGATATCGCCCAAGACCCATGCCTCGGTCTCCTGAATGGCTAATCCGTAGACTGCTGGAAATCTCTTCGCTCCTCGCAGAATGTTCTTTATCTCGCGCTGAACAACATCGGTTTTATGGGAGTCAAGAACAACAACGAAGAGATCACAGCCGATCCGTTTCCTTTGATCGGAATCGTCATAGAGTTTGACAAGCATTTTCAAGTTTTTCGCTATCTCGCCATACCCATTGGGAGGGAATGGAACCAGGTAACAGTCAAGTCCCCGGCGTCGCGGCTTGGGCACGATGGACATCAGTTGCTCAACCAAAGGCGGTATAATTTCCTCATCAATGCCCCCCTCGATCAACAGGCCAATCCTCATCGCGCACCCCCGCCGAGGAGATTGGAGTACCAAAGGTCGCCAAGGGAACGGTTCAGCCCGCCAGCAGCGCTTAACACTTGCTTCCGTTCCGTGAGTGAGACCACCCGCGGCACGTCATCATTGCGCCCCTTCTCGAAGATGTGTACCGACTCGGGCCGCTCGCTGAACTCATTAAGGACGTAAGGAGAATGACTGGTCATGAAGACCTGCACCTTGTGCGGCTCCCTGCGATCAGCCAGCGCCTTCAAATGGTCGATGACTTGTGAGATCAACTGGGGATGGACTCCGTTTTCAGGTTCTTCCAACGTGATAATTCTGGGCGGGTTCGCAAAGTACTTAAGCGAGAATACAGCCAGCATGCGTAGGAACCCATCGCTGGCTTGTTCCGCGGGATACTCGATCGTGTCAGTACCGATTCGTTCCGCAATCGAAAGGTGATGCCATGCCCATCCCTGTTTCCCGGTACTCTTGACGGCTTCCACGCGCGGGAAGATACGCTGGATCATTGCCAGCAATTCCCTTGCCTTGTCAGGTTCCTTGCGGTTCAGATACGCCCAGAAGCCCGGCAGTTGCTCACCCGAGGGCCCTAAGCGTTCGGCCAGTCCTTGATGAGCTTTGCGAAGGTCGCGGGGATTCCAGAGGAGAAACGCCTGGAATCGCTCCAAATAGTCGCGGAAGCGAAGAACGGAGGCGAAGGCTCCTCCATTTCCCTTCAGCCCTTGCATCGCGGATGAGGGCAACCGGTAGAGACTTTGTGTACGGTATTCCTTTGTCTTTTCGTCCCAGATCTTGGTTTGTCTCCCTGAACGATCCACCAGTAGAACCGATTCGCCACTCGGTCGCCTCATCCGCAACAGCTCCCTTCCGACGCCGAAGTAGCGACGCGGTTGAAGTTCCACCTCGTATTCATAGACCGTGGGCTGTTCATGCGACGCATCGCGCAGATGATATTCCGCCTGCCACGACATCATGGCGCGTTGGCTTTTCCGGTGTGGCAAGTCCCGGTAGTTCCAACCTTTCTCGTCTTTCAGGTAGTCAGTGATCGATGGTTTCAACAGCGCGGGCAACATCTCGATTGCCTGAAGCACAGTTGACTTCCCCGACGAGTTTGGCCCGACCAGGAGGTTGATCGTGTCGAACTCCATGGTCACGTTGGCCAGACTCTTGAAATTCCTGACTGTTAGTTTCTTGAGCATCGTGGTTCTCCTGTTCCGTCCTTTCCTATGATTGGCTATATGAGTTCATGCTGTTGCTAGTATAACGCTTTGCAGACGCAAAGTCAAGGGGGTGACTACCCAGTTCCGGCGACTCAATGAGCGTGCAACGCCCGATGCCGGTGGCGTCTGGATTCCGAGAGCCCCACCGGGCTTGTCCCGGTGGGTGAAGAAGAGGTGAGAAAAGATGCCCGCCATATCTCAAATCTTCTTCACCCACGCCGCAAGGGCGTGGGGGTCGTCGCCGGAACTGGGACTAGGGAGCCGTTGTGAGCTCCACCGACTCTGCCGTATCGCCTCCGCCTGCAGGCATGGCAACCTGCCCGTCCTGCAAACGCCACTACAAGTTCCCTGATGACCTTCTGCCCGTTCTGCGGCAAGAGCCCAGCGCCACCTGCCGGAGCCGCTGCGCAGCCTGCTGCTGGTCATCCTGTCGTTTGTCGCGCTGGTCATCGCCAGCATGACGGAGTGAGAAGAAGAGCAACCGCTATCCAACACGTCCATCAGATCGCCAGCAATTCCGCAATAAGAAAGCGTAGCGTGTTGCAGCGCCAGTAAGAATCGGCGTCGCGGCGAGTTTTCCTGTCTCGAGAGGATTCGCATTCGTGGGGGGCTTGACATTTGGCCGCAAATCTGCTA
>Ga0315278_10004995_pt1 | contig 12025 bp, 6 predicted proteins | sample YL17G06_0_MG_FD_203880 | JGI IMG/M metagenome (GOLD analysis project Ga0315278, IMG submission 203880) | Sediment microbial communities from Yellowstone Lake, YNP, Wyoming, USA - YL17G06_0 | ecosystem: Environmental > Aquatic > Freshwater > Lake > Sediment | place: USA: Wyoming | collected... | reverse complement strand
GCCATGATCGTCAGTTCCTCGCCGTCAAGAAACTGTTCGATCAACACGCGCTGACCGGCCTGACCAAACACCGCATGCTCCATCGAATCGCGGACGGCCTGTTTCGCCTCCTCACGGGTCATCGCGACCACCACACCCTTCCCCTGCGCCAGTCCATCAGCCTTCACCACCACGGGAAGCTCATGTCGATCAAGATAGGCTAAGGCCGGAGCGACCTCGTCGAAGCTTTGCGCCTTTGCCGTGAGAATCTTCGCGCTGGCCATGATCTCTTTGGAGAAGACTTTGCTGGCTTCGATGCGTGCGGCGCCCTTCGTCGGTCCAAATATTTTGAGCTTGGATTTGCGGAATTCGTCGACGATGCCCAGCGCCAACGGGGCTTCCGGCCCCACGACCGTCACATCGATCTGCTCCGACTGCACCAATGTTTTCAGCCCGGTAATGTCGTCGGCTTTGACCGGCACACAGGTCGCGAGCGATTCGATCCCCGCATTGCCCGGCGCACAGTAGAGCCTGGGCTTGCGGGAACTTTGCGCGAGCTTCCACACCATGGCGTGCTCGCGTCCCCCACTCCCGATGACAAGAATCTTCAATGCGTGATCCCTAGCTTTGGATAGAACGATTCATTATGGTGAGAATCAATATACGGTCTCGGTAAGACTGCTCAAACAGATCTTCCAATCTCGCCCGCCCAGCCCTGGCACGCCCAGACGAGCCGAAACGATGCTGGAGGCTGTTTTCAACATCCGTTAATGGCGGAAGTGCCTCATCGCCGTCATAATCATCGCCAACCCCTGTTCATCTGCGGCTTTGACAATTTCGGCATCGCGAATCGAGCCGCCCGGCTGAATGACCGCCGTGATCCCCGCTTGGGCAGCGGCATCTAATCCATCTCGGAACGGGAAGAAGGCATCCGACGCCATCACGCACCCCTTGATCGGCATCTGGGCTTTCATCACCGCAAGCTTCACTGAATCGACCCGACTCATCTGGCCAGCGCCGATCCCCACGGTCTGTCCCGGCTTCGCATAAATGATCGCGTTCGACTTCACGTGTTTACAGACCTTCCAGGCAAACGCGCAGGCCGCATACTCCTCGTCCGTCGGTTTGCGCTGGGTCGGTACGTTGAGCACTTTCAGATCGGTCAAGACCCCGAGGTCCCGATCCTGCACGATCAAGCCGCCGACCAACTTCTTAAGATCGAAACCCTCTTGTTTCACTTTCGTGAGCGGCCCGACATCAAGCAAACGAAGATCCTTCTTGCGCTTCAATTCTGCGAGCGCATCCTCGGCAAATCCCGGCGCAATGACCACTTCCACAAACGTGGAGGTAATTTCCATCGCTGCGGCCAGATTCACGGGGCGATTGAATGCAATCACGCCGCCGAATGCCGAAATGGGATCGGTCTCCCGGGCTTTCACATAGGCCTCGACCGGCGTCGCACCCAGTGCCACGCCGCAGGGATTGTTGTGTTTAATAATGGCCACGGCGATCTCGTCATACTCTTTCGCCAGCTCGAGCGCCGAATTGGCATCGAGGAAATTGTTATACGACATCGCCTTGCCGTGCAGGATCTTTCCACGAGACACCGATGGCTCGGTCGAATGTAGCTCCCGGTAGAAGGCCCCTTGCTGATGCGGGTTCTCTCCATAACGGAGAATCTCCGCCCGTTCGAACTGCAAGGACAATATTTTCGGAAACTTGGTCTCGCTGCCCGCTACCTGCTTTTCAAGATACCCGGCGATCAGACTGTCGTAGCGCGCCGTATGCTGAAACACCTTCATCGCTAGCTCGCGTCGCAACTCATGCGATGCCGTGCCCGCCTTCACCGCATCGATTATGCGCTGATAGTCGGTCGGATCCACGACGACCAAGACATCTTTGTGGTTTTTAGCGGCAGAGCGCAGCATTGACGGCCCGCCGATATCGATGTTTTCAATGGCCTCTTCGAAGGGGCAGTTGGGTTTCGCGATCGTCGCCTCGAAGGGATAGAGGTTCACCACAACCACATCGATGGGTCCAATCCCATGCTTCTCCATCTGCTCGACATGTGCAGGCACTGAACGCCGTCCCAGTAAGCCGCCATGAATCTTGGGGTGCAGTGTTTTGACACGGCCGTCGAGGATTTCCGGCGAGCCAGTGTAGGCCGCCACATCGGTCACCTTCACGCCGGCTTCTCGCAAGGCTTTCGCAGTTCCTCCGGTCGAAAGGATCTCGGCACCAAGCGCCTCGAGCCCTTTCGCCATTTCCACCACACCAGTCTTGTCTGACACACTAATTAATGCCCGCTTTATGCCGGCCATAGATCACTCCTTGGAAGACGATCGCTAGATGATTCGTGAATCGGAAGGCGCGGCGAAGAATATCAAATGAATACCCACCTTACAAGAGGAATGGAGTCCGACGAATCGAAGACCGAAACATCCATCTGACCCCGACGCGACCCAGGAGGGATCGCGCGAGCCAGGCCCACAAATTCTGCCTAGCATGACCCCATTGAGTATGGTAGGTTCGTATAGGCCTACCAGACACGTTCCGCCCGAGAGTTGATTCATGATGCGTGCAGCGATTCTTGCCGCAGGTGCTGTTGCACTTAGCCTCCTTGCCGTCCTCTGCCTTCCACGCCACCTTCCCACACCGGCCGCAGCGATCCCCCTGACCCCAGCGACATTTCATGCGCGCTTGGAACAAGGAATCCTGACCCTCCGTGGCTCGCTCCCCAGTGAGACCAGCAAGGCCGCAATCCTTCAGCGTGCCCAAGAACTCTATGGAGCAACGCCTAGTCGCGTGGTCGATCGGTTGGCGGTGGACCCGAGAGTGGGACCTGCAGACTGGGCAAGCACTGTTCCCACGGTCCTCCCCATCTTAGGGCACATGACAGAACGAGGCTCCATCATCATCGACGGTCGCACGATTGTCCTCAGCGGCCGGGTCGACAACGATCGTGCCAAATCCACCGTGCTACGCGAGATTGCCCCTCTTGCGCAGATGGGGCTCGCACTGGAAGATCATGTTCTGGCAGCTCCGCTCCCGCCTCCCTCACCCTCGCTCCAGAAGAAATTGAACGAAATCTTGTCGCACACCTCCATCGAGTTTGAATCGAATAGCACCACGATGACCCCCCGTGGTCGCGCCACACTGGGCCAACTGATTATTCTCTTGCGTCGTGCTCCCCACACCGCCATTGAGATTGGCGGTCATACGGACAAGTACGGCGCGCCGGACTATAACCTGCAACTCAGCCGCAGCCGCGCAGAAGCCGTTCGGCGCTATTTCATCAGCCACGGGCTGACCAACCAGTTCACCGCCGTCGGCTATGGCGCCTCACGACCGCTATCGGCGGCGCAGACTCGGGCCGGCTTCCAGCACAACCGTCGCATCGAATTACGAGTGAAAGGACGTAGCGACCTATGACCATACTCATCGGACAGATGCTGGGATGTCTCATCGTCGCAGCAGGCATCGGCGCCACAGTCGGATGGCTGCTACGACACTTATCCGCCCACCCGCTCACGCAACAGGTCATGGAGGTCATGACCGCCCTGCGCCTCAAAGACCAGGCGATGGAAAAGCTTCAGTATGAATTGAAAGTCAAAGTCTCAGCGATACAGATTCTCGAAAGTCAGATGATCGCATCGGAGGTGCTCCACCAATCCACCCACGAGGAACTCGCCTCACGCCACGAACAGATCCAAGCACTGCAGGAAGAATTAGCTGCAACGAGGCAGCAGCTGTCGGCGCTGGAGTCAGCACAGGCCTCACTCCTCATGCGCACCAGCGCCAGTGAAGCCACGATGAACGCGCAGGCAGCTGAAGTCCAGCAATCCAAGGCCGCACTCGACGCCGCACAACAGGCATTGGCTCTCAAGGAACAGGAACTCCTCCCCTTGCACGAGCGCCTCGCGGTCTTAGAACATCACCCTGCAGACACCGATCGACTTCGCGCGCGAATCCAAGAATTGGAGCCGGCACAAGGAAGGGTCCATTGGCTCGAAGTGCAACTGAGTGAACGGGATACGCAACACCGAACCGCCCGCCATGAAATCGAGCGACAACTGGCCGAGCGAGACCGGCGCATCCGAGAACTCGAACAAGTTCATCAGCCCGACACGGCACCATCTCAGAAAACAGACAGAGAGATCGACGAACTCCAAGCACAGCTTACCCTCCACGAGCAACGACTGAAAGAAAAGGACGATCACATCGCCGCCTTGCAGCAACGCATTGAAACCTTCGAATCGATTCAGCGAGAACTGGCAGGCCAGGCCAAGATCGTCGACGAAAAGGAAGAAGAAATCAGTCGCCTCAGGAAGAGGCTTTTTGAAGTTCGGGCCGCACTCAGAATTCGCGCAGACGGCGGCGGCGCACCACACCCGGTCCAACCGACCGGCAATCAACTCAGTCTTCAGATCGGACAGACCAAACCATCAACGATGCCGCCGAAAGACGACCTCAAAGAAATTCGTGGCATCGGACCGGCATTCGAACGAGCGCTCAACAACATGGGCATTGTCACCTTCCGACAAGTCGCCCAGTGGGACGTCACCGCCATGCAGCAGATTGCGGCCAAACTCGACACCCCTCCCGATCGCATCACACGTGGCCAATGGATCGCCCGAGCAAGAAAACTCCACGAGGAGAAATACGGCAAGGAACTCTGACGGGTCTGCGCACATGAAACCTATCTCGTGAAGCGTCGTTCGTCTCTCGGGACTAAATCGATCAGCCGTCAGCGTCCCGGCAGGCTCAACTCGCTGGGATTTCAGGAATCGGTTACAGTACCGACCCTGCATTAATTCAAATATTGGTTCCTGGTTCGACCAGGATACCGGTGTTGCACTAGGACCTTGAGCCCCTACAGGAACCATTTCGGGCACTCCTTCACACTAAGCGCATTGAGGAACCACCTTCCCCTATCAATGACTCTATGCGGCTCGCTCGCAATCTCTTCAGGGATGGGAGCTGATTGAGCTTCCACTGCGCGCGTCCAACGAGCACCTTCTGAGCTTGCGCGTTCCGCGAGCAGGAGGACGACCAGACTGCCCTCTCACTCTGTTTGACTTCATCTCTCCGCCCTCATTACAATCTTTCCGTGGCATCGCAATTCGTTCATCTTCATCTCCATACCCAGTTCAGTCTCCTGGACGGCGCGAATCAAATCGAGCCGCTCGTCCAGCAGATCAAATCGTTCAATCAGCCGGCCGTGGCGATGACCGACCATGGCAACATGTTTGGGGCCATCGAGTTCTACCGCAAAGCCAAAGACGCAGGCATCAAACCCATCATCGGCTGCGAAGCCTACATGGCGCCTGGCAGCCGCTTAGCCGCCAAAGACAGCGGCCTCGCCCACAACGACTACTATCACCTGATCCTCCTGGCTCGAAATCTGACAGGCTATCAAAACCTGATCAAGCTCGTGAGTAAAGCATACCTTGAAGGGTTCTACTATAAGCCACGGATGGATAAGGAAGTTCTTAAAGAACATCATGAGGGACTAATTGCCCTCTCCGGCTGCTTGAGCGGCGAGATTCCCTACCTCATTGGCCAGAAGGACATGACTGGCGCCATGGCTGTGGCTGCGGAGTTTCAGGAAATCTTCGGGAAGGAACACTTCTACCTGGAGGTGCAGGCGAACGGACTGGACCACCAGCGTGTCGCCAATAGCGGCCTGCTCGAAATCGCCAAGAAGATGGACATTCCTCTGGTCGGCACCAACGATTGCCACTACCTCAAGAAAGAAGATTTCCGCCCGCACGAGCTGATGCTCTGCCTGCAAACCGGCAAGACGATCAGCGACCCGAATCGGATGAAGTTCGATACGGATCAGCTCTATGTGAAATCGACCGATGAAGTCTCGGCCGCCTTTATCGAGTTTCCCAATGCCGTCAATAATACCTGCCGAATTGCGGACAACTGCGACCTCCAACTGACGCTGAACAAGACCTATCTCCCGCAATACAAAGTCCCCGAACCCTTCACGCGGGAAACCTATCTGGAGAGTCTGGCGCTGGCTGGATTGGCGGCCCGACTGAAAGAGCGGCCCAGCCAGATCCTGCCAGCCGCCTATGAACTGCGCCTGCGTGAAGAGCTGACGATCATCTGCTCGATGGGGTTCGCCGGTTATTTCCTGATCGTGTGGGACATCATCAAGTTTGCCCGATCGCGCAACATTCCGGTTGGACCGGGCCGAGGCTCCGCTGCTGGGAGTCTTGTCGCCTATGCGTTGCGGATTACGGACCTCGATCCCCTCGTCTACACGCTCCTGTTCGAACGGTTCCTGAATCCCGAACGTGTGTCCCTACCTGATATCGACATGGACTTCTGCATGGATCGCCGGGGTGAGGTCATCAACTATGTGGTCGAGAAATATGGCAAGGACCACGTGGCCCAGATCATTACATTCGGGACACTGGGGGCAAAAGCCGCGATCCGCGACGTGGGCCGCGTGCTGGAAATTCCCTATGCCGAAGTCGATCGCGTGGCCAAGCTCGTCCCCAATCAGCTCAACATCACGCTCCAGCAGGCGCTCGACCAAGAGCCGAAACTGCGTGAACTCGTCGAGACCGATACACGAGTGAGAGAGCTCATGGGCATCGCTCGCTCCCTCGAAGGACTGGCCCGCCATGCCTCGACCCACGCAGCCGGCGTGGTGATTTCGGAAGGGCCGCTCACGGACCACGTACCGCTCTACAAAGGGTCCAACGACGAAGTCGTCACCCAATATTCGATGGGCGACGTCGAAAAGATCGGGCTCGTCAAATTCGACTTCCTGGGCCTCAAAACCCTCACGATGATCAAACGCGCCGAGGACCTGATTAATGAGGGACATCCCGGCGATCCCCCCTTGGTCATGGAGCAGGTGCCCTTTGACGACCCCAAGACCTTTGCCCTTCTCGCTTCCGGCAAGACGATCGGCCTCTTCCAGCTTGAAAGCTCCGGGATGCGCGACCTCCTGACCGGCCTGAAACCGGACCGCTTCGAGGACATCATCGCCATCATCGCCCTCTATCGCCCTGGCCCGATGGACCTGATTCCCGACTTCATCAAACGAAAACAGGGCAAGATTCCCATCGCCTACGAAACGCCTGAGCTCGAACCGATCCTGAAGGACACCTACGGGGTCATCGTCTATCAGGAACAGGTGATGGCGATTGCCAACAAGGTGGCGGGCTTCTCGCTCGGCCAAGCCGACATTCTCCGGCGCGCGATGGGCAAAAAGAAGCCGGAGGAGATGGATAAATTGCGCGCGCAGTTCCTGGCCGGAGCCAAGACCAACAAGATTCCAGACAAGAAAGCGGAAAAGCTCTATGAACTGATCCAGAAGTTTGCGGGCTACGGGTTCAATAAGTCGCACGCCGCGGCCTATGCCGTCATCTGCTACCAGACCGGCTATTTGAAGGCGCACTATCCGACTGAATTCATGGCCGCCCTGATGACCACCGACATGGGCAACGCCGACAAGATCGTCGGCTACTTCACGGAATGCCGCGACCTCAACATCAAGGTCCTGCCCCCCGACGTCAACGAAAGCCATAAAAACTTTACCGTGGTGGACCACGCAATCCGGTTCGGCCTGGCGGCCATCAAGAATGTCGGTGAAGGTGCCGTCGAATCGATCATCGAGATCCGCAATAACACCGGCCCCTTCAAATCCTTCTTTGAGTTTTGTCGACGCGTCGATCTCCACAAGGTCAATAAGCGCATGCTCGAAGGGCTGATCAAGACCGGCGCGTTTGACTCGACCGGCGCAAAACGTTCTCAACTGGCCGCGGTCCTGGATCAGGCCGTCGAAGACGGTGCGGCCGCGCAGCGAGAACGGGATCTGGGGCAAACCAATATTTTCGGCGACGAGATGAACAGCCAAGATTCTACAGAGCATCTGGCCGCGCCGCCGCTGCCCAACATTCCGGAATGGGACCAAAGCGAGCGATTGAAACACGAGCGGGAGCTGACCGGCTTCTACATTTCCTCTCATCCGCTAGCGCGCTATGAGGCCACCATCAAAGCGCTCGCCACGGCCACAACCATCAGCCTGCCAGAATTGTCGGATGGCCGGGACGTGAAACTCTGCGGAATCATCACGACGGTCAAAAGCATGCTGACCAAGAAGGGCGATCGGATGGCCTATCTCACCCTGGAAGACCTCCTGGGCTTGGTGGAAGTCATTGTCTTTCCGGATCTCTATAAAAATGCCGGCGATTTAATTGTGCCGGAACGCCTCGTGCGCATAACAGGCACGGTGGATCGGGGAGATAAAGGCATGAAGATTCGAGGGAGCAAAATCGAGCCGCTCGCCGAGGTGCAAGCCCAGATGATCAAACGGGTCAACATTCGACTGACGGATGACCTTGACGTCACAGTACAGTTACTGCGCCTCCGCGAGGTCTTTCAGCGTCACCCGGGAAGCACGACGGTCTCACTCACATTGCGACTGGATTCATCCCTGGAAGCCGAGACTGCCCCACTCCCTAATCTGTCGGTCACCCCCAGCGAACGCTTTGTGACAGATGTTGAAGAAGTGCTAGGCAAAGGGGCCATTTTTCTGCTATCGTAGATCCGTAGTTCTAGGGATGGGGCTGAATCCCCTCCGTGAGTTCCATAATATTCCTTTCACGCCCAATGCGCGATTACCTCGAGTTTGAAAAGCCGATCCGCGAGATCGAAGAAAAGATCGAAAAACTCGCGGCTGCTCTTCCCGGCAAATCAAGCCTCCAGGACGAGATCCGCAAACTGCGGACGAAGCTGGCCCAGGTCGAACATGACCTCTACGGCAAGCTGACGCCCTGGCAGCGCACGCAGCTCGCCCGGCATCCCCAACGACCCAGCACCCTTGATTACATCGGCTCTCTATTCAGAGACTTTCTTGAGTTCCACGGAGACCGCTCGTTTGGCGATGATCGTGCCATCGTCGGAGGCTTCGCCCGATTCAATGACCGGTCGATCATGGTCATTGGCCATCAAAAAGGGAAAACCCTCAAAGAACGGATGCAGCGGAACTTTGGGATGCCGAACCCCGAAGGCTATCGAAAAGCACTGCGCCTCATGCGGATGGCCGAGAAGTTCGGGCGCCCGATCGTGACCTTTATCGACACGCCAGGCGCCTACCCCGGTATCGGCGCGGAAGAACGCGGCCAGGCCGAAGCCATCGCCCGCAATCTGTTTGTGATGTCCCGCCTCGCCGTTCCGATTATTTCCATCGTCATCGGTGAAGGCGGTAGCGGCGGGGCACTCGCATTGGGCGTCTCAGATCGCGTCCTCATGCTGGAGCATGGAGTTTATTCAGTGATTTCGCCGGAAGGCTGCGCCGCCATCCTGTGGGATGATCCAGCCAAGATTCCCGATGCCGCCTCTGCCCTGAAGATGACAGCGAAAGACCTGGTCGACCTCCATATTGTCGATGAAGTGATTCCGGAACCACTCGGTGGCGCCCATCGAGACCCCAACACCATCACTGAACGGGTTGCTAAATCCCTCAGCAACCAACTCGCTCAGCTCAATGACCTCTCGACCGACCAGCTGCTCGCCCAACGCGACCAGAAGTACCGATCCATCGGAGCCGTCAACGGACTGGTCGCCACTTCCCAATAGTCTTTTCGATTCTCAGCAACCCTGCAGTCAGGGCGTTCCTGGCACCGTCATCTCTCTTCTGCAACAGGACCACAGACAACTCTGACTCCGTCACACTAGCCCGCATTATTCATGACGGTTCGTCGCGAAATCGCGCAGTCGCCACGCGAGACCGCCGCGCGGGTCCGCGAGGAAGGGAGGCATACTTAAAACAGCATGTTGACCGATCGAACGGCGAGCCCGCCTGCCTGGAGGCCGTACCGACCGCGTCCAGGCCTGTCGCAGCCTCGAATCCGTGATTGCAGCAGAAGTGTTCATGAATAATGCGGGTTAGGTCTTACGTTTCACGCCTAACGATTCACGTCTTCGCTCTCGTTGAGCCATGCTGCTGCCCCGGCGCCCGCCACTCGCCCCGTGGCGAAACAGGCACTCAGAAGATAGCCTCCAGTCGGCGCCTCCCAATCCAACATTTCTCCCGTACAAAACAGGCCTGGTAACGCACGGACCATCAACCGTTCGTCGAGCGCTTCGAATGGAACTCCACCAGCCGTGCTAATCGCTTCCTCCAGTGGGCGCGGTGCGACGAGTCGCAGTGGCAACGATTTAATCGCAGTAGCCAAACGAGCCGGGTCCGCGAAATCCTCTTTCGAGACTACTTCACGAAGCAGCCCCGCCTTCACACCCTCGATGCGTGCCTGCCGCTGAAGATGCGTCGCCATCGTGCGTTTACCGCGCGGCCTCGACAGATCGTGAGTCAGACGCGGCACGTCTCGGTCAGGCGCCAGATCGAGGCGCAATGTGGCCTCTCCCTTCGCCAGGATCTCGTCGCGAAGATAGGCGGACACCGAGTAAATCACGCCGCCTTCCACGCCGGTCTCCGTAATTACGAATTCCCCAGGATGCCAGGATTCCGCGCCCGCATCATTCCGCACAACAATCGCCACCGACTTGACCGGGTGCCCGGCGAACTTCGTCCCAAAATGCTCGCTCCAGCCTACATCAAAGCCGCAGTTCGCTGGTTGCAACGGTGCGATCTGAAGACCGCGTCCTGCCAACAACGGCACCCACGAAGCATCAGAGCCGAGTTTCGGCCAACTGCCACCGCCGAGCGCAAACACGACCGCATCGGCCTGGACTGAGCGGTTTCCCTCTGACGTGGCAAAACCCAGAGCCCCCTGCTCGTCCCAGCCAGACCAACGATGGCGCATGTGGAATCGCACACCAGTCTGGCGCAACCTGCGAAGCCACGCGCGCAGCAACGGCGCCGCCTTGAGATCCTTGGGGAACACGCGCCCGGAAGAGCCCACAAATGTTTGGACACCGAGTCCACGGGCCCAGGCTCGGAGCGCATCAGGCCCAAACGATGTGAGCAGCGGCGCAATCTGCGCACGGCGGGCACCATAGCGCGAGAGAAATTTCTCAGAGGGTTCCGAGTGCGTGAGATTCAGGCCGCCTTTCCCTGCCAAGAGAAACTTGCGACCGACCGACGCCATGGCGTCATAGAGATCGACCTGTGCGCCGGCTGCACACGCTGCCTCCGCGGCCATGAGCCCGGCCGGTCCTCCGCCAATAATTACAATGTTCATATGTATCCCACTAATCGTGCTCCGTGAGTCAGATCTCGCTGTTCTCGCTCGTCTCGCCAGTCCCGCGCGCAAGCCGAACGCATCGCGGGACCCTACACGCAGAACAGAATCGGGTCAAGCAGGCCCGTGGCAGTCCTCAGTAATTCTGAGGGCTTCACCGCCACAAACAGGCTATACTCTCACATAAGGATGGATGAACAAGAGCCCATACAGATGGTCGAACTTCGGATTAGCTACCGATACCTCACCGCACACCCCTGGGTGGTGCAGGCCATCGGAGGATTCTTATCCGCTTATTTCATGGAGCATCCAGGATTTCGTGTGCAACGACACATGGAAGAACTTGAATCCGGCACGCACCTATGGATATGCGAGGTGCCTCCCAGCATGAAGGTCCTCAGGCTCCTGAGGCGACTGCAAGAAGATATTCCCCCCTGCCACGCTCAACAAATCACCACCGATCCGCCCTCGCTACCCGGCTATCTCATCGATTGCCCTGAACAGCCAATAGAATCATAAACATCCGGCCCTTGGCAGAGCGTTCACTAGAATCGCAAACTTCCTAGTGGCGAATCAACGTGAGGGAATGGTACAAATTCACATGCAGTGGAATCTCATCCTCGGAACGATTGCCATACTACTGGCTGTGGGCGCATGCGTCCTTACGGCGTCGTCAACGCAAGGCGACAGCATTCCTTCCCTCCCCAGACCCGATCACATTGTGATGGTGATTGAAGAAAATCATTCCTATAGCCAGATTATCGATTCGCCTAATGCGCCGTACATCAACAGGCTGGCAGCCCAAGGTGCAGTCTTCACGCAGTCCTTTGGCGCCACCTACCCAAGCCAACCGAACTATCTCGCGCTGTTTTCAG
>Ga0315278_10004994_pt1 | contig 12027 bp, 12 predicted proteins | sample YL17G06_0_MG_FD_203880 | JGI IMG/M metagenome (GOLD analysis project Ga0315278, IMG submission 203880) | Sediment microbial communities from Yellowstone Lake, YNP, Wyoming, USA - YL17G06_0 | ecosystem: Environmental > Aquatic > Freshwater > Lake > Sediment | place: USA: Wyoming | collected... | reverse complement strand
CGGCTACTTGGAAGACCTCGTCTACACCCCGAAGGTCCTGAAGACCATCGACGCCGTCCGCCAGGGCGCGGTCGGCAAAGTGCTCTGGACCCGCTCGCGCGAGGCACATTCGGGACCGCACAGCGCGTGGTTCTGGGACAAGGCGCAATCGGGCGGTGGTGCCATCGTGGACATGGGATGCCACTCGATCGAGCTCAGCCGGGCTCTGGTCGGCAAGGAGGTCAAGCCGCTCGAGGTGATGTGCTGGGCGGACACGCAGATGCACCCCATCGATGTCGAGGACAACGCCATCGGGCTCATCCGCTACGAGACCGGCGCCATCGGGCAGTTCGAAGCGAGCTGGTGCTTCCGCGGCGGCATGGATCTGCGCGACGAGGTGTCGGGAACCGAAGGAACTGTGTGGCTCAACCACTGGCTGCGCACCGGCCTGGAGATGTTCACCAACGTGGGCCAGGGAGGCTACGTGGCGGAGAAGGCCGAAGGCGAAAAGGGCTGGTTGTTCCCGGTGGGCGACGAGCTCGCGGAGCTCGGCTACGTCCAGATGTTCGCCAGGATGTTGGATGCTTTGGACGGCGCCACCGAGCCCATGGAGACCTTCTACGATGGCTACGTCGTCAATGCCGTCATCGACGCCTGTTACCGCTCCGCTCGGTCGAAGCGCTGGGAACCCGTGGAGCTGGAGATCTGGCGGGGTACCCGGAGTGCGGAGAAGTCGTCCGCGGAGCGAGACTATGATGACGAGCACTTCCTGGTGAAGGCGGAGGTCATGCCGGACGGCGAGACCAAGCTCATTCTCAAAGAGAAAGCCACCGGCCGGATCGTCGAGCGGATACGATAGGCACGCGCCTCAAGCGTGCCTCGCGAGGAAGGCGCGCACCTCTCTCGCATCGGGGCTTCCGAACACTCCGTTCTTGGCCTGCACGACGAGGGCGGCGACGGCATTGGCAAAACGCAGCGCTCGATCCACTGCGCCGTCGGCCAGAAGGGCGTGGAGAAAGCCGGCGTTGAAGGCATCACCCGCGCCAACCGTGAAATCCGTCTTCACGGCGAATCCAGCCACGTCGATCCGTCCCGTTCGCGTGAACGCGGAGGCGCCTTCACTGCCCCGCTTGACGACGACGGTACCCGCACCCGCCGCCAGAAGCGCGGAGCAGGCCTCGTCGAGGTTCGGCAATCTCGTACAGGCCGTGATCTCGTAGACGTTGCCGAGGAGGTAGTCGACGTGCCGCAGCAGAGGGGTCAGTTCCTCCAGGTTCGCCACCGGGGGTATCGCCGGACCGATGTCCAGGCCCGTCAGCGATCCGGATCGCCTGGCCTGTGCCAGTAGCTCGACGCCTCCCCGACCCCTGAACTTGGGCAACAGGTGGTAGCTGGTGAGAAGCAGACATCGAGCCTGAGAAACCAGCTCGGGCGGGACCTCCTCGGGGGAGAACTCCGGCGATCCCCCCCGGTGGTGAAAGGAGAGACGATGCAGGCTCCGGTCGATGGCTACCGTCGTGCTACTGGTGGCCCAGCTCTCGGCCTGGATCATCCCATCCAGAACGACTCCACGCTGCTTCAGCCAATCGAGCACGAGGGCGCCGAGGGTATCGCGACCGATGACGCTACACAGGCTCGTCGGGGTGTCGAGGCCTGCGAGAACATAGGCACTGTTCGCCGCGTTGCCGCCCAGGACCATGATCGGCGGTTGATCGAGAAAAGCAACGTTCTGCGGCGTAAACTCATCGGCTCCAGCACCCGGAAGACGCTCGATGCCGGTGAGAAACAGATCCACGGTAGTCGTTCCGATCACGACCACTGTCCGTAGCGTGCCGTCCGGCTCACGCGGCTCCAATGGCCGCTTGGCTCTCGGTCTACGACGCATGCCGTGGCGGTCTTGTTTGCCTCGTCAGTCGCGGCCCATGATGATCGAAGCGTTCTGGCCGCCGGAGCCGAACGGGTTCACCTTGCCATCCTTGTCGTGTCCCGTCACTACCCTGCGCACTCTCCACACCATGCGACCTGCCGCCCGTGACTTTACCGCGCGCGTTGTTTCGAGTCAGCGATAGGAATGAGATCGGCCGCGCGAGCGGTCCGGGAGAATGAGTCCGGCTTCCGGGACCGAGCCGTGAACTTTGCCGCGTGACGGAAACCTTGCGACTTGCGGATTTATGATAATAAAGTCGGCGGGCGGCACAGGAGGCCCCAATGAGCACTGCGAAGACGTCCGCTGCCCCGTCACGGTTGAACGAGGTCTTCGATGACCTCATCTCCACCTTGCGCGCGTTTATCCGCAAGCATCACATCACACACGACGAATATCGTCGTGCGGTCGCCCTTTTGACCGAGGCAGGCAAGAGGGAAGGCGAGGTTTCGCTGCTGATGGACGTGTTCCTCGAGGCGACGGTCGATCAGGTCGACTGGGCCGGACGCGACGGCACCGAGAGTACGGTCGAGGGCCCGTTCTATGTGCCCGAGGCGCCGGCGATGAAAACTCCTTGCGTCCTGCCGCATCGTGCCAACGAGCCCGGCGACGTGCTGATCTTCTCCGGTGCGGTGCGCAGTCCCGACGGTTCCGCGCTCGGGGGCGCAATTGTCGACATCTGGCATGCCGACGCCGAGGGCGCCTATTCGCACTTCAATATCCCCAAGACCCAAGCCCCGTACAATCTGCGCGCGCGCGTGACCACCGACGATCGCGGCCGCTTCGAGATTCAGACCTGGGTCACCGCGCCGTACCAGATTCCCAAGGCGGGACCGACGGGGGCACTGCTGGCCGCGCTCGGCCGTCATGCGTGGCGTCCCGCCCACATTCACGTCAAGCTATCGCATGAGGGTTTCGAGACGCTGACCACGCAGATTTTCCTCAAGAACAGTCCGTGGCTCGACTCGGACGTGGTCGGTGCGGTCAAGCCGTCGCTGATCGCCGGTCTCGAAAAGCATGAGGATCCGGCTGATATGCGCAAGAGGGGGCTGGAACGTAGGCATTTCACCCTAGCGTACGATTTTATTCTACCGACTCTTGTGAAGGCCGCGTCATAGTGGGGATAGGTTGAGACGGCTCCCAATAGGAAGGAGACGGCAATGGATTTCGGCTTCGTGTTCTTCGGCAGCGTGCAAGTTCATCCGGCGGTCGTGCTGGCGGAGAGGCGCGGATTCACGCATGCCTGGTTGTACGATTCGCAGATGCTCGCGAGCGACGTGTACGCCGCGCTCGCGTTGTGCGCCGTCAACACCAAGAAGATCTTCCTCGGGCCGGGCGTAACGAATCCGGCGTCGCGCATCGCGCCGATGACGGCGTGCTCGATCGCTTCGATCAACGCCCTCGCGCCCGGGCGAGTGATCTTGGGGATCGGCACAGGCAATACGGCTCGCCGAACACTGGGCATGCCCGCTGCGCGGCTCGGGGTGCTGCGGGAACACGTACGCGTGTGCCGCGACCTTCTCGAGGGGAAAACGACGCCGTATCAAGAAGGCGAGCGCCGGCGCATGATCAAATTCCTCAACCCGAAAAGCGGCGCAATCAACATCCGGAAGAGGGTGCCGATTTACGTTTCCGCCAGTGGTCCGAAGACGCTCGAGCTGGCGGGGGAAGTGGCCGATGGCGTCATTCTCTTCGGCGCGGTCAGTCCGAGTCTCATCAATTATTGCATGGACCACGTGCGGGCCGGCGCCGAGCGCGCCGGACGCGATCCCAAGAAAATCTACACGCTCTGCATGACGGCGTTCCACATGACCAAGCCGGGAGAGAAGCTCGAATCCCCGCGTGTGCGCAGGGCCGTGGGGCCATTCGTCTCCTCGTCCAGCAACATCTTCGCCTTCTCGTGCCCGAACCCAGGCGATCTCCCGGCGGAGCTACGCGACGGTCTGGTGGCGTTCAAGGACGCCTATCGCGTGCCGGACGAGCCGATCGAGACCCGGCACCTGAAGCTCTACACCGACTACCTGCGCGGCTTCAAGAAAGCGCACGAGCCGCTGGTGACCGAAAAGATGATCCGTGCGACCACGCTGACGGGAACACGCGACGAGATCACCGAGTCGATTCACGCCATGAGGAAGGCGGGGATCCAGCAGGTGGCGATTCAAGCCATCAGCGACCCGAAGGAGACGATCGAGACTTTCGCCAAAGAGATCATCAGGCGGATGCGATGAGCGACCGTGCCCAATTCGAGATCTTCAAACCTACGGATCCACCGTTGGCTCCGGTGCAGCGGAAATTCCGGAAGCAGGGGGAATTCGCCGACGTAGCGCTCGAGGGATCGCGTTTTTCGGCGGAGTGATTTTCCGTCACTGCGCCAGAGTGTAGGTAAGACGAACTGACGTCCGAAGTGCGTCCAACGCCCTGGCGAGCATGGTGCTCGACCGGGGCGTTTCTTTTTTCGGCCGACAACGTCGCCGCCAGGAAGTGCGGGCGACAAGGAGGTCATCATGGTGAAGGGTTTGGCGAAGTTGGCGCGGCCCTTAGCCCGATCAGGCGGACATCCTTCAGTGCTTATGACCCGGACATTTTGAGTGCTGGTTACACCGTCACAAGATTGCTTGACTAAACGTCCTGACGGAGCCTAGAGCTCGCTCTAAGAGCGGTTTGTTGACAACCAATCGGAAATCTTCGGCTCATAGGAGGGCCACCACATGATCGTCTCGAGCGTGAGAGCCTGTATCGTCAAGGACACTCCCGGCGCGCTGGAGTGGGCCCATGCGATCGCCGCATACGTGAAGAAGAAGACGGGAAACGAGGTCGAGGTCCTGGTGCGCATGGGAGCGACTCAGGACGTCGTGTGGCTGCAGCGTTTCCCGGACCTCGCCGCCTACGGGAAGTCGCTAGATGCCATACAGTCGGATCCCGGTTACCAGTCGCGGGTCAAGGCCGCCCAAAACAAGGGTTTCTTCGACGCCCCGAGCGTCGAAGCGGGAATCTGGCGCCTGCTCTAATTGCCCGCCGCGGCTCCTCGGGGCCGGACCTATTGAAGTTGGCATCAGGGATTGTGCTTCCTGCGGAGCTTCGGTGCTCGCTCCTGACGGGGCGCCTCGCCCAGTACCGCCAGAGAGTGGCCGAGCTCGGGGCGCGGCGGCGGAACTAGCCGAGAAAGCTCGATCCCGCCGGGCGCTTGATCCGTCCACGCCGAGCTGCCAACAACGCGGCAGCGCTTCTTCGTGGCGCATCTCCTGGAGGGGGAGTAGGACGGGACGGGACGGGACGGGACGAGCCTCGCTCGGCCTCTGCAGACGTAAAGCAAGCCCAAGGAAGCACGAGAGATGCTCGGCGAGATCTACGTCGGGTTCACGGAGGGATTCGACACTTTGGACCTGAAGGCCGCCAAGACATTGCTCGAAGAGCTGTCGTGACGAGCCGGCCAGAATGACGTGCCCGGCCTGCGGTCACGAGAACCGCGAGGGAGCGAAGTTCTGCAGGGAATGCGCTGCATCGCTCGCCGCGCCGACTTCCTGCCCGAAATGCGGCACGCCGAGCGAGAGAGGGCAGAAGTTCTGCGACTCGTGCGGGCATCGGATCGCCGAGGCCGTGAACCTGGCGGCCCCGCCCGACCCCCGCGCCTACACCCCGAAGCACCTCGCCGATAAGATCCTGCAATCGAAGTCCGCCCTCGAGGGTGAGCGAAAGCAGGTGACGGTCCTCTTCGCCGACGTGAAGGGGTCGATGGAGCTGGCCGAGCAGCTCGACCCGGAACAGTGGCACGCGATCTTAGATCGCTTCTTTCAGATCCTCACGGAGGGTGTGCACCGCTTCGAGGGCACGGTGAACCAATACACCGGCGACGGCATCATGGCCCTCTTCGGCGCGCCGATCGCGCACGAAGATCATGCACAGCGGGCCTGCTACGCGGCGCTCTCGCTGCAGGGTCGCCTGCGCCAGTAAGCCGACGAGCTGCGCGTCGCGCCGGGCGTCAACTTCTCCTTCCGTCTCGGTCTCAACTCGGGGGAGGTGGTCGTCGGCAGGATCGGCGACGATCTGCGCGTGGACTACACCGCGCAGGGCCACACGGTGGGCCTCGCCCAGCGGATGGATCAGCTCGCGCCCGCCGACGGCATCGCGCTCTCGGAGCACACGCCGAAGCCGGTGGAGGGTTTTTTCGCGCTGCGCTCGCTCGGGCCGGTGGCGGTCAAAGGGGTGCGAGAGCCGGTCGGTGTGTTCGTGCTCGAGGGCGTGGGCAGCCACCGGACGCGCCTCGACACCTCGCGGGCGCGGGGGCTGTCGCGCTTCGTCGGCCGCGGCGCCGAGATGGATGCGCTCGAGGCGGCGCTCGAGCGCTCGCTGGCGGGCACAGGCCGCGTGGCCGCGGTGGTGGGAGAGCCGGGCGTCGGCAAGAGCCGGCTCTGCGCGGAGGTCGTCGAGCGCTGCCGCGGGCGCGGACTCGTGGTCTACGAGGCCCACTGCCCGGCGCACGGCAAGACGATTCCGTATCTCCCGCTGCTCGAGCTGCTGCGGAACCTGTTCGGGATCACCGATCAGGACGGGCCGCGCGAGGCGCGGCAGAAGATCGCCGGAGAGCCGGCGCTGCTCGACGACGGCTTCGCCGACGACCGCGCGCGCGAGCGGATCTCCGCGAGCGGCGCCGGCCGCGAGTGGAACATGTTTCTCGACGGATACCAGGCGCTCTGCCGCGCAGGGATGGGCGATCGCGAGCGGAGTCTGGCCCTGGCGCAGAGAGGCGTAGAGCAAGCGCGCGCCAATGCGCTGGACCTCGCGCGCTGGGCCCAGGGAGCCCTCCGCGCGCGCGTGCTGCGCATGGTCGGTGGGCTGCAGCATCAGAGCGAGCTCGAAGCCCAGATCGCCGAGACGCTCGAGCTGATCCAGCGCGCCGACGCAAAGGGTTGGCTCCCTTTTATCCTGCTCGAACGGGCGGGGCTCGCCCGCCTGCGCGGCGACGCGGACGGCATGGCGCGCGACCTGGCCGAAGCGCGGCGCCTCTTCGCCGAGATGGGCGTCACCGGCTGGGACGACTATGCGAGGTCGATCGAGGCATGAGCCATGGTTGTGCCCTCGGTGGTCGAGCTTGTTCCGCTCGACGATTCGAGAGTTCCTGGCAGAGCTGCCGGTCTGACACGAGCCCATCGAAGAGCGGGTCGACGTCCGGCGGGGCCGCTGCAGTGAGAACTTGCCTCCGGGTTCCGAACAGGTCAGAATTCAGTCTGTTATTCAATCCTACACCCGCCGGAGGGTTTCCATGGACCGCGCGCGCGACATCAAGCCGATCACCTATCTTAAAAGCCGCACCGCCGATTTGGTGCGCGAAGTGAACGAGGGAGGCAGAACCGTGACGATCACCCAGAACGGCGAGGCCAAGGTGGTGGTCATGGATGTCGATGTTTACGACAAATGGCGATCGGCCACGGCGCTGCTCAAGATGCTCGCGCTGGCGGAGGTCGACGTCGAAACCCGACGAACGTCGCCGCAGGCCGAAGCCTTTCGTAGAGCGGAAGCAGCGCTGAAGCGGGCGTCGCGGAATGGCCGATAGCTCCGTCCGGGTGATCTGGGCGGAGGCTGCCGTTCGAGACCTGGAGGAGATCGTCTCCTATGTTGCGCTGGACTCCCCGCTTGCCGCCGAGCGGCTTCTCGAACACCTGCGAAGGAAGGCGGCGTCCCTGGAGACCAGCCCGAAACGCGGACGTGTTGTCGCGGAGCTCATGCGCCTGGGTATGCGCACGTGGCGCGAGCTCGTGGTGAGACCGTATCGCCTGGTCTATCGCGCGGCCGGGGAGAGGGTGGTGGTGCTCGCCCTCTTCGACGGCCGGCGAGACCTGGAAGACGTCCTGCTGGAACGCTTGGTGCGCGAGGCATGAATCGAGGAGGGATGCGCAACCGGCGCCGGTCGAAAGCCGCTGCTCTGCATCATAACGAAGACGAGTTGGCACGCTTCTTCGCCTCACCTCGGGTTCGCGTCGTGCATCGTGGAACGCCTTTCTGTCGCGTGAGTGAGTGATGAACTGTCTTGCCTGCAGCCACGAGAACCCCGACCGCGCGAAGTTCTGCCTCGAGTGCGGCGCCGCCTTCGCCTCGCGCTGCGCCGGCTGCGGGACCGAGCTGCCGCCTGCGGCGAAGTTCTGCCTCGAGTGCGGTGCGAAAGTCGTCGAACGGGCGACCCCTTCGCGCGTGCCGCGCGCCTACACTCCCAAGCACCTCGCCGACAAGATCCTGCAATCCAAGTCCGCTCTCGAAGGCGAGCGCAAGCAGGTGACGGTGCTGTTCGCCGACGTGAAGGGCTCGATGGAGCTGGCCGAGCAGCTCGACCCCGAAGCGTGGCACGAGATCCTCGACCGCTTCTTCCAGATCCTGACCGATGGCGTGCACCGCTTCGAGGGCACGGTCAACCAGTACACCGGCGACGGCATCATGGCTCTCTTCGGCGCCCCGATCGCGCACGAGGATCACGCGCAGCGTGCCTGCTACGCGGCGCTCTTTCTGCGCGACGCCGTGCGCGAATATGCCAACGAGGTGCGCGTGCGGCACGGCATCCCGTTCGGTGTGCGCATCGGCCTCAACTCGGGCGAGGTCGTGGTCGGCCGGATCGGCGATGATCTGCGCATGGACTACACGGCGCAGGGGCACACGGTCGGCCTGGCGCAGCGGATGGAGGCGCTGGCCGAGTCGGGGCACATCTGTGTCTCCGAGCACACGGCGCGGCTCGTCGAGGGCTACTTCCGGCTGCAGGACCTGGGACGCACCAAGGTCAAGGGCGTGGACGAGCCCGTCGGGCTCTACGACCTCGAGGGGGTGGGGTCGTTTCGGACGCGCCTCGACCGCCAGCGGGCCCGCGGCTTGTCGCGCTTCGTCGGGCGCGACCGCGACATGGCGGTGCTGGAGGCCGCGCTGGAGCGCGCGCGCGGCGGCAGCGGGCAGGTGGTGGGCGTGGTGGCCGAGGCGGGCACGGGCAAGTCGCGCCTGTGCGCGGAGTTCCTCGACGGCTGCCGGGCGCGCGGCATTCCGGTGCTCGAGGGGCACGGGGTGGCGCACGGGAAGTCGATTCCGATGCTGCCCATGCTGGAGCTCTGGCGGGCCTTCTTCGGGATCGCCGACGGCGACGGCGCCGAGGCGACGCGGGCGAAGATCGCCGGGCGGCTCTTGCTGATGGACGAGAGCTTCCGCGAGGCGTTGCCCCTTCTCTTCGACCTGTTCGGCGTGCCCGACCCGGCGAACCCGGCCCCGGCGATCGACCCCGAGCAGCGCCAGAAGCGCCTCCACGGCGTGGTGAAGCGGGTGCTGCACGACCCGGCCTACAAGGGCGAGCGGGTGGTCTTGCTCGAGGATCTCCACTGGTTCGACGGGGCCAGCGACGCCTTTCTCGAGACGTCGGTCGAGAGCGTGCCCGCCACGCGCGATCTGTGGCTGGTCAACTTCCGTCCGGAGTACCAGTCGCGTTGGATGCAGCGGTCGTACTACCAGCAGCTGCCGCTGCAGCCGCTGGGGGCCGAGGCGATCCGGGCGCTGCTGCGCGATCAGCTGGGGGAGGACCCGAGCGTGGGGTTGCTGCCGGAGGTCATTCAGGAGCGCACCAAGGGGAACCCGTTCTTCATCGAGGAGGTGGTGCAGTCGCTGGTGGAGAGCGGGCACCTGGCGGGGGCGCGGGGGGCCTACCGGCTGACGACACCCGTAGAGGCGCTGAATGTGCCGGCCAGCGTGCAGGCGGTGCTGGCGGCCCGCATCGACCGATTGCCGGAGCGCGAGAAGCAGGTGCTGCAGACGACGTCGGTGATCGGCAAGACCTTCAGCGAGGCGCTGCTCGGGCGGGTCGTGGCGAGCGTCGCGGCGATGGGCGAGACGGAGCTCAGCGCATCGCTCTCGGCGCTGGTGGCGGCGGAGTTTTTGTACGAGGCGGCGCTCTATCCGCAGCTCGAGTACTCCTTCAAGCACCCGCTGACGCAGGAGGTGGCGGAGCGGTCGCAGCTGCGCGAGCGGCGCATGCGGGTGCACGCGGCGGTGGGTCGGGCGCTGGAGGAGGCGGGGGGGAACCTCGACGAGCGCGCGGCGGAGATTGCGCAGCACTACGAGGAAGCGGGGAACGGTGCGGCGGCGGCGCGCTGGCACCGGCGCGCCGCGCAGTGGGCCGGGCTCTCCGACGCACGCGAGGGGCTGCGACACTGGCGGAGGGTGCGTGAGCTCGCGCCCGCCGTGGAGGACGTGCGCGAGCGGAGCGAGCTGACGCTGCAAGCCTGTCTTCAGCTCCTCTCCCTCGGCTGGCGGATGGGTGGCAGCGAAGCGGAGGCCGCGGCGGTCTACGACGAAGGCCGCGCTCTGGCCGAGCGCAGCGGGGATCGCCGTGCACTGGCTCTGTTGGTAGGCACCTACGGCTTCGTGCGGACCCACCTCGGCGGCTCTGCGCTCGACTACGTTCGCTACGGCGAGGAGGGCGCGCGGATCGCGGCGGAGTGCGACGATCCGGCCCTGCGTGTGGCGCTTTGGACGTCCCCGGCCTTTGGACACTTCTGGGTGGGCGACGGCCGGGCGGCGCTGGAGTGGTCAGCGCGGGTCCTGGAGGAGGTCGGGTCGGACAACGGCCTCGGTAAGGAGATCCTTGGCTTCAGCCCGCGAGCGGGCATGTTCATGGTGCGCGCACTGGCGCTCATGTGTCTGGGGCGGCTGGAGGAGGCGTGGAGCCAGGTCAGAGAGGCAGAGCGCGTAGCGGAGGAATCGCGAGAGCTCGAGGTACTGAGCTGGGTACACCTTAACTGGGCGTGGCTGGCCTACGCGTGCGGTGGCGGCGAGTCTGTCCTGGAGCACGGCCGGCGTAGCCTCGAGATTGCGGAGAAGCTCGACAACGAGTTATCCCGAGTGATCGCGTACGGTGCCCTCGGGACAGCGTATCTGATCGACGCGCAGCCCGCCGCCGCCCGCGAGGCACTGCGCGAGAGTGTTACGATCTCTCGTGATCGCCACACGGGGCGCGCGTTCCTCCCCGAGGCGCTGGCCTTACTCGCGGAGGCGCACCTGGCACTCGGCGAACGGACCGAGGCCATGGCTGCTGCGCGCGAGGCCATCGACCTCGGACGCGCCGGCGGCTGCCGCTACTACGAAGCGGATGCGCAGCTTGCGCTGGCCGGGGCTCTGCTGGCAACGGACGGCGTCGTGCCCTGCGCGGAGGTCGAGTCCGCCCTCGAACGTGCCGAGCTTCTGGTCGAGTCGATCGCCGGCCGCGCTCTGTCGCCGCGGATCCTGGAGATGCGCGGGCGCCTGGCCGCCGCGCTCGGTGACGCGCCGGCTTCCGACCGGGCGCTGCGGCAAGCGCTCGACCTCTACCGCGCCATCGGCGCCACGGGGCACGCCGGGCGGCTGGCGCGGGAGATCGGCGCATGAACTGCGCGAGCTGCGGTAGCCAGAGCCCCGACCGCGCGAAGTTCTGCCTCGAATGCGGCGGCGGTCCTCCGGCATCGACACCGGCACGCCGAGCTCCGTCTCGCGCTCGAGCGCCTTCTCGAGTCCACGATTGCCCCTCGTTTACGGATTGCCCGAGTGGCCGCACTGCGCGCCGGCGCACGGCGAGTGGTCGATGACCGTGACCTTCGCGTTGGCGCCACTGCGTGCGAGGCGGAATTTGACCCACGTGAAGTTGTTCAGCTCACCGGGCGACGTCGTGTCCGACCCCTCGAGCCAGTGATCCTCGGGATCAGCCTCGTGCGTCAGGTAGTAGTCGCCCTCCGGCAGGCTCGTGACCTCGAGCTCCTGCAGCGGCGTCGACTGGTGGTACTCGTCACCCCAGCCCACCGACAGACCCTGGAAATCGCCGTTGCACTCGAAGTAGCTCCGCGGCAACGCCTTCTTCTCGCTGCCGGTGACGCCGGTGAAGACGACGTCGACGAAGCAGAACGTAATCTTGACGCCGGTCGCGATCCTCTCGCCGCAGGCGCTCTCCGCACAGCCTCCGGAGCTCGACGGATCGCCGGTCGCGATCTCGAAGGTAGCGACGGCCGACTGGTGCCAGTGGTTGTGCTCGGGATGGAAGAAGGCGACCCCGGCCGGATGCGTGAAGACGACGTTGCCGTCGCCGTCGAGGATCTCCTGCGTCGCGACCGTGCACTGATCGTAGCCGATGCCGT
>Ga0315278_10004991_pt1 | contig 12032 bp, 11 predicted proteins | sample YL17G06_0_MG_FD_203880 | JGI IMG/M metagenome (GOLD analysis project Ga0315278, IMG submission 203880) | Sediment microbial communities from Yellowstone Lake, YNP, Wyoming, USA - YL17G06_0 | ecosystem: Environmental > Aquatic > Freshwater > Lake > Sediment | place: USA: Wyoming | collected... | reverse complement strand
TCCGTAAGGAAATTGACCCTCACGCCGCTGCCAGGGCGCTTGTTTCCCTGGCTGTTGGCTTGTTGATGCAGGCGGTTTTCGACCCTCAGTCCGTCAACTGGGCGCATGAAGTTCATCACGGCATCGAATTCATGTTACAAGGTTTGCAAAGCCATGCTTAGAAAAACTTCTAGCACCGAATGTACCCCTAAGGATTTATTTAGATTGGCGAAAATTCGTCTCGCTTAGCGGATTCACAAAGGAGTTATTCAATGGATTTAGTAACTGGAGCAACCGGTCATATTGGGAATGTCCTCGTCAGGGAATTAGTAACCCGAGGCCGGAAAGTGCGGGCATTGACCATGCCCGCCGAAGACCTCACACCGCTCAAAGACTTGGAAGTCGAGTGCATCGAAGGTGATGTTTTGGACGCGCAAACCCTCGCGACCGCATTCCAGGGTGTGGAAAATGTTTACCATTTAGCCGGGATCATCTCCATCATGCCCGGAAAGAATGACCTGCTCAAGCTGGTCAACATCCTGGGCACCCGCAATATCATCCACGCTGCGCGCACCGCCGGTGTCCGCCGTCTGACCTACACCAGTTCCATCCATGCCATCCGCCGCATGCCCCACGGCATCACCATTGATGAGAACATCCCCTTCGACCCCCAGCACGCCATCAGCTCTTACGATCTCTCTAAAGCCCAGGCCTCACTGGATGTTCTGCAAGCTGCACAGGCCGGCCTGGACGCGGTGATTGTCTGCCCCACCGGTGTGATCGGCCCCTACGACTACCGCCGTTCTGAGATCGGACAGATCATCTTAGGCTGTGTTCAGAAAATGCCCCAGGTATATATCGATGGCGCTTACGATTTCGTCGATGTGAGGGATGTTGCCCAGGGTCTCATTGCCGCCAACGAAAAAGGTAAAAAAGGTGAAACGTATATCCTTTCGGGTGAACAGGTTACTGTCCGGCGTCTGCTGGAAACCGTTTGGAAATTTACCGGCAAACGCTTCCCACCCCTGCGCGTTCCCCTTCACATGGCGCGCTTCTTTACAATTTTCACGCCTTTTTATTATCGCCTGCTTCAGCTCAAGCCCCGCCTGACTCCTTACTCATTGGAGACCTTACTCAGCAACTCCAAAATCAGCCATACCAAGGCGCAGCGCGAGCTGGGTTATAAACCCCGTCCTTTCACCGAATCGGTCGCCGATACCGTAAAATGGTTTATCGAGAACATGCACTTATTCAAACCTGCCCCTACCTCCATGAAATGACCCGCTCTGCCTTCAACATATGAAACCCAAACTTAAACCGAATTGGATAGGGAAAACCGCCCTGATCACCGGTGCATCCAGCGGAATCGGCGCAGCCACCGCTCGCCGGCTGGCCAGAGCCGGATTGGGCGTGATCCTGGTGGCGCGGCGGCGTGAACGTCTGGATGAAGTAGCCGATAGCATCCTCGCCACCGGGGGTACAGTTGATGTGATCCCCGCCGACCTGACCTGCGCACAAGACCGCCGGGCAGTCTTCGAAAAGGTCACCTCGAGATACGGCAGCGCCGATATCCTGATCAACAACGCAGGTCTTGGCTGGTACGGTTTTGGTGAAGAAATGCCCTGGGATACCGCCCTGGAGATGGTCGAAGTCAATATCTCTGCCGTAGTGCATTTCACCCTCTTATTCCTAAAAAAGATGCGTGAGCGCGGTACCGGGCACATCATCAATATCGATTCGGTCTCCGGAGAGCTGCCCAGCCAGGGAATTGCCGTCTATGGGGCTACCAAATCCTTCCTTAACAATTTCACCACCGCCCTCTATCGCGAGCTGAGCGGTTCCCACCTGCATGTCAGCGTTGTGCGGGCCGGCCCCGTCTTGACCGAATTCTGCCACACCGCCGCCAAAAGGCCAGGTAGCTTTCACTTACCCACGGAAAGAATCGGCGTCACCCCCGAAAAAGTTGCTGAACGCATCTGGGATCTCATTCAACGGCCGCGTAGGGCGATCTACATCCCCTCATACCTGGCCCTTACCCCTTGGGTTGAATCATACTTCGGCTGGCTGATTGACCGCCTGGGACCTCTTCTCCTTCGCCGCGCCTGAAAACCAAAACCAAATGGTATAATTAAGGCTAAAGGTGTCCAATTTAGCCAACCAAACCATACACAGACCATAAATAAAATCTGTGTCTTCCATTCAATCTGTGAGCTATAACTCAAGAGGTCCCTATGGCAACACTCCTCTCTCCCCATCATGAGAAAATCCTGAATGCCTTGCAGTACCAGGGCCAACGCAATGATTGCGGTCCATTCACAACAGCCACCGCCATCAATGCCCTGCGCGGGCTGAACCTGGACGCCATCCAGTTGTCAGACGAAATGGACAAGCCCGTTTGGCGTGGCATCGTATACGTAGTACGCCGTATCCCCGATTGGGCCACCTTCCCTTGGGGGATGGTCGATGTATTCCGCTCCTACGGTCTGCACGCCAGTTGGCGACTTTTCGCCTCAGCCAAATACATTAAAGAAGTGTTGCCGCAAGGGAAAGTGCTCATGCCCATCATCGGCGAATGGCGGCCCTCGACCTGGGCGCATGTGATGTCGTTGGTAGCCTTGGATGATGATAAAGGTTGGGGTTTCGCCAATACGCAGTATAACCACCACAACATCGATTGGCATTCAAACGAGGAAGTCATGCGCCAATGGAAGGCCACGGGGCATCTGCTTGTCGAGATCGATAATGCCTGAGGGCAGCTGCATTTTATATGATTCATGAGGCGTAGTTTGAAATTTGCTACCAGGGTCGTTTTTGCTGGCAGCCTGGCTTTCCTCGGTTTCCTTTTGCTCATTTCCTGGCTGCGAAAGACGGTTGAGCTGACCATTGATGGAGAAAGCCAGCGCCTGACCACCTTCGCTCTGACCGTGGCTGACCTGCTGCGTTCCGAGAATACGGCCCTTGGTGAGGCGGACCTGATCTCGCCAGCGCCCACTCATTGGCTGAAAGAAGGCGATACGATCACCCTCCAGCGCGCAGCCCAGGTGCCCATTCTGGCCGACGGCAAAATCCAGATCATCCTGACTGCTACCCGGGTTCCTGCCAACATCTTCACCCAGGCCAACATCCCCTACAGCACTGGTGATGTGATCCTGGCAGACGGTCAGCCCATCCGCCTCGATCAACCTTTACCTAGAGATCCACAATCCAGGCGTTTTCCCGCCCTGCAAATACACCACCCGGTTTCTTATTCATTCTCCGAAGGATTACTGAAAGAAACCTTCACATCCTCTACCGCTACTTTGGGCCAGGCTCTTTGGCAGGCAGGCGTCGTTCTTTCAACCGTCGATTCGATCACCCCAGCCCTGTATACACCCCTAACTCCTGGCATTAAGATAACCTTGCAGCGCGCCAGGCCCATCCTCATCACCCTCCAGGGGACAAGCCTCTCTGCCCAGGTTGTGGCGACTACTGTAGGAGAGGCTCTCTCCAAAGCAGGCCTTTCTCTGCAAGCTCTCGATTACAGCATTCCCCCCGAAGAAGTCCCCCTCCCTGAAGACGGGAACATTCGGGTCGTGCGCGTCCAGGAAGAAATTATCATCGAACAAACGCCGCTTCCCTTCGAAGATCAATACCAGCCAGTTTCCGACCTCGAGATCGATAACCAGAAAGTCCTCCAGGCAGGTGAATACGGCCTGAACGCCAAACGTATCCGCCTGCGCTATGAAGATGGACAGGAAGTCTCCCGCCAGGTGGAGGAAGAATGGACAGCTCGCCAGCCGCAGAACCGCATCATCGGCTATGGCACCAGCCTCGTCCAACACACCGCCGACACTCCTGACGGCACAATTGCCTACTGGCGCGCCATCACGATGTATGCTGTCTCCTACAACCCCGCTTCAGCCGGAGGCAGTATCACTGCTTCAGGCGCGCCCTTGCGCAAAGGGCTGGTGGCAGTCGATACCCGTTACATCCCTTTTGGCACGCGCCTGTATATCCCGGGATATGGCGAGGCCATCGCCGCCGATACGGGCGGTGCTGTCAAGGGGCGTGTGATTGACCTGGGCTACAGCAACGATGATTATGTCGCCTGGCACCAAAATGTCACCATCTATTTTCTATGGCCTCCCCCGGAGAATGTGGTATGGATTTACCCGTAGAGCTTCCTCCCTTGGATATACCAGGGCTCTTACGCCAATCTGGGCTTCATCCTGATAAACGCCTGGGGCAGAACTTCCTTATCGATACCGCCTCCCTCACCAAAGTAATCGACGCAGCCGGGCTACAACCGCAGGACACCGTGCTCGAGATCGGCGCCGGGCTTGGCAACCTCACCCGCCACCTGGCTGCGCGCGTCCGGCAGGTTGTTGCGGTTGAGCTGGATGGGCGGATCATCCCGATGCTCCGCCAGGTGCTCGAACCCTTCCCAAATGTCCGCATTGTCCACGGCGATATCCTGTCTCTCTCCCCCTCCGATCTCTTCCAACCTTCTATCGGAGGCAGCTACCAGGTAGTCGCTAACATCCCCTATTACATTACCTCTGCCGTGGTCCGCCACCTGTTGGAGTCTCGCCCGCCTCCACAGCGCCTCTGCCTGACCGTCCAATCGGAAGTCGCCGAACGCATCTGTGCCAGGCCAGGTGACCTGAGCCTGCTTGCGCTCAGCGTCCAGGTCTACGGAAACCCGCGCATCGCCGCCCGCATCCCAGCCGGGGCTTTCTACCCGCCCCCCAAGGTCGATTCGGCTGTGGTGCGCGTGGATCTTTTCCCACAACCTGTCATCCCATATGGTCAGATCGACACCTTTTTTCGTCTGGCAAAAGCGGGTTTCGGCCAAAAACGCAAGACATTGCGCAATGCCCTGGTAAACGGCATACACCAACCTGCCTCTCAGGTAGAAAAGCTGCTTCGCACGGCGGGAATCGATCCGCAGCGGCGCGCCGAAACCCTCAGCCTCGTAGAGTGGGCAGCATTGGTTGAAATGCAAGAATCGCAGTCAGGTTAACCAGAAAAGAGAAACCCCGGGATTGTCCAAAATGTAGAGCAAGATGTCTTCTTGTCTATCCGGCGCTTAAAAGAGATTTCTTAAGCGCCTTCAAATCCTGGAAAGGTCCCTGGTTGGCATCCAGAATACCGGTCCGTATCACAATCCGTTTGGATTGCATCTCTTTTTTCCCGCGGTCTTTCAGAGGATAAAAGTAATCCAAAGATTGTTCCAAACGCGTTGTGATCTTTTCACGCAAGATCAGCAGGCGCGTAGCATTCGTCACCAGGACAAAATCAGCCGGGTTGAGCTGACCCAGGAAGTCTTCCGGAGCACCCACATCCCGCACCGCGCTAGAAATCATCAAACTGATCGCTTTGAGAACATCATCCGAGGCGACAAAACCATAATTGTCGCGAAAGAAGTCTAGATTCTCCAGCCTGATGTGCAGCATCGACCATCCATCTTTCTTCACGCACTCAGACAAACGCTCATCCAGCAAAAGGCCTTCTGGAAGATTAGTTACCGGGTTTGTCACCGTACCAATCTTGGTCCGGCTGAGCGCATTCCGGACTCGTAAGCGGAGTTCCTGGATGTCAAAGGGCTTGGTAATATAATCATCCCCGCCCAATTCCAGACCCTGCAGTCGATCCGAGCGAGCGCGTTTCTCGGTCAAGAAGATGATAGGAATATTCTGCGTACGGCGGTTGGTCCTCAGCCTGCGCGCCACCTCAAAACCGTCGATATCCGGCAGTCGGATATCCAGGATGACCAGGTCTGGCGGGTGGCTTGAACAAATCTTAACAGCATCTTCTCCCCAATTGGCCGTCTGCACTTCGAAACCCTGGACGTTAAAATAGGCGTTCAACATGTCCGCCACATCCAGGTCGTCTTCAACAATCAATAAGACGGGTTTCGTTTCCAGCACGGGATCGATCCTAGCTGATAGGTGTCTTCTGGATATAGAATTCGCATACTGCTTCGCCCATCGCAACGCACTTCGTTTCATTTATACGAAATTCATTGCCGCCCGAAAGCCACTTCAGCCCCTCTTGCAGCAAACCAATCGCGATAAAACACACCGGTTTATCCAGTTTGGAACGTCCCCAACACACCGGGCAGCGATGGATGGTATAGATAAAGTCAGATTCCGCTTCTACAACCGTCGACAACTGGTCGCTGACCTGGCTGAAAATCTTGGCCATAGCCGGAATACCGATGCGCAGCTTGGTCTGCAAGGGCAGCACCCTGAAAGCCAGGTCGCCCACACCCGCCAGCGCGCCAAAATTGCGCAGCACGTCTGAGAATGTCGCCCGTCCAGCCCGTAAGGCCAGGCCTCGGCCGCCGCGCGGGCCATACATCTCTTCCAACGCCTGGTTGACCGCTGAGACATCGGAGAAGTCAAACTCACGCGCCAGGTTATCCGGCGGATAGTTATCGATCAGGTTTGTCAAATGCGCCAGGTTGAGGATGGCATTCAGTCCATTCTTGCCCATCACATTGACAAGCGATTCCAGGATGATCATCCCTGCTTTATTCGGATAGTAGTAACCACTCTTTGGGATCGGATCCATATCAACCAGCCTGTTAGATAAGCTTCGAGAGTGCTTCAGTAGCACGACGCATGTCCAGGAAGATCAGCCCAAGCTTGGCCTGTTCTCGAGCCAGCGCAGTCAGCACGGCTTCTTCTCCCACAGACATCAGGATGACATAGCCTTGCTCTCCTTTGATAAAAACCCGGTCTAATGAACCACGTCCCAATTCGGAAGCGATTCTTTCACCCAGCGAAAGCATGGCTGCTGACATTGCGGCAACACGATCCTCCTCTACTCCTTGGGGCAAGGCCGAGGCAATCGTCAACCCATCCACACTCACGACTGCCGAGGCCTCAATATCGGGGGAAGAGGCCTGCAGGTCCCTTAATCGTTCTACCATGAGTTGCGAGCGTGATTTTGTCAAGGTATTACTCCTCTTGAATGATGATGCATAAAGAAAAATCCCCAACCTCACTCTTGGGCAAAATGATCTATTTCATGACCAGAGCAATACTAATTTAGCATAGGGGGAGATTTGTGTCAAGCGAAAGTGTCCGGTTCTTGCAGGATTGTTAGATGGATTATCCAATAAACCTCTTCTTCCACTCAAATATCTTATTCAAAGCCTCAATCGGCGACAAGGTGTTCACATCCAGCGTCTTCAGCTCATCCACCAAGGGATTCGTCTCCGGAAAGAGCGCCAACTGCCGCGGCGCATCAGGGTTCAACCGCACTGCCTTACCAGACGAAGTTTCCAATTGGTGCAGGATCTCTCCGGCGCGCTGCACCACCGGGCGCGGCAGTCCTGCCAGTTGTCCCACGTGGATACCGTAGGACCGGTCTGCTCCCCCAGGGATAATCTTATGCAGAAAGACCACTTTTCCATCCGTCTCACTCACTGCCACGTTATAGTTGCTCACCCCCGGTAGCAGCTCTGCCAGTTGGGTCAGCTCATGATAATGCGTGGCAAACAGGGTTTTCGAGCGCAGGTTTGGGTGGTTGTGGATATACTCGACCACAGCCCAGGCGATCGAAACCCCATCGTAGGTGCTGGTGCCGCGCCCAATCTCATCCAATACCAAAAGGCTGCGCTGCGTCGCATGGTGCAGGATATTGGCCGTCTCGATCATCTCTACCATGAAGGTCGACTGTCCGGCGTGGATTTCATCCTGGGCGCCGATGCGCGTGAAGATACGGTCCACCACCCCGATCCGCGCCGATGCAGCCGGTACAAAGCTGCCCATCTGTGCCATCAGTGTGATCAAAGCGACCTGGCGCAGGTAAGTTGATTTTCCGGACATGTTTGGACCGGTGATGATGCGGATTCGTTCCCCTTCGGCGAATACCGTATCATTCGGCACAAACCGCTCCCCGCTCAAGCTGCGTTCCACAACCGGATGGCGGCCATCCTGGATCTCCAGCACATCTTCTGGGACAACCTCGGGCCGGTTGTATCCCCCATTCACGGCGGCTTCGGCCAGCGCTGCTAATACATCGAACTGCGCCAGGGCACGCGCCGTTCCCAGCAGGCGTTTGGCGCTGCTTCCCAGCCGTGCACACACTTCGCGAAAGAGCCGCCCTTCGATCTCGTGGATACGTTCTTCAGCGTTTAATACCAGGGCTTCATACTCTTTCATCTCAGGGGTGATATACCGTTCGGCGTTGACCAGCGTCTGTTTGCGGATGTATTCAGCCGGTGCCAGCTCTGCGTTGCTGCGAGTCACTTCGATGTAATACCCAAACACCTTGTTATATCCCACCTTCAAAGACTTGATCCCGGTGCGTTCGCGTTCGACCGCTTCCAGGTTAGCGATCCAATCCCGCGCATGCCGTGACCGTTCCAGGACACCATCCAGCTCGGCTGAATATCCTGGGCGGATCACGCCCACGTTCTGAAGCGTTGCAGGCGGATCATCCGCCAGAGCTGCCTCCAGAAAACTGAGTTCATCGGAACAAACCTGAAATTCCTGGCGGATTTCATCGATCGCTTCCCCCTCTTCTGGGAGTTTATCATAAATACCGGGAAGCTTTTGCAGTGTACTTCGCATGGCCACCAGGTCACGCGGCTGGGCCGAGCCTCCCACCACGCGCATCACCAATCGTTCCAGGTCTCCCAAAGCTTTTAAGCCGGTCCGCAGCTCCACCCGCAGCAGTCCTTGAGCATGAAAGAATGCCAAACCATCTTGTCGCCGGCAGATCTGAGCCACATCGATCAGCGGCTTGCTGACCCACTGCCGGATCAGGCGCTTGCCCATCGGCGTCACCGTCAGGTCCAGCTCCCCCAACAGTGAGCCGCGCACGCTCCCGCCGCGCAGCGTTTCGGTCAGCTCCAGGTTGCGGCGGGTAGCTGCATCCAGGACCATGAATTCTGTCAGGCTGTAAGTGCTCAGGCTGGTCAAAAGCTGCAGCGCTGAAGGCTGGGTTTCGTTGATGTACTGAATGATCGCACCGGCCGCGCTTATCGCCAGTGAAAGACCCCGCAGGCCGAAGCCATCCAGTGCCGCCACCTGGAAATGGCGCAGGAGCACATCCTGGCCGCGCGCCGGCTCGAACCGCCAGGCCGGCAGCGCCGTAGCATGCCCCGGAATTCCCTCCGGCAGCTTGTAGGAATCCGGGTGTAAAATTTCAGCCGGGCGCAGGCGGGTCAGCTCAGCCCGCAAAACAGCCCATAAGTCTCCCCCGCCCAACTCAGTAACCGCAAATTCACCCGTGGTGATATCCACATAAGCCACCCCGGCCCGCCCTTCGCCATCTTTCTCCTCGCCAAAAGCCACACAAACCAGGTAGTTATTTGCATCCCCGGGGAGTAAACCCGCTTCTACCACGGTGCCCGGTGTAACTACCCGCACCACCTTGCGTGGGAATAGACCGCGGATGGGCTGGTCGCCCACCTGCTCACAGATCGCCACGTGGTAGCCCTTCTCGATCAAGCGTGCCAGGTAATTCTCAGCCGCATGGTGAGGGATTCCTGCCATGGGGGTGCGGATGCCTTTCGCCACTGGCCGCGAAGTAAGCACAATATCCAGTTCACGGGCAGCCGTTTCAGCATCCTGATCGAAGGTTTCGTAAAAATCACCCAACCGAAAGAACAAGATCGTATCAGGATATTGGCGCTTAATTTCCAGGTACTGTTTCCGGATGGGTGTAATATCTTCAACAAGCGGCATGGACGACTCACTTTTCGATGATGACATTAGGCTAATCCTCTATATTCTAATCTTATCCCCTGAATTGCACAGGTGCATATTTTTGTCATATCAAAAAGGGGAAAACTGTCACTCGAATCCGGTTGTGTTTTTTCGCCACTGTGGATATAATATCATCACCATATAAAAACGAAAGGAGAAAACTTTATGGCAAGCGTAAATTATGAACATGTAACAAAGAAATTTGGTGATGTCATCGCCGTCAACGACCTCAATATCGTGGTTGAAGACAAAGAATTCCTGGTTCTGGTCGGGCCTTCTGGCTGCGGCAAGACCACCGCCCTCCGCTGCCTGGCTGGCCTGGAGGAAGTGACGGATGGCCGTATTTTGATCGCCGATCGCGTCGTGAATGACGTCGCCCCCAAGGACCGTGACATCGCCATGGTGTTCCAGTCCTATGCTCTGTACCCTCACATGAGCGTATATGACAACATGGCCTTCGGTCTCAAGCTCCGCAAGACTCCCAAAGAAGAAATCAAGCGCCGGGTGGGCGAAGCCGCCAAAATGCTCGGCATCGAAAACCTGCTCGATCGCAAGCCCCGCCAGCTCTCCGGTGGTCAGCGCCAGCGTGTCGCTGTTGGACGTGCCATCGTTCGCGAGCCGAAAGTTTTCCTCTTTGACGAGCCCCTCTCCAACCTGGACGCCAAGCTGCGCGTTGAGACCCGTGCCAACATCAGCAAGCTTCACCAGCAGCTCGCCACCACCTTCATTTACGTGACCCACGACCAGGTTGAAGCCATGACCATGGCCACCCGCATCGCTGTCATCAACAAGGGCCTTCTTCAGCAAATCGATACCCCGCAGCACCTTTACGATTTCCCGGACAACCTGTTCGTCGCTGGCTTCATCGGCTCCCCGGCTATGAACTTCTTCAACTCCAAGCTGGTCAAAGGCGATGGCAAGCTGTTCGTGGATGGCGAATCCTTCCGTGTCGAAGTGCCTTCCAGCAAGGTTAAAACCTACATGCCCTACGAAGGCAAGACTGTCATCATGGGTATTCGCCCCGAAGACATCCACCATCCCAGCTACATCCCGCCGGAAATCTTCTCGCAGCCCGTGGAAGGAACCATCGATGTGACCGAGTTGATGGGCAACGAAATCTTCCTGTACGTCACCACCGGTGTCCATAACTTTGTCGCCCGCGTCGACCCACGCTCGCGTGTCAGCATGGGTGACCGCTCGCAGGTTCTCTTCAATATGAACAACATGCACCTGTTCGACCTGGATACCGAACAAGCTATCCGGTAACCTTTTGTAAGAGTAAGGAAATCTCAATAATCCGCTATCTCCCTGTAGGTCCGCACGGACAAAAGCCGGGCCAGGATCGACAGGGAGATGCTATTTAAACCAGATGAAATTGGAGTGAATCGATCTATGACTGATGCTACATACAAACTGGTGCTCATCCGCCACGGCGAGAGCCTCTGGAATCTTGAAAACCGCTTCACCGGTTGGACCGATGTCGGCCTGACCCCCAAGGGTGAATTGGAAGCCCATACGGGTGGGAAAGCCCTGAAAACAGCCGGTTTCACCTTCGACCTGGCTTACACCTCCGTTCTCAAACGCGCTATCAAAACCCTTTGGATCGTGATGGAAGAAATGGATCTGGAATGGATCCCGGTCTACAATGCCTGGCAGCTCAATGAGCGTCATTATGGCGGTCTTCAGGGCTTGAATAAAGCTGAAATGGCTGCTAAGTTCGGAGAAGATCAGGTCAAGATCTGGCGGCGCAGCTACGATGTACCTCCACCGCCCCTCGATCTGGATGACCCGCGTCACCCCAGCCACGATCCGCGTTATGCCGGCCTGTCGGCGAAAGACCTGCCGCGCTGCGAGTGCCTAAAGGATACCGTCAACCGCATGCTGCCTTACTGGCACGGCATCATTGAACCTGTCGTAAGATCGGGTAAGAAGGTTTTGATCGTCGCCCACGGCAACAGCCTACGCGCCCTTGTCAAATACCTGGATAAAGTCTCCGATGAGGCCATCGTCAGCCTTAACATTCCCACCGGCATTCCGCTGGTCTACGAGCTGGATGCTGCCATGAAACCTCTCAAGAGTTACTACCTGGCTGACGAAGAGACGGTTAAGAAAGCCGCCGAAGCAGTAGCCAACCAGGGCAAGGCGAAGTAACCTTTTACATAAAAGTCGCATTATAAAAAGAGCAGGTAGAGCGACTATACGCTCACCTGCTCTTTTTATGTTGATTTCCCTCAAAATCCCCGTAATCAGGGCTATCTACAATCAAGATTTTCTCTTCCTCAGCCCCCACCCCCGCGCCCCCCCCCACAACCCCCCGAATCCAACCCCCCAAAAGAAAAAAAAACGCCA